>LKMJ01001313.1_pt1 | contig 21700 bp, 16 predicted proteins | sample 643391 | NCBI WGS metagenome assembly LKMJ01 (sample SAMN04112250, study PRJNA286221) | soda lake metagenome | biome: soda lake; feature: Kulunda Steppe; material: water; isolation source: sample PL-Br10 brine of Picturesque Lake | place: Russia: Kulunda steppe | collected 2010-07
CCGCTGCCGGCGGTACCACACTCCCGCCGCAACGGGACCTGGCCGTGGTCGCCGTCCTGCACGGTCACGGCGCCGTGGCGCTGGCACGCTCCTTGGGCGCCGAGGTGGTGGACGGCACCGCCGGGTCCCTGCCGAGCGTCGCCGAGCTCGTGGAGGCCGCGGTGGCCAGCCGTGCCCAGCAGGTGGTGCTGCTCCCCGGCCACCGCAACGCTGTCGCCGCTGCACACACCGCCGCGGAGGTGGTGCCGCGGGAGTACGAGCGGACCGTCGAGGTGATCGATGCCGCCATCTCGCCGCCCGCGGTCCTCGCGGCCCTGGCCCTCTGGGAGCCTGAGGCGGCACCCGCCCAGGTGGTCGCCGAGCTGACGGCCGCCGCCACAGCGGTACGGGCCGGCGAGGTGGTCGACGCGATCCGCGACGCCGCCACCCCCGCCGGGCCGGTGCGCGCCGGCCAGCCCCTGGGCCTCGCCGACGGGGACCTGGTGGTGGTCGATGATGACCCCGTCCGGGCACTGCGCGTCGTGTGCAGCGCCCTCGACCTGTCCGCCGGCGAGGTGGTGACCCTGCTGCACGGCGCGAGCGCGAGTGCCGCGGAGCGCGAGGCCGCCGCGGCGCTGGTGACGGAACTCGCCCCCGACGCCGAGGTGGAGGTGGTCGATGCCGGCCTCGCACCGGCCCGGTTCTGGGTCGGCGTCGAGTGAGCCACCACCTCGACGACCCCGTCACCTGCCTCCCGGGCGTCGGGCCCAAGCTGGCCGGGCGACTCGCGGAGGCCTTCGGCATCCGCACCCTGCGTGGGCTGCTGGAGCACTACCCGCGGCGCTACCACGACGCCGGTGCGGTGCTCGACCTCGGTGAGGTGGAGGAAGGCACCCCGGCGACGCTGCTGGGAGAGGTCCTCGACTGGTCCACCCGCCGTATCCCGCCCAAAGGCGCGCGCTCCCGGCCCCTGGACCTCGCCGAGGGACGGATCCGCCAGGCCAGCGGTGCCGTGTTCACCGTGACCTTCTTCAACCAGCGCTGGCGTCCGGCCACGCTGCCACCGGGCACCGTCGCGGCGTTCAGCGGCACCGTGAAACGTTTCCGGCGCGACCTGCAGCTCACCAGCCCTGACGTGCAGACGCTGGGCACCGTGGCCGCAGGCGCCGACGCGGCGTCCGCGGCGCAGCGACTCGACCACCAGCGGCTGTTGGCGGTCTACCCGGCGGTGGAGGGGCTGCCGAGCTTCAAGCTGAACGAGCTGGTGGCGGCGGCGTTGGAGGTGCTCGCAGAGGTCGATGACTGGTTGCCGGAGCGGCTGCGTCGTGACCAGGGTCTGCGCGATTTTGATGGCGCGCTCAGGGCGATCCACGCACCCGCCGACCACGCCGATCGGCACTCGGCCCGCCGGCGGCTGGCCTTCGACGAACTGTTCAGCCTGCAGTTGGGCCTGCAGTGGCGTCGCGCGCGGCTCGAGGCCGACACCGTCGGGCTGGACAACGGTCCGGTCGAGGGTGGGTGGGCCGAGCGATTCCGAGCCGAGCTGCCCTTCCCACTGACGGGCGCACAGACCCGGGCGTTGGCCACGATCGGCACGGATCTTGGGGGCACCCGTCCGATGCACCGGTTGCTGCAGGGCGATGTCGGCTCCGGCAAGACCGTGGTCGCGGTGTTGGCCATGCTCAACGCTGTCGACCGTGGCCGCCAGGCGGCCCTGATGGTGCCGACCGAGGTGCTTGCCGAGCAGCACCACCGCACCCTCACCGAGCTGCTGGCACCGCTGGGGGTGAACGTGCTGGACGGGCTGCGGGTCGCGGCGCTGACCTCCTCCACCCCGGTACGTGAGCGGCGTCGCATCCTCTCTGAGCTGCTCACGGGCGAGCTCGACCTGATCGTCGGCACCCACGCCCTGCTGGAGGAGGGGGTGCGCTTCGCCGACCTCGGTGTGGTGGTCATCGATGAGCAGCACCGCTTCGGGGTATCCCAGCGGGTGCGGTTGAAGGAGAAGGCCGGCTCGTCGGACGCGGTCGCCGGTGCTGTGGGGGAGAAGGGCGGCGGTGCCTCTGTCGGTGGCGGTGCCTCTGCCGGTGGCGGTGCCTCTGCCGGTGGCGGTGCCTCTGTCGGTGGCGGTGCCTCTGCCGGTGGCGGAGTCTCCCCGGGTGCGGCCACGGCCCCCGATGTGCTCGTGATGACCGCGACCCCGATCCCGCGCTCCCTGGCGCTGACCCTGTACGGCGACCTCGACGTGACCGTCCTCGACGAGCTGCCACCAGGCCGCGAACCCATCACCACGCAGCTCATCACCCCCCGAGAGGCCCATCGCCGCAGCCGCCTCGAAGCCTTCATCCGCACCGAGGTGGCGCAGGGCCGTCGCGCCTACGTGGTGTGCCCCTTCGTGGAGGAGAGCGACGCCCTGCCCGGGAAAGGGGCGGTGGAGGAGCATCGGCGTCTGGCCAGGGAGGTCTTCGGTGACCTCGAGGTGGCACTGGTCCACGGGCGGCTGTCGGCGGCGGACAAGGACGCCGCCATGACCGCCTTCCGCACGGGTGCAGCCCAGGTGCTGGTGTCCACCACCGTCATCGAGGTGGGCGTGGACGTGCCGGAAGCGACCATCATGGTGATCGAGGACGCGGAGCGGTTCGGGCTCAGCCAGCTCCACCAGTTGCGGGGGCGGGTGGGCCGCGGTGGTGGCCGCAGCTTCTGCGTGCTGTTCGCCGGCTGGTCGGCGGAGTTGTCCGAGGAGGCGGGGGAGCGTCTGACGGCGGTGGCGGGTACCACCGACGGCTTCGAACTGGCGGAAGCGGATCTGCGGCTGCGCGGTTCCGGGCAGCTGTTCGGCTCCGCGCAGTCCGGGCTGCCGGATCTCACCCTCGCGCGGATCCAGGAGGACATCGATCTGGTGGCCGCGACCCGCCGGCTGGCCACCGAGCTGGTGGCCGAGGATGCGGATCTGTCCTCCTCACGGCACCGGTCCCTGCGTGATGAGGTGCTGCGCCGCTACGCCGGCGGGTTGGAGGCCTTCGCCGCACTGGAGACGGGCTAGCTCGAGTTTCCTGGCTCGCGGTCGGTGTGGCCGGTTTCGCCCGTTTGGCCGGCGCGGCCGTTTGGCCGTCTTCGCCGGCTTCGCCGGTTTCGCCGGTTGGCTGGCTCGGCCTGCGCGGCCGGCGCGGCCTGCGTCGCCCGTGCGGCCTGCGTGGCCCGTGCGGCCTGCGTGGCCGGTGCGGTCTGCGTGGCCTGCGTGGCCTGCGCGGCCCGTGCGGCCCGTGCGGTCTGCGTGGCCCGCGCGATCAACTGGTCGATCCCTGGGCTGGAGCCCAGGGGATGACCACGCGGTGATGGTCTCGTGCCCCTGCACGCGATCAACTGGTCGATACCTGGGCTGGAGCCCAGGGGATGACCACGCGGTGATGGTCTCGTGCCCCTGCGCGCGATCAACTGGTCGATACCTGGGCTGGAGCCCAGGGATCGACCAGGGCGTCGGCTGGTGTCCGTGACCGTCTGCGGGCGTCGGCTGGTGTCCGTGACCGTCTACGGGCGTCGCCGGCGGTTCACCGCGCCAAACCGAGGCCGTGACGCTGCAGCGGCGGTCGTCGCGGGCTCGCCTGCACCTCCCCGGCTGGTCCTACCGGTGCCTGACGGACGTCGGGACCGGCATCGACCAGGTCGCGGTTCAGCCGCAGCGTCCCATGGACACCGTGGACGATCAGCGGGTCGGTCGTGGCGATCTGGGTGGCCCGCTCCACGGTGAACCGTCCGGCGGCCCCCATGATGTGCAGCCGTGTCCCGTCCCGGATGAGGCTGATGCCGTCGCGGTGCACGACCTCGCGGGTGGGTGCCTCGGGCAGGTCCAGTGGTGTTGCGGTGACCGTTGTCGGGTCGACCAGCCAGGCGTCGCGCGGGTCGGGGCCGGACAGCACGAGGCCGTCGGAGCGGCGCATCACCTCGACGGTGTCGGGGCGGTGGTCGGGTGGCAGCGGTGCGGTTGCAGCGGACGTGACCGTCGGTAACGCCGTCGCACCACCGGCGCGTCGGCCGGTTCGCAGCGTCAGGGCGGTGCGCTGCGACGCGCCACCCGCTGGTAGTTCAGCGACCACGATGCGACGCCCGGTGGCGGCCACCACGGTACGTCCCGGCTCCGTGACCGCCACGGCGCCCAGGGCGGTGCCATCGCGGTCGTGCAGTTCCACCCGATCCTCCATGGTGATGACCAGGACCCCGTCGCGGACGCCCGCCGCCACCGCGCCGGGCCGGGTACGGGTCAGCAGCTCGCTGCCGTCCCGCGTGCTGATCACCGCCACCTCGCCGGTGTCGGGATCGAGCAGGGTGGTGCCGTCGACACGGCGCCCGGCGAGCTCGCGCTGCCACCGGACGCGCCCGTCGGTGGCATCGAGCCGGGCCAGCCGGCCGTCGATGACCGCGAGCAGGGGGGCGGTGGTGGAGGTGACCTGCCGCTCCTCGCGGAGCAGCGCGTCGACCTCGGTGCTGAACCGGATCTCCGCCCGGTCGTTGAGCCCGATCACGCGCAGCCCCGTTGCGCCTTGGACGCGTTGCCGACCGCTGGCCAGCAGCTGTCCGTCATGACGGCGGAGATCGTTGACCCGGGTCGGCCCGACGTCGACCTCGCCGAGCACGGTCCCCGTCGCTGCGGCGTGGATGCGCACCCTCGTGCCGTAGGCGAGTGCCACGGTGCGGTCGTCGACGTGGAAGGCGGTGACGACCTGCGTGGGATCCCACATGCGCATGTCGTCGTGGCTGTGCCGCCACAGCCATCGACCGGTGGCGTCGTCCACCGCCACGATCTCCTCGAAACGGACCTGGACCAGTCGGCCGTCGCTGACCAGGATCGGCTGGTGGTCGAGCACGGTGGATCGCCAGTGCGCGCAGCCATCGGCGTCGCAGGTCGGCGCAGGAGCGGTGTCCGGTGACCCAGCGGGCTGCTCAGCCGCGCGGCCGGGCTGCGTGCCGGGGCTGGCGAGCTCGTCGGGCCCGCCGGGCTCGCCTGAGCCGGGTGCCGCCAGCTCGACGCCCGCAGCAGCCGGATCCGTGCCGCGGTCGGCGGTGTCGCCGCGGGTGGCGTCGTCCGGCCAGGGAGAGCTGCCGAGCACCGCCGCGGCCGCCGCGACGATCAGGACGATGAGGGCCACGGGAAGCAGGAGCCGGGACCGGCCGCTCACGGTGACGCCCAGCCGTGCGGAGGAGAGGGATCCCAGTTCGTTGCCGCAGTTCGGGCACCAGCGCGCAGTGCGGGGCAGGGGGCCCGCACCACAATCACCACACCCTCGGCGTCCCACGCTGTCTCCCGATCCGGGCACCACGATCCACCTGGCCACAGGGTGGCCGCGGTCGCGCGCTAGCGTTGCCGCTCCTCATCCGGTGCACACCAGGGTGCCGGTTCGGCGCACGAGGGGGAAGCGTGGCCCAGCGGTTGGCGGTGGTGACCGGGGCGTCTTCGGGGATCGGGGAGGCCACCGCGGCCCTACTCGCGGCCCGTGGCTGGCGGGTGGTCGCGGTCGCACGCCGCCGTGACCGTCTCGAGGCCCTGGCCGCCCGTGCGGCAGCCGTCGGCGCCGGCGAGGTGGTGGTCGAACCCCTGGACGCCGCGGACCCCGACGCCGTCGCCGCGATGGCCCTGCGTGTCCGGCAGCGTTACGGAACTCCCGGTGCGATCGTCAACAGCGCCGGTGCCGGGGTGTGGCGTTGGCCCGAGGACACCCCGCCCGAGCTGATGGAACAGCTGCTCGACGCGCCCTTCCGCGGCGCGTACCACGTGACCTACGGCTTCCTCGACGCCATGCTGGCGCAGCGCAGCGGGGTGATCGTGCACGTCGGATCACCCGCCTCGCTGGTGCCCTGGCCGTCGGCCACGGGCTACACCGTGTCGCGCTGGGCGCTGCGCGGCTACCACGAGGCCCTGGTCCAGGACCTGCACGGCACCGGCGTGCACAGCTGCCACGTGCTCTTCGGTGAGGTGGACACCGCCTACTTCGAGGTCAATCCCGACAGCCGGGAGCACATCCCGCGCCTCGGTGCCCTGATCCGCACGATCCCCGCCTCCGAGGCCGCCGAGGTGATCGCACGCACCCTGCACCGGCCACGCCCCCTGGTGGTCCACACCCGGGTACAGCAGCTGGAGTACGCGCTGTGGCGGATCTCCCCGGGCCTGGTGTCGTGGCTGGCGCGCACCACCGGCCGCCGCCGCGACTGACGGGTCACCGCCGGCCGGAGGGCAGCGCCGAGCGCCGCTGGGCCACCACCTCGATGTCGGTCCGGATCCCGAAGGCGCCGCGGTCCGGCACTACGGTGGTCGGTCATCCAGGGGAGGGATGACCGTGGCCGACATCGCACCCGGAACGCTGCTGTGGGAGCCGTCGGCGGACGCGCGCCAACGCTCGCGGATGGGCCGCTTCCTCGACGCTGCTGCGCGTGCCACCGGTCGCGTGCTGCCCGACTACGAGGCTGCCTGGCGGTGGTCGGTGGAGGACCTCGACGGCTTCTGGCGGGCGGTGGTCGACCACTTCGAGGTCCAGCTCCACAGCCCGGCTGAGCAGGTCGTCGCCGGCCACGAGATGCCCGACGTGCGCTGGTTCCCCGGCACAGCCGTGAACTACGCGGAGCAGGCCCTACGCCGCCGTGACGACGCGCCCGCCATCATCGCCCGCTCCCAGACCCGCGCCGAGGTGGTGGTCACCTTCGCGCAGCTCGCCGACCAGGTGGCCCGTGCCGCGGCGGGGCTCCGGCGGCTGGGGGTGAGCCGCGGTGACCGCGTCGTGGGCTACCTGCCGAACGTGCCGGAGACCATCGTCGCCTTCCTGGCCTGCGCCTCGATCGGGGCGGTGTGGTCCTCCTGCGCCCCGGAGTTCGGGACCCGCGCGGTGGTCGATCGCGTCCAGCAGATCGAGCCGAAGGTGCTGCTGGTGGTGGACGGCTACCGCTACGGCACCAAGGAGGTGGACCGCAGCGCCGAGGTGGCACAGATCCGTGCGGCGCTGCCGAGCCTTGCGGCCACGGTCCTGCTGCCGTACCTGCGTGCTGAGGCGGGGGCGGCGTCGGAGGTGGTGCCCGACGCGGTGCGCTGGGACGACCTCGTCGGCGAGCCGGCCGACCTGGCGATCGACGCCGTGCCCTTCGACCACCCGCTCTACGTGCTGTACAGCTCGGGGACCACGGGGCTGCCGAAGGCCATCGTCCACGGCCACGGCGGGATCCTGCTCGAGCACCTCAAGATGCTCGGCCTGCACCACGACCTCGGCCCTGGGGACCGGTTCTGCTGGTTCACGACCACCGGCTGGATGATGTGGAACTACCTCGTCTCCGGGCTGACCGTGGGAGCGACGGTGGTGCTGGTCGACGGTGACCCCGGTCACCCGGACCTGCTGGCGCTGTGGCGGCTGGCGGAGGAGCTCGAGCTCACGATGCTCGGGGTCGGGGCGCCCTTCCTGCTCACGTGTCGCAAGGCCGGGCTCAGCCCTGGCACGGAGCTCGACCTCTCCCGGCTGCGGTCGGTGGGTTCCACCGGTGCGCCGCTGCCCGCGGAAGGGTTCGCGTGGGTGTACGGGCACGTCAGTGCGGACCTGCTGCTGTCCTCCGCCTCCGGGGGCACGGACCTGTGCACCGCCTTCGTGGCCGGCTCGCCCCTGCTGCCCGTCCACGCGGGGGAGATCCCCGGTCGCTGCCTCGGTGCGAAGGTCGAGGCCTTCGACCCCACGGGGCAGCCGGTGATCGGCCAGCGCGGGGAGCTGGTGCTCACCGCACCCATGCCCTCGATGCCCGTGGGCTTCTGGGGCGATCCCGACGGCTCGCGCTACCGCGCCGCCTACTTCGAGGACTTCCCCGGCGTGTGGCGCCACGGCGACTGGATAGAGATCACCGAGCGCGGCAGCTGCATCATCACCGGACGTTCCGACGCCACCCTCAACCGGGGTGGTGTGCGGATGGGTACCGCGGAGTTCTACTCCGCCGTGGAGGGCCTGGACGAGGTCGCCGACGCGCTGGTGGTGCACCTCGACGACCCCGATGACGACGCGGGACGGCTGGTGCTGTTCGTGCAGCTCGCGCCGGGGGCGGAGGTTGGCGATGCGCTCCGTGGTGCGATCGCGAGCACCATCCGTGCGGAGCTGTCGCCCCGCCACCTGCCCGACGAGCTCCACGTGGTCCCAGCGATCCCCCGGACCATCTCGGGCAAGAAGCTCGAGCTGCCGGTCAAGCGGCTGCTGGAGGGTGAGGAGCTCGAGGTCGTGGTGAACCCGGGCGCGGTCGCCGACCCGCGATCCTTGGACCCCTTCGTGGCGCTTGCCCGGACCGCTCGTGGGTAGCCGCGGATAGCAGCCACGGGTGCGGCGGGTGCGGTGGGTGCGGTGGGTAGTCGCCACGGGTGCGGCGGGTGCGGCGGGTGCGGCGGGTGCGGCGGGTAGTCGCCACGGGTGCGGCGGGTGCGGTGGGTAGTCCCGGCGGGTAGCCCCGGCGGGAGTGGCCGCAGGCGCCGTTGCCCGTTCGCTGTGGTGCGCCGTTGCCCGTCCGCTGTTCGGCGTTCTTGGCCGACCGCGTGTCGGCATGTTGACGCCTTGTGGGGGTGGTGGTGGCTGGATCTGGCCATGGGTGGCCGGTTTGTGGCCACGTTGACGCCTTGTGGGGGTGGTGGTGGCTGGATCCGGCCGTCGGTGGCCGGCGTGGTGCTGGCTCGACCCTGACTCACACCAGCCGGTGGTCGCCGAGCGTGGTGAAGGTGTAGCCCTGCTCGCGCAGCTGCGGAACCACTGCCGCCACCCCGGCCGCCGTGCCGCTACCGGGATGGTTGAGGTGCAGTAGCGCGATGGAGCCGGGCTGCACCCCGAGCAGTGCCCGCTCCACCTCGGTGGCGGAGAAGGTGGCGCCGGCGTCACCGAGGACGTCGAAGTTCACCACCTCGAGGCCGAGCTGATCCACGATGGCGACGGCGATCTCGTCGGCGTAGGCCGTGCCGGGACGGAAGTGGCGGGGTGCGCGGCCGCCGGTCAGCTCCGTGAGCAGCCGCTGGCAGCTCATCACCTCGTCGACGACCTCCTCCGCGGAGCGGGTACCCCGGATGCCGTAGGCGTCCCGCCCGGTGACCGACAGCGGCCGGTGCTCGGTGCCGTGGTTGGCGAGCTCGAAGCGGGGGTCGCGCGCCAGCTCCCGGGTCACCGACCGGTTGGCATCGATCCAGCGGGCGTTGAGGAAGAGCGTGGCAGGTACGGCGAGGTCGTCGAGGTGGTCGAGCAGCGCGGTGTCCACGCCGCTGCCGCCCGGCCCGCCGCAGCCATCGAAGGTGAGCGCGACCAGGCGCTGGTCGGTGTCGATGCGGGTCCGGATCCCGGTGACCCGCTCGCCCCACTCCTGCGGTGCGCGCCGGGCGAGCTCGGGGTCGATGGCGTCCGAGGGTCCGGGGTCGGTGTTCGCCGCGTCGTCCGGGTCGTCCGCGTCGTGCCCGCTGCGCTCTTCGGACGTGGCGCTGGCAGGGTCTGCATCGCCTACGTCGTTCTGGCCGCCAGGTCCGTCGTGTGCGGCTGCGGTCCCGTTGCGCCCTTCCTTCCCCGAGTGCGCGCGATGGTCCCCTCCCTGCGTCCTGTCACCGTCGCCGGAACGCGGCGCAGTGCCTGCGCCGCCAGCTCCGTCATCATCCGTCGGTAGCCGCGCACAGCCCGCCGCGAGCAGGGCTACGGAGCCCGACACCAGCAGGAAGCGGCGCCGGTCGAGTGTGCGCAGCGGGCGTGGCACAGGACGTTCCCGAGCTTGGGTGCAACGGAGCACGCATCGGACGGCGGGGAGCGTAGATGGAGGCCGTGTCCGGTGGGCGGAGCTGCGACGTTGGTCGGTAGCTGGGCTCTGGCCCAGGGATCGACCACTGCCTGGCGACAGGGCACGGTCAGGCGGGGTTGCGGGGAGGGGCGGCACGGTCAGGCGGGGCTGCGGGGAGGGGCGGCACGGTCAGGCGGGGTTGCGAACACGGCCGCAGGGATGTGCCGCGGCGGATCCCGGCACGCACGGGTGGCGCGAGCCCCGTGACGTTGGCGCGCCCGGGTGGCCGTTAGGCTCGGCGGCCACCGTCGACGGAGCCCAACGCCGTGCCCGAGCCCGAACCCACCGCTGCGCCCGACCCGACGGAGCCCAACGCCGTGCCCGAGCCCGAACCCACCGCTGCGCCCGAGTCGTCGGCGACGCCTGCGCCCGACCCGTCGGCCACGGCCGATGACACGACCCCACCCAGGGCGGAGCAGCGCCCCCACACCCTCACCCGCGCTGACGGCTCCACGGTGCAGGACCCCTGGTTCTGGCTGCGCGACCGCGACGACCCCGCCACCGTCGCCTACCTCGAGGCGGAGAACGACCACACCGCCGACCACCTCGCCCCCCTGCAACCCCTCCAGGACCGCCTCTTCGCGGAGATCAAGGGCCGGGTGCAGGAGACGGACAGCTCCGTGCCGGTGCTCGACGGCGGCTGGCTGTACTACCGACGTACGCTGGAAGGCGCCGCCTACCCCATCCGCTGCCGTCGGCCGGCCCCCTTCGGCGTCCACGACCCCCGCCACCTCGACGACCACCTACGCGCGCCCGTGGACCCCACGGCCCCACCGCACGACGAGGTGGTGCTCTACGACCAGAACGCCGCCGCCCAGGGCCACGACTTCTTCCAGCTCGGCGGGTTCGCCATCAGCCCGGACCACCGGCTGGCCGCCATCGCGACCGACACCTCGGGCGCCGAGGTGTTCGAGATCCGCGTGCGCGACCTGGAGACCGGCGAGGACCTCGACGACGTGATCCCGCGCGCTGCCTACGGCATCGCCTGGGGCAACGACGCGCGCACCTTCCTCTACACCGTGCCCGACGACGCCTGGCGTCCCTACCAGGTGTGGCGTCACCGGCTGGGCACCCCCCACGACGCCGATGAGCTGCTCTACGAGGAGGAGGACGAGCGGTTCTGGTTGGGTGTGGGTCGCACCCGCAGCGACCGGTTCCTCGCCATCGCCGCCTCCAGCAAGGTCACCAGCGAGTGGTACCTGCTGGACGCGGACGACCCCACCGCACGCCCCCGGCTGGTGGCCGAGCGCGAGGCAGGGGTGGAGTACGACCTCGACCACCGCGGTGACCTGCTCTACCTCGTCACCAACGCCGACGGCGCGGAGGACTTCAAGCTCTGCGTGGCACCCGTGGCCACCCCCGGCCGCCAGCACTGGATCGAGCTCATCAGCCACCGCCCGGGCATCCGGCTGGAGGCCGCTGACGTCTTCGCCGACCAGCTGATCCTCTCCGAACGCAGCCAGGCCAACACCCAGCTGCGCATCTGCGACCCCGCCACCGGCGAGGGTGAGGTGCTGGCCATGGACGAGGAGGTCTACACCGCCGGCCTCGGCGCCAACCCGGGTTTCGAGTCCCGCACCCTGCGCTTCGCCTACACCTCGCTGACCACCCCGGTGCAGGAGCTCGACCTGGACCTGGAGACCGGCGAGCGCCACCTGCTCAAGCAGCAGCCCGTGCGCGGCGGCTACGACCGCGACCGCTTCGTGTCCTGGCGGGAGTGGGCCACCGCTCCCGACGGCACGCAGGTGCCGATCAGCCTGGTGCGTCGGGCCGACGTGGCCCTGGACGGCACCGCACCGGCGCTGCTCTACGGCTACGGCAGCTACGAGATGTCCATGGACCCGGCCTTCTCACCCGTGCGGCTCAGCCTGCTGGAGCGCGGGGTGGTGTTCGCCATCGCCCACGTGCGCGGCGGTGGGGAGATGGGCCGGCGCTGGTACGAGGACGGCAAGTTCCTCGCCAAGCCCAACACCTTCTCCGACTTCGTGGCCTGCGCGGACCACCTCGTCGACCAGCGGGTGACCGGCCGTGACCGGCTCGCGGTGCGTGGCGGGTCCGCCGGGGGACTGTTGATCGGCGCGGCGTTGAACCTACGGCCCGACCTCGCTGCTGCCGCGGTGGCCGAGGTCCCCTTCGTCGACGTGGTCACGACCATGTCCGACGCCTCGATCCCGCTGACGGTCATCGAGTACGACGAGTGGGGCAACCCTGCGGACCCCACCTACCTCGAGGTGATGGCCAGCTACTCGCCCTACGACAACGTGGCGGCCGCCGACTACCCGGCGATGTTCGTGACGGCCGGGCTGAACGATCCGCGGGTGCAGTACTGGGAGCCGGCGAAGTGGGTCGCGAAGCTGCGGGTCACGGCCACCGGCGGCGGTCCGATCCTGCTGCGCACGGAGCTCGGCGCCGGGCATGCGGGACGCTCCGGGCGTTACGACGCCTGGCGCGACGAGGCCCGGGTGCTGGCCTTCGTGCTGCACCACATCGGGGCCGCCGAGGTGGAGGTGACCGGGCCTGCGGTGCCGGCGACCGGAACCGACACCGGGGCGTCGGATGCCGCGCCATCGGATGCCGGGGCGTCGGATGCCGGGCCGTCGGATGCAGGGGCGTCGGATGTCGCGCCGTCGGATGCCGGGGCGTCGGATGCCGGGGCGTCGGATGTCGCGCCGTCGGACACCGGCTGATGCGGATCATCGCCGGGCTCGCCAAGGGCCGGCGGATCGCCGCGCCCCCCGGCTCGGATGTCCGCCCCACCGGGGACCGGGTCCGCGAGGCCCTGTTCTCCTCCCTCCAGGCCCTGCTGCCCGGCGCCAGCGTCCTCGACCTGTACGCGGGCAGCGGTGCCCTGGGGCTCGAGGCCGCCTCGCGCGGCGCAGCTCACGTCACCCTGGTCGAGCGCGATCGGCGCACCCTGACGGTCCTGCGCGACAACGTCGAGGTGGTGGGCCTACCCGAGGTCGAGGTCGTCGCCGGCGAGGTCACGGCGATCCTGGCCGGTCCGCCGGCACCCGGCGCTCCCTTCGACCTGGTCCTGGCCGACCCCCCCTACCTGCTCCCCGATGCCGAGGTGGCAGCCATGCTGCAGGCCGTCCTGCCCCACCTCGCCGTCGGTGCCACGGTCGTCGTGGAGCGGGGCAGCCGCCAGGGTGCGGTGCGCTGGCCCGCCGACTACGCCCCCGCCGAGCCACGGCGTTACGGCACCACCATGCTGCACCGGGCACAGCGCGTGGCCTAGCGTGGGCGGCGCCGCCTGCGCCCACCATGCCGGCACGCGGCACCCGGCACCCGACGACGCCCGACGCCCGACGCAGGGCACCCGGCACCCGACGACGCCCGACGCCCGACGCAGGGCACCCGACGCAGGGCACCCGACGCAGGGCACCCGATGCTCGGACCCGCTCAGCCACCGACAAGGAGCCACCGTGAGCGTTGCTGTCGTCTGCCCAGGCAGCTTCGATCCGATCACCCTCGGTCATCTCGACGTCGTCCGTCGGGCGGCCGGTCGCTTCGACGAGGTCGTGGTCGCGGTGCTGGGGAACCCGCGCAAGCAGGGCCTGTTCACCGTCGAGGAGCGGATCGCGCTGATCGAGGACGAGGTCGCCGACCTCGGCAACGTCACCGTCGACCAGTTCGAGGGCCTGCTCGTCGACTTCTGCAACGCGCGCGGCATCCGGCTGGTCTGCAAGGGACTGCGCGCCGTGAGCGACTTCGAGTACGAGCTCCAGATGGCCCAGATGAACCAACGCATCGGGAGCGTGGAGACCCTCTTCATGTCGACCAGCCCCGAGCACTCCTACCTCTCCAGCTCGCTGGTCAAGGAGGTGGCCCGCTACGGGGGTTCCATCGAGGGCACGGTGCCCACCCGTGTGGCGGCCGCACTCCACGCGAAGTTGTCCCGACCCGACCCGTCCGTTGGGCGGCCCTGACACCGAGGTCGCCGACACGCTGGGCGCTACGCTGCGAGTGGGCGAAACAGCCGTCAGCAGCGCGAGAGCGCCGACACCAAGGCCGACACCAAGGCCAACCTCAGGGCCAGAACCAGCACCCTGATGAGGGCCTGGCGAGAGCAGCGAACAGGGCGGAACATGAGCGAGCACCGCGGCATCCCGCCGGACGTCGAGGCCAAGCTGTTCCAGCTCGAGCGCGTCGTCGGTGAGGCCAAGACCGTGCCGCTGTCCGCCTCGGTGATGATCAACCGCTCAGAACTCGACGGGTTGGTCGCTGACCTGCGTGAGGCGCTCCCGGATGAGCTCACCCAGGCCCGCTGGGTGATCAAGGAACGCGACGACATCCTCGAACGCGCGCAGGTCGACGCCGACGACATCCTCGATCAGGCCCGGGCCGAGCAGGCCCGGATGGTCTCCGAGCAGGAGGTCGTCCGCCAGGCTGAGAGCGAGGCGCAGCGCATCGTCACCGACGCGCGGGAGCATGCGCGACGGATCCGGCTCGAGGCCGAGGACTACGTCGACGCCAAGCTCGCCAACTTCGAGGTGGTGCTCAACAAGACCCTCGGCGCGGTGGAACGTGGTCGCGCGAAGCTGCGCGGCGGGCTCGACAGCGACGCCCTCGGCAGCGAGGACCAGGAGGGCGAGGAGTTCGAGGAGGGCTCGGGGAGTACGGGTGATGCCACAGCACTCGGGGGTACGGGGATCGACGTCCCCCTCGACGATGACCCCTTCGAGGCCGACCCGCAGCGCTGACCCGCAGCGCCGACCCGCAGCGCCCAGCGAGGGCGCTCACCCCTCGTGCTACCCTTCCCGGTTCGTCGGCTGTGCGGCCGATGTTCCGTCGTGTCCGCGCAGTACCTGCAGTAGCCCCGCATGACCCCTGCACGCGCCGACGTCGGTGCACGATCGCCACCCCGCAGCTCAGCCCTGCAGCCCGCCTGCAACCCTTCGACCATGACCTCTAGCCCTGTCTCGAGTGGAGTACGTCCCCGTGCGCGTCCCGATCGTCGACCTCGTCGGTCACCCGGGTGAGACCCGGGCGCTGACGCGTGCCGTCGCAAGCGCGGAGTTCGGCACCGATCCCTGGGGACCCACGGTGGCGTCGGTCCACGATCCCGTGGAGCTCGACCTCCACCTCGACGCCGTCGTCGAGGGCATCCTGGTGCGCGGCTCGATCGGCTACCACGTGGAGATCGCGTGCGCCCGCTGCCTCACGCCCGGTGACCACGACCTCGAGGCACAGGTCATGGAACTGTTCGTCGACCCCGCGAAACGCGAGGAGGACGAGGAGGACGACCCGGGCTACGAGTTGATCGACGACCGCACCGCCCTCGACCTGTCCACCCTCGCCCGGGACGCGCTGCTGATCGATCTCCCGGTCCAGGTGCTGTGCCACGACGGATGCCTGGGTCTGTGCCCCGAGTGCGGTACCGACCGCAACCTCGAGGACTGCGGCCACCGGCCGGGTGCGGAGCCCGACCCCCGGTGGGCTGCCCTCCAGCAGCTCGACCTGCCACCCGGCTGAGGTCGTCGCCGACACCCGCTGCTGTCTGCCCAGCCCCTGGTCGGCCAGCGCGATCCGCCGCACCGAACCCGCCCCCTTGCTTGACCCCAGTGACCCAGAGGAGCCGACATGGCCGTCCCCAAGCGCAAGCTCAGCCGTTCGCGCACCCGCCACCGCAAGGCGCAGTGGCTCAAGACCGCGACGCCCGCTTACGCGACCTGCAAGCGCTGCAAGGCGCCCACCCGGCCGCACACCGTGTGTGCCACCTGTGGCACCTACGCCGGTCGTGAGGTCGTCGAGGTCGAGTGAGGCGCGCGTGGACGCCTCCCCGGATCTCGACCGCCCCAGCGCGGCCTCGCTGGCCCTGGCCCTGGACGTCCACCTCGACGACCTGGGTCTGCTCGATCGTGCGCTGACCCACCGCTCCTGGGCCTTCGAGAACGGGGGCGTGCAACCCAACGAACGCCTCGAGTTCCTCGGTGACGCGGTGCTCGGACTGGTCGTCGCCGATGAGATCTTCCACGCCCACCCCGATGAGCAGGAAGGGCGCCTTGCCAAGGTCCGGGCGGCGGCTGTCAAGTCCGAGTCCCTGGCCGCCGTCGCCCGCGGTATCGACCTCGGCCGCTACCTCAAGCTCGGCCGCGGCGAGGTCGCCTCGGGCGGCGAGGACAAGGACTCGATCCTGGCGGACGGGCTGGAGGCGGTGATCGGCGCCGTCTACCTCGACCAGGGCTTCGCCTCGGCCTACGACCTCGTGCAGCGGTTGTTCGCGGAGACCATCTCCGAGTTGGCGGAGCGTGGCGCCGCTCTGGATTACAAGACGAGCCTGCAGGAGTTGGCGGCGGCGCGGTTCAACGCGCTGCCCCGCTACGAGGTCTCGGAGCGTGGGCCCGATCACCTCAAGACCTTCACCGCCCGGGTGCTGGTCGACGACGCCGAGGTTGGCACCGGCCAGGGCAAGAGCAAGAAGCAGGCCGAGCAACGGGCTGCACGTGAGGGCTACCACGCGCTGCAGGATGGGGCCGGGGCTGACGGTCGACGATGACATCTCGGCTAGCGTCCGTCGGGTGTGCCGACGGCTCCCGCGGCCCGGATCAGATGACAAGGACGAGACGTGCTCGAGCTGCCTGAGGTCGAGGTCCTGCGCAAGGATCTGGAGAAGGAGGTCGTCGGGAAGCGGGTCAAGGACGTCGACGTCCGCACGGCCGGCATCGTGCGGCCGCTGCACCGCAACCGTCCGGACTTCGTCGCCGCGCTGGAGGGGCGCAAGGTCGAGGCGTCTCGTCGGCGCGGGTCGGTGATCCTGCTCGACCTCGACGAGGACCAGACGTGGATCATCGACCCGGGTGAGGGTGGGTCGCTGCACCGTGAGACCGCTGCCGAGGAGCCCGGCCCCGACACCCACCTGACCGTCAGCTTCACCATCGGGGGCGCCCTCCACCTGTCCGAGCCCGGCGAGGATCCCACGCTGTCCACCGGCGTCGTCCCACGCGCGGAAGACCTGGAATCCGCCGGGATCTCCCCCGACGCGCTCGATCTGCTCGACGACAACCCCACGTGGATGGAGTTCGGACGGTTCCTCGCTGCCGCCGACAGGCCGCTCAAGCTGCTGCTGATCGACCCGAAGTACGTGGTCGGGATCGGCCCGGTGTACTCCGATGAGATCCTGTGGGAGGCCGGGCTGCGCCACGACCACCCCTCGGCGAAGCTGTCCACCCAGGAGGTGCGCCGCCTCTACCGCGCCACCCAGGAGATCATCGTCGCCGCGATGAAGGCCTCCGGCTCGAGCCTGGACGACGCCGAGGCGGAGCAGCTGGTCGACGACGAGGGTGAATCGGCCGACCACCTCCGGGTCTTCGGTCGGGCCGGCAAGCCGTGCATGCGTTGCCGTCGCCCGATCGTGCGCACCCGGTTGAAGAAGGGTGTCTACACCTACCACTGCGAGCAGTGCATGATCTGACGCCACCCGTGCCGTGGGGTCGGCCACCGTCGTGGCCGTGGCGCGGTCGCATCGAAGGGTCGCGCTGGGCGACGTCGAGGAGGCGACGCAGGTGAGCAACGAACGCGTGATCGCACGGCGGATCGTCGTCCACGGCCGCGTTCAGGGGGTGTTCTTCCGCGCGACCACCCGCGATCAGGCGCGGCAGGCGGGCGTCAACGGTTGGGTCCGCAACCGGGCCGACGGCGCGGTCGAGGCCTGGCTGGAAGGACCGGTCAGTGCGGTGGAGCGTGTGCTGTCCTGGGTCGAGGCCGGTGGCCCGAGCCGGGCCCACGTGGACGACGTCGAGGTGGCGGAGGAGTTGCCGGGTGGTCATCGACGGTTCGCCGTGCGCCCCGACGAGGCCTGAGTTCCTTCCGGCTGCAGGAGCGCGCTTGGGCTGGACCGTGCGGTCGGTGCACGGCTACGCTCCTGGTGAGCGCGGTGGAGGTGAGGGATGAGCAAGGCGTTGTTCGGCACGCATGCGTTGCCCTCCAGCGTGCACCTCCTCGATGAGGTGCAGCGACTCCGCGCCCGGGTGGCGGAGCTCGAGGCGGCGCTGGCTGTGGCCGAGGCGGCCGGGGCGCAGCATGGTCCTGCGCCCGTCGCGACGGAGTCGGCGGATGCGGAGGCGGTGCACGCTCCGGCAGGTCACTGACCGCGCGCCGCTAGCATCCGCACCGCGGGCATCCCCCCGCTGTGCGCCGCGTGTGCCGCGGGGCACGATGCAACGCCGCTGAGCTGTCCCCGAGCCCCGTCGCGTGGAACCCATCGCGCAGGCCACCCGGAGGTCGTGTGTTCCTCAGGTCCCTGTCGATGCGTGGCTTCAAATCCTTCGCGGACCGCACCGCGATGGAGGTCGAGCCCGGCATCACCGTGATCGTCGGCCCCAACGGCTCGGGCAAGTCCAACGTGGTGGACGCCCTCGCGTGGGTCCTCGGCACGCACTCCGCCAAGAAGGTCCGCGGCGGGTCGATGTCGGATGTGATCTTCGCAGGCTCCCCGAGCCGCAACCGGGGCACCTACGCCCGCGTGGAGATCACCATCGACAACGCCGACGGCCGGCTCGAGCGTGCCGGGCTCGGCACCGCTGAGAGCGCTGGTGCCTTCAGCGAGATCAGCATCGCCCGCACGATCCACGCCGAGGGTGACACGTCCTACCAGATCAACGGTGAGGAGGTCCGCGCCCTCGATGTCCAGGAGCTGCTGTCCGACACCGGTCTCGGTCGGGAGCTGCACACCATCGTCGGTCAGGGGCAGCTCGACGAGATCCTCAACGCCAAGCCCGAGGAGCGCCGTCGCTACATCGAGGAGGCCGCGGGCATCCTCAAGCACCGCCGTCGCCGCGAGCGGGCGCTGCGCAAGCTGGAGCAGGTCGACGCCCACGTGGACAAGCTCAAGACCGTGTTACGCGAGCTCCGCCGCCAGCTCAGGCCCCTGGAACGCCAGGCCGAGGCCGCTGACCGCTACCGCGCTCTGCAGTCGGAGCTGCGGTCGGTCCGGCTGCAGATCGCGGCGGGGGAGTTGGCCCGCCTCGAGCGCCTGGCCGCCGCCGAGGGGCGCGACGACGATGCCGCCGCTGCCGAACAGCAGGAGGTCGAGGCCCGTCTGGCTGCTGCCCGGGACCGCATCACCGCCCACCAGCGGCACCTGGCTGAGCTGCGCCCCGCCGCGCAGCGCGCCAGCGACGGCTACCACCGGCTGACCTCCCTGGCGGAGCGGCTGCGTGGTACCTCGGATCTGGTCACGGCCAAGCGGCGCCACCTGGTCGAGGCCGTGGAGGAGCCCCTGGCGGGCCGACCACCGGCGGAGCTGCGGGACCAGGCGGATCGGGTGGCCCAGCAGGCCCGGGAGCGGGCAGAACAGCGCGACCGTGAACGTGCAGCACACGGCGCCGCGCAGCAGCGCCGACGGGAGGCTGAGCAGGCCCGTCGCGCCCACGAGCAACAGCTGCAGGCCGAGCAACGACGCCGGGCCGAGGCCCGTGAACGCGTGCTGCGCTGGGAGGGCGAGGTCTCCGCGCTCCGCGGCTCGATCGCCAATGCGGAGTCGGAGCTCGGCCGGGTCGGTGCCACGCTGCAGGGCCTGGACGCACGCGTAGGCGAGGCCGCCCACGAGGTCGCCAAGGTCGAGGGGGAGATCCGCACCCTCGACACCGACGAGGTCGCCCTCACCGCCACCCTGGAGGAGGCGGAGGAGGCCGTCGCCACCGAGCGCGGGCAGGTCGACCGCCTCGCCGGAGAGGCACAGGAACTCCAGGGCCGGCGCACCTCGCAGCTGGCGCGGGCAGAGGCGCTGCGCGCCGCGTTGGAGGAGGCCGACGGGGGCACGGCGGCCCTGCTCGAGGCCGACCTGGAGGGTGTGCTCGGTCCCGTTGCCGATCATGTGCGCGTCGACGGCGACGAGGTGGCGGTGGCGGCCGGCATCGGCCAACTCGGCGAGGCGGTCGTGGTCCGGACCCAGGAGCACGCCCGCCGCGCGGTCGCCTGGCTGCGCGACACCGGCGCCGGCGCGGCGGTGGTGCTGGTCGGCCGCGCCGACCACCGTCCGGTGCCCGGCGTGGGGGAGGAGACCGCCGAGCGCCTGGCTGCGGGGGGTGCCCGCCCGCTGGCTGGCGCCCTCGCGCCCGCCGACGACGCCGAGGCCAGCGCTCAGGTGGTCGCCGCCCTCCAGCGGGCGTTGGAGGGCACCTACCTCGTGGCCGACTGGAGCACCGCGGTGCTGCTCCACGGTCGCGATACGCAGCTGACCTTCGTCACGCCCGCCGGCGACCTGGCCGGGCCACGCGGCTACCTCGCCGCCGGATCGCCGGAGCGTTCCAGCGTGGTCACGGCCACCGCAGCCGACGACGCTGAGCGGGAAGCCGGGCAACTCGCCGACCAGCTCGCAGCCCTGGACGAGCGCCGCGCCGCCGCCGACCGCGCCCTGGCCGGAGCTGAGGAGCGCCTGGCGGTCGCGACCGAACGGATCAACGAGTCCGATGCCCGGATCACCGGCGCGGCGGAGCGTCTGGCCCGGCTCAACCGTGAGCTGCAGTCCTTGGCCGAGCAACGCGAGGTCGTCGCCGCGCAGCACCACGAGCTCGAGCAGGTCCTGGAACGCGATCAGCAGGCGTTGTCCGAGCTCCACTCCCGCGGTCCTGACCAGCCCGAGGAGGAGCCCGAGGCCGGACCCGACGCGACCTCGACGGAGTTGGAGGAGGCCGTGGAGGTCGCACGGGAGGCGGAGCTCGACGCCCGCCTGACCCTGGAACGCTCCGTGGAGCAGGTCCGCCACCTCGAGGAACAGGCGGCCAGCCTGCGGCAGGAGGCCGAGGAGGTGGAGGCGGCCCTCGCCGAGGCCGCCCGGCGCCGCGAGGCCCGCCGGCGTGGTATCGCGCGGTGCGGTGAGCTGGCCGTGGTCGTGCGCACCGCCCTGGAACGGATCGAGGGGTCCCTGGCCGCGGCCGCGACCGAACGGGACCGGCTCCACGCCGAGGTCCGCGAGGCCGGTCATGTGCTGGACACCGCCCGCGAGGAGGCTGACACGGTCCAGGAGCAGCTCGCCGAGCTGACCACGCGCCGCCACGAGGCGGACCTGCGCCGCCAGGACGTCACCACTCGTCTGGACCACCTCGTCGCACGGATCCGCACGGAACTGTCACTCAGCCCCGAGGAGGTCCGTGCCGAGCACCCCGATGCCACGGGCGCCGACCATGAGGAGCTCGTCGCCCGCGAGGACGAGTTGGTGCGCAAGGTCGGCCTGCTGGGCCGCGTCAACCCTCTGGCCCTCGAGGAGTTCAAGGCGCTGGAGGAGCGCCACGCCTTCCTCTCCGACCAGCTCGACGACCTGCGGCGCTCCAAGCGTGACCTCCAGGAGGTCGTCGTCGCCGTGGATGAGCGGATCCGTGAGGTGTTCCGTACCGCCTACGAGGACGTCGCCCGCGAGTTCGAACTGACCTTCTCCACCGTCTTCCCCGGTGGCCACGGCCGCCTGGTCCTCACCGAACCCGACGACCTGCTCACCACGGGCATCGAGGTCGAGGCGCGCCCACCGGGCAAGAAGGTGACCCGGCTCTCCCTGCTGTCGGGTGGTGAGCGCTCCCTGACGGTGCTGGCCTTCGTGTTCGCCATCTTCCGGGCCCGTCCCTCACCCTTCTACGTCCTCGATGAGGTGGACGCGGCCCTCGACGACGTCAACCTGCAGCGCCTGCTGAAGGTCATCCGGTCCTTCCGTGGGCACGCGCAGATCATCATGGTCACCCACCAGAAGCGCTCGATGGAGGTCGCCGACATGCTCTACGGCGTGACCATGGGCCCCGACGCGGTGACCAAGGTGGTCGCAGAGCGCCTGCGCCCCGGCCAGCAGTCACCCGCCGCGCTGGAGGGCCGCGCCAGCGATGAGCCCACCGAGGCGGTGCTCGAGGAGGCCTCCAGCACCGCCTGAGCCGCCCCTGTGCCGCGCTCTGGCGCGTCGGCCCCCGACCCCCGCGCCGCG
>LKMJ01001314.1_pt1 | contig 21698 bp, 21 predicted proteins | sample 643391 | NCBI WGS metagenome assembly LKMJ01 (sample SAMN04112250, study PRJNA286221) | soda lake metagenome | biome: soda lake; feature: Kulunda Steppe; material: water; isolation source: sample PL-Br10 brine of Picturesque Lake | place: Russia: Kulunda steppe | collected 2010-07
GCCCGGGCCTGTTATCTGCTGGCTCGAGAACTTGGAGTTAAATTTTACTTCCGCCATCAGGTTACTGCTGCGGATATCAGCAACAATAGAATTTCAGCTGTTAGCACGGATAGGGGCTCTCATTTTTCAGCTGATTATTTCCTGTCCAATATGGAGGTAATTCCTTTCTATCAAAAAATAACCGGAGAGGATGAAGAATTTCTCAGTCAGTTTTCCCGGTATGAACCAAGCTGCTCGGGATATGCCCTTCATCTCGGAGTTGATAAAACCTATCCCCGTCTTGCTCACCACAACCTGTTTTTTTCCGGCAATCCCCGGAATAATTACCGTTCAGTCTTTAAAAATTACAGTCTACCTGAAGATCCCACGATCTATCTAACCGCACCATCGCAAGCAAACTCCCGGAGAAAAGCTGAAGGGCAGCAATACTTAAAAATCTTAGTTCACGTACCCTACCTTCAGAAAGAACCCTTCAGCCTGGAGGAATATGAAAAATTCGAGGAAAGAATTTTAGAAAAACTGGAAAATATGGGCCTGAAAAATCTACGGGATAATATAATCTGCAGGAAAATCCTGCTGCCGGAGGATATGGAAGCTTTATACTTCTCCAACCGGGGCTCTCTCTACGGGGTGGTGGCTGATATGGATAAAAACAGGGGGTTGAAGGCGCCCAAAAAATGTGAAAAGTACGATAATCTTTTCTTTGCCGGCAGTACTGTTAACCCCGGCGGGGGGCTACCCATGGTAGTTCTTTCCGGCCGGCAGGCTGCTGATAAAATTATCTCTCAGGAGGAAAACTATTATGCTGAAAATTGATATACCAGGATTTAAAGATCTCTCCATAGAAAAAATTGTCTTTGATTATAACGGGACCCTGGCCTTACAGGGAGAAATCAAGCCAGAAATACTGAAAAAGCTAAAGGAGCTGGCAGGCTATTTTGAAGTATATGTTGTCACCGCTGATACCTATGGAACGGTTAGACAGACCTTTGCCGGCAATTCTGTCAGGGTGAAAATTATTTCTGGCAGCCAGGGACGGAAAGATAAAGAGGATTTTGTGAAAAGTTTAAATTCCAGAGAGGTGCTGGCTGTGGGAAATGGCAGAAATGACACCGCCATGCTGCAGGAAGCCGCCCTGGGCATTGCTGTCCTGGAAGGAGAAGGAATGGCTGCTGAGCTTTACGGCTCCACGGATTTAATCTGCCCGGGCATTGCTGAAGTTTTTGCTCTCCTGGAGAACCCTCGGAGTCTCAAAGCCAGCCTGCGGGGTTAAGCCCGGGACTACCCAGCCCATCCAGAATTCAGGGAGAATATCAGCCAAAAAATCAAACCCCGGGAATACCCGGGGTTTTTTCAGTTGATTAATTTTGAGTCTGCAGGAAGTATTTCCGGGATCTATTATAAGTTTTTTCAGCCTCTTCATCAAAAAGACAGCCCGGAATTTCTCCTTTATTATTATGGTATTGAATGCAGGCACAGCAGTTACCCTTGCGGGGACAGGATTCATAGGAACAGCTACAATATTCAAGGTTATTCTCCATTTCAGGACATTCCGGCATTCTCTTACCACCTCCCAACCTCTTATTATCTTTGCTTTTTCAGTATAATTTTACTATCTATCCTGAAAAATTTCAATGATTTCTGCCTGAATCAAACAAACATCTCCAGTTTCCTGCTGCCAGAAATATAAAGATTCTGTTCTTCCAGCCCGGTAAGATCCCGGCTGTCAAAAATTATCAATAGATAATTCTGCCAGCCTATCAAATGAAGAAGTCTGGCCTCTTTACCGTATTCTATAGTTAAAGAAAAATTTAACTCTTCCTGGACTTCAAATGAGATTATTTTCAATGTAATACCTCCCCACTTCGGAGTTGAAACTAACTACCAACTTTGAATTTAAGATTCTCCTCAATATTCCTGCCGACAAACTGATTCTGATACAGTTCATAATAATATCCTCTCCGTTCAAGCAGCTCCAGATGACTGCCGCTTTCTCTAATCTTTCCCCCGGATAATACCAGGATTCGGTCGGCATGCTTAACCGTTGACAATCTATGGGCTATGATAAAACTGGTCCTCCCGGCCAGAACTTGATCTACTGCTTTCTGGATAATAATCTCCATCTCGGTATCAATGGAAGAAGTAGCTTCATCGAGAACAAAGAGAACCGGATCATTTAAAATTGCTCGGGCAAAAGAAATAAGCTGCTTCTGCCCGGTGGAAAGCAGATCGCCGCCTTCACCCACCTCTGTCTGATAACCCCATGGGAGTCTGTCAATAAAGCTGTCAGCCTGAACCAGCTGGGCCACTTTTTTTATCTGTGCTTCAGAGGCTGAAGGTCTGGCAAACCTGATATTATCAGCTATGGTACCGCTAAACAGATGGGGGTCCTGAAGAACATAGCCGATATGGGACTGCAGCCAGCTCTGGGAACGTCTGCGGTAGTCAGTTCCGTCCAGCAATATTTGCCCGGAAACCGGTTCATAAAATCGGCAGAGCATATTTACTATTGTACTTTTGCCAGAGCCGGTTTCGCCAACTAGTGCAATTTTTTCTCCGGGGTCTACCTCAAGATTGAAGTTTTCCAAAATCGGTTCCCCGGACTGATAGTGAAAATCCACTCCCCGGAACTGCACCCGGCCCTTAAAGACAGGCCAGTTTGTGCGGTCGGGCTGTAAAATAGTGCCGAATCGGGCTGAGACCTCTTCAGTATCAGTAATTTCTGGTTCTGTGTTGATCAGAGATAATACCCGCTCTCCGGCTGCCTGAGCTGACTGCAGCTCGGCAAAAACCCGGGCTAACTCCCGCACCGGCTCGAAAAACTGAATGGTGTAGTTAACGAAGGCTACCAGCGTACCATAGGTTATAAAACCCTGGAAAACCGCCGAACTTCCCTGCCAGAGAGCCAGGCCCGTCCCTATGCTGCTCAAAGACAGAACCAGAGGCATAAAAAGAGCTGAAAAAACTGCAGCTCTAACCGAAGAAGCTTTCATGCTGGCTGTGAGATCAGCAAACTCTCTGGAGTTATCCTCTTCTCTCACCAGAGTTTTGCTGGTTCGGGCTCCACTGATGCCCTCATTAAAGGCTCCGGTTATTCTGGAGTTTAACTTCCTGACCAGCCGGAATTCACCGAGAATTTTCTTCTGAAAGTAAAGGCTGATCAGGACCAGGGGAGGTACCACTGAAAGTGTAATTAAAGCCAGGCGGAGTTTTAGAATCAGCATTATCCCCATAATTGTCACCATCATGCTGCCGCCCCAGACCAGATCAACCACCCCCCAGGAAATAACACTGCTCAACCTGTGGATATCGGAGGTCAGCCGGGCCATCAGCCAGCCAACCGGCCTCTTATCATAATAGGTAAGCGATAGCAGCTGAAGCTTCTCAAAGGCTGCCTGGCGGATATCGCAGGCAATATCTGTCTCCAGCCTGCCGGCCAGATAAATAAATAGAAAAATATTTAAGGCCTGCAGGGAAATAATTAGAAAATACACCAGAGCAAAACTCCTGAATCCCTCCAGCTGATTGGGAACGACAAAATTATCGACTGCATAGCGGGTCATGAGCGGCAGCACAGCATCCACTCCGGCTACCATCAGCATTACCGCTGCCAGCCCCAGCAATATTTTTTTATAAGGCAGGCTGTATTTTATGATCTCCTTCCAGAGATCCAGATTGATTCTTTTTTTATAGGTTTCTTCCTGCATTGTTTGCATCCTGATCACTCCTGTCTTAACTTACTATCTCTTCTTCATTCTGCAGCTGCCAGGTCCGACGGTAGATACCCGGTTCCTTAATAAGCTCCTGATGAGTCCCCTGCTGAACAATTTTCCCCTGTTCCAGCACCAGAATCTGATCGGAGGAAGCCAGAGTACTAATTCGGTGAGAAATTATTATTTTTGTCAGATCAGCATAATTTTTCTTAAGAGCCTGTCTAATCTTGAGATCGGTCCTGGTATCGACGGCACTGAGAGAATCATCAAAGATCATTACGGGACAGTTTCTTACCAGTGTCCTGGCAATGGCCAGCCGCTGTTTCTGTCCTCCGGAAAGGGAAACTCCCCTTTCACCTACTTCAGTCTGATAACCCCTATCAAATTCAGAGATTACCTCGTGAACTGCAGCAATTTCAGCTGCCCTCTCCAGCTCAGCTGGCTCAACCTCTGGCACGGCCAGAGTAATATTATCTTCAACGCTCCGGGCAAAGAGATAGGGTTCCTGGAGAATCAGACCAATCTGCTGTCTGATCCAGCCCCGATCAAACTCCTTTAGCTCCCGGCCATCAATTTTTATTGACCCCTGCTGATAGTCATAGAGGCGGGTCAGCAGATAAGCCAGGGTACTCTTACCGGAACCGGTGGATCCAAGAATACCTAGAGTTTCTCCAGGCTGAACGGTAAAGGAGATATTCTCCAGAACCGGCTCACCCGACTGGTAGCTGAAGCTGAGATTACGAACTTCAATTCTTCCTCGTATCTGTTTCTGAAGCCCCTGCTGGCGGAAATCTTCCCGGGGTTCATTAAGTATCTGTTGTATTCTTTCAACAGCCACCTGAGATTTACCCAGATCAGTTAAAATCCTGCCGGCCTGCCGAACTGGCCAGAGCAGCATTCCTTCATAGGTTACGAAAACCACCAGGGTTCCGAGGGTAAGCTGACCGGCGGCAGCCCGCTGAGTACCTACCAGCAAAACCAGTCCAATCTGCAGAAAGCAGATAAAATCCGAAAAGGACCAGAAATAGGCCAGCAGCCTGATTAATCTAAAGGTGAGATCTCTGTGGCGTTGGTTTTTAGCCGTGAAGGTCTTTATCTCTTCCGGCTGACGGGCAAAGGCCTTAACCACCCTGACTCCTGTTAGATTCTCCTGTAAGACCGTGGAAAGATCAGCCTCGGCTTCATCAGCAGCCCGAAAAGCCACTCTAACCCGAAGAAAGAAGATATAGGAAAAGAAAAATATAACCGGTACTACCAGCAGAGAAATCCCTGTCATAAAAGGGTCCAGATAAAACATGATTCCGGCTATTATTCCCAGCATAAATATCGCCCTGCCAACCTCCACCAGCTGAACGGCAAAAAATCGCCGAATAGTTTCCAGATCAGAGGTGCAGCGCTGAATCAGGTCTCCGGTATCTTTGTTAACATGATAGGAAAAACTCAAATACTGCAGATGCCGAAAAAGCTCATCCCGGAAATTTCGGGCCATCTCTTCAGCTGCTTCAGCTGCCCATCTGCCCTTCCAGTAAAGAAATAATCCCCGAAATAGTGTTAAAATTATTATCAAAAGGGCCGGCAGCCAGAGGCTGGCTAGCCAGTAATCTTCCCCCCCTGTCAGCAGAAAAAACCTTTCTGCCAGTCCTGGTAAATCTAATGGTTCATTTCCGATAACTGAATCTATCGTTATCCTGATTACCTGGGGAACCAGCAGCAAAAAAATGGTAGAAATTCCTACTGCCAGAACCGCTGCTAGGTATTTTAGTTTCATTGTTTTCATGTAAATAAAAGCTGTTATAATTGTGTTCATGATTTTCACCACTTTCAGACAAATTAAAAAGGCCGCAGAATTCCCGCGGCCTTTTCATCAGGTTAAGCTCATCTCCAGTCTGATTGCAGACAGAATAATAAACTTAATAAAAAAACTGCGGGAGCAACCCGCAGTTTAGTATAATATATTTGAGGCGCCGATTGAACTTGCTGAGGGGGCAGTCAATCAGGCACTCAAAATTATATTATCTCCGAGGGCCGCTGTATATGATAAGCTATCAGAGTTTGTGAATTCAAATACATTAGCTTCAGGCATACTATCATCAGGCATAATTATTCCAGGGGTAAGAGATAGGGCTGCTATACGGATAAATAATAGATCAAGCAGTCTGTCAATTTTCAAATTAATATCTCTCATCCTTAACTCCTGATAGAAAATCATTCCAACGTCCCTCCTTTCTTTAAACTTAATTTTTTATTTGCTGTTATTTGCTTTAACCAGTTAAAGAATTACAACAAAATATTTAAATATTACTTTAAACTTAAACATATTATAAACAATAAAATGAATAATTTCAAGTATAAATTTAAATTTTTTAAGAAAAATTTTAAATATCACCGGTCTGACATTTTGGGCAGAGGCCATAGATTTTAATGTTATGGTCTTTAATCTGATATCCTGTTCTCTCGGCAAGCTCGCTTTCATAATCCTCAAGGGGGCAGCCCAGGCACTTAATTTCCCCGCAGGAAGTACAGATCAGATGATGATGGTGGCTCTCAATAAACTCATAAAATTTTTCCTTTCTGGATCTATCAAGATTAAATTCCCGGATCAGACCCCTGCTGCAAAAAAATTTTAAATTGCGATAAATAGTGGAAAGGCGGATTCCAGAATCCTGTTTAATTAATTTCCGGTGAATTTTAGCCGCTGACAGCGGTTTAAGAGATTCTATCAGCTCCTGAAGGATTAACTGCCGCTGTCGAGTTATTCTAATCCCCTGGCTCTGCAATATTTTCTTAGCCTGATTTTTTATCTCTGACATGACAATCCTCCCCTTTTGAAAATAATTATATCCTGCAGCCAGCGGCAAGTCAAAATTTTCTGGCCAGAACTAGTATGAGCTCGGCATAAGCTTGATAATATAATAATTTATAACAAAATGAAAAACCCTGCCCGGGGAAGGCAGGGAAAACATGGAGGAGGAAAACAGTTTTTATTTATCAGAATGCCTGCTGCTGCAGGCTCACTTCTATAGAAGTGCTGTTCTGTTGATAAGGCCTAAATAAATTAGAGCAAATTGGATAGGGCAATTTTTCTTTCTGCTATCTTGCTTATAGAAATTATAACTTCATTCTGTGAGAAAAAATTGAGAAAGAATCAATATTTTTACCAAGATTGATTCAGAATAATATAAACCTCTGACAGATTAATCTCCAGCAAATTTTCTTCCAGAAATTCAACAAAATCCCGGGCGGCGTCAAAAGCAACACTGATTACTGTTCTCCTGGCCAGCAGCAGATCATAAACTTTTTGAGTCTCTTAAAGCTATTTATTTGCCCGGGGCAGGTAAAAGCCTATGGTTGTGCCCTCACCTTCACTGCTCTCAACAAAAACATCGCCATCATGCTCCAGAATAATCTCACGGGAAATGGCCAGTCCCAGTCCACTGCCTTCTTTGCCGGGTGTGCGGGCCTTATCAACCTTATAAAACCTTTCCCAGATATTATCCAGTTCACTGGTTGGAATGCCAATACCTTCGTCTCTTACGGTGAATTTAACCCTGCCATCAACCGCTGCAGCGCTGAGATAAATCGAGCTGTCTTCGGGAGAAAATTTGCGAGCATTATCCAGAAAATTAAAGAGAACCTGTTTTATGCGAGAATTATTGGCTTCGATCAATAATTCCTCTTCAGGATAATCCACCTGAATTCTACCCCGCAGGGAGCCTGATTTGTTGAAGGTATCCACTACATTTCTCAACAGATCGGCTACAGAAATAATTTCCTTTTCTCCGGAAATATCCTGACTTTCATATTCGGCCATACTGAGGATTTCATCTACCAAAGTACCTAACCTGTTGCTTTCCTGAAGCACTATCTCCAGGTATTCCTCTCTTTTTTCCTGATCATCAACAATATCATCCAGCAAAATTTCAGCTGAGCCTCTAATAGAAGAAAGGGGAGCTTTTAACTCATGGGAAACATTGGCTACAAAATCCTGCTGCAGTTTTTCAAAACGCCAGCGTTCACTTATATCCTGAAATAAACCTACAACACCCCAGATAGAGTCCCCCACACAGATGGCATTACAGCGCAGTAAGATCCGCTTTTCCTGCTTGCTGTTATCAATAGTAAATTCCTGCTGATTAGCTTCCTGTTCGGTTAAGACTTTATCAAAGGTTTGCCGAACCTGCTCCTCCAGGCCAATCTCAGAAATATTATTATCCACAACTTCCTGAGAAATATTGAAAAGCTTCTTGAAGGAACTGTTGTGAAGAATAACATTTTTATTTCTATCAATTGCCAGAACGCCCTCTTCCATTCCGGTTAAAATATATTTTAATTTATTGCGCTCCCGGGTTAGTTCGTCTATGCTGTGCTTTAATTCGGTAGAAAGAGAGTTAAAGCTATCTCTTAAGGTGCTTAATTCCCGGCTGGGATTTTCATCCTGAAAATCAAGCTGAAGACCATAATCACCGCGCCGCAGATTCAAAACCGCCTTGCTCATATTCTTTAAAGGACTTGCCAGACTGCGAGACCAGCCGTAAGCAAGTACCACTCCCAACACTATAGCAATAAATGAGGAATAGAGCATTAACCGCCGTACCTGTCTTACGGTAGAATTGATCCCCTCAACCGAAGTGAAAACCAGCAGGCCTCCAACAACCTCATCCACCTGGCGTACCGGCATGCCGACCAGCAGCATGGGACGTTCAAAATGCTGGGGGTCAACCTCCTGAGAGATTATATTGCCGGCAAAAATCGGCTCGGAATTTAGAAACTGAATGCTTGATCCTCCGGTATCAAGATAGGGATAACTGTGAATGAGAAATCCCTGCTCGTCAATCAGCCAGGCCTGACCGGAATTAATTTCAGCAATCAGCTGGAGAGTATTGGATATGCTTTCCTCGTCATTTTCATTAATAGAATTATATAGAGCTTGATTTAATACCTGACTGTTCTGGATTATCTCAGTTTCGGTTTTGGAAAACTGAAAATTATAGAAAAAATATATCATGGAGAAGCCCAGAATAATTATTATTAACAGGGAAAGCAGGAAAAATCTCACAAACAATCGGGTAAAAAGCGTATTCATGCTGGGCGGCAGATAACCTGCCAGATGCTGCTTAAAATCATTCAGCCTTTTCTTCAACTTCAAATTTATATCCCACCCCCCAGACAGTCTTAATATAATCAGAAACAATATCGCCTAATTTCTGACGCAGAGATTTAATGTGGGTGTCAACCGTTCTGATATCACCAAAATAGTCATAACCCCAGACCTTTTTTAGCAGGCTTTCCCGATCAAAAACAATCCGGGGTGAAGAGGCCAGGGTCCAGAGCAGATCAAATTCCTTGGGAGTCAGTTCAATCTCTTCTTTCTCAATTCTAACACTTCTCTCATTCTTATTAATGACAAAATCCTGGTAATTCAGTACCTCCGTATCAACTTCATCTTCCCGCTGCAATCTGCGGAGGACAGCTTTGGCCCGGGCTACCACCTCCCGGGGACTAAAGGGTTTGGTAACATAATCGTCAGCCCCAAGTTCCAGACCCATTATTCGATCGGAATCCTTGGTCTTGGCACTCAGGAAAATAATCGGGGTGTTATTGCCAGGACGAAGCTTTTTGCAGACCTCCCAGCCATCCATTTCCGGCAGCATGATATCCAGCACTATGATATCAGGATTCAACTCCCGAATTAATTTCAAACCTTCCTGACCTGTGGAAGCAGTGTGAACCTGAAAATTCTCATATTCAAAGTACTCTGTCAGTATTTGCAGGATATGATTATCATCATCGATGATTATGACCCGGTACTGATTCAATGTAATTCCTCCTTGAAAAATCAATTCTTTATATAATTATAACTTTTTTTTGCCGTTATCACAAGACAAACCAGGACCAAATGCGGATTGAACCCGCCGGTAAGAACTGCTAACTATATTTATATGAGAAACTGAAAAATAAATACTGTTAAAATACTGACAAGGACAACAGCCAGCAGGCTGAACTTGAAGTAAGCTAACAGCACTGCAGTCAGACCTCCGGCCAGAGCGGCAAAAACCGAATCAGTGGCCTGTAAAATACCGGGAAATATCAGGGCGCTCAGGGCAGCCGGAGGTATATAAAGCATGAAACGCTTCCAGAAGGGGGAGAGCTCTATTTCTGAAAGAATAACCAGGGGCAGCATCCTGGGGAGATAAGTAACCAAGGCCATGCCCGTCAGCAAAATAATAAAGCTATTCATCTTTATCATCTCCGGTAAAAATCACAGCTCCCAGAAAAGCTGCTCCCACAGTGCTTAAGGTTATCCTCCAGCCCTGAGAAATATTATGCAGGGGATTCCAGCTGATCAGGGAGCTCAGCGCAAGAGCTATCAGGGCAACTTTAAGTTTGCTGCTGGAGCTTTTAATCTCAGGGACAATCAGGCCTAAAAACATGGCATAGAGGGCAATTTCCATGCTTGATTCCAGCATTCCGGGCAGCTGACCTCCCAGCACCACTCCGGCTGCCGACCCGGCAGTCCAGGCCAGATAGGGAAGTAAAATAACTCCCAGAACATAAAAAGCTGGAAGCCGGTGTCGTCTGTCGGTGGCAAGCAGGGAAAAGCTCTCATCGGTGATGCCAAAGGCCAGCATCGCCAGCCAGCCCCTGGAGAGGCCAGGCAGTTTTTCCGAAACTGTGGCCGACATCAAAATATGCCTTAAATTGACAAAGAAGGTGGTGGCAACTATGCCCGGAAAAGCTGCTCCTGCTGCTATCAGCTCTACTGCCACAAACTGGCTGGCACCAGCAAAGACCAGCAGAGACATTAAAACCGCCGCCAGAGAGGGAAGGCCTGCTGTCCGGGAAATCACCCCAAAGGTTACCGCTATGGGAAGATAACCAATTGCCACCGGCAGACCATCCCGCAGGCCTCTTTGAAAATGATACTTTCCCGGTCTGCTCTGCTTTTCAATTATTGTTTTGTCGGACATCTGCCTCACCTTCTTTCTTGCTGTTGACTAATCTTCATTTGAGTTAAATAAGAATTTTCAGAGGGGTTAAATTAAAGGGGTTAAATTTTCCAGCTAAAATAAGACTGCTAAGCGGAAAAATTAATTGTAAGTTAGTTAGGTGATATTATACAATTTAATACCTTAATTGGCAAATTAAAAAAAAGAGCCTCTTCCCTGCTGCCAGGAGTGCCGGCTGCGGAGAAGAAGCCTAAGATTTCAGAATATGATAAACCTGGAAATTTAAAAAATATTTTAGTAGCTGGATGTTTCGGTCTCCTCTTCCTGAGATTCTGCTGCTTCAGCCTCAGTCTCATCATCCTCATCGTTTTTTTTCTTCTTATCTTTAAGAAAATCCAGCTTGGATACCAGTTCTGGCAGCATCTCAAAAAGCTTATCCAGCGAGCCCTTTCCCTCCAGAGTTACAAGCTCGACCTCATCATCTTTGATAACCAGAATGGCATTGGGAGAAATCCGGCAGCCAACCCCGCCACCTGCTCCTCCACTTTCTCCACCTTTACCTTCCTTTTCCTCACCAATCCCGCCGCCCAGACCAAAGGAAGCGGTAATGATAGGAACAAGTTTCACAGAACCAACCTGAATTGGTTCTCCTACCACCGTTTCTGTTTTGAGAAAGTTATCAAGCTTACTGTAGATCATTTCCATCATTTTTCGGGTATCTTCCATTTTAAGCCCCTCCTTTTTTAGGATAAATCGTTAAACTTTGTGAGTTAAATCATCAAATAAATCAAAACCAGACATTAAACCCGCTGCTCAATTCAAGCAGATTCTGCCTTCTTCTGCTGGCGGATCTGCCAGAGCAGTTTAAGAGTGGTCGGGGACAATAAAAACCGGAGCAGCTGCCAGAGAAGCCGCAGCGGTATGACGCTGCCGGAAATTATCCCCCGGGATTCAATCACCTCCCTTTCCCAGTTGATCTGTAAAGAAACCGGAATTTGAGGTCGGGGAGATTTGAGAGAATAATAAAAAGCCAGCAGCAGGCCATTGAGATCCGGTTCCGGCAGACCAACGGTAATATTAAAACTATAATATTTTGGTTTGAGTAGAGAAAAAACATCCCGGAGCAGATCGTAAATATGAACAAAATTTTTCTTGCTGTACAGCTCATCGTGATAAATTGATTTCAGTTTCACCAGGATATTTTTTGAGGTTTTATCAGTTTTTTTCTCTGAGGGAGAAGATTTGCTTTTTTCTTCCGGTTTTTCCCTGTCAGAAGAGAGGGGAATACCAAAAACTTTTATTTTACTTTCCTGCTGGCCGGCAAGATTATCAATCCTGTAAGAAAAAACGGGGGCACCAGCCGCTATCTGATAGTCCAGCTTTTCTTCATAGGTATATTCAATTTTATACCTGAAGGGCCATAAAACTGCCAGCAAAATAACTGCCAGCAGCAGACCGCCTATAATTTGCATCACAATCATTAATATCCCCGCCAGCGATAATTATTCTTAATATATTTCCAGTTATTCTTATGCCTGTAAATATTATTATAATTGAAATTTCCGTTTTGTCAATGGCAGGAGAAAAATCAGCAAAGCTTTTTTTGCTGCTGCTGTTATTCCGGCTCAAAAACCAGAACTTAAGCTGCTTCAGGGCCGAGCAGGCAAGAGATTAAATATAAAACAGCAAAAAATACCGGATTAAAGCAGAGCGGAAAAATGCTGGTATAGGACAAAGCTTTATTTTTTGTGTCCTCCAATATTGCTGTTGAGGCGCTCCCGAATGCTGCCCTCGGCCCGACTCAGGCCGTAATCCAGCTTGCCCGGACCAAATCTATCCCGGATTTTATCCCGGGTTTTGGCCAGCCGGATTTTCTTCTCCTGATTCTGAAAAAGATTGAGCTGAATTTCCTCTTCAGCCACCAGACTGCTCAGCGAAACACTGATCCGGCGGACCGGATAATTTCTCCGCCGGGTCTTTTTGTGAAAGAGCTCCCAGCAAATTTCCAGAATCTCATGCTCCAGATTGGTGGCGGACTCGAGAGTCTTCTGGGCCTGAAAACCCCGCCGGGAAGTGCTGCGGCTGTAACTTAAGCTCAGGCTTACGGTCCTGCCTGCCAGCCCCAGGCTGCGGGCCCGGTAACCAACATCCTCGCTCAGGTTAAAAATTACTGTCCTGATCTCCTCCGGTTCGGTATAATCCCGGTAGAGGGTTGCTCCCCGGCCGATACTCTTCCTGACATCATCATAATAACCTCCGGGCAGGCTGGAGTCAATTCCCCAGGCCTGGCGATAAATCTCTTCTCCCACAACTCCCAGTTTCCGGCTGAAAAAACTGGCATCCCGGCGGGCAATATCACCCACCGTCCTGATTTTCCACCTTTTAAATTTCTCAGCCGTCCGGCTGCCTATCCCCCAGACTTCTGAAACCTCCACCGGCCAGAGTTTCTCAGGTATATCCTGATAACGCCAGACAGCCAGTCCCTGCTTCTTACCTTCAATATCCATAGCCACCTTGGCCAGAAACATATTGGGTCCGATTCCGGCACTGCAGGAAAGTTTAAACTTCCGGAAAATATCTTCCTTGATCTTCTGCACCATCCTGACCGCTCCCCCGTAACGCTTTTTGGTTTTGTCCAGATCCAACCAGCTTTCATCTACAGAATAAATAAACATATCCTGCCGGGGAACATAACCGGTAAGAAGTTCAATCACCTGGAGAGATCTCTTCATATAAAGAGACATCCGGGGCTCAACCAGCATTATATCAGGGATTTTAGGTACTTCATAGAGCCGGTTCCCGGTTCTAATATTGAATTTTTCCTTAAGGGGAGGGGTGGCGGCCAGAATTACCGAGCCCTTCTGGTCCTGATTGCCGACCACAGCCAGGGCCACCTGAAAAGGATCCAGACCCCGCTCTACCGCCTCCACACTGGCATAAAAAGATTTCATATCAATACAGAGAACATCACCCTGAGGCAGTTCAGCATAATCCACCGGAGCTTTCATTTGTAATACCTCCTTAACAAACAGGTGTTGTATTTTATTCTAACATATGTTTGCTTGAAGGGCAAAAATGCCTGAAATTCACTTGTATTTTGAGTTATAACTGATATAATTAACAGGTGTAACCGATTAACAGGTGTAATCGGGTTAACAGCTATTATCTTGCTCAAAATTTTTTTGCTTAAATTTGATCCATTTTACTCAGGGCAGGAGTGATTATGATGATTGAAGGAACCTTGTTTTCTATTCTGGCCGGTTTGATGATTTCGCTGCAGTCAATTTTTAATGCTCGTCTTGGTGAGGCGGCCAATCTCTGGCCTGCCAATGCCTTTGTGCACGGCAGCGGCTTTGTTTTTACCCTGCTGGTGCTGCTTTTTTTTCGCCAGCAGCCGGTCCTGGCTGCCTTCAAAGAGATTAATGTTATTTACCTGCTGGGAGGGGTGCTGGGAGCCGGTATAATCTATACAGTTATGCAGGGTGTTTCCACTCTGGGCATCAGTTATGCCCTGACGATAATCATTGTTACCCAGATTATTGCTTCCCTTCTTATTAATTATTTTGGTCTGTTCGGAGAAGCTGTTATTGATATTTCAGTGATAAAAATACTGGGGCTGATTTTGATGATTATCGGTCTGATAATTTTCCAACTTTATTGATTTTTTTCTCTGAAAATCTTTACAATACGGCATACTAATTTATTAAAACATTTGATTAAGAAATCGACTCCTAGACAGCAGGAGTCGATTTTTCTTTTATTACTCGAAAATCTCTCTACTGGATTTTTATCCAATTCATTTATTTAGATTATGCCTTACAGCCAGGGAAAAGCCCTCAAACTATCGGGCAGCTGGTGGAAGACCAGCCTATCAGCCCCCCTAAAACAACACTTATATTATCATAACCCCTGTTCTTCAGCAGGGTTGCTGCTGTCATGGACCTCAACCCGCTGCCGCAGAAAATATAAATTTCTTTATCCTCGGGAAGTTCAGAATAGCCATCCGTCAGCTGCGTCAGGTGAATATTTACGGCATCCTGGATCTCTCCCTCTTCTTCCAGCTCATCCCGGGAGCGGATATCGAGAATAAAATAATCACCGGAGCCGTCGATAATCTGACATAGTTTATCCACAGTAATGGTATTGATAGAGGTGCTTTTTTTACCGGCCATATGCCAGTTGATCAGGCCACCTGAGAGATAACCTCTGATATTATCAAATCCAGTCCGGTAGAGATGGGTAATTTCTTCCGAGGGATATTCTCCTTCGGTAACCAGCAGAATCGGTTTATCCAGGGGAACAAACCAGCCGGCAAAACTGGGCAGATTATCCTTCCAGATGGAGAGAGCGCCGGGAATATGGGCGCTGGCAAAGCTGACTTCCATTCTGGCATCCAGCACTACAGCCTCATTTTCCTCTCTAATGCGGTCAAATTCTACTGCTGTCAGGGGTGCGGGTTTTTCATACTGAGACAGTGAGGGAGGACCTTCCAGATTATATTTTTCCATTTTTTTAAAGTAGGGAGGATATTCCAGCATTTTGCCGACCTTTTCAATAAACTCCTCTTTGCTCTCAACCTGAAGTTTAGGATTGAGCTTCTTTTCAATGCCAATTGTTGTCCACTCCCGGTCAGAAATGGCACTGGCACAGACCGATCCTGCTCCGTGAGCCGGACAGAGAATCACCCCGTCTCCCAGAGGAAAAATTTTCTTGAAGATGGAATCATAAAGGGCACCGGCTGTTTCCGGCAGCTTCTCCTCTCCCAGAAAATCAACCCGGCCTACATCCCCGGCAAAAATCACATCACCGGTAAAAACCATCCAGGGCTCCCCTTCATAGCCATAAAGGACATAGCTGCGGGATCCGGGCGTATGTCCGGGAGTATGAAGGGCTTCAACTGCCAACCGACCAGCCTGAAACTTCTGGCCTGCTTCGACCGGATTTCCATACTGATAATCCAGATGAGGATCAGCATGCCAGATATCTGCCCCGGTTTTCTGCTTGATCTCCAGGGAACCGATTAAGTAATCCTCATTACGATGAGTTTCCAGTACATGTTTGATGGCATAACCTGCTTCCACGGCCTTTTCCAGATAAACTTTAATGTCACGGCGGGGGTCAATGACTACTGCCTCACCACTGTCTCCCAGCAGATAGGAATTATGAGCCAGACCCGGTGATTTGATCTTTTCAAATAACATTGATTATCTCTCCTTTGTAATTTTAAAAATCTCCAGATTTTATAGATAAAAAAGATAGATCATAATTACCGTTACCATAATGTAAAGCAGAGATAACAGTCCTCCCGCTTTAAGATAGTCTTTACTGCTGTAACCTCCAGGATTCATTAAAAAAGCATTTACCTGATGGGTGGGAAGAATAAAGGAATTGGAAGCACAAACTGCCACCAACATGGCCAGGGCCCGGGGATTGATACCGAGCTGCCGTCCCAGAATCATAACTAGAGGAACCAGAACTGCCGTCGAGGCCACATTTGACATAAAGAGGGTGAAAATTGAGGCCAGCAAAGCCAGAACCAGCAGAATTAGAAATACCGGACTGCCCTCCAGCACGGTCATCATTCTGACAGACAAAAATTCAGCTGTCCCGGTTTTCTCCATGGCCAGTCCCAGGGGAATTAATCCTGTCAGTAAAAAAACAGTCTGCCAGTCAACAGCCCGATAGATCTCTTTAACCGGGATAAGACCCAGCAGCACCATCAGCAGTGCTCCACTGAAGAGAGACAGTGCCAGTTCAAAACCAAGTAAAATAAGACTTATCGCTAGAAGAAAAACTGCCCCGGCCAGCCGGGGGTTTCCGGTGCCGGTTTTCCTGCTGCGCAGCGGGGTTAAAGAGATGAAATCTTCCGAACCAACAGCAGCCCTAATATTATCCACCAGGCCGAAGAAGACAATAATATCTCCGGACTGCAGGGTTAGATCAGAAAAATCTCCGGAAATCTCCTCATCACCTCTGATCAGCATCAAAGGGTTAATATTATAGTTCTTTCTTACTGCAATCTGCCTGATTGTTTTGCCCTGGTGGTCAGAACGGGGGGGAACCACAAGCTCGGCAAAGGAGCTGTCCTGGAGATCCTCCTGTGATATTAACTCTCCGGACTCTCTGCGCTGCCCCTCCCGGGAATACTGTAAATTATAATCCTGAGAGAATTTCTCGATGCTGGATTCTTTACCCAGAATTATTAATTCCTGCCGGGAGGAAAAACGGGTAAAGCGCCAGGGAGCATAGGAAATATCCTCCTTCTCTTTGAGTGCCAGGAGATAGAGACCGTATTCTCCCCAGAGACCGGCAGACTCCTGGGTCAGACCCTGGAGGGAACTTCCTTCGGGAATTTTACAGCGAAATATTGTGGTGGCCAGCCCCCAGCATTCCACCATTTTCTTCTGCTCAACCATCTCCTCGCTGGTCTCAGGGCCGGTATCAGGTAGAAGTTGACCGCCCAGGATAAAAAAGTAAGCCACACCTGTCAGCAGCAAAACAAGTCCGATTGGAGTTACACTGAAGAGGTTAAAGGGCTCCTGTCCACCCTGCATCAGAAGATCGTTTAAAATAATTAGGTTGCCGGAACCCACCATGGTCAGGCTGCCTCCCATCAAGGCGGCAAACCCCACCGGCATCAGGATCCGGGAAAGCGAAGATTCAGTTTTCCGGGAAATCTTTCTCACCATTGGCAGAAAGAGGGCTATTACCCCAATGTTCTGGACAAAGGCAGAGAAAATCCCGGCCGAAGCTGAAACCACTGCTGTCAATCTTTTTTCTTCCCTGCCGGCCACCTGAATGAGCGGTCCGGTAATTAGCTGGATGGCGCCGGACTGCTCCAGGCCATATCCCATTATCATGACTGCAATAACAGCAATTACCGCATTACTGGCCAGTCCAGAAAAAGCCTCAAGAGGTTCGATTAAGCCCAGCCAGGGCAGAACAACCAAGACCAGCAGGGCTGTTATATCCACCCGGAAAAGTTCGGTAATAAATAAGATTATGGTGACCAGGAGAACCAGCAGAGTCAGGCCTATTTCCAGTGTCATGGAACACCTCCATTTGAGACTAAAGTTAAATTTTCCTGACCTGATGCAGTTGTTTTATAATCTTTCTATAAAAAACATTTTTTTCCTGCTTATTTTCATAAATAAAATCAGCAGAGAGAGAAATTGATGATTTTGATAAATACTTGATTAATTAACACTTCCAGCAAGGGAAAAGAAAAGGGAGCTCGAGATCTACTCAAGCTCACTTACAGCATAAATATAATTAACATCTATGATTTATTAGAGCACCTCAACCTCAAAATCGGTATCCCCCCGGCCCAAAAAAACTTAACTGTGGCCGTAAAAACAGATGTGAGACAGATCCAGCAGATAGGCCGGACCGGAAATTGTATTGCCATAAAAGGCAAAGAGTTTATCATACTTCTGAAAAAGATATATAAGATTATCTGCGGTGCTATTGACAATAGTTGAACCTGTGGCCAGGATAAAATCCGCGTTTTGAACCAGATTTTCAGTATCCCTGCTGCCGTCAAGAACCTTAACTCCATATTCTTCTCTGCCAATTCTGTCAGAATTAAGGTCGGTCAAAAAAACCTGATCTGCTCCAAAGGAATTAACGGCTGCCTCCAGCAGAGCCATAAATGTGCCTCCTTAAAAAATTAATTCTCTTTCTGACAGCAGCTGCCCCGGTGATTTTTCTGACATTCCCTGGGCACTTTAATTTCCTGCGGTAGATTCTCAAGAGCCTTTGAGATACCGGCCAGAACCTTTTCCTGCACCTGATAATGAACCCAGTAGCCCCGTTTTTCTCCCTGAACCAGGCCGGCTTCTCTGAGCACCTTTAAATGCTGAGAAATGGCAGCTTCTGATAGATCCAGCCGGTGGGCCAGCGAACGAACACAGTGATCTTCCTGGAGCAGCAGCGTTATTATTTTTAAACGAGACTCTTCGGCCAGAGCTTTTAAAGACTGTAATAACTTCATATGAGCCTCCTTTAGATATTTGTTATTCCAGAATAAATTTTAAGCATAAATTTATTTAAATGTTAGCTTAATTAAATAATATTATAGATTTTCAATAAAGTCAATGCTTAAATATTATTCTCCGAAAATCTATCAGCATCAGCTCTGCTGAAATTTTATTTCGGGATTGTCAATTTCAGTTACATAGGGTTTGATGTCAAAGACCGGGGAGCCATCAATGGCATCCAGACCGGCCACCCTTAATTTTCCTCCCTGTCTTTCCAGAAGTTTAACCACCGTTACTCCGATGGCGGCAGGCCTGTAGGGTGTCCGGGAGGCAAAAACTCCCCGAACTCCCCCATAACGCCGGGGACCCACCAGTTTAAAGCCCTCCGCTTCATGGAGATAAAATATAATCTTGAGATAATCATACTCTTCAATCTTATCAAGGCCGGCAGCATAATCATCATCAATAATAATACTGCTTTCGCTGGCCTTCATCAGATCGGGGTCAGCGGTCTCTGGGAATTCACTCCTGATTATACCTATAGTTGGTATTTCGGACAAAATGAACACCTCCAGCAAACATATTTACAGGTTTTGCGGTTTGCTTAACCTGCGATGGCTTAATTTTATCAAACAGTCATAAAATATGCCAGAAATATTCCTGCTATTTTACCTGCTATAGAGTTTTAAAATCCTAGTAAGCTTATAAAACAGTTCGGCTCTAATTAGCAGACTGGATTTGCCCCGGAAAAAATTCCATGATAAAATATGACAGAAGCTTCTTAAAAAATTTAAGTTAATATTGCAGTTCAGGAGGATAGATAACCTAATGATTGGTGAAGAAGTCAACCGGGAATTTGAAACTAAATTTTCCTTTGTTAAAGTTCTTGATGAAAAGAGAAAAAAACAACTGAGAGAGCAGCTTAACCATGTCAAATATTCTGCCGGAAAAATAATTATGAGGGCCGGTTATACCTGTGAAAACACCTTTTTCCTGCTTAAGGGTTCAATCCGGGTTTTCAAGATGTCGGAAAAGGGCCGGCAGATAACTCTGTACAGAATGCGAACCGGAGAAATGTGTTTGATGTCAATAGCCTGTATTATGAGTGATTCCAGCTTTCCAGCTCAGGCTCAGGTAGAAGAAGAAACAGAAATTCTGGCACTGCCGGGGAATACTTTCCGAAAGTTTCTCAATCAGGTGCCTGAATTTCAGGAGTTTGTCTTTGCCAAAGTTTTCAGCCGCCTGCAGGATGTGATGCTGACAGTTGAAAAAATTGCTTTTTCCAACATGGAAACCAGAATTGCTTCTTTTTTAATCTCGAATGCCGAAAGAAACCAGGAGATGCTGGAGTTAACTCATGCCGAAATAGCCCGGGAAATCGGTTCGGCCCGGGAAGTGGTCAGCAGAACCTTAAAAACCTTTGCCGAACGTAAAATTATCAGCCTCTCCCGGGGTAAAGTTCGGATAACAAACCGCCAGGCTCTGGAAAAAATTGCCTCTCTGTGACTTAGTCACAGAAATTTTTTTCCTGATAGGTAATAATAATTGATGTATTGACATTAATTAATCCTAATCAGGGGGGAAAGATCTTGGCGGATATAGCTTATAATATTAAGACCAATCGTGCTTTTAATTCCATTAGACACTGGGCCTGGCTGGTAACTATCATAGTTGCCCTGGGTGGTCAGTTCTGGCCCTATCTGGGTCTGGTTGTGCCTGTCATTATAGTTGCCTTAATTGCTGTTAGTTTTTTTAAAGGTCGATACTGGTGTGGTAATTTCTGTCCTCACGGCAGTCTCTATGACCGGATTATCCTGCCCCTAAGCAGCAACAAATTTATTCCAGGATTTCTAAAATCCAGACCGGTGATTGCAGCAGCCTTCATTTTTTTCGGTTTCAATATGATACGCCGATTCCTGACTGTATTTCAGCAGTCAGAAGGACTTCTGGTCCGAACCGGAACCATCTTTTCCAGCACCTATCTGATTGTGCTGATTGTAGGCGGTCTCTTAGGATTGACCATCAGTCCCCGAAGCTGGTGTCAGTTCTGTCCCATGGGCACCCTCCAGCTTCTATCCTACCGTCTGGGTAAGTTTTTGGGGGTAACTTCCAGCAGAGATGAGCTCATCACAGCCAAAAGTCCCGAACTCTGTCATTCCTGTGCCCGCTGTTCCCGGGTTTGCCCCATGCAGCTTGAACCCCATAAAAGTTTTAAAGAGGGCAGCAATCAATTCGATGCCGAGCAGTGTATTCGCTGTAACACCTGCGTGGAAAACTGCCCCAGCGGGATTCTGCAGCTGGCCACTTCAACTGAAGCTCAGGAACTTAAAGACCGGGCTGATCTGACCGGTTTCAATAAAGCCCGCTTCTACCGGGCTAAAATTTCCCGGATTAGGGAATTTGAGAATCCAGATATTAAAGAATATACTGTTAAACTATTGGAGCCCTCAGAAATGAAATTTATCCCCGGTCAGTTCCTGCTGGTCGAGGTCGAAGAAGATAGAGAAATGTATCGAGCCTATACTATTTCAGGCAGCGATGCTGATAAAAATCAGGTTACTATCACCATAAAAAGACTGGCTGATGGTTACGGAACCAATATTATCTTTGAGAAATTTCAAGAGGGTAAAGAAGTATCAATCAAGGGTCCGATGGGAAGAGAGTTGGCAGTAGATGACAGCAAACAAAATATGCTTTTTATTGCTAACGGGATTGGTGTAACACCCTTTACCGCTATTGTTGATAATCTTTTTGCCGGTTCCAGGGAAAGATTGAAGGCTGCTGGAGGCAGCACCGCCGGTATAAAGATGGGCGGAAGTAGTTACTCCGGTAAAGCAACTCTGCTCTACGGAGCAAGACATGAAGAGGATCTCATCTATGACAACTTTTTTGCCAATCTGGCCCGGGATAATAAAAACTTTGATTATCAGCAGGTTCTTTCCCGTCCCCGAACAGATAAGTATAAGCAGGGCTATGTAACCCATCTGCTGAAGGATATGGAATTAAATCCAGACACCGAAGTTTATATCTGCGGTTCTCGACCCATGGCAGAAGATGCC
>LKMJ01001315.1_pt1 | contig 21684 bp, 20 predicted proteins | sample 643391 | NCBI WGS metagenome assembly LKMJ01 (sample SAMN04112250, study PRJNA286221) | soda lake metagenome | biome: soda lake; feature: Kulunda Steppe; material: water; isolation source: sample PL-Br10 brine of Picturesque Lake | place: Russia: Kulunda steppe | collected 2010-07
CGGCCACCTCGACGACGTGGACGCCCTGCTCGCGGTACACATCGGGCTCGACACCCCCTCGGGGGAAATCATCGCGGGGATGGGCGGCTTCTACGCCGTTGCCCACCTCGATGCCAGGTTCACCGGGACGCCCGCACACGCAGGGGCACAGCCCAACGCCGGCGCGAACGCCATACAGGCGATGGCGACGGCCGTCCAGAACCTCTACGGCATCGCCCGGCACGGCGACGGCGCGACCCGGATCAACGCCGGACAGGTCGCCGGCGGGACCGCCTCGAACATCATCGCCGAGGATGCCTACATCGAGGCCGAAGTGCGCGGTGAGACAACCGAGCTGCGTGATTACATGCGCGACCGGGCCGAGCAAGTCCTCGAGTCGGCGGCCGAGATGCACGACTGTACAGTCGACATCGAGCGCGGGAGCGAGGCTCCGAGCGCGTCGAGCGACGAGGCCGTCGCTGACGTGGTCGCGGAGGTCGCCCGGGCACACGAGGGGGTAGATACCGTCTCGCCGACCGGAGAACTCGGCGCGAGCGAAGATGCGACCGAGCTGATGAACCGGGTCCAGGAGCAGGGTGGGGTCGCCTCCTACGTGGGTGTCGGCACGGACCATCCTGGCGGCCACCACACGGCGACGTTCGACGTGGACGAGCGCTCGCTCGCCATCGGCGTCGACGTGCTCTCCGAGTCAATCGCGCGGCTCTTCGAGAGCGTCGACCGGTAGAGCAGTCGCTTCATAGTGATTATTGCGAGTCTTTACCAGAGGGAGACGAAGTCTCCCAGGCAGACGGCCCTGGGCCGTCGACGCCGAGTGTCGAGTGAATTGGTCTGTGAGAGCCGAAGCAGCCGTGTTTTCGCTGCCATGCTGAAAATTACCGCAATAATCACTATCAGTCCTCCTGCGCGTCCCAGGATGCGACAGTTACCTCCCTGTCGGAGGAGCCAAGCCACACGACGTCGATTGCTGCGTCCTCGAACGACAGCCGCCCGCCCGGGCAGAGCTGTTCGGGGTTGTGGCTATCGACGACTACAGAGTTCCCCGCGGCCAGCCAGTTGTCCTCACCGAATCCGAAATCGTCGTGACCGTTGTAGACGCCGTTGGGGTCGTCGGAGCCCGTACACGTCGCACCACGAACCTCGACGGACAACTGCTCGGGGTTGATGTGGTCGCCACGGACGTGCCGGATGACGACCGACTCGTTCCCGTCCGGGTTCTCAACGTAATCAAACGTGAGCGTCGGCGACGGTGGGTCTAGCTGGTCGTACTCGCTATCGAGGCTGCCGAAATACAGCGCCGCTGTACCGACGAGCAAGAACGTCGTCAGAATGACGAGGAGAACTGCACCGAACAGTGACATCCCCCGATTTTGTTGCGCTAGTTTCATCCAAACACCCCCAAATGCTAGCCGGACCTCGTCGCCGGTCGAACTGTCCAGTTAGTGAAAATACGGACAAGCAGTACATAAAGATATAGCCCGGAGAGTTGCTCTCGGCCACGTTTCAGCCGTTTCAACGAAGGTACTGCAGTCTTTGTGGTCGCTTAGATGACAGTTCAGTAATAACACCTTAACAGTTTAGTGAGGTACGGTTGTAGAGCCAGACATGGCAGAATATACCGTCGAGTTCGTCGGGACCGGCGAGACGATCACCGTCTCGGACAAGGAGACAATTCTGAGTCGCTGTATCGAGGAAGGAATCGCACAGGAGTTCTCCTGTCGCGTCGGGATGTGTCTCGCCTGCTCGGCGAAGATTATCGAGGGAGACGTGACACAGCCAGCAGCACGAGGCCTGACCGAGGAGGAACGGAAGACGTACGCGCTGACCTGCATGGCACGTCCGCAGTCCGACCTCAAACTCGACCGTGGCAAGTACCCACCGAGCATCGAAGAGGAGTACATGACGGAAGAGAACGCGGAAAACACCGCGGCTGCTGACGACTGATAGCTGTTTTCGGGTCGAGAACCTGCTTGCGAAACTGTGTTCGGAAGGCCGTACTGTTGACCAGTCGACAGCGAAGGGTAGCCCATTTATGGTTGGGGTTCCTATATTGCGGTATAGAGTCGCTGCCAGAGCAGACACACCGGCTCATTCAACTCCCACCACACCCATGACCAGCCGCGTATACAGACTTCACTCGACGCTGGAACTGCCTCTCGAAGAGCTCCACGAGTATCTGGAAGACCCCGAGCTCCCGAGCAAAGTCGCGGACATCGAGTTCACCCGACGAAACAACACGCTCATCATCAGCGCCGTCCCGTCCGACAACAGCATCAGCAAGTACACACCCACAGCACAGCTGAAAGCGAGCGTCACGGAGAACCGAGTTTACGAGGAGGACCCCGACGAAACCCCACCAGGGAAGCCACCACGTTCCAGCGGTGGTGGTCCTCAGTGGGGCTCGCTCGACGAGGAGGAAGAAATCGAGTCCGAACTCGTCGAGTACGCCTGCTTCAAGGGCGACCGCGAGACGGTGCTCCAGAACACCGCGCTCCAGTACGAGATGTTCGAGGTACTCTGTGAGATTGCCCGCCGCTCCGAGAAAGGTGCGCTCACCGCCGTTGCGACCAATGGTGAGGACATCGAGGCAATTCGTATCGTCGATGGCGAAGAGGTGCCCGCCTCCATCACCGTCACCGAAGATCCGAGTGAAGGCGAGGACGACAGCGGTGTGGACTGGCGGAGCAACGAGTTCATTAACTAGTACGCGCCGGCTGGTTGTACTGTTACACTCTGACCGGTCGACGGCTGTTCCCGACTGGTCACGGTACCAACGCTTCGAGTTCTAAATCTGCTTGGTTTGAATGTTAAACCAGCCAATTCGATATCTAAACCGAATTAGTGTATGTTTCAAACCCAACGGTTCGATATCTAAACCGAATTAGTGTATGTTTCAAACCCAACGGTTCGATATTCAAACCGAATTAGTGTATGTTTCAAACCCAATGGTTCGATATCTACAATTAGTTGGTTCGAAGAGCGAACTGATTAGTTCGAGCATCAAATCGAACGGTCAGTCGGCATCCCGTACACTACAGAGGAAGGGTGCGCTCAGGCACCCAGCGGGTCCAGACCGCGGGCGGGGTAGGAGACGATGTGGTCGACACCCGCCTCGCGGAGGATGTCGACCTGATGTGTCACCGTGTCTCGAACACCAACGAGCGCGTAGTCACAGCAGGCTTCAAGGAGCGTTTCCCGTGCGCCACCGTCGATAGTACTGTCGTGTGGGCAGTCGTCGGGGAGCGACGCTCGGACGGGCCCACGGCGAGCAGTGTACTCCCCAACCGAATCGAGAACGACGTCTTCGTCGTCGGTCAACACTGTCGGTGCGTAGACGGCAATCTCCCCGTCGAACCCGGCCTCTCGAAGCGCTCGAACGTCCCGGATGGTGTTCCGGGAGAGGAGTTCGTACTGCGTCCTGCCGGTGGCGAGCGCCATGCGCTCGATGCCCTCGGTTCCGACCCACGGGTCATCGGCATCTTCGGTGGCAGCACCGAGACGGGGTGCGATGGCACGCTTTCGCTCCGCTCGCTCGAGATACGCCGGATGACCCGCGACGAGCACCTCACCGACGCTGTCAGGAAGCGACGCCCGCACGCTGTCGTCGCCGAGTGGGTCGAATCCGTCGGCGCGGACCGGGACCGTCGCGCGAACGTCGAAGCGCTCGGCGAGGTCCTCGAAAACGGCTGGTGTCGGGACGTGCTCGTGGCCTTCGTAGTCGATGGTCACTGTCTGCACGTCCAGGTTGTGGGCGCGCTCGACGTCGACCTCGCTCGGCTTGAGCGCGACCGCGTCGATGCCCACGTTCGTCAGCCGTTCGCCTGTGAGTACTGTCATAGCCGTTTCGTCTGTGTTTCTCAGCCGTTGGGCAGATTTAACGCTATCGTTTGTGGCGAGACTGGCGAGCGTGGCCGATGGGCGCTATCGAAGAAGAGTTGACAGGGTCAGTCACAGCGGATAGTCGGCATCAGAGTCGACAACCTGATCGATATCGGGCGCTTCCCAGTCGGTCGCCAGTTCGAGAAGCTGGACCAGTATCCGACCGGTTGCCCCCCAGACGGTGTAGCCGTCGACGTAGAAGTAGTGCACCCGGATTCGGCCGCGCCTGGGGTGGTCGCGGTACTCACCGTGGTAGTTGTCGAGGTCGGTCAGCGCCGAGACAGGGAGGACAGCAATCTCGGCGACCTCGCCGTCACAGGGGACGTACTGCTGGTCGGGAATCTGACCGACGAACGGTCGAACCGAGAAGCCCGTCACCGTCAGGATGTCGTCGAGGCGACCGACGAGCGAGAGGTCCTCGGGGTCGAGACAGATTTCCTCGTTGGCCTCCCGACATGCTGTTTCATAGAGGTCGTCGTCCTCGGGCTCGCGGCGACCGCCGGGAAAGCTCATCTGGCCCGGATGATTCGAGAGGGTGTCCGCGCGCTGGGTGAACAGTAGGTGAGGGTCGTCGCGGTCGACGACGGGAACCACGACCGCCGAGTCGCTGCTGTCGTCGGTCACGGCCGTCGGTTCGAGCGCACGGACCCCATCGAGATTCATGCCAGTACTCTTGATGTGCAGATGCTTAATTCGTTTGCGTTGCGTCGCCCAGTTCCTCGCGAACCGACTGGAGCTCCACCCCGGCCCACGGTTCGAGTTCGTAACTCGCGTCGAGCAGCGCGTCGATACGTGACTGGTCGCCAGCCTCGATGGCCGCGCGTGCGTCTTCACGAAACATCTCTGCCACCTCCTCGCCGACCTGCTCGGTCGAGACCACCCGCGTCTCGATGTCGAGAATGTGGGGCAGGTCGCGTGCGTCGGGCGGGAGCGTCGGGAACGCGAGCGGTCCGGCGAGCAGCAGTGGTTGGCCCCGCTCGGCAGTCTCGACGCCCTCAACCGCCTCGGCCATCTCGTCGGCGACCGCGACGAGGTGATACGACGTGATTGCCTCGTCGATATCCGGCTCGTGGGCTGAGGGGTCGTACTCCTCCCCCTGCCTGTAGGCGAGTTCGGCCAGCGCCTCGGCTAGCTCGGCTCTGGTGAGCCCCCCGAAGAGGTCGACGACGCCAGCCAGCTCGTCTCCTGTGAGGTCCATATCCAATCCCCGGACTGGAGCGGTCTTTACTGTTGGCCTCGCTTACCCGACTTCCTTCCACTGTCCGCCACAGTCTGGACAGACGCGCACGCGACCGATAACGTCCGGGTCGTTCTCGGTATCGAGGTCGGTCTCACACTCTGAGCACACGAGCCGTCCGTACGTGTCTTTCTCCAGTTCCCCTCCGCGTAGCCCTTTCTGTGTCGACTTCATACCCTGACCTACACAGCACAGTCATAAAAGATTCGTGTTGATTGAGCATCAATTATTTGCCAGGTTCTGGCAGTTTTTTCGAGACCTTTCGGATACGACAGAGACGCTCGGTGGACCTCTCCAGGCAACCCCACTGGACTTCCGGAACCGGCAATGATTAATATACACAATCCAATTGCCGGTAATGCGAACTGTTGACGCAGCCGGGCTGCGTATCGGTGATGGGGAGCCCCCACGGATTATGGGAGTGCTGAACGTCAGCAGCGAATCGCCGTACGACCCGTCAGTCTACAACGACCCTGGCGAGGCAGCGGCCTACGTCGACGAGGAGCTTATCGGCGAGGGTGCGGACATCGTCGACGTCGGGCTGGAGTCGGCGAACAAGCGCCTCGACGTGCTCTCGGCCGAGGAGGAGCTGGAGCGCCTCGACGTAGCAGTCGACACTATCGAGTCCGTCAGCGGTGACGCCGTCTTCTCGATAGAGACCCGGTACGCGTCCGTCGCAGCAGAGGCGCTGGACAGGGGCTTCGACATGGTGAACGACATCTGTGGCTTCGCTGACCCCGAGATGCCCGATATCTGTCGGGAGTACGACGTCGCCGTCGGCAAGATGGCGAGCCCGCCGGACCTGGCGCGTCCTGGGGCTGTCGACGACGTGGACTGGGCCAGTGCTCGCTCTCCGGCATGGGCTGAGCAGGCTAACTACGTCGACATGGTGTACGCAGCACTCGAGCAGAACGGGATGACCGAGAAGACGATTCTCGATCCGGCCTTCGGCGGGTGGAGCGAGGACAAGACCACCGAAGACGACCGCGAGACGTTCCGTCGGTTACGGGAGTTCCGTGCCTACGGTCGCCCGCTGCTGGTCTCCATCAACCGGAAGAACTTCCTGCGCGAGCTCGCCGACCGCTCGACCGAGGAGGCGCTCCCGGTCAGTCTCGCCGCCACCTCCATGGCTGTCGAACGCGGCGCACACGTAATCCGAACCCACGACGTTGCCGAGACGCGAGACGCTGCACGCATCGGCGACGCGTTCACCGAGCGAACTAGCGCGACGGCGGCCGGCGTGACTGCGACGGAGCTCGACGTTCGGACGGTTTCGGAGCTGGAGCGGTACGTCGAACAGGTCGGTGGGGACCGAACAGTCGCCGAAGAGCTCGAGGGCCGGGTCGTCAGCGTCGACGGGCTAGACGAGGAGGTGCTCGGGCAGCTGACGGCTGCTGGCGAGCGAGCAGGAGTCACGGTCGCCGCCAGCGAGAGTGTGCTTCTCGGTGGTTCGGCAGCCGCCCTCTCGGAACTGGCAACCCGGCTGGAGGCGAGACCGGAGTTCGAGGCGGTCGTCGATGTGTGCCGAACCGCCGGAGGTGAGCGGTGATGGACTACGCACAGGAGTACGTCGCGACGCTGCACGACCTGTCGAACCAAGTTCCGGCAGCACCGCTAGAGCAGAGCGCCGTCGTCGTCCCGATTGCTGGCGGTCAACCGAAAGACGTAACGCCGAAACACGTCTTCGAGACGCTCGAGGCGGTCGGTCCCGGGAGCGTCGTCGTCCCGCTGCGCGCTCCCGAGGAGACGGCGGCCGCGTTCCGGGGGTGGGTCGAGAGGTTCGACCTCTCGGTCACGACGCTCTGGTGTAACGCCGACGGCGTCGAGGCACTTCTCGAACGACACGGTCTCGGCGGCGAGCACGGAAAGGGCCGGGACGTCTGGCTCGGCCTCGGCGTCGCCGCCGACCGGGCGGAGTACGTCGCGGTTCACGACGCGGACGCGACGACCTACGACGAGCACCACGTCCCCCGGTTGCTCGCACCGCTCGCACAGAACTACGCCTTCGTCAAGGGCTACTACGCCCGGGTCGAGCAGGGTCGGCTGTACGGCAGGCTAACTCGGCTGTTCGTCGCCCCCGTGCTGGAGGCGCTTCGGGAGTCCCGGCAGGACGTGTTTCTCGACTACCTCTCGGCGTTTCGGTACCCGCTCGCTGGCGAGTTCGCGCTCACCGCCAAGGCTGCCCGTCGCGTCCGAGCACAGCGGACGTGGGGACTCGAAATCGGCCTGCTCGGGGAAGCCTACGAAGTCGCTGGACGGGCCGGCTCGGCACAGGTCGACCTCGGCTTTCACAGGCACGACCACCGACCAGTCCAAGGACACGGCGGACTGTCGTCGATGGCCGACGAAGTCGGTGCCGCACTGTTCCGCTCGCTCGACGACCACGGCATCCATCCCGAGTACGAGGTGCTCCGCGAGCGCTACCACGGTGCCGCGGACCGTCTCGTCGAGCAGTACGCAGCCGACGCGGCCTTCAACGGCCTCTCCTCCGACGTCGCGGCGGAGCGTGAGCAGGTGCGAACCTACGCGTCAAGCATCCGGCCGCCCGGGGCAGATAGCAGGCTCCCCGCGTGGGTCGACACCGAACTCTCTCCGTCGGCGGTCGTGGCCGCCTCCTGGAACGCGACCACAGCCACGGCGAGCAACCTCTCGTTGGACTGACTTCGTTCCGGGGCGCCTCCAATTCCCCTGGCCGTAAGCACGCCATATTCAAATGTCGTGCCGTCCACGGCACAACCATGACAAACTGGCGTGCTGTGCTGATAGGGTTTCTCGTCACGTTCGCGCTCGGAATCGTCGGGCTCACTATTCCAGGTCTGGGTCAACTGCTCGCCGCGCTAATCGGTGGTGCCGTCGCCGGCTACATCGCTGGTGGAGGACTGCTCAGCGGGTTTTGGCACGGCCTGCTCGCGGGCAGTCTCAGCGGACTCATCCTCGGGATTATCCTCTTTTTCGTCATCTCGCTCACGGGGCTCGCGTTCGGCCCTGTCGGCGGAGCAATCGGCGGCGTCGTCGGCCTCGGCACGCTATTCGTGGTCGTAATCATCACGATGATCACGGCCATCGACAGCGCCATCGGCGGCGCTATCGGCAGCATCTTCGCGAACTGACGCCGACGAGAGCTTCTCGATGCTCTCGTGCATCCCGATGACGAGCGCCGGGACCACTATCATGAAGATGTGCTCCTCGAGGGGGATGCCAAAGAGGTCGTAGCCCGTCCGCATCGTGATGTCGAAGACACCGACTTCGAGCGTGTACCAGTCCCAGACGTACGCGATGGGGTAGAGCGCCACGATGGTCCGTGCTGCCCGCTTGAGCGCCCCGGCGTATCGGAGTAACCCGAACGCGATCGCTCCGAAGAACACCTCGGTCGCCAGGTAGGTGTACGGCCCGAGAACGGTGATATCCGGGAGCCCGGCAGGCGAGAGCGGGCGGAACCAGACAGCGGCGATGAGCAGCGCGAGAAAGACGTATGCACCGCGGATGAGAAGCATCGTTCCGATTGTCGGGCCGGCCCTGCTGGCGACGAACGCTATCGAGGCGAACGTCAGCGCGGCCAGCGGTGCGGATGGCGGAAACAGTCCGGAGACCGTCCCCCAGAGGACACCGACCATCCCGAGGGCGACGAGGCCGAACGCGAGCGTCCGCGCCTGCGAACGCCCCAGCACGACCGCGACGGTTCGCTTCGAAATCGAGCTGTCGTACTGGTAGTCCTGCTCGTCGTCGATAATCTTCACACCCGCGAGCGTCACCAGAAAGACCAGCGCGAAACCGAGAACAGTACTCGAGAACTGCCCTGCTTGCACGTAGAAGCCACCGACGATTGCGAGCGCAATGCCCGTCGGATAGCCAAGCGTCGTCGTCACGGGGTTGGTATCCAGTTGGGGGGCGTGCAGGTAGCCGATGAACCACGTCGGGAGCGTCACGAGCGCCGCGGTGAGGTCGACGAACACCCAGAGTGTGAGGACACAGACGGTGAACCCAAATGTCGCTCCCACGAGCGCGAGCCGACAGCCCTGGACCGTCATTGGGTGGTCGTCGTCCTCGCCGCGGCGGTAGTAGTCGATGTAGCCGTCCTTGATGTGGGCGGTGTAGACCGCGAAGAACATCGCAGTCATGTGCACGAGGCCAACGCCGATGGTGAACTCGCCGGCGACGACTGCACCGAACCACGACGCCGCCAGCGGTGGAAGCATGAACACCGGATGGACCTGTGAAGCCAGCGCGCGCACGTCCCCCCACGTTCCGGTCTCGTGACGCGCAATTGCCATGCCCACTTATGGCACAGTACTGGAATAGTTTGTCTGTGGTTACTGCTGGTGAGGACAGATAACGCCGTATTTCTCACCCTCTTGCTTCGGCCCGTCGGTCAGTACGGCCACCGACCGCCGGTTTTCAGCTCCTGGACGTAGCCGTCGTCAATGCTCTCCCGAATCTCCTCGCGAGACTTCGACTCGACGGTCACGCTGGAGTCGGCGAGGCGGGCCACCGACTCCGCGAGCAGCGTGGCAAGGTCGCGAAAGTCACGGCTGTCGAGTTTGTCTAGCGTATCGGCGTGGGTGTGCCCCCAGCCCCGACCAGAGGACTCGCTCGTACTGCCCGCCATGACCGACGGGACGCCTTCCTGAACGAACGCCCACTGGTCGCCGTGGGGCGAGATGGTCGAGCTCGTCGCCAACGGCGCGTCGAAGTCGTCAGTGACCGACTCGAAGACGCTTCTCAGCGAGTCAAACTCGTTTGAGTTTACCCAGAGGTTTCGCGAGGAGCCAGCGCCGTCGATGTTCAACACACATTTCACGTCGCCGAGGTCGCGAGTCTCTGCCCAGTGGTAGGCGCCCCGAAGGCCGATCTCCTCGGAGCCGAAGGTGACGAAGCGGACGGGGTGGTCGAGGTCGTCCTCGACAGCGGTGAGGAGCCGACCGATTTCCGCGACGAGCGCGGAGCCGGTTCCGTTGTCGAGTGCGCCGTCGCTGATGTCGTGGGCGTCGACGTGCGCCGTGACCAGCACCGCTTCGCCCTCTTCGGGGCCGAGTCGGGCTTCGACGTTTCGCGAGGTTGCCGGTTCGTTTCGACACTGCGAGTCGATGGTGACTCTCGTCTCGCCGTCGTCGACGTACCGTTCGAGTCGCGCGCCGACCTCGCTGCTGACGCCGACAGCGGGTATCGGCCCCGGTCGGTTGTTGTAGCCGACCTCGCCCGTCGGCGGGAGCGCGCCCTCGATGTGGTTGCGGAAGATGAACCCGACCGCCCCCTCGTTGGCGGCGTTGGAGTACTTCTCCATCCGGTGAATCCAGCGGTCGGCCGACTCCGGCGTCTCGCTGGAGGCCATGACGATTGCGCCGTCGATGTCCTCGGCGGCCGCCTCGAACTCGTTGTACCCGCCGGGGCCGACGTCGACCACTTCGGCAGTGACAGTCCCGGAGGGAGAGCCAGGGAGGGAGATGACGTCGTGCGTGTCCTCGTGGACGCGAGGGTGTGGCTCCTCAACTTCGAGTGTCGCGTGCTCGCGCCACCAGCCAGGAATGTCGAACTCCTCGATTGCCGGGTCGTGCAGCCCCGCACGCTCGAACGCGTCGCGGATGACGGTCGCCCCGGCTGCTTCGCCTTCCTGTCCAGCCATTCTGTTCCCGACGTCGACGAGGTCTGTCAGCACGTCCCAGCCGAACTCGCTGGTCTGTGCGTCCCCGACGACGCTCGTGTGAAGCTTTCGCATACTTTCGATTAGTCGAGGCTTCACAAGAGTATGCGGGATTTGATGTTAGATAGGGGCTGTACAGCGGTCGTCAACAGTTGCCTACCTGTGGTATTATCCAGGTAGTCTCACCAGCCCGCGTCGATGTCGTCCCGGAGCGCTTGCAGAATATCCCCGGTCGTCTGCTCGACGATTCGCGCCATCGCCTCGGGGTCGGCGTTCGTCGGGTCGCCCAGCCCGCCCTGCTCAGTGAGGTCGTCGAAGTAGGCGTAGGTGGCGGTCTCGGGCCACTCTTTCGTGTTCTGTGGCTCCTTCTTCTCCGCCTTGACGAGGTCGTCGCGGTACAGTTCGACGACGCTTGTCTCGTGGTCACCGGCGTGCCCCCACCCTTCACCGAACTCCTCCTGCAGGTACTCGCGGCCGAAGTCTGTCCAGTGAACCGGGTGGACCGCTACGTCGAAGTCGCGCTGAATCCGGTCGGCGGCGAGCTTCATCGGTTCGCGGTTGCCGCCGTGGCAGTTGACCATCACCAGCCGGTCGACGCCGTGGGCAGCCAGCGACTCCGCAATCTCGACCAGCACCTGCTTGTACGTCTCCTGTCCCAGCGTGATAGTCCCAGGAAAGTTCATGTGGTGTTCGGAGTAGCCGTAGGGAAGCGTCGGCAGGCGGGCGAACTGGAGGTCGTGGTCGGCGGCCGCCTCGACGAGCTCTGCAGTCAGATGTTCAGCCCGCAGCGTGTCGGTCGACACCGGCAGGTGAATCGAGTGCTGTTCGATGCTTCCGAGGGGCAAGACGACGGCGTCGGCCTCCCCGAACGATAGCTCGGCGTCTTCCCAGGTCATCGTGACGAGGTCGTCGGCTGTCTCTGGCATGCGTTGATGGGGCACGGCGAGTGACAAAGGTGTAGTGGTCGCGGCGACACCGCCCGAGGTCGTGTATCACAACGCTTCTTATCGCCGAGTGACAGCGCGTTCGTATGGCAGACGAAGGGTCCAAGCAGAGCAGCTCCGTCTCGGACGGAGACATTCGCGGGATGGTTACGGCCCTCGAACCGGAGTGGCGGGTCGAGACCATCGACCGGAGCGCCCACGGGACGGACTTCGTGGCGGTGCTCTCGGTGACGACGCCCGAGGGTCCGCGCGAGGTCGTCCTGAAGGCAGTGACTGCCGAACACATGCCGGTGGCGGCGGGTCGTGCAGAGCCACGCTTTCTCGAACTGGCCGCTGAGGAAACGACCATCCCGGTCCCGACGGTGTTCGGCTACGTCGACGACCACCCCGCGTACCCGTCACCGTTCTTCCTGATGGAGTACGTCGAGGGCGAGAACCACGAGGGGCGCGAACAGGAGCTGTCACCTGGTCCCCGCGAGCGCATCGTTCGCGACGCCGGGCGGTATCTCGCGGAGCTCCACGACTGTGGTCCCGTCTCGGGCGTCGGGCGGATGGGGTACGTCGACGGCGAGCTACGGGTCATCGACCCGGCACAGCGCGACCTCGACGCGAGCGCCATGCGCGACGTGTTACTCGACGAGGCCGAGGTGGCCGTCGAGAGCTTCGAGAGTGGTGGGTACTTTCCGGAGTTCGCCGAGAACCCTGAGCGCTTTGCCGACCTCGTCGAACCCATCCGGGAGCATCTCCGCGAGGCGATCCCCAGGCTTTCGGACCTCGACCCGGTGACGTACTCTCACAACGACTACCGGTACGGCAACCTGCTGGTCGGCTCTGCAGGCGAGACGCGGGCCGTCATCGACTGGGGAAACCTCTCGGCGTGGGAACCGGCGTACAACATCGCCTACACCGAGTCGATGCTGTTGAGCCCAGAGCAGGACGGTGAGGAGCGAACGACCGAGCTGCGCGAGGCGTTCAGGAGCGCCTACACCAGCACACGTGAGGAGTGGACATTCGATGCAGCGAGGAGGGAGCGAATACGGCTGTACCGACTGCTCTATCACCTTGACGCGATGGCGTGTCTCCCCCTGTGGCACCAGGACGCGAGTCCCGAGGAGAAAGACGAGCGCGAGCGCGAACACCGCGAGTTCGTCCGGCAGTTTCTCTGACTCGCCGTCGCGACAGACTCGGGCCGTCTCTCCCTCGTAGCCATTTTGGTGCTCGCCCCCGACAGGCCGTATATGACAGATGCCGTGGTCGTCGGCGGTGGGCTGGCCGGTCTGGTCGCTGCCCGCCGTCTCGCCGAGGGGGGAGCCGACGTGACGCTGTTCGAACGCGAGTCAGCAATCGGTGGACGCGTCCGGAGCAACCGGGAAGACGGGTTCGTCTTCGACCGGGGGTTCCAGGTGCTGTTTCCGTCCTATCCGGCAGTACGGCGAGAGCTCGACCTCGATGCGCTCTCGCTTCGCCGGTTCGCACCCGGCGCGACGCTGGTCCGCCCCGGCGAGCGGACGACGCTCTCTGACCCGCTCCGTGACCCCCGCGCGCTGACGGCGACGCTGTTCAACCGCGACGTAACTCTCGGTGACAAACTTCGAACGCTGCGCCTGCGGCGCGAGCTCGCTGGACAATCACTCGAGGACATCGAAGGAGCCGACAGTGCGAGCATCGACGAGTACCTCGCTTCGCGCGGCTTCTCCGAGCGCTTTCGCGAGCGCTTTGCCGCGCCCTTCTACGGCGGTATCACGCTCGACCGGTCGCTCTCGAGTTCAGCGTACGTCTTCGAGTACACGTTCACGCTGCTCGCAAGCAGCCGAGCTGCAGTGCCTACAAACGGGATGGGCGCTATCACAGGCCAGCTCGCCGAGTTCGCACAGACGGCTGGTGTGAACATCGAGACGGAGACGACAGTCGAAGCGGTCGAGCCAGTGGACGGGACGACCGATGGCGGTGTCGTCGTGGAGACGACAGGGGAGACGGTCGATTCGGATGTGGCAGTCATCGCGACGGACCCACCGACGGCGCGGGAGCTGTCCGGCGTCGAGTCCGTTCCGACGAGCGCGCGGGGCTGTGTCACGCAGTACTTCTCGCTGCCGACGACACAGCGCCTGGAGGGGGGCGAGCGACTGCTGCTCAACGTGGCGAACGACCGACCCAACCAGGTCGCACTGCTCTCGTCGGTCGCACCGGAGTACGCTCCCGACGGGATGCAGCTGCTCAGTGCGACGTTCCTGGGTGAGCAGCCCGCGAGTGAGGCGGAGCTTGCCGAGGAAGTCCGGGCGGCGCTTGGTGCGTGGTTCCCCGAGAACCAGTTTGGAGCGCTCGAACTGCTGCGGACCGACCGGATTCCGTTCGCACAGCTCGACCAGCCACCCGGATTCAGGCAGGAGTGGCCCGCTGTCGACGCACCCGAGGGTCCGGTGTACCTCGCGGGCGAGTACACGGAGTGGTCCTCGATACAGGGCGCGCTCGATAGCGGGCGGAAGGCGGTCGAAGCGATTCACCGTGACGGCGTTACCAACTGAATGTAGGTCGCCAAAACGGTGATACTCTCACTCAACCTAAGGCTACTCAGAGGGGATGGTCGAAGGCCGTGATTAACAACGAGCGCACACCCGGAAGATACGCGTATGGAGAAAGATATGGGCGGTAAACAGTGGCGCCTTCTCGAGCGCCACATTCCCGTGCCAGGGGTCGTCCAAGCGGTCGCGTTCTGGAGCGCCATCGTGCTGCCATTTATCTATCTCCCGCTGTTGCTCGTTGGCTTGAACACGTTCAGTCTGCAGCTACTGTTCGCACTGCTCATCACGATGAACGCCGTGATGATTTTCCTCGGCCACCAGTACGGCCGCTGAGTGACCAACTGAAATTGATTTCAGGGAATGCTTTTGTGGGGTTCCAACAAACAAACACATATGAGCTCTCTGACAGACCAGTCGGGCGAGAGCAACGTGCCTCCGGCGGAGGCGCTCTCGGTCATCGCAAACGAAACTCGACTGGACATTCTCGAAGCGCTCTGGAAGGCGGAGTCCCGTCCTGTCCGCTTTTCCGAGCTGTTCGACATGGTCGAGTTAGACGACAGCGCACAGTTCAACTACCACCTCAAACAGCTCACCGACCAGTTCGTCAACAAGAGCGACGAGGGGTACGACCTCCGTTTTGCTGGCGGGCAGGTTATCCGAGCAATTCGCGCCGGAACGTTCACGCGACAGCCCGAAATCGACCCATTCGAGGTGCAGGGGTCGTGTACCCGCTGTGGCGGCCCGCTGGTCGCCAGCTACGAGGACGAGCAACTGGCCATCGACTGCGACGACTGTGACAAGGCACACGGACAGTACCCGTTCCCACCCGGCGGACTGGTCGACCGGACACCCGATGAGATTGCACGAGCGTTCGACGAGCGCGTCCGTCACCTGCACTGCCTGGCGGCTGACGGCGTCTGTCCGGTCTGTAGCGGTCGGATGGAGACGCGAATCGTCCGCGAAGAGCCCTGCTGTCTCGATGTCGCGGTACGGACCGAGCACGTCTGTCAGCAGTGTCGACACGAGCTCTGCTCGCCCGTCGGACTCGTGTTGCTCGACGAGGCGGCGGTCGCGGCGTTCTATGACGACCACGGTATCTCGCTCACCGACCGATCCTACTGGACGCTCCCCTGGTGTGTCGACGACGAGTACACCACCGTCGAATCCGAGGCCCCCCTGGAGATCTCCGTCCGAATTCCGTTGGGCTCCGAGGAGTTGCACGTCACGCTCGACGAGGAGCTGAACGTCACCGAGACGACGTGTGTCGGCTGCTCGCTGTGACCGCGACTGGCAGTCTCCGCAATCGAGTTCCAGACCGTTTATTTTGCTACCGGACGCGAGTTCGACTATGACGACTGACCCACTCATCCGCCCAGCGGACGATATCGAGTACGAACCGGTCGACGCAGCCGATGGTCTCTCGAAGGGCGTCCTGATTGGCGAGGACCACGGCGCACCGAATCTCGCGATTCGACGGTTCACGCTGGAGCCGGATGCAACGGTCCCCGAACACACAAACGAAATCGAGCACGAGCAGTACGTCCTGGACGGGGAGTACGTCGTGGGTATCGAAGACACCGAGTACACCGTCAGCGCGGGCGACTCGATTCACATCCCGGCTGGTGTGGTCCACTGGTACCGCAACCCCGGCGACGAGGAGGGGGCGTTCATCTGTGCGGTCCCAACCGGCGACGACGACATCCAGTTGGTCGAGTAGCCACACTCCGGAAGTCGCTTGAACTCGACGCGAAACAGAGGGGATTAAGCCCTCGCAGTCATTTTGCAGGTCGTGAATCGACTGCAGTCGTTGCTCTCGAATCGCCAGACTGTCGGCGTCGTGATGGCGCTCGTCGCGGCCGCCTGTTTCGGGACGCTCGCCATTTTCGGAAAAGTTGCCGAAGACATCGGTCTCGGAACGACGACGCTGCTCACCTACCGGTTCGTTCTGGGCGCGCTGCTTATCTGGCTCGGACTGCTGCTCTGGGGGCGGGCACGGCTTCTCGGGACGCGTCAACGCCGGGTCGCACTCGCCCTCGGGTTGCTCTATGCGCTCTTTACCGGCCTGTACTTCTGGGGGTTGTTGTACATCCCCGCTGGACTCACTGCGCTCGTCTTTTACACCTACCCGGTGTACGTGTACATTCTCGCCGTGTGGTTGCTGGACGAGCGCCTTTCCCAGTACAAACTCGGCGCGCTCGCCGTCGCACTTGGTGGCGTCGTGCTCATCGTCGGCGGTGATGCCGGCGCGGTTGACACCGTCGGTGTTGCTCTGGTCATGCTCGCGGCGCTCGGCCTCGCTGGCTACGTCGTCGGGAGTCGGGCGGCGCTCGCAACTATCGACTCGGACGTGCTCGCCGGAACCGCGCTGCTCGGCACCGCTGGCGCGTTTCTGGTGTTCGGCCTCGGTTCTGGCCGTCTCGCCGTCCCGACCGGTCCCGACCAGTGGCTCGTCATCCTCGGCATCGCTTCTGTGGGAACGGCCTTCCCGATGTTCGTCTACATCGCTGCGCTCGACCGGATTCAGGCGAGCCACGCGAGCGTCCTCGGCACCGCCGAGCCGCTCGTGGCCGTCGTGCTCGGCATCGTTCTCCTTGACGAGGCACTTAGCTGGCTCCTGTTCGTCGGTGGCGCGCTCATCCTCGTCGGCGTCGTCGTCATTCAAGCAGACGTGGGACCGGACGAAGGAGCGCCGTAGCTAACACCGCAGCCGCCTGGGCTACTGGGTAAGAGACGCTGCAGTGCTGTTACGTTGATGGCGATATAAGTAAGCGACATGCACCGAAACTGGTCTCTGGTTGTCATTGCGCTGCGTACACTCCCTCGCTGGGGGAGAGCAACATCCGATGACAGTGAGGGCCCACGCCGGAACAATCCGCTGTCCCCATACTACCATTCGGACGTTCCCACTGTTCCGGGGAATACACCACGGTGGTTTGCTCTGCTAGTTGTGCTCGTCCTTCTGCTCAGTACGGTAGTACTGTTTCTCCCGGTGTTCGGCTTCGACCTTCTCTAAGCATCGATTCGCCCTTCGAAACGGTTTCGACAGCCTGCAGTTTCCCTGTGTATACAAAAGAATACAATGAAAACTCCCTGTCCCACTCAGTAGTCGAGTTCGACGTGTAAGTCGACGGCGGTTGCGCCGTCGGGGGCGGCAAGGACGGGATTGAGGTCGATATCGGCGATTTCCGGAGCCGCCTCGACGAGTGCGGAGAGTCGCACGAGTGCGTCGGCAAGTGCGTCCATATCGGCCGGTTCCGCCCCGCGTGCGCCATCGAGAACGCTGTCGGCCTCGATAGTGCGAATCAACTCCCGCGCTCGGTCGTGGTCGAGCGGCGCGAGTGCGAACGCGACATCCCCGACGTGTTCGACGAGAATCCCGCCGAGGCCGAACGTCACGAGCGAGCCAAAGCGGGAGTCGGTCGCGCCGACGACAGTTTCCACCGCACTCTCGGTGTCGACCATCGCCTGCACGAGCACACCGTCTATTTCGGCGTCAGGTCGCGCGCTCCGAACGTCTTCGAGCAGTTGTTTCGCTTCCACTTCGACATCGGACGGAGCGACGCCGACACGGACGCCGCCAACGTCGACCTTGTGGGCGATGTCGGGGCTGGCGACTTTCAGCACGACCGAACCATCGATGTCAGCCATACACCCTGCAGCCGCTTCAGGCGTCTCGGCGAGCCCCCACGCCGGAACGTCGATACCGCAGGCCTCGAGCAGGTCGAACGATTCGACACCGAGCCGCGTTCGATTGGCCTCCTGTGCCTTTTCGACCACTGCTCGAATCGCGTCCTCATCGATGTTGACGGTCGCTCCTGGTGAGGCTGCTGTTGAGCGGTCACGCAACTCGGCGTATCGTCCCAGTGCCTGGATGGCGCTCGCAGCCCGCGAGGGGTCGTCGTAGTTGGCGACGCCATAACGCCGGAGCGCGCGTTTCGCATCCGCGGTGAGGTCGCCGTCCATGAAGCAGGTGATGACCGGTGTCCCGCGTGCCCGGGACCGCCGCCCGACGACGGCGGCCAGTTCGTTGTAGTCGACAAGCGGATGGGGGGTCGTCAGGACGAGACCAACGTCGACGTTCGGGTCCGACAGCACCGCGTCGATTGCGTCGCCGAACCGCCCGATGTCCGCATCCCCGAGCACGTCGGTCGGGTTGCCGACCGCCGCGGTGGATGGAAGCATCTCCCCAAGACGCTCGCGCGTCGACTCGGCGAGTCCCGGCAACTCGCCCACTTCGGCGGCGACGGCGTCAGTCGCGAGCACGCCCGGTCCGCCCGCGTTCGTGACGATACCGACGTTGTCGCCCTCGGGGACGCCACTGCGGAGCGCGGCGGCGTAGTCGAACAGCTCGCCCGCCGAGTCGGCCCTGAGCACGCCCACACGCTCGAAGGCAGTCTCGACGGCGGTGTCATCGCCAGCCAGCGAGCCGGTGTGCGAGGCGGCGGCGCTCGCCCCTTCCTCGGTCTTGCCGGGTTTGAGGACGACCACGGGCGTCGAGCGTGTCACCTCCCGTGCGACATCGACGAACGCCTCGCCGTCTTCGATGTCTTCGAGATACGCTGCGATGACTGCCGTCTCGGGGTCGGCGTCCAGATACCGGAGATACGCAACTGCACCGAGGTCGGTCTTGTTCCCGACGGAGACGACGTGACGGAAGCCGAGTCCGCGGTCGGTGGCCTCGGCGAGCGAGGCGGTGATGAACGCGCCGGACTGGCTGACGAGCGAGATGGTGCCCCGGGCGGGATGGCGTGGACTGAAACTCGCGTTCAGCCCACTTGCCGTACTCATCACGCCCATCGAGTTCGGACCGACGACGTTCATCCCGTAGCGCTCTGCAGTCTGCCCGAGGCGCTGTGCGTAGGCCTGGCCGTCTTCACCCGCCTCCTCGAACCCGGCGGAGACGACGACGGCGTTCTCGATATCCAGCTTCCCCGCTGTTTCGAGGGCGTCGAGCGCGGCTTCGGGAGCGACCGCGACGACCGCGAGGTCGACGCCGCTGGTCTCCGCGAGCGAATCTGGGGCCTCTCGGCCGAACACGGACTTCGAGCGCGGTGTGACCGGAACAACATCGCCTGAATAGTCGTCGAGGTTCTCCAGCAGGAGCCGGCCGATAGTGCCCTCGCGGTCGGTCGCGCCGACGACGGCAACTCGCTCCGGTGCGAACAGACCGGACAGGTCACGATGGTCTGCTGGTTCGGGCGGCGGTGAGACGACAGTCTCTCTGGGTCGATTCGCGACGGTGGTGTCGCTGTCGGGTCGAGCGTTGTCTCTCGCCGGCGGCGTCGTTACCTGTTCGGCGGCAGGGTCGGTGAGTGCGACGTACCGCGTTCTATCCTCGTCCGACCGCAGGTCGAATCCGGCCTGACTGAACGGTTCGCCGCTCTCGACGAACAGCCGACCCGCACCGTCTGCAATCGCGTAGGCGGCCGCCTGTCTGGCGAGCTCCGCGCGAAGCCCGACGTCGGCGTACTCCGTAGCTACGGCTACTTCGACGCGACGGTCGCCGCCAGCAACGGGGCGTAGCCAGGCGTATCCGGCGAGGCGGTCGTCGACGCTCGCGGCCAGAAAGAGGTCGTCGGGGCCTACGTCCTGTGTCGCAGGGGGCGAGATGCCGGCTGCTGCTCTCGCGTTCTCCGGCGACTCTGAATCCACGAGAACCGGCGTCCCGTCGGGCGTCACATAGCGGGGACAGCGCGGTGGACAGGTCGGTGTTCCTTCACACTCGTCCGGCCGCCACGGCTGACAGATATCTGAGTGAGACACGGCTATCTCCCGGAACTACGCTGCATCGCTGCAAACCAATTCACCCACGCATACGGGGTGTTTATAAGTCCCGACGGCGTGAAAAGTTCGGTTCACTCAAATACCGGGAGGGACTACGAATCGGTGTGTCACGGCAGGTTCCGCGCGTGGATACGCTCTTTCTCCACGAAGCTGGCGAGGACTACCGGCTCGTCGTCGAGCGCGACGGCGACCGGATTCTCGGCGGTCGACTGGAGGTCAAGGAGACGAACGCAGGGCCACGACCGGCGCGGCTCCGTATCGTCGACGGGAGCGACGAGGCCCTCCACAGCCCCGACGAGTTCGTCGACATGGCCCGGCGGGCCACGCGTATTCGCATCTCCGAGCAGACCTCACAGCGTGGCCGGAACGAGCTGCGCGAGCTGCTCGACGCCTACCAGTTAGAGGCAAAAGTCGTCCGGACCTGCCGCCTCTGTGCGTCCAGCGGCCGCTACTCCCCGATTACGTCCGAGACGGCAATCGAGACCGAGAACAACGAGTCAATCTGCCCGGACTGCGCTCGGGAAGAGCTGGACCGTCAGCTCGCCTACAAGGGGCAGATTTCTGGAACCGCACAGAAACGCCTCGAATCGCTCCTGCTCGACGTGCAGGATTTAGAGCGCATCACGAACCTCCTGAAAGGACAGCTCGACCCCGAGCTGACGAAGTTCGACGAGATTAGCCCGACCGTCGAGGACGTCGATCCCGTCCCGGTGTCTTCTCTCGATCTGCATCCGGGTATCCAGTCGAAGCTCGAAGGTCGCTTCGACGCTCTCCTGCCCGTTCAGAGCCTCGCCGTCGAGAACGGTGTCACCGACGGTCGAGACCAGCTCGTCGTCAGCGCGACAGCGACCGGAAAGACGCTCGTCGGCGAGATGGCCGGGCTCGACAGGGCGCTCAACGGGCAGGGGAAGATGCTCTTTCTCGTCCCGCTGGTCGCGCTGGCCAACCAGAAGTACCACGAGTTCAAGGAGCGATACGGCGATGTCGTCGACGTGACGCTGCGGGTCGGCGCCAGCCGAATCAACGACTCCGGTGAGCGATTCGACCCGAGCGCGGACGTCATCGTCGGCACCTACGAAGGGGTCGACCACGCGCTTCGGACCGGAAAGAACCTCGGCGAGGTCGGCACGGTCGTCATCGACGAAGTCCACACGCTCGGCGAAGGCGAGCGCGGCCACCGTCTCGACGGGCTCATCACCCGACTCAAACACTACTGCGGGGAGCGAAACCACAGACACTCGGACGGAAACGCCGACACGCAGTGGATATATCTCTCGGCGACGGTCGGCAACCCCGAGACGCTGGCGCAGTCGCTGAAAGCGACGCTCATCGAGTTCGAGGAGCGACCGGTGCCAATCGAGCGCCACGTGACGTTCGTCGACGGCCGCGAGAAGAGCCACGTCGAGAACAAGCTCGTCCGCCGGGCGTTCGACCAGAAATCCAGCAAGGGATACCGTGGACAGACAATCATCTTCACGAACTCGCGGCGGCGCTGTCACGAGATTTCGCGCACCCTGGAGTACTCTTCGGCACCGTATCACGCTGGCCTCGACAACAAACGTCGCAAGCGCGTCGAACGGCAGTTCGCCGACCAGGAACTGGCTGCGGTCGTGACGACGGCAGCACTGGCGGCCGGCGTCGATTTCCCCGCCTCGCAGGTCATCTTCGATTCGCTGGCGATGGGGA
>LKMJ01001316.1_pt1 | contig 21682 bp, 28 predicted proteins | sample 643391 | NCBI WGS metagenome assembly LKMJ01 (sample SAMN04112250, study PRJNA286221) | soda lake metagenome | biome: soda lake; feature: Kulunda Steppe; material: water; isolation source: sample PL-Br10 brine of Picturesque Lake | place: Russia: Kulunda steppe | collected 2010-07
AAATCCAGCAAAAGCACTGCTCACCCTATTATTACTGCTCACCCTATTATTACTGCTCACCCTATTATCACCCTATTATTTATGACAGTGCGTGGTCAGCAAGGTGCAGATATCCAGCAAAAGCACTGCTCACCCTAGGAGGAAAAGGAGTTCAAGCCATACAAATAGTGGAGCCATGGCAAAAGCACTGCTCACCCTAGGAGGAAAAGGAGTTCAAGCCATACAAATAGTGGAGCCATGGCAAAAGCCTGCAAGTTTGCATGGCAGAGAGATGGGTTGTATGCGTGCAAAAAATCAAATTTCACACACTTGTGTGAACATGTCTGTCTGCGCATGCAAGAGGGTGGTTGAGAAATCAAGCAAGCCAGCGAGGAGGCTGAGCAGTATTAGATCAAAACTGTGATGCAATCATGTAGATTGATTCAAGACATGCTGCTAGCCCAGCAGCACCAACCTGTACTAAGCTGTCCATCAGAGCAGGCTTCCTTTTTTCAAATATGGCATGCCCCGGATGGATCTGCGCATCAGCGAATTTTGAGGCAGTGTCAGGGTCCCTGGCAAAAAGGTAAATGTCACACATTGAAGGTGTTCAACAAAAAAAACAAGAGTGCAAGGAATATGAAGAGTGCTTGGGAGTGCAAGGGATACTAAGAGGCAAGGGACGCCAAGGGTGTAAATTGTCACGTGCACTGTGATGCTAAGCTCATAAGTGGTAGTAATGGAAACTGAGTTGTGTGTGCTAGATGAACAAATGCATCCAACCAAGGGGTATGGAAACGTGCTGACTGAAAAGCATGCCGGCTGAGAAGACGCAGGTGCTGCGCCCACATGCCCAGCAGTCACTTTCATGTACCAGCTGCCACTCACTTGCATGTACCAGCTGAATAGGTGCAGGCCAAGCGCCCATGCCCACGCATCCGGAGCCTGCGAGGAAGCACACATCTGAGGTGAGTCTTCTGTAACGGGAAGTACGCCATGGAGCTCAGATTACAGCCAAGTCCTCCAGTCAGATGGGCATGCATTGATGAAAATGTCAGGGGAAGCAGAGCCCACTGGACTCCCAAGTGCATCAACCACTTGGCATGCAAATGAGTGCACCAGCGTGCTGCGCACGCTCATACGCCTTTTCGATTGCGGTTGCCTGCAACACTCCAATCAGGCGCTGCGGGATGTTGGAGCTGTCGCAGGGTTCGCGGCTGTCACGACTGTCGCAGGGCTCCAGGCTGCCACAGGGCTCATGGCTGTCACGGCTGTTATAGGGCTCATGGCAGCTTGTGCACATGGCCACATGCCACAGCAGTCATGGCATCGCGACGGCCCCCACAACACCAGCTCCCCTCATTCAACCGTCCACTGAGCCGCCACAGTCAAGACTCGTGAGGTAAGACAGCTCCTTTGTGTATGTCATGGAAGCTCGCCCAGAGCATGTATTCATTCCGTTGGCCCGGCACAGGCACGCACTTGGCCACGCACATGTATGGACTTACCACAGCAAAGATGAGGGCTGTACGATAGAGGGGGTATCCCACGCAGGCCGTCCATGATAAACCAGCCACAGGGTCTAGGAAGAGGGTATAGAAGATGGAATAGACAGCCACGGTTAGGAGGGGGGCGTTGATTGTCACCCTGTATTAAGTTCGTTTGGCAAGGCCTTGGGCTTTAGAGTGTAGGGGCAGCAGCACCAGCAGTCATACCATTTGATTGCTGATTGGATTTTCACCATCGCCTTTGACTCAGCTTTGAAGACAGCTAGAAACATTGATCATTGACTAGAATCACTGACAAGACATTTGGAACGTAGGCATGGCCTTGCCAACTCCATGCCAGCTGCTATCTGGACCTGTCCAAAGGACATGCCACCTATGAGATCCCCATAGTTCACCTCACGTCTATGAACTCACCCCAGCTCAGTGGCAGACCAAGGGATGAGGCTGAACCAGACGAGCACCGTCCATAGAATTGTGGGAACAAAGACAAAATGGATGGCCTTGTTCACTGGGTTGTGATGATACTGGGCATAGAAAAACAGCTGGGAGAAGAGCTGGACAGCAAAAAAGGGAGGACCAGGGTTGTTGCAGGGGTGAACATACCGCCAAGTCCATGACCACCAAATTGGTCCAATTGAGAATGGAGGGAGTGTTTCCACTGCCTGCGCAACTATGTCCTCTGCTTTTTTCCATTATGGTCCACGGGTTTGGATTACAAAAAAGGGTTTGGATTACAACTTGGAAGGGTTTGGATACAATGGAATAGCAGGCACAAACAAATCCATTATCTTGCTATGCACATGAGTCTGCATGTACGTGTACATAAGTATGTATGTACGTATGTATGTTTGTTAGCGTGTTTGAATTTGCGTGCGCACATGTGCGTCATAGGCACGCGGGCGTGCCTGTGCAGTGTGTCTGTGCATGACATCATAATAATCTCTTTTGCAAGGTCTTCAACTCACCAAGCTCATGGAGCCCTATTCACGAGACCAAAGCGCAATTTGCTTCTAGGTTGCAGATTCCTTCCAGCGCGAAATGCATGCTTATAAATATTATTTTTTTTCTGTAGCATGCTTCCCTTCAAGACGCCGGCAGTCAGAGGCAAGGAGCCATGTCAAGCACATTCCACGAGGTTCAGACAGCTTGTGTGCTTAGCTACAGTACAGAATTCAGGTAGTTTTCTTATGAGATCTGCTTGCAGCTCAGTTTCAGTTTGGCTTTGAAGTTTGGACCGCTGCCCTTCATTTTGTCTGACTGGACAAGGCGCTGCTGACCATGTTCAAAATCCCCATGCACCACAGGTTCCAGATCTGCCAAGAAGCTGCTGAAAAATGGTAAAAACATGCTTTGGCTGTGTAGTTTCCAATGCCCGCATGTGCGGTGCATTTGTCTGACACTTCCGGTGACCAAATGCTTTGCAGCCACCACGGAGGTAAAGGAAGCTCACCGGATCTTTGACGAAGCATTCATCACCGTAAAGTGAGAAGCATGCATGGCGGCTGGCAAGCCCTTTTTGCACACCCGCGTGGCAACTGTGGAGGACAGAGACGGCAGTTGCCTGTGCATTGTCTCCCCTGGCCTGTTATGGCGTGCTGCTCTGTAGCTGCCCAGCTTAGTTTGTGCGCGTGCTCAATCCTGCTTTCACTCTGGCTGCCCTGCCCAGTTTGTGTGTGTGCTCAATCCTGCTTTATTCTGCCTGCAGGTCTGGGGATGGCGGCCAAGGGGAGATCGTGCAGAAGGGCCGTGGGCGATGGGTGCCCAACAACAAGTACCAGCCCGGCGGGCAACAGCCCAAAAAGATCTGGCTGCCCGCAAGTGCGCACAAGTCTTGTTACTGGTGCTTTGGTCTCTCATGTCCAGCTGCGCATTGCCAGACTCATTTGTGGCTTGCCCGGCTCTCTCTAAAGAAAGACCAACCCCACAGGGCTGACTCCCAGATGCCCTCCACTGCTGAGGCTGGAACACTTGTTGCACAGGCGCGAGGTGCTTCTGTTCACCCTGATCCAGCACTCCCCTGCAACGCCCGTGCCTGTCTTCCAGCCAGCCTGCCTGGTACGCTGCGGCGCAGGTGAGCCCGCGGATGGCAGCGACGGCGCGGATGTGGTGCTGGTCGTGGATCCCAGCCTGGAAAATCTAGTGCACCTGCACGCGCGCAAGCAATACAATGCGCCCAAGGGTGCCAACGCGAACCCCGCCGCCGGCAGCGGCGGGCCCAAGGCCAACAGGTGAGGGGAGGGGGAGAGGAGGGGAGGAGAGGGAGAGGAGAGGAGGAGAACGGGGCAAAGCGGAGGAGGGGCAGGCAGGCAATGCTCCAGCGTTTTGGAATTGGAGGTCCTAAACCTGCAGCCGGCTCCCTCTAGTTAGGACAAGCGAGAGGAGGAGGAGGAGTGGAGGAGAGGCCAGGAGGGAACGTTTCAGTGTTCTGAGTTGTGTTTGTGTGCCTGAACCTGGCAGTCTGATTGAGAGGCCAACACTCAAGTGGCATGGGCCTTGGGCCAACACTCGAGTGGCTTAAGCCTCGAGGCCAGCAAGTGGGGGTTTGGCCCCAAGGCCAACAGTAACGAGCCAATGCTAGCCAGCCACTTGGCATTGGGCGCCCTCAGTTGCCAACAGGTGAGAAGATCAGGCAGGGGCTCCTGCTTGCTGCCTGTGGTAAGCTCATGTTTGCTACATGCATGGTGGTATGGACGGGGCGAACAGGGGAGCGCGCAAGCACCAGTGTATGCGCTGGCAGACACCCACTTGAAAAACAGTTGGTGGGTGGAGTTGGTTGGTTGGGGCAGTTGAGTTTCGAGCCCGGCACTGCTGGCGCATGCACCTACCAACCGCCTGCCAGCAGGCATCCGCGCTGTCCCACAGGGCAGCAAGTCGGTGTCCGCTGGCATGCGTGTGCTTTCTCTGTAAGAGCCATCCCAGGCCCACATGCTTCCTTTCCACACGGAGCACACATGCTTCCTTTCCACACGGTGCACACATGCTTCCTTTCCACACGGGGCACACGCTGAGCGCGCAAGACGTGGCTGCTTATGGCACAGGCTGGAGGCATGCATTGCATCAACACTGTGCTGGTTGCCGCAGCAGAGCGCATGACAAAGGAGCCCCTGCTTCCGTTGCGTGCGTTTGCCGGGAGGAGGGCGTGCGTACGGATGTGGCACCCATGCTCTGCTGCATATGTGATGCATTGGCTGGGGTGCTGTTTTTGCAGGGATATGCAGGAGAGGCTTTATTGCTGAATTGGAAACCTTATTTCTTTGTCGCTGCCGTTGCAGGGACATGTAGGAGAGGCTTTATTGCTGAATAGGGGACCTTGTTTGCCGTGTTCCTGCCGCTGCAGGGAGCTGAAAACGGGGCTTTGTTGCTAAGGAAGCGGCTTTGTACTCTAATGCTTTGTCGCTGCCATTGCAGGGACCTGAAGAAGAGGCCCACACCTCCCTTTGAGATCCCAGTGCCGCCAGGCACTGTGGTGAAGCGCAAGAGCAATGGGCTGCTGCTGGGGGACCTCACTAACAAAGGTGGAGGTGGGCTTGCAGAAGCCACAGCAGGTCTCAGTGCATCTTGTGGGCCCTTCTGCTTAGGGCAACTTAGGGTATGCAGACACATGACAAACTGCAAAGGGGGCAAGGGCAGACTTGCCTGGGGGGTGTGGATGTAGCTGGGGGTGTGGGCTGGTGCAGCTGGGAGTGTCGCAAGTAATTACAGGTGTGAGATTGACAGGGGGCTTGAGCAGCTTAGCTGCGAGCTTGTGCAAAAGCATAAATGAGGGCATGGGCACAGACTCGCCTGTAGGCGTGGTTGGGCAGGCGCTTTGCTGGGTGTGGCTTACCCGTGGGTATGAGCTCACTGGGATTCCTTTTCAAGCCATAGACTCTCCCCTGGAAAGAGCCGGCAGTGCCATAACAGGGCTGCCTGTCTGTCTCCTTGCCCCGTACACCAACTGCCTCACGCAGCATTGCACTTTTTCCCACTGCCCAGCTCTAGAGTTGCCCGTCTGCCTCCTTGCTCTCCCCACCTTCCGCCTCAAGCGGTATTGTGCTTTTTTCCACCTGCCACCCTGCACTGGAGTCGCGCGCCTGCCCCTTCCACCTGCCACCTTGTGCAGCAGAGCACTTTTGTACGCACGCCCCTAACCGCTGATTGCCTCGCCTGCTGTGCCGTGACTTCATCCCCTCCTGCACACACAAGCAGCCTGGACGTGGGCGCTCAGCCTCGCCGCGCAGGTGCTTGCTGCTAGCGCTTCCTTGTTTCGCCCTCTGCCATGGCACAGCGGCAAGCACAGGCAGCCACAGCCGCAACAGGCAACTTAAATGGGCGGGCCCCTTTCAATCTGTGATCATGCACGCGGGCACATCCTATGTGCTCATCACGCGCTCTGCTGCTCACTTCTTGCAGGCGATCGGCTGGTTGTGGCGTACGGGGGCAGGGGAGGCCTGGGCCTGGTTGCGCCCTCACGGCAGCAGCGCCTGTCCAACATGGACAAGCAGCTCAAGCATGCGCAGGTGCGGTGCATGGTCGTGGGTGCAGGCCTGCTGCAGCAGTGAGCAAGCACAACCGGCACGCTGGGGAGGTAAGGTGCGGGTCCGCTGCAGCAGCTGCAGCGTACGCACTGAGATTTTCTGCAAGCAAGGCTGCGGCGGCGGCAGCAGGCGGCCAGCAGGGATGCGCATGTTAGAAGAGAAGGAGGCCTGCTGTGCCAGCGAGCAAACGCAGGCTGAGTGTCCTTGCTCTCAAATGTTATGCTATGAGGCAAGGGGGCACAAACATTATACTGCGAGGGAGGGGGAAGGGGAGCATGGCAGCACAGCAAGCATGCAGCGCACTGGCACGCTCACAGATCCTGTGGCACAAACATTACACTGGGAGGCGGGGGGAAAGGGAAGCATGGCATCAATGCAGCGCAATGGCATGCTCCCAGGGCCTGTGACACAGGCCTGAGGTTCCCAGGTCTGCTGCAAGCAATTCCCCTGTGATAAAACATAGTGTATCTGACAGCTGAGCTGACCTGCCGGCTAGTAGGGCCCATGCCACAGACCCTTAGGCTGATAGAGAGAGCTTTCAGCAAAGGGTCAGCCTGTAGCGAAGGATCACAAAATGACAGGGATAAGGCTGTCAGTCATGAAGTGCGACTGCTAGCCTAGATGCGTAAGTGATTTGCGAGAATAAACAGAAGTTTAACTTGTATTGACTGTAGCAAAGAACCAGGTTAGGGTCTGGGGCACAGAGCAAAGCCTGCAGCATACAGGCTCATCAGGTCAAGGGCGCAGACCTAAGGAGGCCATCCCCTCCCCATCATCAGGTGCCTGACAGCTCCTCCGCATAAGCCCCTCCCCATAATCAGGTGCGCGCCAGCCCCCGCACAACCCTCTGCACAACTCCTAGGCTTCGTTACTATGCGCACGACTGTAGCTCTGGCACCGCCAGGCCCCCTGCAGCCCGCTCAGCCTCGCAGGCCCTCAAGGCTAAGTCGGCCCACAGGACAGCCACATGTGCTCTGTGTGTGTGTGTGTGTGTGTGTGTGTGTCTACCTGCAGCGCACCCTATGTTTGTGCCATCTAGATTGGCTCCTAGCACAGGCGTCATTTGGGTTGGTCACAGGTCAGGGTGTGCAGTGAGCTCCACACACAAGGGGCCGATGTGCTTGGCATCCAGCAGCGCACAGCATGCCCTGCCCCCAACCCCCAAGTAACCCCCTGTGTGCGCCATACTTGCCAGACACACGGCGCTTGCAGACACACAGTGCTTGCAGACACACAGTGCTTGCAGGCACACGGCGCTTGCAGACACACAGCGCTTGCAGACACACGGTGCTTGCAGACACACGGCGCTTGCAGACACACAGTGCTTGCAGACATACAGTGCTTGCAGACACACGGTGCTTGCAGACACACAGTGCTTGCAGACACACAGCGCTTGCAGACACACAGTGCTTGCAGACACACAGCGCTTGCAGACACACAGTGCTTGCAGACACACGGTGCTTGCAGACACACGGTGCTTGCAGACACACGGCGCTTGCAGACACACGGCGCTTGCAGACACCTGACGCTTCCGGCGGTGCTGACACCCTACGACCCTCCAAACACAGGCCTCCAGGGCCCAGATGGTCACCATTTAGGGTGCCAAAGCCACTCTGCCTGAAATGCAAGCCTGCGCAGGCGACCGAGGCGGAAGTGACCGGCATCCCGGACACCGACAGAGAGGTCAGACACACCTCTGGCCTCATGTCACAGACAGCTTTGCCCCCTGCATGGACGATGCTCACCTGTGCAGGCCTCCAAGGCGGAGGTGATCGACATCCAGGACACGAACTGGAAGGTGGACGCCATGGGCGGCCCGGGCCAGCAGCTGTCGCTGCACCTGCTGCTGCGTGTCGTGGCGGATGTGGGCATCGTGGGCCTTCCCAACGCGGGTGCGTGTGTTTGTGCGCGCGCGCGCATGTTGAAAGGTCTGCACTGTGGCAGATACACCTATCGTGGGCAACCCCGGTGTAGGGGTGTGTGCCCATGCATGCGTGCTTGCGTGCGTGCGTGCATGTGCCCCCTCCCGGCACTCATACAACAAGACCTCCCAACATGCAGGCTCTTGCCCTGCCCCTCGCGCTGCCTGCCAAACTGGCCCAGGCTCTCTCACACCCACACAACCGACTCTCACCCCCCGGTGTGCACACTCGTCATCACGGCGGCCGCCCGCAGGCAAGTCCTCATTGCTCAAGGCGCTCACGCGCGCGTCCCCGGAGGTTGCGCCCTACCCCTTCACCACCCTCATGCCCAACCTGGGCGTCCTGGCGGCTGGAGGGCCCAAGGCAGTGCTGGCCGACCTACCAGGCTTGATCGAGGGTGCGTGCAGTGCTGGCCGCCCTGCCGGGCTTTGTTGGGGGTCGAGCGCTTGCATGTTAGGCAGCGCTGGCCAACCTGCCAGGCTTGATTGAGGGTGCGCGCGGTGCTGGCGGTCCTGCTGGGCTAGATTGGGGGCTGCGCGCCTACAGACTCGGCCATCCACGGTGTGGTTGCCTCCAGGGCCATGCTCATGCGTGCTTGCTTTGTTGTGCCCCCTTGTGGGTGCTGGAAATGCGTCTCGATGTGCTCATGTGCTTATGCTTTTGTGTGCCCCCTTATGGGTCCTGGAAATGCGTCTCAATCTGCTCATGCGCTCATGCTTTGGTGTGCCAAGTTGTGTTTGCTGGAAATGCATCTCGACGTGCTCATTGGCGAGATTGATGTGCTCATTGGTTTCTGCTGTCGGTGTGCATATGTTGGCGTGCTTGCTGGCATGCCTGATTGTGATTGCTGCAAGTGCCTGCTGGTCTGCAAACTGTGCTTGGAGGTAATTGGCCATGGGTGGGGATGTGGCAGGCAGCACTCTCGGGGGCGGTGCTACTGCCGCAGTGATGCTACGGCTGCGGTGCTACTGCCGCAGTGATGCTACGGCTGCGGTGCTACTGCCGCAGTGATGCTGCACACCTTTTGGAGATGCGCAGCAGCCATGGATATGGCCTTTGGAGCTTTTGGTTGGCTACAGGCCAGCCAGGTTGCCTTCAAAGCATTGGTTCTGTTCGAGACTTGGTTGCTTTTTAGCCTTGGTTGGCAGCCTGCTTGCAACTCGCATGCGCCTGCTCCTGGATATGCTTGCACGCTGCTCAGCATGGTGGCCGCACAAAAATTGCTCACTTCCACACACAAACTACTTGCACACATGCGCACGCAAGCACACACACACAAACACGCAAGCACACACACAAACACATGAGGAAGCGGTCACAGATGCCTGCCGAATGTACCGTTGATGGTGGACTGCGCAGGCGCTCACACGGGACGCGGCCTGGGCCGCATGTTCCTCCGCCACCTGCGGCGCACGCGCATGCTCATGCACGTGGTAGACTGCTCCATGGCAGACCCCGCCACCGACTACTACGTAGTGAGTGTGTGTGAATGTGTGCCTGCGTTTGTCAGTGGTCTCCTTCACGTACTCATCGCGGCATCCACTGTGCATACACGCCACTCACATCGCTCGCAAACCCCCCCTGAGCACCCTCCCAGCGTGGTGAAGCGTGTGCAGGCGGGGATGCTTGTGTGTTTCCAGGCGTGCCGAGGGCCACTCCCTCTGGTGTGCCAGTTGCCCAGCACCAGGAAACAGGCTCCTGAGCTTTGCTTGGCGCGAGCAAGCTTCCCTGGATGTGGCTCAGCCATGCTCATTTTTGCTACATCACCGTCTCGCACACTCCTTGGCATACTGTAGCCTCGTACTCCCTCCCCTCGCCCTCTCTTCTCTCCCTCTCTCCCCCCCCTCCCTCCTCTTTCTCTCTCTTTCTTGCATGAGCTCATGAAGTAATTGAGGAAAACGCACACACCCCTCGCGCGCGCTTGCTTTCTGTCTGTCTCCCCAACGTATGCACCCGTGATGATGATGCCAACCAGTACCACAATTATGAACTCTTGTGCTGCATCCCGCGGGCCCTTGTACTGTCTCGCTGCCTTGCACGTGTTGCAAGCCAAGCGCTTGGTGGTGCAGTGCCGGCACACCCCACAGCTGTGCACCTCTCTTAAGCTCCGCTGCTCTACCGTCCTATGCTGACATGAACAAAGCATGAAGCGCGCGTAAGCCAAGAGTGCCCTCCTCCTCAGAGCACTGGAACAAGGGGTGTGCCTTTCGGTCAGGCTGTAGCCCTCGGAGGCTGCAACCATTGCTGCGCCTCCAGAAGCCTCAAGAAGCGCTGCAGGTGGCCCCTGCACCTTGGCTCAGACCCTCGGAGGCTGCAGCCATTGCTGCACCTCCAGGAGCGCTGCAGGTGGCCCCTGCACCTTGGCTCAGACCCTGGATGTAACAAGAGGCATCTGCATGCCGCCTGACATGCCTGCTAATTAGAGGGTACATGAATGCTTCCTTACACTGGAAGCCTGCAGGACCTGGCTCCAGTCTGCTTGCGCTGCAGACATTCAAGAGTGCTGCAGACATTCAAGAGTGCTGAAGACATTCAAGAGTGATGCAGACATTCAAGAGTGATGCAGACATTCAAGAGTGATGCAGACATTCAAGAGTGATGCAGACATTTAAGAGCGCTGCAGACATTCAAGAGTGACATGTGTGTACGGGGGTCCAAGTCGCAGCTGCAGTGCCGGCCTGGCTTGGAGCGGCTCAATAAGCGTGCTGATGCTTGAGGGGCTGCCTGCAGGAGGCTGCCTGCCTGCCTGCCTGCAGGAGTCGCTTGAGGGGCTTGCTTGCAGGGAATACCTGTAGGAGCTGCTGCTGTTGCCTGAGGGGCTGCAGCTGCGGCGGCTCACCGTCGTGCTGGCCTGGAACAGTTGTCAGCCCCGGCACTCGAGCCCATGGCCCAGCAAGGGGCTCCACTAGCGGGTGGCTCACCATTCATACTGTGCATTGCTGGCTTGCATGACTGCGCGCGGCTGGCTTGTGGACAGCCGTGTTCTGCTGGCTTGGGGAAGCCCATTTTGTTGGCTCGTGAAGCTGCATGTGGCAAGCTCATGTGACCGTGCATGTGACCGTGCATGTGACCGTGCATGTGACCGGGCATGTGACCGGGCATGTGACCGGGCATGTGACCGTGGATGACCGGGCATGTGACCGGGCATGTGACCGTGGATGACCGGTCTGTGCAACCGCCTGCAGGTCCGTGAGGAGCTACGCATGTACAACCCTGAGTACTGCGCCCGCCCGCACGTGGTGGTGCTCAACAAGTACGACCTCCCGGTACGTGCTCAACCCAACCCTCCAGGTGGCCGCCTTCCACCCCGTTGCTTTTGCATACATACACACCTCCCTACACTACCCTAAGGTTGATGAGCAGCGGCACCGGTACACCCCCTTATTGGCTGCCATCAACCACGTGCCCTCAGCAGTCCTCGAGTGATGGCCCATGGGATTTGCGAGCGCTGCACCTTCCAATCGGGCGCCTTAAGCCCCATGCCTAACAACCCATACCTCTGATGCGATCTGCCGCTTTGCTCAACCCATGCGTCTGATGCAATCTGCCGCTTTGCTCAACCTATGCGTTTGATGCGATCCGCCGATTCAATGAGTCGCGCACCTGTAAGCCGCAGTTCTTGTATCCGTGCACAAACACTCCCAGCAGCAGCACATACGGCCAGGAGGCCCTGTTCCCCGCCGCAACATCACAATCTTTGCCAGGATGCAGGACACATCGTCCCAGCTGCAGCATGAGGGTAGGGCATCCAGCTCCAGTCTTTGCTGCTTGCCCTTGCACCAAACAGATGCAGGACTGCCAGCTACAAGATATTGTCTGTGGTTGCATAACTCAATCTTGCCATGCCTTTGCCATCAGAGGGCAAGCAGCGACAAGTCTAAAATCAGTCTCAACCTGAAGGCAGGGAGTCCATCTGACATTGAAAAGACCTGTAGATGTATTCATGCCCCTCTGCGCACGCTCCTTATGTCCCAAAATTGCAGGGAACAGCAGATGCATGCTCGTGCATCTGTATTCTTGTGTGCCATGCATGACTGCGCATGTGCCCACAGCTGCAAAATGTGCCCGCAGCTGCAAAATGTGCCTGCAGCTGCAAAATGCGCCCACAGCTGCAAAATGTGCCCGCAGCTGCAAAATGTGCCCGCAGCTACAAGATGTGCCCGCAGCTGCAAAATGTGCCCGCAGCTGCGAAATGCGCACGCAGCTGCAACATGTGCCCGCAGCTGCAAAATGTGCCCGCAGCTGCAAAATGCGCACGCAGCTGCAAAATGCGCATGCAGCTGCCAAATGTGCCCGCAGCTGCAAAATGCGCCCGCAGCTGCGAAACGAGTTTAGCCTGAACTGTAAAAGATTTGCCGTGGCTTTGCAGAGGCTGTGCTTGATAAGGGCTGCAGGTAGGGGTGCGTGACTGTGCACCTGGGTATGCCTGTGTGTGTACGCAGGCCGCAAGCCAGCGCTGCGACGAGATCATCGCGTCCCTTCTGGCAGTGTCAGAGAAGCACTGCAAGGACTTCTCTGGGGAAGACATCAGGCCCACTCCCCCCACTGCCGTGGTGCTGTGCAGCGCAGCCACAGGTGCGGCCCTCTCCCCCTGGGCACGAGAGAGTGCACCCGATGTCGCAGCACACATGCTGCCGCACGCATTCAGGGGCATCATGAGCCACTTGACCTGCGGGAGCTTCTGTGCCCTTTTGCTCCTTTGGGGAGTCGGCTTCCCGCTTCTAATCTTCCCTTGCCCTTGCCTTGCCTTGCACCCTCACGCCTCCCCTGCGCCTTTGCCTGCTCCCAGGAGCTGCTGCTCTGTCTTGCCCTACCCAAGGCCTTTGCAAGAAGCTGCGGCACGCACGCAGCAAAAGTGCATGGCTGGTGTGTGGGTCTGAGTGCCATATCAAGTGATGGTTGGGCAGTCCCACAGCCCACACTAAGCCCACACCCAACACACATGCACGTGCACGTGAATACACATAGCAGTGTTATAATAACACGCATATAACACGCAAATGCATGTGCGCAAATTCTCACACGCACTGGAAGACACGCATGCACTCAGCGTTTTGCACCGTGTGTGATTGAGCACGTGCTCGGGTCACCTCTCAGTCACTCTCCTCGCCCTGGCCTCCTGGCAACAGCATAGGCGTGCCAAACCGCCCACGATCCGCCCTTCCTGCCAGGGCTCGATACAGATAGAGGCTAGGGTGTGAGCAAGCTAGGTGGATGACCCTCCTCCTGCCCTGACCTGCAGGCGAAGGCGTGGGTGAGCTGAACAGGGCCTTGGCCGAGGCATTGCAGCCCCAGAGGCAGGCAGACATGCTAGCGCATGGTGCAGCAGCGACGCAGGTGCGGGCTGCGCCGGTCCGGCGCGTCAGCGTGTGTGTGCCCACTGGCTTTGATAGTGCTTACGATCCACAGGAGGCCTCTGGGGGCATATAGGTGGGCTTGAGGGCCTGCCTGCACCCCCGGCAGCCCATGCCAGCACTGCTCCTATGCGCACCACCGTCAATGCCTGCACTGCTCCTATGTGCACCACCGTCGATGTCGGCACTGCTCCCACGCGCATCACCACCCATGCCGGCATTGCTCCCCCGCACATCACCACCCATGTCGGCACTGCTCCCCCGCGCACCACCACCCATGCCTGCACTGCTCCCACGTGCATCACCGTCAAAGCCGGCACTGCTCCCGCTCCCCCAGCAGCCCATGCCAGCATTGCTCCTACGCGCACCACCACTGATGCCGGCACTGCTCCCGCTCCCCCAGCAGCCCATGCCAGCACCGCTCCTACGCGCACCGCCGTAGATGCCGGCACTGCTCCCGTGCGCATCACCGTCGATGCCGGCACTGCTCCCACCCGCATCACCACCGATGCTTGCCGCGCTGTGCGGACCACAAGCACCATTGCTGGCCCCACAGCAGCCATCATCATCATCACCGGCTGCGCTGTGCACATAAGGCATGAGGCATGAGGCATGAAGCACGAGGCATGAGTCATTAAAAATGACCTCTACCCCCCCATTGGTCCATCGCGAGCCTCCAATCCCACCCCAGCGCTAGCGCCGCAGCTGCTCGTTCGTCGCCTGCGTAGCCACATTGTGCGCATTGCATGCAGCTAGCACCGACTACTATGATCTGGGAGCTGCCCGGCTGCATGCCCATGCCCGGGGCCTGTGTGCTGCAGCCCGCCTGGCCTGTGTGCTGCAGGCCGCCTGGCCTGGCTGCTGCTCTCGAGCAAATTTGGATGCTGTGAGGCCCTAACCCACAACCCCGGCGAAAGTAGGGACCCAGCGCCAAGTGTGCGCGGCCACACCCTTTGGTGGGCTCCTGAGTGAATGACTGCTTTTGAGCATGCTCACCATCTTGCACCCCAATCCACTGCGCACTCCCCACCATCGTGCTGCGTGCAGGTCTTGCGCCCCCCCTTACCTGGCACCGCAGCAGCAGAACTTGCGCAGCAGCAGCAGCTGCAGCAGCAGCAAGAGGAAGGGGATGCAGAAGCACTCCTCGGAGGGGTGGGCACAAGCCAATGGTCAGGTGTGACATGCCAGATTGAACAATGTGACATGATAAGGGTCAGGTATGGCATGCCAAATTTGACAGCGTGGCATGCCAGATTGGACAATGTGACATGACAATGGTCAGGTGTGACATGCTGAAGATTCTGACACCATTGCAATGGAGGTTGCTGTAGGTGCTGGTGGGGTGTGGTAGAGCTGGTAGAGCTGGTAGAGGTTTGACGTCAAAGGTGGGTTGGGCTCGCGTCAAAGGAGATGGAGGCCAAGATGTGTCTGCCATTGGCTGTGGACTGATTTCATGCCGGCACCGTGTCAGCAGCTCAACTGCTGTGCTTGTTATCAAGTGCGCGTCCCACTCATAAGCGCTCTGCGCCTTCGTCAGGATAACTCCTGAGCACGGCATCCACAAGTCGGTGCAAAACAGCCATTGGGTAGCACAGGAACACCATCCATGGTCATTGGTGAGCACAGGAATAACATCCGTAACCATTGACGAGCTCAAGAATACTGTTGATATTCAATGGTGGGCACAGGAATGCGTGGGACTGGCTTTGGTAAAATTGCACACAAGTTGCGCACTGTAATGCTCCTCATGCTGCGTTGCATGGAAGTGTACGTGGCCACTCTAGCCCCAGAACTCCGTCGTGATGCATCAGACATGGCCTCGTCAACGCGGCAATGCAAGAGGGGTTTGCATGGCCTCGTCAACGTGGTAATGCATTTGACATGGCTTTGTCGACATGGCAACTTTGGCCTTGTCGATGTTGCAATGCAGGAGGGGTTGGCAATGAAGCAGTGGGGCCAGGAGAGGAGGAGGAGGAAGAGGAGGAGGAGGAGGAGGAGCAGCCGCCTGCGCCGGACAAGGAGGATGGCTGGATGCTTGAGCTCTCTGACGCGCAGCTACTCAAGCTGCTTGCCCAGGTGAATTGGAGCGGCTGCTGCCCCCTGCAGCCACCTTCTTGCTGCCGCCGGCCGTCTGCTGCCTCTTGCAGCTGTGTGTTTGCTGCCGTGAGCTTTTACTGCGGCAGCGTGTTTGCTGCTGTGAGCTCTTGCTGCCGTGAGCGTTTGCTGCCGTGAGCTTTTGCTGAGGTGGGGTACTGCTTCTTCCTGCAGCCGCATGCCTGCAGCTGCTGCCAAGGCTGGCCAAGGAGTGCATGTGTGTGACTGCTGCTGCTGCCAAGGCTGGCCAAGGAGTGCATGTGTGTGACTGCAGCTGCTGCCAAGGCTGGCCAAGGAGTGCATGTGTGTGACTGCTGCTGCATGTGCGACTTGTGTGGCGGGGGGAATGGGCAGAGGAGTGTTGACCAAAGGAGCCCAGGTTGTTGGCTGTGGAGTACATGTGGCTGCCTCTGCACTCCCATTTTGTGTGGCACAAGAAATGGGCACAGGCGTGCTGAGTGAAAGGGGCCCAGGCAGACGGCTTGGCTTGTCTGCACAGCTGTGCATGTGTATGCTTGGCACAAGGGCTTGATTGATTGATGGGCATTTGTTTTGTACGTGAGCCTTTGTTTTGAATGTGAGCCTTTGTTTTGTACGTTAGCCTTTGTTTTGTGCGTGTGCCTTGTGGGATTCTCCCTGTGGCGCCCTCCTTTCCTCTGCTGTTTGGCTGAACAACCTCGCTTGCTCCCCTGTGGCGCCCTCCTTTCCCGCATGCTTGCCTACCTTCTTGCTCGCCTAAAATCCAGTATCACTCCTCCCCACTTGTCCGCCTTCTTCCTTGCCTGCCTGCCTGCCTGCCTGCCTGTGTGCTGGCTTGCTTGCTTCCAAGTGGCGCCCTGCCCTCCCAAAATGCATGATGCACACTTTGAATTAATTTGGCCCTGCCCCCTGGTTGGGGTGCAGCATACAGAGCAAGGCCTGAGGCTCCTCTCACAAGCGCCCGGCTCCTGCACACATGCCTTTTGCATAACTGCCAGCCCTCACACAGACACCTGCTCATGTACTGGCGACTGCCTTGCGCGCCACAGGACGACGCCAAATGCTCTGCCCGGGAGGCTGCAGCCGCCGCTGCTGGCGTCAGTCCGTATGATGACGAGAGGGCCAGCCCTGACAGCAGCGCACCTGAGGGGCGGCTGGGGTCTTCGCAGCTGGCCAGCGGCAGTGGCGCGGATGGGCAGCAAGCTGCGAGCACAAGGGAAAGGGGGCCTCTGGAGGGGGAGGACGGAGAGCTTGGCTTGGAGGGGGAGAGTGAGAGGGCTGAGGATGTGGACCTGGACCTGGATGACCTGGATGGCTTAGAGGACGAGTTGACGCAGGTTGTTGGGCAGAGGAGCCGCGTCCCGTTGGGGAAGAGGGGGGGATGAGGGGAGGGGGCAAAGGATCTTGTGGGCACTTAGGATCAAATTGACCTGCTAGTCTGCACTGGCTGTCAATACACACACATGTGCAGGGCATGGGAAAGGGATGGCTCTGTGCGCCTGTGTTATCTTGCTTTATGTACACTTGACGGCAGCAGCAGCTGAAGGCAGGCTGTGTCACTGTTGTGGAGGGGTCTTAATACGCCAAGCTGATGCATATGGATGAAGGTATCCTGTGCTTGCTGGCCCCCGTGCAGGAGGAGCTCGAGCTGCTACAATTCTTACGTGAGCAAGAAGCTGCTGGGCTGCCAGAAGCCTTGAACAACAATTCGCTGCACAGTTCGAGGGATGCAGGTGCGTGCGAGCTGTGGCCTGAGCAAGAAAGACCTCAATAGATCCCTGCCAATGGCAGTTACATTGCAACGTCACACCCTGTTGGCGTACATCCATCGGCAGTATCAATTGGGCATCACGCGCCTCAACTGGCAGATACACACGTGTGCTTGACCTATTAAAATGGAAGGATTCGGTTGCAGCCGGTAATGTCACCGTGTTGGATTGTCCCCAAGCATGGTGAGAGCAAGCATGTAACACAAAGCACACAGGAATGTGTGCACCATGCATACAAACGCAATAGCACACACCGTATGCCATCTGGGCATCATGATCATTGGGAACTTGTCTTGGGGGCCTCTCTATTAACTGATGGAACACCCACGTAACATCCACAGCACCAGGTGGTTGGGCAAACCAGGTGGTTGGGCGCACCAGGTGGTTGGGCACACCAAGTGGTTGGGCAAACTAGGTGGTTGGGCAAACTAGGTGGTTGCACTTTGGCCAATGGCTTGACCTGTGTGACCTTAGCCAAGCTGTGCAGCAGCAGCAGCAGCAGCAGCAGCAGCAGCAGTTTGTGCACTGCTGATGGGATTTGTTCCAGGCCGGTGGGGGTGGAACTGCGAAAGGGAACATGCCTTGTCGTGTTAGCTATGAAAAAGATGGATTAACCTGATTACCTTTGAACATGTACCTTTTGCTGATGTTACTGTGCATACACCGCAGCTGTGATTGGTTCTCAGCATGGGTTGAGCCGCTGTTGTAGTGTTTTGTGCAGGCGTAGGCTAAGCTTAGTGTATGCAATCACGCGCACACGTGGCCGCACACATATATGTGAACACATCTATGCACATGTTGCACCACATGCATGTGCAGAAAACTATGAAGAGGAGTGGTTGTTTGATTTGACGGAGGAGCAGCTTCTGGAGATGGCAGACAGTGCGCCAAGCCAAGTGACGGCAGGAGGCTCCAGGCCTCAAAGTCAGAGTTGAAAGAAATGCCGAGCTCTAAGTCTCGGGCATCTACATAAACAGACACTTGCCCCTCCCTCACTTGTGAATTGACTAATCAATTTGGCCATCCACTGAAGGCACACTGGAGGGTATGTCTAGCTGCTTACATTGGGACGGACGTATTTTCTTGATTTGTTTGTTTTGGCGGATGGTGACACATTAGCGCATCCATCCCAGCTTTTCCCAGCAAGCGAGCAATATACCTCATTCTTGTTTCCCTCAAAGGGCTCGCCTTAGTTGGCTTCATTAGTTTCTGCACCTGATGTCCACCACTTCCTTGCACGAGGCCTTACAAGGAAGGGCATACATGTCTGCGTTAAATGGGGAATCCCATCAAGGGCCTTACACCTTACACCAACACGCAGAATGCAACAAAACTTGAGAGGTTGCCTTGATGAACAGGAACGCAAAGGAAAAACAAGGGATTTGCAGAGGTTTTAAACCTTCGGTAAAAAAGGTGTGACTGCTAGGCTGCACGATTGTGTTCAACACAATCCTGTCCAAGTTGGACACTGCAGCACTGATAGAAATGCAAGCAGAACTGCTTCAATTTTCAAGTGCGTGCATACAAAGATGAGCCTTCAGTCAATAAGTGTGCCTGCTAGTTAGTCTGTGGATGGTTGAGAAGCATACATCTGTGTACAAGTACGTACTTGCCCGACACAGGCAGCTTATAAAATTCTTTCGGCCTACTCTCCTTCTTATCTGTTCTCGACTGTTGACCTTGATGCATTCATGTGCGTTCATGTCAAATCTGGGGACTCGGACAGTTCTAAATAAGTCTAGTACTCATCACGTGAGCGCATGATCGTAAGAGATCATTCTGTGAATGGACTTCAGGATTTGACCGCGCCAAAGGCCAGGAAGACAAACAGGCACCTTGCCTGTCTCCTTTCGCTTAGAGGTGCAAAGCAGATGCTTTGCAACCCCAGACACAACATTGCACGCGTTCATGTAGAGTTGCAGACAGTCTATCCGGCCAAAGCCCATGATCAGGGAAAAGAGCGCAAGACATTTCCCCAAAGTATCCAGGGGTTTAACCAGGCAGGGGAGTTGGTCGATCATCGAACATTTTGTATTTGTGTCCCCCGCCGTGATAATTTAAATCTGTAGAAAGTCATAGCTCATCATTTTAGCATCCGTACTCTCAGCTATCTCCATTGTTAGCTCGTAATTGTGAATCATGGCAAGTATGTGCCTGTGCAAGCATGCTGGAATCAATCTTCCAAAGCCTCGAGGTAGGGCTCTACGCTGATGGGAAGCTGGAACAAAATTGTGTGTATCTTGCCATCAAATGGCATACTTGTGGTAGCTTACACAACTGATGCGAGCATCTGCACTCCCTTTCGTATGCGCTCCAACCTAATGTGCTTTTCCTCTGCGCAGGCCTAGCTCTACCACCTCTTGTGCACGTGCAGCGCGCGCCTCGGCAGCGCAGATCAGTTGCAGCTGCAGCAGCAGCAGCAGAGGTGGCGCTGATTTGTGAGCAAGCCTTTCAGATTCCAATTGCAGCGGCCGTAGTCCTTCCGGTGATGGGCATCATTGGGTAGGTTGCGCAGCAGGAGTTTAAGCCCCGGACCTTCGCACGCGCTTGGTCTGCAGCACGTCTGACGGACTTGATGCCATGGATTTGCTGTTGCTGTCTGTGTTCACTGCTCACGGCATGCACAGGTACCGACTGAGCCTGTACAGCCAAATGGAGGTCATAAAGGCTCGTATGCTTGGAAACTTCATCCCAGAGGAGAGTAGGAACGTCATACAACTAGATGGGACCACAAGGTGCGCTGGGCATTACATAAGTCCCCAGCTGAAGCCCTTGTTGATGCCCCAGCGTCTCAAGCAGCTCCTCGCCTCATTCGTCACATTGGTTGTCCTCATGGGCCAGATAGTAGCGCGGGATGTAATCATGAAATATCATCACTCTGTGCAAGTGGATGTGCCAAACTTGGGGGTGCGCTCCCCATTTGGCGCTGGAAACACACTGTTGTGCATGCCTGTACTTGTTCGGATGTGTGTGTGTATGCATGCCATATTGTGTGAGCATACAAGCCCTGGATTTTGACGAGCCCACAGGCGCACTCACGCCGAGCACATCTGCTAATGAAGACAAACGCCACACCTGGCACCTGTCGCACTGTCACAATCGTGCACACCTTCCATTTCCTCCAGGGACATATTCTACTACCCTAAGAGCACCATCCAGATTGCTGTTTATGGAAAGACACTAAAACCAGGTGTGTGTGTGTGTTTGAACAGCAGGCGTTAGCTTGATGCAGCGTCCTTTGTGCTGCTGTACAAAGATTGCGGGCTGCTGAAGGTTTTCTCCGGAGTGTTGCCGTACATGCTGGGAGGGGCAGACATGTGTGTGCATAGGTCCTCACCCTCCAGCGCATTACACAGTACAATGGGTCCGATTCATTCTGGCAGAGATCACGCATGTTTCAAGTCAAAACCGTGTACCGCCACGGTCGCGATAGCTCAGAGGTGAGCCTGATCCTATGTCGACCTCGGAGTTGGCCTCGTTGGCAATGTGATCCATGCTTCTGTCTCCCTGACAATCAAAGTGTCTGAGCAGCTCTTTGCTGGCAGAGGCTCGCAGCGGCGTGCATGTAGCGCTCAAAGAGCTGCTTCTCACGGACAGGCACGCTGCTCGAACTTCAGGTTGATGTCTATAGAACCCAGAATGCTCACTATACCTGGGACGCCAGCGACCTGCCAAGCCACACATGCGTCCCCCTCTGGCAGACCTCCCCACAAGCCAATCCATGTGAAGATGCAAGCCCTTGGCACCTCACCTGCCCTTCTTGATAGTCCATGGGCCAACCTGTGCTCTGTGGCCTGTAGTCTGCAGGCCATCTGCCACAGAAAGCACCTACAGGCCACCTATGCTCTGTGGCACATGAACGTGACCTGTAGGCCACCTGCGCTCTGTGGCACATGGTCTGTAGGCCATCTGTGTTCCGTGGCATGTAGTCTGTAGGTGCAAGCCCTCCGCATCTTACCTGTTTGTCTGTGCCCCTGCCCAAACCTGCAGCCCCGCCTGCGCACGCATGCACAAGCGCACGCGATCAGGCTTGCACTCCCTGATGCGAGTGCACGCGCGCATGCATGCCTGCGCAGGGCTCTTTGAGCGAGCAGGCATGCAGGCGCAGATACCAACGGTCGCGTTCCCTAATCGCAGCCCTTCAAGCTTGGATGCGGTGCCTAGCAGCAGCATCGATGGCATCGCATGCCTAGGAGGCCTCACCAACTGCGAGCCCAGGCTGCAGAAACGTGTGCTCACGGAGGCGGTGCGGGTGCTGAAGCCAGGCGCGCCGTTCATCTTTGTCGAGCCATGTAAGTGCCGCCTGCCAGGTTGAGGACAGCCAGTGAGGCTGACAGCAGCCTCTGAGGATGGACTGGACTTACAGTGTGCTTACAGTGTGCTGTGCCAGTAAGGCTGACAAGAGCCTTTGAAGATAGACTGGACTGTGTGCTCTTGTTGATGCCGGGCACGTCACTTGTCTCCATTGAGCCGTATATGGGTGCATGCGCTGCTGCTGCTGCTGCTGCTGCTGCTGCTGCTGCTGCTGTGTGTGTGTGTGTGTGTGTGTGTGTGTGTGTG
>LKMJ01001317.1_pt1 | contig 21672 bp, 29 predicted proteins | sample 643391 | NCBI WGS metagenome assembly LKMJ01 (sample SAMN04112250, study PRJNA286221) | soda lake metagenome | biome: soda lake; feature: Kulunda Steppe; material: water; isolation source: sample PL-Br10 brine of Picturesque Lake | place: Russia: Kulunda steppe | collected 2010-07
GGGGGGAGAGTATGGGGAAGTGGGGGGGGGAAAGCTCCAGGCGCTTCTTGCTGAATCCATGCTTTGAGGTGCACTCTCTAAGAGTGCCTGCTGACCAGGGTCAACCCCTCCAAGGCCACCCACCTTTGCCTTAATTCATGAAGGGAGTTTTTAGCTGCCTGCGCAGTTTTCCTTCTTTCTTTCTTTCTTAGGCCATACAGCCTCAAGCATCTCACAGCCCTGACTGCATGCCTCTGCAGTGAGATGGTCGCTCAAGCGTCCCGCTACTGAGGCATGCAGTCAGGGCTGTGGACAGGCATACGTGCAAATGGACTACTCATCGGAAAGGGCTGGGTGCTGAGTTAATCACACAAGGCTAGCAGTGGGTTGTAAGGGCTGGCTGCCGCGCCTTGTTCATACAAACAGTGGCAATGGTGGCTGACGTGTTGGGCCATGCTAGCTGCCTATGATGATGTGTTGGGCCATGTTAGCTGATGTGCTGGGCCATGCTAACTGCCTGTGATGATGTTTTGGGCCATACTAGCTGATTTGCTGGGCCATGCTAGCTGATGTGTTGGGCCATGCTAGCTGATGTGTTGGGCCATGCTAGCTGCCTGTGATGATGTGTTGGGCCATGCTAGCTGATGTGATGATGTGTTGGGCCATGCTAGCTGATGTGTTGGGCCATGCTAGCTGATGTGTTGGGCCATGCTAGCTGATGTGCTGGGCCATGTAGCTGCCTGTGTGCGCCAAGCTGCGTAGGACACTGCTAATGGCAAGCCAATGATATAGACGTGGGTGCCAGGCTAGGCTAGACATGCTGATGTCATACCTGTGAATACCATGCTGCGCAGTACATGCTGATGGCAGCATGGGCAGCCATAAGGCCAAAGGCAATGGGGATCCCATTCTTCCTGTCATGGATGTTTCCAAAGTTGAGGCCTGTATGCAGTGGGGTACAGCTGTGCATGTATAGCAAATCTGGCTTTGACACTGCATGCAGTACAGCACACCAAGCCTTTTGTGTGCACCCAAATTCTTGATAGAGCTTTGAATGTGTGCCAAGCTGGCCTGCTCTACCTCACCTTCACCACCTGTTGCATTGGCCAGAAATGCATATTGTCCGGCCTCCCACCTACAGGCATCCGTTGAGGAGGTGGGAAATTGATGGCCTCGAGCCATGGTACGCTTTGAGGGTGATCACAACCTGTAACTATGGTACCCATATGGTATGTGATTATATTGAGGCGCCTCCCCTCTTTGGTCAGCTTCATGTAATTGCAGCAATCAAGCTGTGGGGATTCATTGATAAGCAACACAGGCAGTGTCATGCATGCATAACAATCTACACAGGCAGTACCATGCATGTGAATAATCAGTGTCAAGCATGCAAATGTTTTTCACTGATGCCTCCCCAAATTTTGCAGGCAAAGCACCCCCAACAAGCCGTCAGTTCAAATTAGATGCTTGGATCAATACAAGAGGGCAGGGTGGAAACCAAGTGCTCCTTCAGCTTAAAAAGAACCTCTGACAGCAACTTTATGGCAACCTATGCGATTGAATGCAAGCAAAGCAGATTCCTGGTAGTGTAGCAAAGCAATGCTGCAGCAACAAGTCAATGAATGACTGGCATACTCACAAGGATCTAAAGAGGGCAAATGGCGGAACGACTGCCTCCAAGACTATGGCCAGCCACTCCGGTCCTGATTGAACAAACTGAGGATGACATACAATGCAGGGATTGTGCATTACAAGGATGAGTATTTCATGAGGCATCACTACCCTGGATGAAGAAATCAAGGTTCCAACAGAAATTAAAGCTGAGAAGTGGGCAAGAGATGTACCGAGCAGCAGCCTTTGCTGTACGTATCATAACCTACATTGTGAAAATGGATGACTGCACTGTCTGCTCCAGGCTTTCTGTCTCATAGCAATACACAGACAGCCATGCAGAAGGGGCTTTTACTCTGTCTTGCATTGTTGTGCTGGTGCATGCCTCCTGCCGCCTCAACCCAAGCTTGCACAGCCCCTATGATGTGCCGGCTCTGTCAAAGACTTGCCTGCACCACCACGAGGTTGGCCACAAGGCCACTGAATATCAGCGCTGCAACTGCTGCCATTGTTCCTGTCGCAGAAGGACAGTGTGTATGCTTTAGCCCTTAGTTAAAGAATGATGGCCTGAGTTGGTGCATGTTATTCTTGCTCAAAATTTATAGATCTACATAGATCTTTCACATGCAAGATGAACGCGTGTGTATGTTTGACACATGTCAAAGGGTGAATGACTAACTCTGACAGTCATGTAATCACATGATTAAATGTTTGGCCCACGAACATTTCTCCCTCAGGTTGCAGGCCGGGCTGGAACAATATAGTTGCGCAGCCTCACCTGTAATTACATCAGTGTAGAACACACTCATCCAGCTGGCTAGACCAAACATGGAGTGGAACCATAAAAGGTACATCACAATCTGGGGGGGTGGTAATTGGCGACAGGTGGTCTTGGTATTTGGTTGGGCACACTGTGCAATGCTGCTACCAGGGCGCGACCCCAGTTATTAACACACACATGCTGCTCCCAGGGCGCGACCTCAGGAATGGGCACGCTTCCAATGGAGCTCAAGGCACACACATGCTGTTCATGGCAACCTAGGACCATCAATCACTCACAGAGGCAACCTCAGGAATGGGCACACTTCCAATGGAGCTCAAGGCACAGACATGTTGTTCATGGCAACCTAGGACCATCAATCACTTGCAGAGGCAACCTCAGGAATGGGCACACTCCCAATGGAGCTCGAGGCACAGACATGCTGTTCATGTCAACCTAGGACACACCAATTGACATGTTGCTCATGGCAATGACATGTTGTTCATGGCAATGGCATGTTGTTCATGGCAATGACATGTTGCTCATGGCAATAACATGTTGTTCATGGCAACCCGGGACCATCAATCACTTGCAGGCCCAGAGAGGGGTCCAGAACAAGCACATCACACTTGCATACCAAAGGCTGTGCGTAAACAGACATGACTTCCTCACCAACAAGTGCATCACCCACTTGCAAGCCCGGAGAGGTGTGCAGGAACAGTCCAAGCCCACTGCCTGCCCCAAACCCAGCAAAGACAATCATGTAGACAATATACAGCCCCAGCGCCCTGTGGGTGAGTTCATGGACACCATGTGTGGACATGATTCATTCCACAACAGCACCTAAAATCAAAGCCAACCTTCCACAGATGTTCAGAACTATTATGCCAAATGGCAAAGGGCTCATGGCTCTGCGCCCTCATAACTAGAGTAGAAGCTGGAAGAAGAAGATGCTGCATTACTCAATGGTTTTCCAAACAAAACAACCGCCAGGTATGCTTTCAAAAGGACACAATCACAAACATGTGCCCAAAGCATATGGAAACGGAGCCTTCTCACCATATGTATGTCCCTGCAAAGTAAGCACCAGGCGACACTCCTTGGCAAAACATCAGACCCAGCTGTCCCCCAGCACGCTCGCTTGCCAGGGCAAAGACAAAGACCTGTGAGGATGTGGGTCACTAGGAAGTGCCCTAGCATGCCTTGGAAAAAAAGAAATAAAACTACACATGCCTTGGAAGGAGTCAGTCTGTCAACATTTGGCAAGGAGGTGCAGGAAGACAGGCTCAGGGGTACTGCAATCAGACTTACATTACTTAAGAAAAGGCACATAGACAGCTGGCAAAGACAGGCATTCTGTGCTGTCAGCACGCGGCCAAACAGGCCAGGGAGGAGGCATCTTTTTATTGCTCTGCCATGCGCACGATCGCTCGCTGAGGTGTGGCACATAGGTGTGCATGTGTGATTGTGTGTGTATGCGTGTGTGTAAATGTGTGTATGTGTGTGTGTAAACGTGTGAGCGTGTGTGAGTGTGTATGCAGAAATTGTACCCACCGGAAGAAGAATTTGCATGACCCACATGAAGAACAAGGGCCCCAGGAGGCTCGCAATATCCACTTCCAGGGGCTGCTCAGATGACGGAAAACCAGCAAGGCCTGCCAAGAGTTTGTGTGCTCTGTCAATGTAAGCTGTCTGCACCTAGGCTGACAGAATTAATGCAACAGCACCCTTAAGGCCCTGCCTATGCCGTGTCGCATTTCATGTGGCCAAGGACTTGCTCGCACAAGCAAGTCGTTGGCCACATGAAATGCGGTGTGGTTCTCGGAGATTGAACAGCAGCATTCTCTGCAAAGACAGCTCTTGGCAGGATGCACGCCTAGTGAGTGCGCAGTCTAAATAAAAAACAAAACACAGACATCAAAAATGAAGATTGGAAAAAGGTGATGATGCGCTGCCTCATTTGACCCGTGCTTTCATGTGTCTGCATCAGCTTTTCAAGCTGGTTTGCAATTGACATCTTGTCCTAAGTTACCTCCTGACAAGTGCCCTTTGCAATGATACGTGCATATAAACAATTGCAACAGGAAAAGTATTGCTTATTATACTCCTGGCTTCCGGGACAGGATAGGTCCAAGTTGTGTCATCATACAAAACAACACCATGTTTTGGTGACCTGATGCCGTGTTCCTTGGGAACTTCAAGATGCAGGGTCAGTAGAATGATAACTCTTTATTTGATACACTCATTCTCTTCTTGAACAAGCCCAAGTATGTCTTTCCTTCTTTATAGGAGTCAAGAAAAAGACCGTCAACAAATTTTGAGTGAGTTTGGGTGCAATTTTTTGGTACATTCTAGTTCACTTCAATTCCCAACCCCACCAATGCAGACGCCACTTATGTTGATCAAATATTCATGTATTTACTGCAAACAGAACTCGAGGTAGCCTCAGGTACACCGTGCAGAAAGTCATCATCCAGGAATAGAGTGCCTGTGTCCGCCAAGCTTGCACAAGTGCACGCACGGCATGCCACGTACAACTTGCATCCAGACCAAATTCATGGCAGCATCCCACCTTCCAGCTTGATGGTGGGCCCCGCACTTCTAGGCCTTGGCTCAGGCATGAGCACTGCGTTTGGCCTGCCCTCACTCCCTTCCTTTGCCTGGCTGGATGTGCGGTGCACCTGCAGTGTGTGTGTGTGTGTGTGTGTGTGTGTGTGTGTGTGTGTGTGTGTGTGTGTGTGTGTGTGTGGACAAATGCACGCGCTTGGATGCACATGTGTGCATGTGTGGCCTTGTGTGCATGCATTTGCATTTGTGAAGCTTTGAGGGGGCATGCGTTTGCATGTGTGCTGCCAGACAGGTCTGGAGAATCTTCGCTCTTTCAAGGCTGTATCAGCTGGCAGTGATTCACACAAGCTGTGCATCACAGGCGCATCTGGCTCTGTAGGCAAGGCACGCGGACTTGCTGCCGCCTACACAGAAGGCTGGGTGCCATGGACTGCCGTGCTGAACATAGGGCACGGTGTCCAAGCGATTGACTGTGAGATGCAAAAAGAGATGCAGCGTGTGTCACAGGACTAGCGTGCTTTGGCCCTGAGGTGTGCACCGTTCACGCACGGTCTGCACAAAGCCAAATAAGCGGGACTGGAGGCACTTGGGCTCATCGAGCAACTACCAGAATGCTGCAGGCTGGCGTGACCGCGGTAAACCCTTAATTGGGGAGCATTTGGTCGGGCCAGGTCAGCGTGTTGACCTGTGGCGCGAGTCCCTGCCGTACACCCCCAGCACACAGGAATTTCACAGTGTCACCTGTGCACAGGAATCTCACAGCGTGTTGACCTGTGGCGTGAGTCCCTGCCGTACACCCCCAACACACAGGAATTTCACAGTGTCACCTGGGCACAGGAATCTCACAGCGTGCTGACCTGTGGCGTGAGTCCCTGCCGTACACACCCAACACACAGGAATTTCATAGTGTCACCTGTGCACAGGAATCTCACAGCGTGTTGACCTGTGGCGCGAGTCCCTGCTGTACAACCCCAACGCACGCCTGCCCTGTGCACACTGCTGGCATTTGAGGTGCTGGGCATGTGAGCACAGGAATTTCACAGTGTCACCTGTGCACAGGAATCTCACAGTGTCACCTGCGCTCACAGGAATCTCACAGTGTCACCTGTGAAATGAAGGCTGACGCTGCCAGGTTGATTGGGGCTGTCCAGCGCTGCACAGGCGGAGCTAGGGAGGTCTGCAGCAGAGGGGCGCACAGAGGTGCTCACAGGGTCTCACATGCGCATGTACCGTGCCATGTATGAACATGTTGACCATCCTGTAAAAGAGAAAGATCATTGGATCATTTGCACAGGTGCTCACAGGGTCACATATGCGCATGTGCTATGCCATGCATGATCAAGTCGACCATCGTTTTTTGCATGTAGATCACCAGATCAGGTGCACATGTTTTGTACTGTGTGGCCTGTTCAAGCCACCTGCCATAGGCAAATTGCATCTTGCCTGCATGGGCAGGATAGTTTCCACAGCAAGAGGCAGCTTAGGGCAGTGACTGGCAGCATCTGACGTTGTGTGTGCAAGTCAAGCAGACGTGCAGTGGTAACGCAGTACAATGGTAACTTAAAAATACAGTGGTAACTTGATGCCCTTGTAAAATAGGTCAGGTTGCACTGGCGGTGGGAATGCAGCACGCCTTCAAGCTACCCTCCCTTTCAGCCATGAAGTGCGTGAACAGAGGGCTGGGGCTTGCCAATAGTCACCACCAGTATCCCCACCGACACAAGGGCCCTTATGAATCGTAAGTTATGATCCTTGCAGGTCAGTCTACCGTTGGAGGTACACCCGGCCCCCACCCTTTGGAAATCCTGGTGCTATGGACCCAAACTCTGGAACTGCTGATGCGGTAGGCCTAGAGAAGGAGACCCTGGCGCAACAGGCCTTAGTGTCTGATAGGGAATCCTGGCGATTGTTAATGGGCTCAAACTAGGAAAGCCCGGTGCAATACTTCACTCTCCAGCGCGCTCACTTGCCCGCTGACAACTTTTTCCGTGCTCGTTGATGTGTGCCCATATCATTCATGCCATCCAGCACACACCTGCATGCGTCCTATTTCTTCACCATCCAAGTGCCGTGTTACACGGGCCGTGTACATTCATAGCAGTCTGTCAAGTTGTGCGCCTGCCTGCGTGCCTGGGAGCCCTCACTTTCCAGCACCCACTTGGGTGCCACTGTCATTCAGCCACTTTCCAGCACCCATTCAGCCACTTTCCAGCACCCATTCAGCCACTTTCCAGCACCCATTCAGCCACTTTCCACCACCCACTCAGCCACCTTCCAGCACCCACTTGAGTGCCACTGTCATTCAGCCACAGCGTGACGTCAAAGGCCGGCGCAGATGGATTGCCCACAAAGGCGCGCCCCTGGCGGGCAGTCTCCGGGGCCGGCCCCACGCGCGTGGCGCCCCAGTCAATCACCAGGCTGGGGTACTGTGTGATCTGGTGGCGGCTGCGGCTGCCGCTGTCCTCAGGCGTGCCAGCACCACTCTGCATCAGGGCACGCGATGGGCTGCTGCGTCGGCCGCCAGTGGGGCTGGCACCTGCGTCAGGCAAACCACCCTCCAGCACCACGGCCGCTGCATCTGCGCCCACGTCATTCAGATCTCCTGCGTCCATCCGCAGCAGCCCAGGCGGCAGGGCCTCTTCTTCAGCAGGCACCAACGGCAGCGGCACAGATTTGTTGGGGCCTGTGTGCAGCGCCTGCGTGAGCAAGCTGATGTCATTGCCTCCGCTGCTGCTGCTGCTGCTGCTGCTGCTGCTGCTGCTGCTGCTGCTGCTACCTTGCAGCGTGGTTTGCGTTCTCAGGGTGTTGCTGCCGCTGATGCGGCTGGCAGGGATCTGCCAAGCGGGCATGAAAAAGGCCTGCGGTTGAAACAGGGCTGAGCTGTCCATGGCGAGTGTTCTGCTCCCCTCCCGCACCTGCAATCACACACACCAAGGTGGACACACGTGTCCAAGCGGAGCTGTCACCTCACATACAGCAAGAAGTGCGTGTCCTAGCAGTGCCTTTGCAACAACACAGCGCCAGTCTGTCAGATGCAAAGCACAAAAAAGATGAAGTGTGCGTCCAGCAGTGCCTTTGCAACAACACAGCGCCAGTCTGTCAAAGCGTGCAGAACACAAAGATGAAGTTCGTAACGACTTGCGTGGCAACAGCATCGATTGCAGGGAGCACAACATGCGCACATGTTAGGCAACCAGCTCAAAGGGTGGGTGTGGAATCACTGCTGCAGCATGGCCCAGATGCCTGCTCTCCCAGTTTGTGGTGATGGCAGCCCCAGTCAGATTATGTCCTAGCACACGTGAGTGTGGGGGTGAGCATCAACATCTGCACACGTGCACTCACACGCGCAGGACAATGTGCATGAGTGCTGCCCCACCTTGGCGAGGAAGCGGCCCTCCTCCTTGCGCTGCGCTGCCTCAGCCTGATGCCCGGCTGCTGCTGGCATCCCCCAGTCCACTGCCGGCGGCAGATCCCCCAACCCCCTCAGCACCCTGCGGCTGCTGCTCCCACTGCTGCCCTGCCCCCTCTCCCTACTGCTGCTCCCGAGGGAAGCTTGGACTGACATCTCTTGATCATCGCTACTGCTGCTGTCGCTTACATCCCTCCCATCACTTGAAGGGCCAAAAAAGCCAGCTTCCCTGCTGCCGCAGTCTGCGTTGGCCCATCCGCAGTACAGCTCGCGGTTGATGTCTGCAAGCGTGGGCCGCCTGCACAGCAGCAGCCGTGGAGGCGGCAGCAATCCATGAGTATCAAGAACCCCATTGATGTCCGCAAGCTGCACATGTGGCCCTGCATGGGCCACAAGCGTGGGTTGCCTGCCTGCGTGGCAGCAGCAGTAGATGGAGCAGCAGCAGGGGCAGCAAAAACAAGAGGGACATCTTGCCGAGCAGCAGCAGCTGCAGCAGCAGCAGCAGCGGTAGCAGCAGCAGCAGCAGCATCAGCAGCAGCGGCGGCGGCAGCAGCAGCAGCAGCAGCAGCTGCAGCAGCAACAGCGGCGGCAGCAGCAGCAGCCACTGCCATCGCAACCGAATAGCGCAATCACATTTGGATACCTCGTAGCTCATTCACCCTGCTCACTTTTGCCCACTACAGCCTTCAAGACATGGGCCCACAGACCACCATGCCTTCACAAGAATAATCACACTTGACCCGGCTTGTGCACATTAAAATCTTCTTGGAAGCCTTGAACAAGCATCCACCCCTATCCATTCGTTGCTCTAAAAAACCAAGGCAATCGCCCGTTTTGCACATGTAAGCTGCAGTTGATCGCCTGCATGCAAACACACATATGTGTGCACTCGCACGCACCCTTGCACGCACGCATGCACCTGCACATTTACCCACACGCATGCGCACACAGACTCACGAGCGCGCGCCCATGAAATCGCACAACCCCGCACACACCACTCAGGCTGCAGCGTTGCACACACGAGGGGCACTCCACTGAGTGCCAGCCTGATTCCACACGACAGCTGCCGCAGCACTGTGCTGTCTAGCTCGCCAGAGGTCAGGGCTGTGCAGTTGGGCGAGATGAGGTACAGGGGCATTGCCTGCATGGAGGCGCGCATGTGTGCATCATCAGTGCATCAGCTCCCGTGCACCTGTGCGCATGTGCATGTTGGTTCTTGACATTGTGCTGGTGCCTCAGGAGAAGGTACTGATGCCTTGTAGGACAGTGCTGGTGCCTCAGGAGAAGGTACTAACGCCTTGAAAGACATTGGGGAAAGACATGAGGCCTCGTGAGACGGCACTGATGGCTTGTGCGACGGTACTGATGCTTTGTGAGACGGCACTGATGCCTTGTGGGTTGGAACTGATACTTTGTGAGACGACATTGATGCCTTTTGGGTTGGAACTGATGCGTATGTGCGTGTGATAAGAGGTAGTCGGATGGACAATCAGCTGGCCCGCTGGCCCGCAATATGCAGAGGTTGGTTCTGTGCCTAAAGGGCCCTCGAAACGGCTCATGCAACCTGGTCAGGCTTCCGTGAAACCTATTGAGGCAGCGCCTCATGACCCTGCGGTCACACAAAACACATCCCCTCGTCCACTCTGCTTAGTGCCTCTTCTTGCTCCTGCTCTGCATATCCACGCCATGCCGTTCACACCCACCAGCTTCCTTCATGCACATCCGTTTGTGTATGTCTTATCCTCCAGGCAACGCAGTGGGTGTGCCAGGCGCTGAGTGAATGCGTATGCAATTGCTCACGCGTGCATGCATGTGTGTAGTTGTGTGTAATAGGCCGTGAGTGCGTGCCTGTGTGCGTGTGAGTGTGCACATGTGCTGTGTTCACTGAGCAGGGAGTGCAAAGACCACTTGCCTCTGAACTCAGCTCAAAGTTGTCATCTGCACCGCCTCCTGATCCAAGGCTTGAGCCCCCTCCCATGCTCCCGCCACCTGCCAGCGGGGCAGACGCCAGCAGCGGCGGGGTACTGCTTCCCAACCTCAGTGTCCAGGAGGATAAAAGCAAGGCTCTGGAGTGCACAAGCCCTAGTGCGCATGAGCCCTAGTGTGCATAGGCTCTAGAGTGCGTAAGCCTGAGTGTGTATAAGCTTTAGAGTGCATAGGTTTTTGAGTGCATAAGCCTTTGAGTGCAATGGCTCTGGACCGCAGAGGCTTCGGAGTGGCGCATGTGCTGGAGTAAATCGGCCTCGTGGCGTGCATAGGCTCTGGAGTGCACACAGTGAGCAGGGATGGCGCGCTGTGCGTGGCGCTGCTGGTAGCTGCCTAGGGTTGCAATGCTGCAGCAGCCCGGACACACGGACATGACAGGTGCTAAGCATTGTGTTTTGGGCGTGACAAGTACACAGAAATGACAGGTCCTTAGCAATGTCCCTTTTGTTGTCATGGACATGGCAGCACAAAGCATTACAATGAGTTAATGCCTACCCCCTCCGCTGCCCCCTCCATGCCCGAGCACGGGCGTTCCCCTCACGAAGGCCGGCTCAAGTAGCATACTGATGCTGACATCCGCGGGTGTGCCTGCACACAAGCATGTGTTGTGCACTGATGCCTGGTTGAGGGCACCTTGCCCAAACCAAATGTTTTGTACTGATGCCTCTTGCACTTTTTCAGAATCAGTTGGTGCACGAGACAACTGCCCTGCTGGCCACCAACATGCGAAGCGCGACACTGTGAGCTTGACCAGAATTGAATGACAACACCCCTACCTGCACAAGCTATCCAATCATCCTTCTTTCTTTCTTTGTGCAGGAAAGACGCTCGCGAAGGTCTGCACCCGCTTTGGCCACGCAGGCCTCAGCAGTCAAACTTGGCACAGTGCACCCTAGGGGCTGCACTGGCGTATCTTCAGTATCAAAGCCCTGTTTAATACCGATGCACTTTTCCAACAACCTCCACTGCCAAAATGAAGAATGATGCCCAACACGCCCTACCCCAGCACACTCAACTCTACGCTGAGCAGCTGCGCATGCGGCGCCGCCTCAGCTCTGGTGTCAACTCCCCCCAAGACGAGTGCAAGCACGAGTATGGGACCAGAACCAGAGCCCAACGCACCCAGGGTAACATCAAAGTCTGCAAACAGCTGCGTGATCCGCTGGGTGAGTACAGCCAGGGCATCAGATTGCTCGGTGGCGGTGGCATTCCCATAGTCCCCCTCCGACAGCACCGACAGGGCCTCATCCAGCTCCTCATCTCCTGTGCCTGCGTGTGCTCGCATGTGTGGCTTGTGCATGCATCCCTGATCTCCTGTGCATGTAACGGTGGCTGCGCGCGTGCAGGAGGGCGTGCACGCCACACCTTCAGTACCCGTGCGTGGCTGCATGTGCGAGGCTGCGTGCATGCTTCCCTGGCCTCCTGTGCCTGGGCGCGGCTTTCTTATGTTCAAAAGTATCCCCTGCGCCCTTGCCTTGTTGTGTACGTGTTGTGCGTGCATCTGTCCTGATCTCTGGTGCACATGCATGGTAACAAGTGCACATGTGAGCATGCTTGCCTGATCTCCAGTGCTCTGCTGCGGCTGCATGCGTGCACAAGTGCCTATGTGCTGGACCTTTCGTGGCTGTTTGTGGCTCTATGCATAAATCCGAGTATCAAGCACGCACACACAGGCGTGCATCAAGTGCGCACCTGTGCACGCGTGCTCGATGCGCATGATCTGGCATGTGGCGCCTGTGCACGTATGGCTGCGTGCGTGCGGATGCAGCCACACCCGGGATGGCTGGGACCTCTCTCAAGTGAGCGAGCACATCTCTGTGGTGAGCAAGCATGGCCGTGCGTGTGACTGGTCATGTCTGAGATACCTTGGTCCCCAAGGATGCCCCCCAAAGCGCCGAAGCCTCCCAGCGCCCCCCCGGAGCGGGCTCCTCCCCCACCCTCCCCACCATTTCCTGCGGCAAAGGCCAGCAAACAGGCACAAAACAAGCAGATGGCGGGGGATGCGCATGGTGGGCACATGCAAGACGCAGGGGGGAAGTGCACACTCGTGGCTAGGAGCCAGTGGGCGCAGTGGGACAAATACACACGACATATGGTGCGAGTCACACAGCGTAGGCTCGTGCACATTTCAGGGGCCAGAACTACTCAATCTGAGTAGGCCAGACAAAGGGCAGCCCCATTCTTAGGCTCATTAAAGTAAAGAAGCATGGCCCCTGAAAGGCAGACCCTGGTGCATCCAGAGGTCCTTGTAGCGTCCTTGAAGGGCATTGGTCATGTCAAGATGCCTGTGGAGCCAACGTAGCATGATCCTCGGTGGTGCGCCTCGACCCCAATGCGCGTGCACGTACAAATAAGCATGAACCTTTTGCAGTGGACACCTTTTTGCAGTGGGCACCCTTTTGCTGTGGGCACCTTTTTGCAGTGGGCACCCTTTGCAGCGGGCACCCTTTTGCAGTGGGCACCTTTTTGCTGCAGGCACCCCAGGATAGCCAGCCAGTCATAGTGGGAAGGAGGAGGCGCACATCTGTGGCACACTTGGCCAGCCCTCACCAGCGATCGCATCTGCCAGGGACGCCTCCGAGCTGTCTGCAATCTCGCAAATGTCCAAGTCTCCCGCACCCCCGCCGGAGCCAACGATGCTGCCTAGACCTCCTGAGCGGAACTGGGGGGAAGAGAGGATGGCCTGCACCAGCAGGGCTGCACAGTCAAAGTCTGGCAGAGCTACGCGGGTGCTGTGTTGGTAGTCTGCTGTGCTTCATTGGAGCAATTCTGTGTAGGGCGCATGCGAGGCCAAGTGCATGGGGAACTGGAAGCCATTTGTACAAACAGGTGCGTGCAGAGGCATGCTGTGGTCCCAAGACCAATGCATGGGCATGCAGTGTGATGCCTGTGTGATTCATGCATGCAAAAGTGTGCGTATGTATGTTTGTATGCCGGCAAGCGCGAGCCACACAACTATCTCAGCCACCTGCCCAACAACATGCGCCCCCCCCCCCTCCCCTCCAATATCCAAATTGATTGATGTGTGCCAGCATCTTCTGTCATGCAACGAGAGCGTTTGCCCTGCTGTGCCAGGGCATGGCTGTGCCATCATTGCCCAGCCTAAACTCACCGACAGCAGCCGCCTGCCCAAGACACCTGCATCCTTTGGCAGCAGGGCAGCTGTCAATGCTGCTGCAGTACCCTGGTCCTGCCCTGCACACACAACAACGCGGAGCTTGGCTGAGGGTTTGCACGGAGGGGGCGCATGGAGCACCACCACATCAAGGATGGGCCCTGCACCACATCAAGGATGGGCAACACATCAAGGATGGGCCCTGGAATAGCCACACAGCTGAGCTTGCAGACCTGCGACCCCCCGCTCCTCGCACAAGCTGTGTCCGTTCATGCAGTTGTGCTCAGATGCCCACATTGCTTCCCCCACTCAGGTCAAAAATACTGTTTCATACTAAAATATGCATGAGGCACCTGAGCAGTAGCAGCGGCGGCGCTCAATGCTCTTGTCTAGCTGTGAAGGAGTGAGGCACTCCTGACCACCAGATCACCTATTGCCGACTTCCCACAGTGAACATCAGGCTTGGGCTGGGGCAGAACTGAGGAATTGGCTAGGTCATCAACCGGGATCGTTCCGCGGCAAGACCACGGGATGACCTCCTAGCTGGCGCTCTTGATACCAGCATGCCTGCACCTCTAACACAACTAGTGAGTTTGCCCACCAGAAGGTGGACGGCAGTGTGGCTGATCGAGCCTACTGGCAGTCCTCAACACCCCCTATGCCTGCATGTGCACCCTTGCTCACAGATGTGCATGGCCCCCAGGACCCCCTAGGACGCCCCTGCGCTCCACAAAAGTTGCGGCCCTGATATTGCGCCCACCAGTGAATGGTAAGATGGCAGGGGTACCGCTGTCGTCAAATGCCTGTGGCCCATCATCGCCTCTGCCGCCGGTTCCTCCTGCTTCACTGCCTGCACCAGCACTTAGTTCACCAGGGCTGGGACTGGCAAGGGTGGTGGCTGGCATGGGCCGGACGTTGATCGGGGCAGATGCGGCGCCAGATGGCCGCATCTGCGCTTGCGGCTGTTGCTGCTGGTGCGGAGGGCGCGGGCGGTACTTGGCGAGGGGGAATTGGATGAGCGCGGGCCACGTGGGCGGGCGGGGCACGGCGCAAAAGGGGATCTGCTCGTAGGAGCTGCAAGACAAAATGCCAAAGTGCAACTGGGCGGTCGCAGCCAAGCGCTGGTGGAATGTCAGCTGAAAGCAACGGTGGTGGGTTGGAACCGTGATCTGGTTGGTCAGACAATGAGCCGGGGGCATGATTGGTGTTGTGCACAGCCCTAGACCCCAGATGCCCGGACAGGTGCGGACAGTTCCACGCCTGTTACAATATCCAGACAGGTGCGGACAGTTCCACGTCTTTTACAAAACCTAGACCACTTGGTTCAGACAAGAAACAACACACCATCAGCTCCCCAACAAGGCAACAGTACTGTCCCAACAATGCATTAGTTCACATGCTTTTGAGCCCCTGTGATCTGCACAAGTTTGCCCTGTGCGCTGAGAGTGCATAGAGGCCACCCCAATGCGGATCATGTCACCTGTACTGAGGGCCACATGTGTTATCGTCATATTCCTGTCAGGCAAGAAGGATGAGAGCGCACATGTCAGCTGCATGCAGCGCAAGATTGACGCCGTTCTTGTGTGTGCGTGAAAACCTCATTTAGTGCTGTTGGCCTTGTCAACCTCATATTTCCTGAGAAGCTGGCCAACGGAGCCAGCTGGAATGGACAGTCTCCCAACCTCTCTTTGCTTCACCCAGAAGCAGAGAAGGAAGCAGCCCACTTGTGCCATCTCTGGGAGAACAGAGGAACCCCACCTGGCACTCTGCATTTGGAGAGCACGGCCGCTCGGGGGTAGCGTCATAGCACACCCGCTCAAAGTCCGGGTTGCCCCTGCCTTGGCCAACCCCCAAGCCGCCTGCACCGCCACCTCCCGGGGGTGAGGTACCATCTGCAGATGTGGAAGCGAGCTGGTATGTACGGAGATGAAAAATAGCTGGTGCACAGCCATGCTGCTGCCTGCATAAGTTTGCCTAAGCAGCGGTGAGAGTTCCATCACCGTACGAGCAGCTCAGATCACCCCATAAACCAGGGAGCGGCACATGCATGCCAGGTGAAATGTGGCCACATTTAGCAAATTACATTCACACTTCCCAACATTCATCACATTATAGAAAGCTATGGTTGAAAACAACCCAAGCATCTACTCTGGCAGCTTTGCTGGTGAGCTGTGTTTGCTTGGCGTGCGCGTGGTAGACTGATCTGGCTCGTCCCTTGTGCATGCCACTTGTTCGGAATCCCTTCTCATTCAAGTACCTCCCTTACAGAACTGTTACCTGAGGCAGATCTCTTTGGCACGTAGTCGCAGCAGGACAGGCAACGGCAGCCACACCGGTAGTCCCTACCCTCCAGCTCCGCATCAATCATGTGCTGGATGATCAGCAGGAGGCCGACCAGAAGGAGCGGCAGACAGGCAACAAAGACAAAGCCAATGAAGGTACGCTGCTGTAGAGCCTGCACAAAGACAGATGTTTCGGGGTATAATGCAACCACACCTGCTCAGAGATGCCGGCTGCGGAGTGCAGTTTTTGGAGGCTTGCAAGCATTGCCCGGATGCAATTGCCACAATCTGGCAGCCATCGTGGCGGCCATACACAAAGGCAACGATGATCTCCAATGCACAGGATTATCATTCAGGCATCCTATTGCTAAGGCACACCAAGTTCTTCAAGAGCACGGCCGAGCTCTGCTCCAAAAATGTGGCTCCCTCGCTCCGGGGGGCTCCCTCTGCCTGTTTCCTATCTCTGCCTCTTTGAAATGGCATTACTTCGTTTCACACTGTCAAGGTCCTGTGCTGGAATCAGCTCAACATACATCAATGAACATACATCAATGAAGGATCAGCGGCCGAATGATGGACACGTTGTACGAAGTGTACATTGAGAGAAAAAAAGTTTAATTCAAAGTTGCCACGCTTGTCGTGCAATGCGTCTTGGATAATCCGACGTGGCCGGATTTTTCCGTGACAAAGATTCGATGTAATCTGGCTCTTCAAACTCATTGATTAAACATTAACACATTCTACCATATTTATTGAGAGGGAAACAAGTTTGGTATAGAATCAGAGAATCTGATAGCAAGGGTTTTCTTCAAAAGCCGCGCGCCCCAGCACAGTTTGTGACCACAGTGCACAACAATATGCTATTGGGGCCTCACCACCTCGGCAGGGTGTGCAGCAACACCACCTGCTTTGAGAGGGCCAGCCACGGAGCCTCTGCAGCTCCGCAGCTCCCAGGTGCCCTGCCCTCTCAGAGACGGGCAGGCAGCTTCAGGAGGGGCCATGCAGCCCTGAGGTCGCCTGTGCCTCACCAGCAGCAGTATCTGTGGCAAGGGCAGCAGCACCGCTTGTGCGCAAGGGCTGTGCTTCAAGAGCAGGCGCCCAGCAGCAGCACAGCGCAACAGGCCCCCGCTCAGGCATCCATTGACCTCGAGGGCAACCCTGCCTTGGTGCCTACACACTTTGTGTGGCATGGAGGGGCTAGTAGCGTCGAGGTAGTAGGTAAGCAAGGCAATCCTCTCAATAAATAGGGTTTCCACATCAAGACCCATGGCACGTAGAGCATGTCCTGCTGCTGCAGGAACGGGCCAGCTTACTGCCTACTTTAGAGGCTATCATGGGGTGACTGTGGTGCGCGTGCGGGATGCCCTCACTAAATATTGAGTGTCGGAACATCTGGGGTTCCTTCCCAAATCAAACGCGCATCTTCGACGAGGGAGCGGGTTCGAGCCACGACGGAATTCCACATCCACGCGCAGGCAGCTGGAGTGACTGGCAGAAGCCGGTGCGCATGCACTGCGCGGGCGAGGGCCACCCGCACCGGGCGATCATCTCGCTGCCACCGGGCTGCGTGCAGGTGTGGTTTTGTGTGCAGGCAAGCCTCATGTGGTCGTTGCAAGAGGTGGAACTGGGAGTACTAGTGTGTAAAAGGAACAGAAACAGATTGTGTGAATGCACCAGCCTATACCAGCCTGCACCTTTGAGGCAATTGTGACTCAGGAATACGTTTTTGGCGCGCACGTGCCACTGGCAATACACATGAACACTTATGCACTCATGCCCTCCTCTTGATCGCAAGGTCAAACAACAGGTAAATCACAATTGCAATACCTGCATATTACGCCCCAGTAACTTTGAACCAACAGGTAAATCACAATTGCAAAACCTGCATATTATGCCCCAGTAACTTCGAACCTGCATCCCCTACACGGATAAGTAATGCCTGCTTGCTCTTTGCTGCTTACTTGAAGCTAAAGGTCAGCCTTTAAATCTGATGCAGGCAGCCTGCTCTTGTGCGTGTGCATGAGACCTGACTTACTCGCATGCGCGTTGCTGCAGTACAAATACCGTGTAGATGGCGTCTGGAAAACAAGCGTGAAGGAAGCCCGCGTGAGCAGCAACGAGGTGGGGTTGCGTGTGTTTTTGGGAAATGCACTCTCAAGTGGTGCCCACTACTTACCATACTAGCTAGCTGTGTGTGCCAGTCCTGTTGCAATGGAGCCTCAAGGTCAATCAATGGCAAAGGGTGGGAGGAGATCTCTCTTTTTTGTGCGAAAGGCTTGGAAAACAAGTCCATCTCAGTCCATTTATAGCCTAGCGTGTGTTGCATACAGGCTGACGGACCAGGTTTTGATTTTCGATCCCAATGCTGAAGCTAAGGCTGGACCGTGATGAACTTGCATGTAAAGAGTTGTGTGAGTGCACGGGGGCCATGGGAAGGCAGGGCTTACTTTGTCATGCCACTGTCCTTGGAGCATCCCAAGCCTCATGATGTGTGCGTGTGCATGTGCGTGCGTGCGTGTAAGCAAGCTGCGCGCATGCTTTCCCTGCTTCTGCTAGAAGTGTGTGCTTTGCGTCGGGTGCTGCACAGGATACCCAGTGTACTGGACGCAGTGCATGTGGTCCAGCAAGGTGAGGCAGCATGTCTGCACGCACAAGATGCATGCAAACACCAATACCTGCATGCATCACAAATACACGCAAGCCTGCCCACTCCGCTTTGCAGGGCCACTTGAACAACTTCCGCGTGGTGCAGCCCACCCTCCAGTTCTCCATTGACGCGCCCCAGGCCAGGCGCGCCTTTGTTGTCGGCGACTGGGATGGCTGGCTGGTGAGCGTGCGCACATGGCCCAGCAGCGGCAGCAGCACCCGCCTCGTGGCAGAGAGCATGCGGGGCTTGGCGGCACGCCTGCTGCCGACCGTGTGCCCCTCCCATGCACTTTGCACTGACTGCTTGTGCGGGGTCCTCCCCTCGAGGCCCCAAATTCTTCCTCACGGTTTGGCATGGGGGCGTGAGCGCCTACTGGCAATGAATTACCAAGGTGGAAGTGTGCGCAGGAGCATGTGTTTTGTACTATGATTGCCTGTTGAGGCCACTTGTCAGTAGCATGTGCATCCGCATCCAGGTGCCTGAGCATCATTGTTCATTTGCCCCCTTCCACACCAGTTGCCCTCATTGCAAGCCACTGTTACTGCAGAACCCAAGGCATCCTGTATGGATATGCAGGCTTGCATGGATGCCCCAGTGCACTGCTGTGCGCGCGCCACCACCTGTATGCATGCCTGCACAAGCGCGATGCGTTCACCACCCGCGTGCACACCTGAGGGTGCATAACTCACATTTGGGCATGTGATTGTGCTGGCACGCGCACCGCTGCATGGCAGCATGCTTAAACCTACACATTGTGCGCGCCACTGCAGCCTGCACCGGACAGAACACTGCGCGTGTGTCTACAATTGCTGCAACACACTGCGCGTGCTAACCTCTGGTGGTGTGCGTGCTCACCCCGTGTGTGCATGCCCACGCGCGCAGTACTCGATGCCCCTGAAGCGTGACCCTTTGACAGGGACGTGGGTGGGCAGCGTGCAGCTGAAGCCCAACCGGCACTGCTATCAGGTGAGCGTGGGCGGCAGGCGCGGCAGGGCCCTAACTGCTTCCTGAGGTCTGCGCGTCATTCTCTAGTGGTGGTGTGGGGAGATACGCAGCTCAAGCCAGACCTCAATCGCTGCCAAAGGTGGCGTGGTGTACCATGGCACTGTGGGCAGGCGGGCAGGAGTGCAGCCGAAGCTGAGGTCGCGCCTTCTGCCAAAGGTTGCCTGTTGTATTGAAGCGGTGTGGGAAGGAGTGCAGCCGAAGTCAGATAAGGTCGCCATGGCTACCAAGGGTCGCGTGCTGAAGTTGTCCGCTGCAGTTTCCATGCAGTTTGTTGAGGGAGGGATGCTGTGGGCATTAGGCTGCTGGCGGTGGCTGATGCGTGCGCCTTGTGATATTCTGATTTCTTCACTCATGCCCCCCCACCCTGAATCGCCTGTGCTCCTGTGGCTTGCGCTGCAGTATGTCATAGACAGCCAGATCACCCACAACCCTGATGAGGAGTGCGGCGTCGTGCAAGGGAGGGGTGTGGTGAACGTGGTGAGTGTGGTGAACGTGGTGAGTTCCAGCTTGCTCTGCACGGCTCCTCCCACAGTTCCTGCCACCCCATTCTGAGGATGGGGCGCGCCCATGTTTTGTCTGTAAGAATGTAAGGAAGGGCTGCCCCTTGGTTCTATGATCAGTCCGTGCGCTGCCTTGCTTAGAGCGCTGGTAACACACTGGGAGGGCTGCTGGCCAGACACACACGACTCTGCGTGGTGTGATCTTTGGGTGCATGCGTGGGCCCGTCGGTCATTGCATGGGTGTGAGTGCATGGAAAGTTGCACGACCCTTACAACTCCAACGTGCCTGCGACGGCATGCCAGTGCCAAGAAGCACGCGCTTAAGCGCTCAGTGATCATATATTGGTGCTAGGAAACGCGCGCGCATGCGCATTCGCCCATCCCTCCGTCTGCTACCTCCCACCTACCTGCAAGCGCGCCATGCGCTGTGTGTGGCTGCAGGGCTGGGCCGTGGAGCCTGGCACGTTCCGCATCTTTTACTGCACGGGCTGGGACGAGGCAGTGCTGGAGTACAGGAGGATAGGCCCCAACGGCGAGCGCCAGAAGGTGCGCGCGAGCGGCGCTGCGACTGGCATGGTTGTGCGCGTGCGTCTGCATGTGTAAGCGCGCGCGTGTGTGTATGTGCGCGTGTGTGTGCGCGCATGCATGCATGAGCTTGCAATGATGCATGTGCTGCGCACAACACATAGCTCATAAGCAAGCTCCATGCGCTTCAGGGCGAGCCACGCCCCGTGGGTGCAGACTGCCGTGACGCCGCCTCCGCTCGAGACGCTTGTGTCAGCACCGCAGCGCCGCAGGGGCTGCCTGCCAGTCCTGTTAGGGGGCTGCATATGAGTGCTGCTGCTGCATACGAATGCTGCTGCTGCACATGAGCGAGCGCTGGCCAGGTGTTGGGCCGGGAACATCAGGACATGCCTCTGACATCTGGCACACCTGCCACATTGGCGGGGCATCAGGCAGCACAAAGGGCACATGGTATGTCCCCCTCGAGCGTGTGTGCGTGCTCGGGAATGTGTGCATGCAAAGCAGGCACCACCCACCCAAGCCCATTTGTGCACAAATGCACGCCTCACAGCAAGCTACACAGGGCAGAGCGCGCTGGGGAGCCAAGGAAGCGCTGCAAACACGTACTGGTGCCCTCACAAAGCGCAGCAAACACGTGCTGGTGCGCGCTCAGGGCCTGGAGAGCCTGACCATGGTGAGCGCCGGCGGCCACACCAACGCGATGGGCCGCTGGTACAGCGCGGCCGTGGTACCCCTGGACGAGGAGGAGAGCATGGAGTTCTACCTGCACAATGGTGCGTGCGCGCGCATATGGTCACGTGTACGTGCATGTATGGTCATGTGTGTGCGTGTATGGTCACGTGTGTGTTTGTGCACGTATGCGTGTATGTGTGCGTGCGTGCGTGCGTGCGTGTGTGTGTGTGCGTGTATGGTCACGTGTGTGTGTATGGTCACGAGCATGCATGCATTGAGTGCTTGCAGACCCTTGGCGCAGACCCTTGCTGTGGTGCGTGCATGCAGCGTATGCTGAGAGTGCACCGTGCGTGCCGCTGGCACGTGGCATGCGGCTGCTCCAAGCCAGCGCATGCACGGTGGAGGGAGTCGCAGCATGTTACTAACACATGCACGTGCGCTGGCCCAATCAAGCCTGGTGCGCCTGCACCAAGCCCTACATCGATTGCTTTGGGCGTTGCTTAAAGCGCGCCATCAATAGCTGCAGGCCATGCCAGTGCATGCGCTGCGTCATGAGGGACCCTGCCACGCCTGCTCCTGGGTGCTGCCCTCGGTTGTGTGCCCCCCCCCCCCC
>LKMJ01001318.1_pt1 | contig 21666 bp, 13 predicted proteins | sample 643391 | NCBI WGS metagenome assembly LKMJ01 (sample SAMN04112250, study PRJNA286221) | soda lake metagenome | biome: soda lake; feature: Kulunda Steppe; material: water; isolation source: sample PL-Br10 brine of Picturesque Lake | place: Russia: Kulunda steppe | collected 2010-07
CGGGCGTATGAGCTTCGAGACGCTGCCCGACGGGTGGCGGGTCTGGAACGAGGAGCCGAGCGGACGGGCCATCCTCGTCTTCCGCCCGGACGTGTTCAACGAGGACGGCTTCCCCGCCGAGTGTCTCCCGACGATCTACCTGACGAACGGCTCCCGCAGACGACGCCCCGGCGCGGGCCAGTACGCGACCGACGAGTGGCACGTCGTCTGCTTTCTCGAACCCGAGATCGAGGCGGTCACCGAGACTTACGATGACCGGGAGGTGGCCGCCTCGGCGGCCGTCGATCTCGCCGATCGGTTCGCCGCCGGCGACGTCGACTACCGGGCGGCCTATCAGGTGCCACGGGAGCCCTATTTCGAGAAGCTCGACGAATTAACCGGGTGATGGACGTGCGGCTCGACGAATTAGCCGGGTGATGGACGTGCGGCTCGACGAATTAGCCGGGTGATGTTCGACGAATTAACCGGCCGGTGGACGCGCGGCTTGACGAACGCATGATGATGCACACATGTGGATCGGTATGGGGTTCACATCCCCTTTTCAAGCCACGAACACGAGGGTTTTTATTCGATCCGTGCCGACGGCGACCCATGGAACCCGGTGGGGATCACACCGACGGCGACGAGCCGCGAGAGAAGTGCGGAATCGTCGGCGTCTCGCTCGCTGACCGGGCGGCCGTCCGGCCGCTTTATTACGCCCTGTACGCGCTTCAGCACCGCGGACAGGAGTCCGCGGGCATCGTCACGCACGACGGCTTCCAACAGCACAGCCACGTCGAGCGTGGACTGGTCGGCGACGCCTTCGACGGACGTGCCCTGGAGTCGCTCGCGGGCAGCACCGGGATCGGCCACGTTCGATATCCCACCGCCGGCAGCCTGGACAAGAGCTGTGCCCAGCCCTTTTCAGTCTCGTTTAAATCCGGATCGCTGGGACTGTCACACAACGGCAACCTCGTCAACGCCGACGAGGTGCGCGCCGAGCTGGAGGCCAGCGGCCACGCGTTCACCTCGGACGGCGACACGGAGGTGATCGCCCACGACCTCGCACGCAACCTGCTGGAGGAGGACCTCGTTCGCGCGGTCAAACACACGATGAACCGAATTCACGGCTCCTACTCGCTGACGATCACCCACGACGACACGGTGCTCGGCGTGCGCGACCCGCTCGGGAACCGCCCCCTCTGTCTCGGGAAGGTGGAGGACGGCTACGTCCTCGCGAGCGAGTCGGCGGCCATCGACACGCTCGATGGCGAGCTGATCCGGGACGTGAAGCCGGGCGAACTCGTCGTGTTGGAACCAGACGGTGCCGGATACGACACGTACCAGCTCGTGGAACGGGACTCGACGGCACACTGCTTTTTCGAGCACGTCTACTTCGCCCGGCCCGACTCCGTCATCGACGGAACGCTCGTTTATGAGGCACGCCGGGAGCTCGGGCGGAAGCTCTGGGAGGAGTCCGGCGTCGAGACGGACGTCGTGATGCCCGTGCCCGACTCGGGGCGGGCGTTCGCCTCCGGCTACGCCGACGCCGCCAACGAGACGACTGCCACGGGGGAGCCCCGATCCGAGGACGACGACGGCGTCGCGTTCGCCGAGGGGCTGATGAAGAACCGCTACGTCGGGCGAACGTTCATCATGCCGACCCAGGACGAGCGAGAACGTGCCGTGCGGCTGAAGCTCAACCCGATCCGTTCGACCGTCGAGGGCAAGACCGTCACCATCATCGACGACTCCATCGTCCGCGGCACGACGTCGACGCAGCTCGTCGACCTCGTCCGGGAGGCCGGCGCGGAGGAGGTCCACATGCGCATCGGCGCGCCGCCCATCGTCGCCCCGTGTTACTTCGGGATCGACATGGCGACGCGCGAGGAGCTGATCGCCGCCGACCGCTCGACCGAGGAGATCCGCGAGACGATCGCCGCCGACTCGCTGGCGTATCTCTCGATCGACGCCGTCGCGGAGGCACTGAAGTCGACCCGGGGAGACCTCTGTTTGGGTTGTGTGACCGGCGAATACCCGTTCGACGTCGAGGGGGAGACGACGGACCGTGACGTCGATCGCCCGAACGTCGGCGAGGCGCCCGCGGACGACTGAGTTCGACCGCCGAGTTCGACGGCCAGGCTCGGCCGCTGCCTTCACCGATCAGGCGTCCTCGGCTCTCCGCCGTTCCAGTCGACGAGCCGCGGTTCGTCAGTCAGCTCGAGGTACGTGTGTCGTTCGCCGAGCCACGAGCCGGAGTTGGCGACGTTCGCCTCCGCGGCAACGCCGGCCTCGTGGGTGTGACCGAGACAGAGCCAGTCGGTCCCCGGACGGCTCTCGACGTATCGGGCGGAACCCGGGGGCGCGACGCCGAGGTCGAGGTCGGTCTCACAGCGATCCATCTCCATGACACGAGCGTCCCATGATCCCTCGGTCAGCCGGTCGTAGAGCAGCTTTCCGACCGTCATGGCGAGGTCGACGTTGTCGTCCGCGTCGGCGACGACGGCCCACTTCCTGCTGAAGGTCGCGCCGACGGCGTCGTCGCTCACGAGCGCCAGCTTATCGAAGTACCACTCCCGTTGGACGGGGTCGAACTGGTGACCGTGCAGAAAGGCGTATGCGGTGCCGTCGGTCTCAAGCGTGAGCTCCACGTCGTACTCCGTCTCGTAGTAGGGCTCCTCGCGAGCCAACGCGTCACGTCGGGCATACCAGTCGTGATTCCCGAGGACGTAATGCACCGCGATGCCCGCGGCCCGAAGCTCCGAGAGCAACGAGAAGACGTCGTAGTTCTCCCGGGTCAACGTTCGCATGTCCCGTCGCCAGAGATCCTCGACGTCGCCGTTCAACACGAGGTGATCGGGTCGTACGTCGTCACGCAGATATCGAAGGAAGCGACGGAACTCGGTGCGGCCGGATGCGAGCGATTCGAGCCCGGCAACGCCGAGGTGGACGTCCGAGACGGCGACGATCATGACGAGTCGCCATTTCGTGGCAGCTTACTTAACTTTTCACCGCGGGAACGCCCACCGTGAATCCGCAGAGAACGTCCACTACCGGCCCTTCGACGCCGAGCGATTACAACGTCTGATAACTTCGGGCATGGGTTCATTAGGCGGTTCCGACGACCGTCGATCATGGCGACGAGAGGTCGTTCCGGTACCGGCGTACGGGACCGCTACGAGCGGGGACTCTGGTGGATGATGGAGACGTTGGGGGTCGCGGAGTCCATCGAACGGAAGGTCGTGACCGCGGTCGGGATCCAACTCCTCGTGACCGTGGGCATCTTCCTGGCACCGATCGTGCTCTCCGGAACCGCCCGGTACGTCGTCGCCACCTCCCTGTTCGGTGCCGCGTTGCTCGCCATCTACAACACGCTGCTCATCGTTCGCCGTGATTTCACGGAGCCGCTGTGTGCGCTCGAACGCAACGCGGACGCGATCGCGTCCGGCGATCTCGATGCGTCGATCCCGTCGACCGACCAGAACGACGAGATCGGTCGGCTCGTGCGCTCGTTCGAGAACGTCCGGGACTATCTGCTGGTCGTCTCGGCGCAGGCCGAGGCCCTCGCGGATCAGGAGTTCGACGATGACGCGCTCGATCGGGAGGTCCCCGGCGAGTTCGGCGACTCGCTCGATCGCATGTCACGAAACCTCGAGAGCTACACGACCGAACTGGAGCGGCTCGTCGCGTCGTTCGAGACCGCAACCGAGCGGGCACGTGGCGGCGACCTGACCGCGACCATCGGCTCGAGCGGCTCCGGAAGCGACGATGCGAGTGAAGACACCGGAGCCGGCGGCGACGCGAGTGAGGGTGCCGGGATCGACGAGCAGTACGCCGAGCTCGTGGCGAACTACGACCGACTGATCGAGGATCTCGACGACACCGTCGGCGAGGTACGGACCTTCACCGAGGCGGTCGCGGCGGCGAGCGACGACCTCACCGTGAGCATGGACGAAGTCGACGGAGCGAGCGAGGAGATCGCCCGCTCCGTGCAGGCGATCTCCGACGGTGCGACCGAACAGACGACCGAGCTGGAGGCCGTAGCCGACGAAATGAGCACGCTCTCGGCGACCGTCGAGGAGATCGCGGCCTCCGCGGACGACGCGGCCGGAACCGCACAGGCCGCGGCGGATCGCGGCCGAGCCGGCCGGGAGGCAGCCTCCGAGGCGATCGCGGAGCTCGACCAATTGGAGTCACGGATCGACGAGGTGGCCACCTCCGTCGAGGACCTCACGACCCGAGTCGGGGAGATCGACGAGATCGTCTCGTTCATCGACGACGTCGCCGAGGAGACCAACCTGTTGGCGCTGAACGCGTCGATCGAGGCGGCTCGAGCCGGTGGCTCGGGTGACGGGTTCGCGGTCGTCGCCGACGAGGTGAAGGGACTCGCCGAGGAGACCCGCGAGTCGGCCGCGGAGATCTCGAGCAGAATCGAGGAGGTACAGGAGGCTTCCGAGGAAACGACGACGGACGTTCGAGAAATGGAGTCACGCGTCTCCGAGGGCGTCCACACGATCGAGACGACCTTACGGGAGTTCGAGGAGGTCGTCGAGGACGTCACGCGGGTCAACGAGACGGTCCAAGAGATAAGCGACGCGACCGACGACGGGGCACGCAGCACCCAGGAGGTCGTCGACATGGTCGACGGGATCGCGAGCGTGAGCCGGGAGACCGCGACGGAGGCCGAAAACGCTGCCGCCGCAGCGGAGGAGGGAACGGCGACCGTCTCGCAGGTGAACCGGAGCGTCCGTGACCTCTCGTCGCGCTCCGACGATCTCCTGGCATTACTCGCGGAGTTCGAGGTCACGGACGACGGGGTGACGGACGACGAGGAGGGGCCAGCCCAAGCGATGGCCGCGTCGGGTGCGTCCGGAGCCGCCCCCTCGGGGATCGGCACCGACTGACGGAAGCGTCCCGGCGTGGCGAGAAAACGTTCGGGTCCGAAGTGGCGAGAAAACGTTCGGGTCCGAAGTGGCGAGAAAACGTTCGGGTCCGAAGTGGCGAGAAAACGTTCGGGTCCGGAGGCGCGTCACTCCGTGCGACTGCCCCCACCGAGCGACGGAAGCTTCACGCCGATCTCATTGAAGAGCGCGCCGACGGCGGCGTAGCCGAACACCAGCACCGCCACCCCGATCAGCACCTGTCCGACGAACAGCGAAATCACGCTCAACGGGTCGCCGGCACCCAGGATCAGGTCGTTCAGGAAGATGTCGATGAATCGCCCGACGTCGCCAACGAGCCGCACGATGAACTCCAGCAGTGCGAACATGATCGTCGTTTGGTCAGGGGGGTACTTGGGTGTTGAGGGTTCACGCCACGTGGTGACGCGTCGAGCGTGACGCCCGTCGTGACCGCCTCGATGTGGGGGAACCGAACGCCTTACACACGACGGTCACCAATCCGGTTCCAATGAGTACCCTGCTGTGGGTCCTGACGGGGATCCTCGCGTACACGGCGGTCACGATGTGGCTCCGCAATCGGGGCTTTCTCCCCGAATCCGTTCGCGTCTCCGGGCCGCTGACCACGGTCCACACCCGCCGCGGACGGGTCTTTCTCGACCGCATCTCGCGTCCGAAGCGCTTCTGGCGGGCGATCGCCAATCTCGGGCTCGGCGGCGCACTCGTCGCGATGGTCGGCTCGTTCCTCCTCATCGTCACCTCCGGAATCTCCGCGATCGCCGCCCCCCAGCCCGCCGCCATCCAGCAGCCACAGAACTTCCTTATCATCCCCGGCGTCAACGAGTTCCTTCCGCTGGAGGTCGCTCTCGAGATCGTGATCGGCCTCGCCATCGCGATGGTCGTCCACGAGGGCGCCCATGGGTTGCTCTGTCGCGTCGAGGGGATCGACATCGAGTCGATGGGGCTGGTCTTTTTCGCGCTCATTCCGGTCGGCGCGTTCGTCGAGCCGGACGAGGAAACGACGCGTGAGACCTCCCGCGGGGCCCGAGCCCGCATGTTCGCCGCGGGCGTCACCGCCAACACGCTGTTGACGATCGTCGTCTTCGCGCTGCTTTTCGGGCCGGTCGTGGGTGCGATGTCCGTCGCACCCGGCTACGCCGTCGGCGAGGTTAATCCCGGGTCACCCGCGGCCGAAGCCGGACTCATCGAGGGCGATCGCCTGATCGCGGTCGACGGCGACCCGGTCGAGACCGCCTCGGAGTTCGAGGCCGCGATCGCGGACGCCGACGCGGACGTCACGGTCACGGTTGACGACGGCGACGACGAACGGGAGGCCGACCTCGCCCGCGAGCTCCAGATCGTCGGCTCCGCCGGCGGCAACCCGCTCGGGGTCACGATCACCGACGAGCCGGTCACGATCGAGGCGGTGAACGGCGAGCCGGTTCGCACCGAGCGGGAGCTCCTTGAGGTCGTCGGTGACGACGAGCGAGCCACGGTGACGACCGACGCGCTCGACGATGACGTCGAGATGCCGATCGGCGCGTATCTGGTCGGGATCCAGGAGGGTGGCCCGATCCACGAGGCGGGCGCCGCGTTCGGCGAGCCGCTGACGGTCGTCGAGATCGACGGCGACCGCATCCGCGACGACGACGACCTTGCAGCCGTGCTCGGCGAGCGTGAGCCCGGCACGACGGTGGAGGTCGTCGCCTACACGACCGACGACGAACGCGTGAGCTACGACGTCGAACTCGATCCGCACCCCGACCGGGAGGGCGGCTTCATCGGCGTGAACGTGTTCCCCGGCACGAGCGGGGTCGCACTCGACGACGTCGGCGTCTCCGAGTATCCCGCGGGTGCGTATCTCGAGCTGCTCGGCGGCGACGCCGGCGGCGCGCTGGACGACGTTCCGCTCGGCGGACTCGTCGACTCGCCGCTTGGGCTCGTCTTCGTGACCCTCATCCTCCCGCTCGGCAGCCTCTTCGGCCTGCCGTTCAACTTCGCCGGATTCACCGGCGGGATCACGAACTTCTACGTGCTTGAGGGCAGTTTGGCGGCGCTCGGCGGAGGCGCGTTCCTGCTCGCGAACCTGCTCTTTTGGACCGGCTGGATCAACATCCAGCTCGCACTCTTCAACTGTCTACCGGCGTTCCCGCTCGATGGCGGCCGAATCCTTCGGATGGTCGCCGAGGCGGTGGCGAGCAGGCTACCGCTCGGAGATAGACACGCCGCGGTCCGTCTGGTGACCGTGTCGTCGGGCCTGATAATGCTTGCCGGGCTCATCGTGATGATCTTCGGGAATCAGATCATGGCCGCGCTCGGCGTCGTCTGACCACGATCTCCGGCCCGACGTACCGACACCCCGACTTTTATCGATCCGCGACCGAAGCGATCGGTATGAGACACGCACGAGGGCCCCTCCTCAGGATCGACGTCGGCGAGCGAACCGCGACGAGCGAGACGATCGACGACCTGCTGGCCGAGTTCGTCGGCGGCCGCGGGCTCAACACGCGGCTCGCGTACGAACGGATCCCCTTTGACGTGGATCCGCTCGGGCCCGAGAACCGGATCTACTTCTCGACGGGACCGATGCAGTACTCGAAGACCTCCTACACCGGGCGAATGGCGGCGACCGCCGTCTCCCCGCTGACGAACGGGTTGTGCTCCTCGAACGCCGGCGGCTTCCTCTCGCGGAACTTCACCGGCGCCGGCTACGCCGCCGTCGAGATCGTCGGCGAGAGCGACGACCTTCTCGCGATCCACGTCCGTGAGGCCGACGAGGACGGCACGCCGAACGTGACCTTCGAGCCCGTGCCCGACCTCGCGGAGGCGGAGACGTCCGCGGTCTCCACGTATCTCGGCGAGGAGCACGACCTCGAACCCGAGAACGTCGCCTGCGTCGGCCCAGCCGGCGAGAACGAGGTCCGCTTCGCCTCGATCATGACCTCCGATACGCGAGCGTTCGGGCGCGGCGGACTCGGCGCCGTTCTCGGGTCGAAGGGCGTGAAGGCGCTCACGTTCGCCGGCGACGCCGACGCGGAGATCGACATCGAATGGCCCGCGGACGCGGGCGAGGTCCACCGCGAGGCCGCCACCTCCGATCACATCATGAAACGACAGGGGACGACGAGCGTCACCGAACTCGCGAACACGGTGAACGCGCTGCCGTCCTATTACTTCTCCAAGCAGTCCTTCGAGGGCGTCGAGGGGATCTCGGGGGATCGCGTCGAGGAGAAAAAGTATAAAAAGGGGACCTGCTCGCAGTGTGCGTTCGCCTGCAAGCTCCCGACGCGCGACGAGGAGACCGGCCTCGAGACGGAGGGGCCGGAGTTCGAGACGGTGATGGCGTTCGGCTCGAACGCCGGGGTCGACGACATCGTCGACGTGATGGGCGCCAACGAACTGTGTGACGAGCTCGGGATGGACACCATCTCCTGTGGGGACGTCGTCTCGATGTTCCTCGCGGCCGAAGACGAGTTCGGCAACGCGGAGCTCGTCCACTCGCTCGTCGAACAGATCGCCTATCGCGAGGCCGTCGGCGACAAGCTCGCCGAGGGGATCCACCGCACCCACGAGGAGTTCGGCGTCGAGGACTGGACCGTGAAGGGACTGGCGTTCGCGGGCCACGACGGTCGCCAGCTCAACGGGCAGGGGCTGTCGTTCGCGACCTCCAACCGCGGTGCGGACCACATGTACGGCGAGTTTTATCCATTCGAATATCCGCTCGTCGGGAAGGAGGACGCGCTCGATCCCCAGGGGCTTGACGGCAAGCCACCGAAGCTCGTCGTCAAGGAGAATCACAACGCCGTCCTCGACTCCGCGGTGATCTGTAAGTTCTCCCGCGGCACGGTCACCGAGGATCGACTCGCGAGCCTGCTCGACGCGGAGTACGACGAGCTGCTCGCGATGGGAAGCCGCGTGGTCGAACTCGAACGCGCGTTCAACAACGCGCGCGGGTTCGACCGCAGCGACGACACGCTTCCGTACGAGATCGACGGCTTCGAGGACGCGCTCTCGGAGTATTACGAGATCCGCGGCTGGAACGAGGACGGCACCGTCCCCGGCTACGAGGAGGCGGACGTCCCCGCCGTGGCCGGCGAGTGAGGATCCGCCGGCCGGCTGGAACTTTTCACCGCGCCGCCGCCTGTTTCGTCGAGATCAGCTCGATCACGTCACGGTGTGTGAGCCCGTGGCCGATGCCGACCTGCCGTCCGCTCCGGCAGTCGGTGCCGTGGAGGAGCCCCTCGCCGATGTCCGAGTGAATGTGATACGCGAAGTCCTCCGTCGTCGACCCTTCCGGGAGGATGAAACAGTCGCGAAAGACGCCCTTCTCGTCTTTCGACCCGTTCGCCGAGCCGGGGAAGACGGCGATGCAGCCGAGGACGTCGAAGACGGCCGCCTCCAACGCCCTTTGTACCCCGGTGCCGCCGTAGGCGTCGGCGAACTCGGCGATGGCGTCGAGACCGGCTGTCTGCTCGTCCGAGACGTCGCCGATCACGTCGAAGTCGTCGTCGCCGGCGACGTAGTCGACGACGTCGGCATCGGCGGCTCTCTTCAGCGCCTTCTCTGCGTGTGCGCTCGCCGGGACGAACGAGAGGTGGTCGTACTCGGGGTCGGCGGTGATCGTCTCCCAGTTCTCTTGGGCTTCCGGCGTGTCCATCTTGTTGGCGGCGACGACCATCGGCTTCGTCCGCTTGCGGAGCTCGCGAGCGAGTTCGGCACGATCCGCCCCATCCCACGTCGCGGGGTCGAGTTCGAGGCCCTCGGCGAGGATGACTTGCTTCATCTCGTCTTTGTTCGTGCCGAACGCGGACAGCTGTTCGGCGAGCTCCTCCTCGATCGCGGCCTCGGCGCCGTGATATCGGGTCTCGTACTTGTCGATCCCCTTTTGAAGCACGTCGAGATACCAGGCGTCGAGCTCCTCCTCGAGGAAGTCGATGTCCTCGCGCGGGTCGTGTCCCTCGGTGGCCTCGCCCTCGATGTCGGTCTTCCCCGAGAAGTCCACCACGTGGATCAACACGTCCGTCTCGTTGAGGTCGGTCAGGAACTGGTTGCCGAGCCCGCGTCCCTCGTGGGCGCCCGGGACGAGCCCCGCCACGTCGACGAGCTTCACCGGGACGAATCGGGTGCCGCCCTGACAGACGCCGACGCTCGGCGTACAGGTCTCATCGAACTCCGGTGCGGCACACTCGACGCGGACGTACGCCTCGCCGACGCTCGGGTCGATGGTCGTGAACGGATACGCGCCCTCCGGCACGTCGTTCATCGTCGCGGCGTTAAAGAAGGTCGACTTGCCCACGGAGGGCTTGCCGACGAGACCGATCCGATAACTCATTACGCCCGGTGGGAGCGCGTCGCTGAAAAACGATGCGAGACGCGGCGTGGCGTGTGTCCCGTGGACATACAGCGTAGAGCACGGATCCACCCAACCGGCGGGATCCGATCCGCGCCCTCGAATGCGAGTGCCTCGGAGCGAGAAGCTCGACCACGGCTCGCACCGTTCACGAGAACTGCGGTCGCTCCGCGTACTCGATCGGATCACGTGCGCCGGCGTTGCGGAACGCTTCGAGCCGCAGCGCACACGAATCACACGTGCCACAGGCCGGTTCGTCGTCGCGGTAACATGACCAGGTGATCCCGTACGGGACGCCGAGTTCGAGCCCACGCACGGCGATTTCCGTCTTCGACCACTCGACGAACGGTGCGTGCAGTTCGATCGCCGTGTCCGGTTTCGTGCCCACCGCAATTACTTGCTGGAACGCTTCGAAGAACGCCGGACGGCAGTCGGGGTATCCGGCGAAGTCCTCCGAGTGGGCGCCGATGAACAGCGCTGAGGACTCCGTCGCTTCCGCGTACGACGTCGCCATCGACAGCAAGTTCGCGTTTCGGAACGGGACGTACGACGTCGGGATCTCGTCGCTGTCGAGGTCGGCGTCGGAAACGTCCATCTCCTCGTCCGTCAGGCTCGAGGCGCCGATCTGGGCGAGATGGCCCGTTTCGACGTGCAGGAAATCGGCCGCGCCGACCTCCTCAGCGAGCGCTTTTGCACACTCGAACTCCTTGTCCTCCGTGCGCTGGCCGTACGACGTGTGCAGGAGGGACGGCTCGTACCCCTCATCCATCGCCTCGTATACGGCAGTCGCACTATCCATTCCTCCCGACGTCAGAATAACCGCGCGTTCGTCGTTCATGTGTTCTTAAGTGGTCTCGTCAATTCTGGGCGTAGCCGTACGCTTCCGTGGAGGGCATCCACACCGCTCCCGAGGGACCGACTGTGCCGTCCGACGGTCCGTGACGTGGTAGTCTCACGTTCCCGGTGCATCGTTCCACAGATCGACGTGCAGGCGTGGCGTGTACCGGTACCCGTGTTCCAGTGCTAACTCGGCGACGTCACTCCGCGTGCCGTCGAGTTGTTCACGCGTCATTCCCTCCGGCATCAACAACACGTCATCGCTCGCGATCGTGGTCGACGTCGCGTCGCGAATCCGTTCGATCACCCCCGTGATCTCCGGCATGTCCGTCCCGCTCGTCACGACGAACTTGAGTTGCGCGTCGTATGCGTCGACGAGCCGCGACAGCGTGTCCACGTCGATCCGTTCGCGTTCGTGTTTTTCGGCCCACTCGCCGTCGCCCTTCGGATCTCGCTCCGGCGTCGGCGTGCTGTTCGCGAGTTTCGGACTGATGCTCGCCAGATCGATCGGGGCATCCCGGTAGATCGTGCCGTTCGTCTCCACGGTGGTGTGGTAGCCGTCAGCCGCCAACGCTTCCAGCAACGCAACCGATCGGTCGTGAACGAGCGGCTCTCCGCCGGTCAACACGACGTGTTCCGCCCGTTCGTACGATCGGATCTCCTCAAGGATCCAGTCGACGTCGCGCCACGCGCCGGTCGGCTCCCACGACGTGTGGTATGAATCACAGAACCAGCATCGCAGGTTACAGCCCGAGGTCCGCACGAACACGGATGGGACCCCCGCAAGGGTTCCCTCCCCCTGCAAGGAGTAGAACAACTCGTTGATCGGGAGTCCCTCTCCGACCGCGTCAGCGCCATCGGGCGTATCTTCGACGTCGCTAGCAACCGGCATCAGTAGGTGGCACAGAGTTCGCCCGTTTCACGCACCGACACCGCAACGTCGGAGACGTTGTCGGAGAACTCATCGAGCATTCGTCGTTCGAGCAGGACGCTCATCACCTCGGCCGTTGGTGGGTGCTCCAACACAACGAGTGCGTCGCCGTCGCCGGACGCTTTGAACGCGTCGACGAGCGGGTCGCCCTCCTCAACGAGAAATCGGTGGTCCCACGCGTCGATCACGTCCGTGACGTCGCCTTTGTCTACGATCCAGCCATCCCCAGTCAGGTCACCGGTGACCTCCACGGTGATCTCGTAGTTGTGTCCATGGGGACGTGAGCACTTTCCGTCGTGGTGAAGGATCCGATGACCCGAACTGATCCGGATCGGCGAATCCTCGCCTATCGTGAGCGTGCGCGTGCCCGCCTCCCGCAGGGTAATGGTCTTGGAATCGCCTCTGGATAAACGTTGAGTCATACTTTGAGAATACTGGGAGAATACATAAACGTTGGCTCCCGTTGTGACGCCGATCGAGATGGGATCGCCTCAATTTATAAGTCGCGTTCAATCACCGATCGTCGGCGGATTCCACCCCCTCGATTTCAATGATCTCGCCGTCGCCGACATCGAGTGCACGACGGAGGGCGTTCAACTGCTCGTCCGCTTCCTCACGGAGTTGGCGAGCCCGCTCCAGATCGACCGCACCATCTTCGAGCGTTTCCGCGATCTCCTCCAGTCGTGCAATCGTGTCTCCGATATCGATCTCGTCAGTACCCATACGGATCCGAACCGTCTCCGCGTGCTTGAATTTACAGGATGCCGAGAAGCAGTACCGCGATGAGCACGAGCAGAAGGATCACAAGGGCAATGACCACGACACGCAGCCGTCGTGTTTCCGTCGTCTCCGCAGCGATCGTCGCATCCATCTCGACCTCTCGATAGGCATTCTCGATCCGCCGGTCCAGTGCGTCAAGATCCTGCTCGATCCGTGATTGGTACGCTCGGTCGATCCGACGCTCGAGACCTCGAACACGGCCACGTGCGGCCCGAGCGGTGACGGCGTCCCGCTCGGCATCATGTTCGATGACACGCACGGCATCACCGATCCGCTCATCCAGCCGCGTCAGCCGCGTCTCGATCAGTCCGTCGTATGCGGTGGCCACCCGTCGCTCAAGATCGCTCGCTCGTTGTCGCACCGCACGGTGGGTGACGGTCGCCTGCTCGATCCCCGTCACACCCGCATCAATGCGTCGCTCAAACTCGGTGAGTCGTGACTCGACAAGGTCCGCATACGTCGTTTCAATTCGGCGTTCGACCGCTTGAGCATGCCGTCGGACACGGTCAATGCGTTGAGCAACGGTCACGCCGGCGTCCGTTGGGGTCATCGCTCGCCGGTCCGCAACGTGTTCGGCAAGCGTCTCGTCGTCCTCGTGGCCGATGGCAACCACGGTCGGCGTCGTACAATCCGCGATGGCACGCACTACCGGCTCTTCGTTGAACGCCCACAGATCAACGTCAGCGCCGCCGCCGCGCGTGACGACGATCACGTCGACGTTCGGGTCCCTGTCGAGTCGGAGGATTCCGCTGACGATCGATCGGACGGCCGCATCTCCCTGCACCGTTGCCCCACAGACGGTGATCGTGATCCGTGGATCACGGCTCCGAACGGCTTCACTGAAATCTTCACGTGCGGAACCGGATGGCGACGTGACGACGCCCACGGCGTCCGGATACCCCGGCAGCGGTCGCTTACGCTCCTCGCGAAACAGCCCCTCGGCTTCGAGCATCGACCGGAGCTCCGCAAGGTTTCGCGATCGTTCGGACTCCCCGACCGGCCAGAAGTTCTGGACGGTCAGTTGCGTCCGTCCATCATCCACGTAGAACCCAACGGATGCGCGAAGGATCGTCGCGGTTCCTTCCGTGAGGTCATGGTCGGCGGCCTCGCGCTGATACGACCAGAGGAGACACGAGATCGTCGCTTCGCCCTCCAGATCGCGAAGATCGAAGAACGTCGCAAAATCATAGATGTGGACATCGGACACTTCCCCAACGACGTACGTCGGAAACCTGCCGTCTGCATCGGCAAGCACTGAGTGGATTTCATCGTTCAGTTCGGTGACGGACCACGCTGCATCGACGGGTGGCCCCATCGCCGTCTCGTCACCAGCATCTGCCATACGCTGCGTATCGGGAGCAGGGGTTTTGACTGTGCCGCGTTCGACCCAGAGACTGTGGACACTGCTCCTGCCACGCCATGTCTGAATACGTCTTGGTTAATGCTGCGGCGTGAACTCGAAGCCCCTCGCGATGCGCTCGATCGGCGGGGAGCGTTGTTCACAAGCGACCATGTGCACGAGAAAACGGTGCAGGCGGAGCTCGTCGGCAACAAGTAACCGTTTACGGAAGTCGACTAGCCGAATCGGCACGGCCCGCCTTTGCTCTGCCCGTACGGGCAGGAGCCGCAACGAGTCGTTTCGTCAAGCGCGGCACGGTCGGGGTGGTCGTCCGGGTCGGGAGACGGGGTGGTTGTCAACATGATTCGACCGTTTTCCTCGCGTGTGAGCGATAATTGCGTAGTGACACGGTTCAGTGCGGCGTCGAACGTTGCGTGATCAACGGCGACGTCGTGGGTTGTTCCGCCGTCGTGGACGTAGATGAGATGAGCGCCGGTGACATCGACGTCGTAGAGTTCCGTGAGTAACCAGGCGTACGCTTGTAGCTGTGTCGTGTACCGAGCGGTTGCGTACTCGGCCTCGGAGCGGACGCCACCGGTTTTGTAATCGACGATGTGCCAGCCGTCGTCGTCTTTGTACAGCAGATCGATGTCACCACGGATCAGGGTCGTGGTCTCCCCGAGGTCGTACGTGACGTCAAAGGTTTCTTCGGCGAGTACGTCTCCGTCAGCAACGCTCGTTCGGAGGCGTGTACCGGCGTCAGTGGCGTCGAAGTTCGGGATCACGGTGTCGGTGAGTTCATCAACCACCGCTTCTCCGTGCCGTGCGCGAACGGTAGCGAGCTCCGTGCCGAGATCTCGGCCGGCGACGACGTGCGCTTCAAGAACGTCGTGGACGACGGTTCCCCACTCGGCCGGCGGGAGTCCGGCAGGCGGTGAGACGTCCTGTTCGCGGGGCGGTGACATCGGTGTCACGTCTTGGACGTGTTCGTACTGATACCGACGTGGGCACGATAGCAAGTCGTGGACGGCCGTCGCCGTCAGTGACTGTGGGCGTAACGGGAGCGCGTCGATCGCGTCCGTCTCCGGTGTTCCGGTGAGGAACTCGTCAACAGCAGGCAGTGGTTCACGGTCCTGTGAGACGCGCGGTGTAGTGTTGAGCGGCACGTCATCGATTCCGAGCGTGAACGGGTCATGACTACCGGTGCTGGCAGTGGTGTGTCCGGCAAGATCATCGAGGCGGTCATCGGTTGGCGTGAGCTCGACGGTTTCGGTTGATGCGTCGGCGTCCGGGAAGAACACGTCCCGCATCGGCGCCATCCACGTGGTGTACTCGCCGTGGTAGATCCGGTCGGTACAGAGGCCGAAGAAGACGTGGTCGGCAGCGCGGGTGAACGCGACGTAGAGATTTCGCCATGATTCGGCGACCTCTCGTTCGAGATGTCGGTTCAGCGGGTTCCCGTACCGGAACTGACCGTCGTCGGTTCGCTCGTCGGAGAGCCAGATCGGGCCGGTTGCCGTTGCGATCGGGCCGTTGGAACGATCCGTGCCGAGCCAGACGCCGTCATCATCCGGGCCGTCGATATCGAGCCCGTCAGGGAATGGTGTCTCGCCCGGTTGCGGCCGTACTGCGAGGCCGTCTCGCCGACTACAGACGAGGCGGTCGAGTTGTGTGCGCGGGAAGTTGAGTCGGTTCAACAGATCGACGAGGAACACGACGGGGAACTCGCGGCCTTTCGACGCGTGTACCGTGGTTAATATGACGGCGTCATCGTTTTCCTCGCTGGCGATCGGTGCGACGGTGAAATCCGGCTGGTTCTGCGGCGTCAAATCCCGCAGGGTCGTGAGTCGATCGACGAGTTCTCGATACGCGAGGAGTTCGTCTTCTTCCCATTGGTCGATGAGTTCAGTGAGCGTCCACAAGTTCCCGTACTCACGGATCGCTTCGGGATTCGTGAGCAGGACGGTCTCGAACCCTGAATGTCGGAGGATCTTGTGCACGAGGTCCGACTTCGCCTCCTCTCGACTCCACCGGAGATCATCTCGGAGTGCGACGAGCCCAGCGATCCGACCACGATCATCGCGTGGCAGGCGTTCGGGCCAGTCGTCGAGCAACGCTTGGACGCTCCCGTTGAATCGCGGGACGGTCCGGAGGGTTTCATCGCTGACTGCTACCAACGGTGACCTGAGGATTCGAAGGAGTGACGGGCGGGAATGTGGGTTAGCGAACCATTCGAGAACGTCGATGATGAGTTTGATCTCGGTCGTCTCGAACAGGTCATCGCTCGCATCGACCGCTGCACGGAGACCGTGGTCTCGAAGCGCGGTGGCGTACTCCTCCATGCGAGACCGGGATCGGAACAACAGCGTAACGTCTCCCGGGTCCGGGGACACGGGCGTACTGATTCCGGATTTCGTGTACGGATCGATTCGCACCGGCGGGTCGTCGTCGGGGTCCACGATCGTCGCAATCGTCGCGGCGATGCGCTCGGTTTCGACGCGAACCCAGTCGTCACGCCTCGTGTTGCCCGAGAAATCCATCGCGTGAACGCGTGCCTGATTCGCGTCGCCGTCGTCACGGAACGCGTCTAACGGTTCGTACGCGATGTCGATGTCACCCATACCGCCGAGGCTCGGGTGTGCGAACACGTGCGTGAACAGTCGGTTGGCCGCCGCGATGATGTCCGGGTGACTACGGAAGTTCAGCGTCAACGGGACGTGCGTCAACCCGCGGATCCCGAAATGATCGTCGACGACGCTCGGTTCGACGTCTCGGTCTCGGAGATTATCCGCGCGTTGTGCGGCATCTATCACGTCACCGAAGATCTCCGGTTCCGCCGACCGCCACTCGTAAATCGACTGTTTCACGTCCCCGATCAACAGCACCTGCGTCTGGTGTGCGTCGTTGCGAATCAAGTGAGAGAGCACTTGGCACTGCGCGTAACTCGTGTCTTGCACCTCATCGACGAACACGTACTGGTACCGTGAGGCGAGACTGTCTCGCCACCGGTCGGCGACAGCCGGCGGGAGGCGGCCATCCAAGCCGTGTGCGTCGCCGGCGAGTTCCCTGACGAGGAGGAACGTCACGTCGGTGTGTGACAACGCGCCGGTTTCGAGCGTCAACCGGTCATAGTGTCGTTCGAACGATTCGAACACCACGCCGAACGCGTCGATCAATGCTGCCGTGTTCTCGTACGTCTCCTGGACGTGTACGAGTAGTTGCGCAAGGGCGTCATCGTCGTTGTCGGACAGCATCGACGGATTCGGCACGAGCGACTCCAAGATCTCCTGTACGTCATCGATGGTTGCCGGCCGGTCGTACCCGGCGTGCATTTCGGCGAGGCTCTTTCGAAGGTGTCGTGTGGCTTTCGCCGGCGTCCAGCAGTACTCTCGGCACTTCTGTTGGATCTGCACGACCAGATCACGGTACCCGGCCGGCTGATCGTCCGTTGGCGGGAACGCATCGCGGAGTTGCCTGAGTTCCGACGAACAGTCACTCCGCACGGCATCGAACACGTCATCAATGAGGTCGGATTCAGTAACGGTGTCGCGGATCTCGAACGATGCCGGAACCCCGATATCGACGGTGATCTCCTCAAGCAACCCTTGGAGGAACCCGTCGATCGTGCCGATGTCGGCGTTCGTTTCGATGTTCCGCCACACGGCGTCGCTCAACTGGTCGATCGTGGCGGCGTCGTGTTCGCGGAGCCGTGTTTTCAGCCGCGTTTTGAGCTCGTGTGCCGCGTCGTTCGAGAACGTCGTCAACAGGATCCGATCGAACGGGTCACGCCCGGCGTCATCCTCCGCGACGACGGCTTGTGCGACCGTTCGAATCATCGTCATCGTCTTCCCGGTTCCCGCGCCGGCATTCACACACACGCGACCGTACTGCGGGTCATGGAACCTGTCGAACACGGTTTGCTGCGGCCCCTTCAACGACACGCTGTCTTGCGTCTCCAACGGCGGTGTCGCGGAGTTACGTCCCGTCATCGCTCGTTCACCTTCTGGGGTAGCTGACACAGGTCACGATACACGCACGTCGCACAGCCGTTGTCACCGCTTCCCGTGTTGTTCCCGTACCGATCCGTCCCTTCGGCCACGAACGCTTCGTCCACGTTGTACACGGCAGTCTTACCGGTGTCATGGTGCATCGCTTCGAGGTGCTCCGTGAGATCCGCACGCCATGATTCTGCTAGGCGCTGCCACGTTGCTGGTGTCACGCGTCTGTCCGTCTGTTCGACCGCGTCAAGGTAGTCTTCCGTCCCTGGTTGCGTGACAAGGTACCCGTTCCGGCCACTCGGCCCGCTCACGCCTTGCTCGACGAACACCACGCCGACCGGGTCGGTATACTCGATCGCGGCCCCGTGTAACCGGTGATCGAGGTCGAATTTCGACCCGATCCGACACCACGCCGCGTCATCACACTGCCGGCACACGTCTCGACACTCCTGTGGTCGCAACGCCCCGTCACGCGGCGGCTCCCAGCACAACTTCGGCGCGTACGTTGCCGCGCCACGCTCGGCGACGTAGAACACCGGAAGCTGATACGGGCCCGTACCACGATCGGCAGCATCCGACTCGTCCGCCGCCGGGAACGTCACCGTATCCACCCGGTGCGGGCCGAGTGCAAGCGACCCATCACCCACGTCAACCGTTCGCCCTGCGACCCAGTCCCACTGACGAGTCACCCCGGCAGCTACCTCTGACTGAACGCGTTCGTGCTCCCGAACGAGCGACTGTGCGATCGACGACGGTGCGCCGGACGGTGCGTTCTCGCGCCACCACGCGACGACCGCGCTCGGATCGTCGAACGCGTTCAAATCAGCCTGCCGGTCCGGTGCGAGCTCCTCGATCAGCACGCGGATCGCGTCCCGATACCGTTCGGTCACGTGCTGTTCACGAAGCACGCGCGGCACGTGCCCGAATCGACTCGTCGGATTCGACCGTCGGCCGTTCGGGACCTGATCCCGGTCGATCTCGTCACCGTCCCGATTGAACAGGTACTGATAGAAGTAGTACTTCAGCTCGCACTGTGCGTACAGATCGACCTCGAACGACCGTGCCTGGTCGCCCGTCACTGCCTCCCGGTCGATTTCCGGCGAGAACGCCGCATCCGCCTCGTCAACGCCAACGCGGAACGTCGGCGTGATTAACCTGTCAACCCGCGGACGGATCGTCCCGTGATACGCTGCACCGTCCGTCCACAACGCCAGCCGCGTGAACGCGACCGGCGAGATGGACGGACCGGACACGTGATCCGCGTCCGCCGCGTGAAACGCGTAGGCTCGCAGCCGATCCCGTCCGGCCAACTCATCCCACGCCGACACGGCACCGTGTTTCGATACCGAGTCATTCGAGGCGGCCGCCCCCCCGCTGCCGGCAGCCTCGTACACCGTCGGTAACCAGTCATCGACGGCGATCCGGGACACGTACGCGTCCTCCGTCGCGTCCGGATCGAGGTAATCGACGAACGACGACCATGCCACCGGGTCCGACGCCGAATCGAGGTAATTGTGCAGTAACGTCACGGATTCCGCGCTTACACCCGCGGCTGCCTCGTACAGATCGAGATCCTGGCCGTACTGGCTCTGCCGACTTTCATAAAACACGTGCGGATCCACGCCTTCTATAGCCCCACCGCCATCACCGTGTGCCACGTCGTATACCGCGTCAAACAGGTTCTCGTGCAGGAACGTCGGTGGTGTGAACGATTGCGGGAACGTCTCCGCGGACAACCCGAGCACGAACACGTGCGTTCCATCGAGAAAGTACGTGTTACCGGCGTCCACCACTCGTACCGCGCTCGCGTCCGCGTTCCGCGTCCCGATCGACTCGCTACCCATCACGTCACCGACCGCCCGCACAGCAAGCTCCCACCCGCTCCCAGCATCAGTAGGTGTCAACTGGTCCGCGCGATCCACGTACGCCCTGACTCGCCCAGCCTGATCCTGCACGCGCTCCGCGTAATGACTCTCGTGTTTCGATGACAGGTCCGAGCGGCTCGGATCCACCATCGGCCCAACCGGGCTCTGCACGTCGGTCCCCACCGTCTGCTCTATGTGCCGCCCTAACAGTCGCTGGATCCACTCACTCAGCCACGCTCCGTCGGGTACCGACCGGCCAGCTTGCTCCTGAATCCACGCTAAGTACACCGACACGGTCTCCCACTCACGTCCTGACCGCTCCCCCGCAAACTCCGCGAACTCCGCCCACTCCGCCACGCTTCGCGGCCCGGACGTCTCCTCGGCCGCCGCGAGCTCCTCTTCGAGGCGCAGAAACTCCGCCTGCGGCACCGGCCACGACCCCACGTCCGTACCCGGGACGCACAATCCGAGTCGTAACGGGTCGATCACCGTCTCGTACCCGACCGACGCGTCCGGGCGCATCGACACCGACGCGATCAGATCGATCGTCGCCTTCACGAACCGGTACGCCGGCACGTTCCCCATCGGCACCCGCGTCTCGACGTGATACGGGAACTCGTTCGTCGTGAACACGTCCTCGACCACCGACCGATATACGCCGGCATCCCGTGCCACGACGACGACGTCTTCCGGCACCACACCATCAGCGAACAACTCCCGGAGCCGCGCCGCCACCGCCTCCACTTCACGTCGATGGTCCGGTGCCTCGATTAACTCCACACCGCCCGCCGGCTCCTCACCCTCGAACTCGTTTTGTGCCACGGCCAACACGTCGTCAACGACCTCGCTCACCGCCGACCGGTTCGCCGTCACCTCGGTGACGTCCACGCCGACGGCTCGCAACCGTGATTCCAAATCCGTCCGCGTCCCCGACCGGCCGAACACGTTCACCGTCGGCCCACCTGAAAGATCGTCTAGCGCCGCGAGCAACCGCGTCGTCGGGTTGTCAAACACGTTCACCGTCGCCACACCGACCCACTCAATCGTCGGAAACACCGCCTCCCATTCACCAGCAAGCCGCTCGCTCGCAGCCGCAACCAAGTGACTCCGCGACAAATACACGTGTGCCGGCACTTCCTGCATCCGCTCACGTAACGCGGTGTGAATCTCCGCAAACGCCGCCAACCCTTGTGACGATTTCCACGCCGCGAACGGATCCGACAGTCCCGCAGCGACCGCCTCCAGCGACTCGTGGTTCCGTTGCGATTCAGTTGGCGCTCCGACGTTCGACGCCCGAAAATACGCTTCAAGCTCCGACGACAGGCGTGCATACGCGTCCTCATCCCATTCGACCCGATCCACGAACCGCTCAAGCATCGTCTCCGGCCCCTCACACGCAGCCTCCGAGACGATCTCGACGATGGCCCGGCGACGCAACGACGGGTCCAACACCGTCGCCCGCGACCCGTGATGTGCCGAGAGGACCGCCCGCGCGACGTCCTCGATGGACGAGTACGACGCCGCCTGTGACGCCGGCACCCCGTCCGACACCAGCGACCGCTTCAGATTCCGCTCCGCGATCGACCCGGCCGTCACACACAACCGCCCCGACCGCTCCCCAAGCCCATGCGGCACCCCGCTCTCCCACTGCCGCAGCAAGAACTGATCTAACCGCTCACCGCGAACCAC
>LKMJ01001320.1_pt1 | contig 21653 bp, 17 predicted proteins | sample 643391 | NCBI WGS metagenome assembly LKMJ01 (sample SAMN04112250, study PRJNA286221) | soda lake metagenome | biome: soda lake; feature: Kulunda Steppe; material: water; isolation source: sample PL-Br10 brine of Picturesque Lake | place: Russia: Kulunda steppe | collected 2010-07
GCAAAAGCGAGTTTGTCGTCGTTCACGATGCGGATGCAACCACCTACGATAAAACGACAGTCCCACGCCTGTTGTTCCCGCTCTCGCGTGACTACGAGTTCTCGAAAGCCTACTACTCACGCATCGAAAATAACCAGTTATACGGTCGACTCTTTCGCCTGTTTGTGACACCACTTATCCGTGCCCTGCGAGAACACCAGAACCACTCTGATGACCTCCTCTCATATATTGCTACATTCAGATATGCACTCTCTGGTGAGTTTGCCATGTCAGGCGAGCTTGCAGAGACTCTCCAGGTCCCTCGTGGCTGGGGGCTGGAAATCGGAACACTGGGTGATGCGTTCAGCCATGCGGGTTTTGCGGGGACTGCACAGGTTGACCTCGGCGTCCATCAACACGAACACCGCCCCGTGGAGGGCGATGGTGGGCTTGGCAGTATGGCCCACGAAGTTGGCGAAGCATTCTATACAGTGCTTGAATCGAATGGCATTACCCCAAAATACGAACTGCTTCCTGAGCAGTACAGGCGGTGTGCGCAAACGCTCATCGAACAGTATGCAGCGGATGCGGCGTTTAACGGTTTCTCGTACGATACTGAACAGGAACGGGAGCAAGTGTCGGTCTATGCAGACGCAATTACACCTCCTCATGCGGATACCAGACTTCCCGCGTGGGAGGATATTTCACTTTCCCCTGACGAAATTCTGGCTCGGTCACAGGAAGCGCTGGCTACAAAGCAGAGTCAGCCTCAGTACTGATGCGTGATATCACGAACCTATTTATTGGTCGCGCTGATGACTGAGAATAATGTCAGGAATGAACGGTAAGGAGGGATTACTTGAGCGATATCCGTTAAAAGAGAGTCTTGCGGCTGGGGCTGTGGCATTCGTTGCTGGACTGGCCAGTGTATTTGCGCTCGTCCAGGCCGATAGTGACCTGAGTGAGGCAGTTGATGATATCGCAGCAAATTACGAGGGATTGGGTGCGAGCAGCATCGATGTTATCATCTGGTTCTTTTTTAACGCACAGTCCGTCAATATCGAGGAATCTCGTGTCATGGGCGGCGAAGAACAGTTTACCGATTCCTATAATCTGTTGTCGTTCGTCGAGACTTCGTTGCCGGAGCCGGTGTACATGCTAATTCCGCTGGTGCTGATGGCCGTTGCAGGCTATCTCGTTGTGTATCTGTCGGGGGCGAACTCCGAAGGAGAAGGGGTGTTGTTCGGCGGCCTGACGCTCATCGGCTATCTGCCGTTAACCGTCCTTGCACTGGTCTTGTCTCGGGCGAGTGAGGAAACTCAGCAAGCAACTGACACCCTTGCTGTTGACCCAATACCAGGGATACTTATTGTCGGACTTGCACTGCCTGCATTTTTCGGCGGGCTTGGTGGTTTGCTCGCGTTCAAACAATTCGGTGCACAGGATTCAGTAGGCACCCAGTCGATGGGCTACCAGCCACCGCCGAACCAAAATCCACCGCCACAGATGCCACCAAATCGTGGGCAACCGCGGCAACAGAACCAACCACAACAGGTCCCACCGGAAAACCAGCCACCACAGCAACCACAACGCCAGCCCCCGCAACAGCCACCCGCTTCACCGAACCAGCCACAGCAACACCACCAATCGCCTGCTCCACAGCAACAGGACTCACAGTGGCAAGGCTCGACGAGAGGTGCAAGCCCCGAACCGGACAGTGCGGCTGACCGTCAGTCAACCCACGGAGAGCGTGACGATGATAGACCGCAGTGATGTGGGCGGTTCGGAAGGATTCCTTCCGGTTTGAAAAGTTGAACTTCTAGGTGCCGGGAACAAAAGCGGGCTGGGCGCGATTTGAACACGCGACCGACGGATTAAGAGTCCGTCGCTCTGCCGGACTGAGCTACCAGCCCTCAATCCCTCTTTTGACCAGGGCCGGTAAAGACGTTTCTTTTCTCCCGGAGGATGGATATATCTCCCGTGGTAGAAGGGCCAGAAAAACTATTACCTAATACAACCAACTCACTAGTGATGTCTACAAAAATCAAAGTTGCCGTGGCGCTGTTCGCAATCGCACTCATTTACTTCGTTGTGATTCGAGACTAGCCACGTCCTGCCAGTACAGTGTCCAACCACTTTCTCTGTCTTTTCACTTTCATGACGGGTGAGCAGCCAGCCCTCTCGAACGAATTAGGTAGCTCCAGACCCTTGGTCCACATATGTACGGCGTTGTGACGCGAAACGAGGAGGAGGTGACCTGGCCGGAGTTCGATATCGTGTTTTTCGAGTCAAAAGACGTGACCGGGCGGGCAACAACCCCAATTGAGGGTGCTGTGAACATGATATCCTGTTTTGGCGATAACGCTGCCGTCGAGGGTGACCCAGAACTTGCACCCGTCAGCAAAGATGGCGAACGCGCAACGCGAGAGCGAAAGTATTTCGACTGGGATTATATCTGTCCCACGAACGAGACCTATCGCAAGGGGTTGCTGGAAATGATAGACGACGCGGCGGCGGTCAACGAGGATGTTCGACTGGACGATATTGGGTTTCCTCGGGAGGAGTACTGTTACTGCGAGCGCTGTAACGAACAGTTTGAAGCGAGTGAATTCGACGAGCGCCAACAGTGGCGAGAGAACGTCATCACGGAGTTTGTCGCGGAAGCCAGAGAGCATGTACCGGGACGGCTCTATATGACTCTGTATCCTGACCCATATCCCGGTCACCTCGAACAGCGAAGCGGGATAAACGTCGATGCCCTTTCGGAGTACGTCGACGAGTTCGTCGTCCCCATCTACGATATGGCCTACGAGACGACCTACTGGGTTGAGGTAATAGCGAAAGGCTTCGTCGACAGACTAGAGACTCCGTTTAGCATCGAACTCTACGCAATCAACATCGATATGGATAATCTCGTCCACGCAATGGAAGTTGCAGACGAGTACGCCGAGACTGTCCTGTTCGGATACGAGTCTGGTAACGGGCGGGCGGCAATTCGACGCGTCAGGGCAGACCAGCGTGAGGGGAAATCGTTCGGTCCGGACGGCAGCGAGTGAGTCATTTCAACCAGGACAATTAATCGGACTCAGTTATGCCATCGAGACGTCGCTTTCGCCACGCACGTAACTGCTCTCTGTCCCGAGTATCCGGTGGGAGTTCATCAAACCATTCTGCCGCGGAAATTTCCTCATCAGGGTCATCAACAGTTGGTGTCTCGTCCGTTGCTATGGCCTCGAATAACGGTAAGACGCCCCATGTGGAGTACTCGTCAGTATAGAACCGTACCCGGCCAAGCATTCCCAGTCCCTGATACTCGGCGTCGATACCGGCCTCTTCGCTGAGTTCCCGCTGTGCTGCCTCTTTGAATCCTTCTTCATCGGTAGCCTGACCGCCGGGGAGTACCCAGAGGTCAACTCCTTCGTGTCGGACCAGCAGGAGTTCCCCGCTCTCCTGGAAGGCAAGCGTATGTGCGCCGTAGGGTGCACCGTTGCGGTTGATTCGCGAGGCAATCGTTCGGAATCGGCGTCGAGAGACTTTCTTTGTCGTCTCAAATTTGTGAAACCCTTCGTACCGCTCTGTCAATTGATGATATGTCTGTTCGGCCTGCTGGGTTGCCGTATCCGCAAGATACCAGAGGTCGTCGACGGTAGTCATCGACATTGCAGTGGCAGATGTGTCTGATCGTGCGTCAATACCCGAAAGAGCGTAAATGAGAGCATCATTGGAGTTACATAGCCGTGACAGAGGTATAAGTCTTCAACCTCACCGCCCCAGGCAAATTCGACTGGATACGAACGTGTTGGTCGAAACATCGTCATATCCTTTAAGTAGCAATTCAAATGCTCTGATACGCATGCGTTACTGTCCGAAATGTGGGACACGAGTCGAGGAAGAGGATGCCTTTTGTTTTGAGTGTGGGGCCGACCTGGGCCCGGACCCATCGGGTGAGGAAAGCGACCGGACGGAGAGTTTAACGACGGTCTATGGGACCATCGTTTTTGCGGTATTTGGCTTACTGGAAAGTCTCGCGTTCGTCTTTTCCCCGGAAACGTTTCTCGAACAGGCAGATGAGTTCGGCGTCGGTGACGGGTTAACTGTCGAAATCCTGGTCGTGACGGGAGCTATTGGCGTGTTAATCTCTCTCGGTGTTGCTGCGCTTGCCGTCTATTATTACAATCAGGGATTCGTCGAAAAGCAGTTCTTCTGGGCGTTGATAGTTACCGGTGTCATCGGGCTTCTCTTTGCCAGCATGTTCTCGTTCCTGTTTATCATCATTATCGGTATCTACGGCCTGATTTTCGTGATGGACTGAACTCCCAGCTCATCCTCACCGAAGATTCGTGTATCACCCTCCAATCAGAACCGTTAGTTTTGAGCAGTCCAAGTCAATGGTGTGAAGGAGGTCATCGATTGGCTTACGGAGCGACCGTATTACGCGGGGCAGGTTGAAACGCGGCGAACCTCTCCCAGCCGAGAGGCACGTACTCGTGAAATACCACTGCATCGGCGAGTCAAACGGGCGCTCGAAGCCGACGGCATTCCGGACCTCTATGACCATCAGGCACGTGCTATCGAAGCCGTCCGAAATGAAGAACACGTTGTCCTCGCGACACCCACAGCTAGTGGGAAGAGTCTCGCGTATACAATTCCTGCCTTCGAACAGGCACTTGAGGACGGTCTGACAACGTTATATATTGCGCCACAGGTCGCCCTCATCAACGACCAGGAAGAGACGCTGCAGGAACTGTCCCACGGGATGGGCTTTGGGAAACAGGTTGCAGTTGCCCAGTATACTGGACGACTTTCGCAATCAGAGAAGCGGTCCGTTCGCGAGCAACGCCCGAGCGTTCTTTTGACAACCCCGGATATGCTCCATTACGGATTGCTACCCCATTCCCGCCGTCTCTGGGACTGGTTTTTCTCCAATCTCGACCTCGTCGTTCTCGATGAAGTCCACGAGTACCGTGGGGTTTTCGGCAGCCACGTCGGTCTCGTCATGCGCCGTCTGGCTCGAATATGCAACCGATTCGACAGCGACCCACAGTATTTCTGTTGTTCGGCGACGATTGCCAATCCTGTTGAACACGCTGCGCGCGTGACTGCACAGCAGGAAGACCAGTACCGACTAATTACCGAGGATACGAGTGCAACGGGCCCAACCCACTGGCTCTTCTGGAATCCTCCCGAATATGGCGACGGTCAACAGGGACATGGGCAGCGGCGCTCGAACCACACGGAAAGCAAGCGGCTATTTGTCGATCTCGTCAGTCGGGGGTTTCAGACCGCGGTGTTCACCCGTGCTCGACAGACGGCAGAACGCTATGCCAGTGCAAGCGCCCGCGAGCTCAGAAGTCGAGGCGAACCAGGCCTCGCAACCAACGTTGGGGCGTATCAGGCCGCACTTTCAAACGAGCGCCGGCAACAACTGGAAGCTGACCTCCACTCGGGGGCGTTACGCGGTGTCTGGAGTACGAACGCTCTCGAACTCGGCGTCGATATCGGGGGGCTGGATGTGGTTATTCTCGATGGCTATCCTGGTACCCGGATGGCGACCTGGCAGCAGGCCGGTCGCGCTGGTCGCGGAACCGACCCAAGCCTCGTTATACTGGTTGCCGGGGAGGACCAGCTCGACCAGTATATGATGCGCAACCCGAATTCGTTTTTCGATGGTGACCCTGAACAGGCGGTTGCAAATCCGGAGAACGAGCAATTGCTTCCTTTACACGTCACGGCTGGGGCGACGGAGTCGTGGCTTACCCCGGACGATAGTACTCACTTCGGTGCATCCTTTCCCCAGACGGTTGCGGACCTCGAAGCGAGTGGAACGCTTTCACGTCAAACGACCGATGCAGGTATTCGCTGGCTCTACGACGGGGATGGAAGTCCACAACATGAAATGAGCCTGAGAACCATCGGCGACCGTGAGATAACGCTGAAAGACCGACAGCGCGATGAGGTCATTGGGCGACTCCCGTTCGAGGACGCATTGCGTGATGCCCACCCGGGAGCAATCTATCATCACCAGGGACGAACCTACGAAGTCGTCAAACTTGACCTCGATTATGACGTTGCCGAACTTGGACCCTCTAGGGCTGATTACTACACACAGACGCTCCACGAAAAGGACATTACTGTCGAAGAAGACCACACAGAAAAGCGGCTTACCACGAACGACGAGATACTGGTGCGGTTTGCAGACGTGACGATGCGAAAGCAAATAACTGGATACGAGCGTCGGGATAGCCGGTCAGGGGAATTGATTGGCCAGGAATCGCTTTCGGTCCCAGAGACGGCGCTCGAAACCAGTGCACTCTATTATACGGTTCCAGACGATATCAGAGGCGAGTTACTGGCTACAGACGGCAGTTTTCCCGGAGCAATCCATGCAGTCGAGCATGCGATGATTTCACTGTTCCCGCTTCAGTTGGTCTGTGACCGCCGTGATATCGGCGGGCTCTCGACGCCGCTTCACCCCCACACGGACCAGAGCACCATCTTCATCTACGACGGCTATCCTGGAGGCGTCGGCCTGTCGAAATCAGGGTTCGAGCGCATCGACAACTTGGTTCAGGAGACACATGACCTCCTTTCAGACTGTCCCTGTGAGTCGGGTTGTCCCGCGTGTGTTCAGTCGCCTCACTGTGGAAACGCAAACGAACCACTAGACAAGGAGTTGGGGCGAAAGCTCCTTGCTCAGTTTCTTAACTGAAAGCCCAATAATTCCCTCGTCGTTATCTTTCGCCCTGTAGTTCCGCCTCGAACTGCTCAATATACGCGTGTACGAACTCGTGACGCTGCTGAGCTCGCTCCATGCCTGCATCGGTATACATCCGCTCTTTGAGTTGTAAAATCTTCTTGTGCAGGTGATTGAGTGAGGTTGCTCCAGCAGGTGAAGAGTCCGCTTCTGGTGGAAGGGCTGTGTCGGCTATCGGTGCGCCTCTCTGAGACCCATAGGTGAATGTCCGGGCAATTCCGACTGCTCCGAGCGCATCAAGATTGTCGGCATCCGAGAGCACTTTCGCCTCGATGGTCCGTGGCTCCGGGTCGGTTGAGTAACGATGAGCACGGATACAGTGGACGACGGCGGAGATTTCACCCCTGTCGTATCCTTCCGCATCGAGAATCTCTGCTGCTGTCTCTGCACCCCACTCGGCGTGATTGTCTATCTCACCTGCATCTTCTTTCTTCCGCCCGATATCGTGTAACAGAGCCGCTGTTTGCACGGTTTCGAGATCGGCATCCTCCGCTTTCGCAAGTGATTCGCTGAGTGCGTACACCCGTTCGACGTGGAACCAGTCGTGGGCAGGATTCACATCCGTAAAATACGAGCGTGCCCGGTTGCGAAGACGGTCCATCTCTTCTCCATCGATTTCTCCCATAGTTAGGAGTTACGACGAACGGCGAATATTGTACTGGTCTGGACTGCAACTGACAGATACTAACACAGCGAGCTACTCCAGGACGACGAGGCCTCGTGCAAGGACGTTTCCATCCCACTCAACAGGAAGTCTACGCCAGGAACTTGCCCCGTCGAGCGTTCGAAAGAGTCCGTGGTTGTTCAAGAGGAGCAATTCGCCCGGTGTTGACCCCGATTCGAGGACTGCACGTGTCGACCCGTCCGGGTCCGGAAGGCCACCCATTGCTACCGTCCACTCCTCGCCCTCACGACGATAAATGTATGATTCCGCCGTTTCCGCTCGGTGCGCACGTCGTGCGCTGTCTGCCGCAGAAACGACGACAGTGTCGGGGTCCTCTGGTCCGACGGCAAGCCCCCAGACGTAGCCATGTTCGAGGCCATCCTGTGGGTAGGTCCACGTTGTTCCAGCATCAGGAGACTCAGCATATCCATCTCCCGCTGCCGTGTAAACACGCTTCGGAGCTGCCTGGTGAGTCGCCAGGGTGTGGTTATCCAGTCGCCCACCCGCTGGATGGTCAATCCAACTGGTGCCAGCATCCGTTGTCTTGATGAACGCGCCCGCTTCGATAGCCACATAGACGGTATCAGGTTGCTCCGGATGGTGTGCAAGCCACCGAACGTGATGCGTATGCGGGCGGGGTGGGAACGACCACCGCTCGGCAGTATCAAGCTCATCCAGTGGCGCACACGATTGCCAATTAGTGCCGCCGTCTGTGGACCGATAGACTGCACTTGGCTCCGTTCCAGCCCAGACCTCATCGGGGTCGTGTGGACTGACCGAAAGGGCAGTGATTCGGTCATCGATATCGCTCACACGCTCGAAGGTTTTGCCACCGTCCACACTGCATTGAATACCAGCCTCAACCGTTCCAACGAATACCCGTTCCGGTCGCTCAGGGCTTGCAGCGAGCGATTCAATTTGTTGACCGTCGAGTGTTTCGAGAGTCTCCCAGTCAGTTGTCTGTGCACAGTGTGACCGTCGTTGTCTGTCGATTACGAGTAGGCGGTCGGATAGTGCAGCATACGCATACATTGGGCTATGAAATAACGAGGGCCTCAGGGTTTGTCGGCATCGTCCGAATCGTCTGACGAATCCGAGTCGGTGGCTTCAGCAGCTTCAGCGTCCGTCTCCTCTGCAGTTTGCTCGGTATCCGAGTCGTCCTCGTCTTCATCATTAGCAACAGTTACGACAACAGGCTCTTCGTCGATTGCGGTTACAGGCGATTCGGAATTAGAAGAACCAACGGTTTTGCCAAGAACGTACCCAACTGTACCCCCGACAACTCCACCAACCACGGCAGCCAGTTTGCTTCGTCGTGAACCTACCGCAGTACCAACAAACCCGCCAAGAGCGGACAGTTTCTTCGCGCTCAGCTTCGAACTCTGCGTTGCTGTGTCATCGTGCTCGTGAGACATACGTCAGTATACTGGCTGAAGGCTCCTATACCCACCGGCTCGTTTCACGGAACAATAATCTGTTAGCTAGATGCCATCATCCGGTCGTCGTTCCAGGGTCACTTCTTCAACAACTTCCCTCCCATCGCGAATCACGGTCACCTCAATCGTCTGTCCAGGTTCGGTCTCAAGGGCAAGGAATGCTGATAATCGCTCACCCGTCTGGATATCCCAGTCGTCAAGACCGATTATGACATCGCCACCGACGGGAACCGTTGCACCGCGAACCGTCGTCGTGTCTGTCGTTTCCTGCAAAGCGCCGCTTGATGGGCCAGTTGGAAGCACTTCATTCACGTAGACACCCCAGGTCACATCGCCGAGGTCGTTGGCCTCGATAATATCTGGCGTGACGTCAACGGACAGGATACCAAGAAACGAGTGTTCATAGTTCCCATCTTCAATCAGTGCTGGGACGACACGTCTGGTCATCGCAGCAGAGATTGCAAACCCGATATTTTCGCCCTGTCCAGCACTGACGACGCCGACGACTTCACCGTCGTAGGTAATCAGCGGGCCACCGCTATTCCCCGGATTAAGCGCGGCATCAGTCTGTACACCGTCGGCAATCGAGAAGTCCCGGCCGGGAATAGTAATCCTTCGATTACGACCGCTGATGACACCGGTGGTAAACGAACCAGTCAGTTCGAACGGATTACCAATGGCCGCCACAGGTGTCCCAACTGGTGGGGCACTTTCAACAAGCGGGAGGGCGGAAATATCCTCGGGTCGACCATCGACAACCTCCAGAACTGCTAGGTCGCTGTGCGCATCTGTGCCGACCACAGATGCCTCACGCCAGCCATTATCGGTAAACCAGATGAACGGGTCTTCAATCTCTCGGACTACGTGCTCGTTCGTAACAAGATACTCATCGTCGTATACCCAGGCTGTGCCACCACCAGTCTGTCCCATCTCTTCGAGACGGACGGTAGCAACCGACTCGACGGCTGCCCGGTACACTTCTGCCAACTCAGAATCGGCAGGTGGTTCAGCGATCTCATCGGGTGGGTCACCAAAACTCTCCGGGAATCCATCTGTCGGCTCCGGATTCGAATCATCGCTCTCCTGTTCCGGGGCGCTTACTGCACATCCTGCAGAAGCAACGGAGAGGGCAAATCCTGTGCCGGCTAACACTCGTCGCCGCGAGATACGCGGGTCGTCCATACTTACATCTAGGGCGGTAGGAAAGTGAATGTTTCTCCAACAGAAGCACTGACAGAACGGTACCACACTCCTAATTCTCAACGTACCGGGTATTGGTTATATGTCAAAGAAATATACTTAACCTGGTGTCAACGCTCATCGGTGTGGCTATGCTCACCGTTTTCCCATGACAGCAACCAATCTCGCTGTCGCCCCTGCCGTGGTGACGGGCGAGCATACACGTTCTCGAAGACAGCAGCAGGGTCGGCTTCAGCCTGCTGTTCTGCGACGGTGACGGCACGGTCCAGTTCGTCTGTCACTGCCGCCTCGATTGTCGATTTTTTCTCTGAATCAATCACCCCATGAGAGCGGAGATACCGCTCAAATCGGTGAAGCGGGTCTTTGGTTCGCCATTCCGGAAACTCTTCCTGGAGATGCTCGTATCGCTCAGGGTCATCGCTCGTCGAATGGGCCCCCTGTCGGTAAGTCAGGCTTTCGATAAGTACTGGTTCACCTGCCTGTGCCGAATCAACTGCATCTCTCACTGTCTCCATCACCGCAATTGGGTCGTTCCCATCAACCTGTCTGCCAGCGAACCCATAGGCCTCCGCTTTCTGGGCAATGGTTGCACTGGCTGTCTGCCTGTGACGCGGAAGGGAGATTGCCCAGCCGTTGTTCTCACAGAAAAAGACGGTCGGCGTCTCGAAGACACCGGCTATGTTCAACGCTTCGTGAAAATCACCCTCGGATGTTGCACCGTCTCCGAGATAACAACAGACAACACTGTCATCGTCGGTGTAGTTCATCGCCATTCCAGCCCCAACAGCATGGGGTAGCTGTGTCGCAATCGGAATTGCCTGTGGAAAGTTAGGGATGTCGTGGTCGGATGCGAACTCGGGATATCCCAATCGAAACAGGAGAATATCGCTCATCGGGACGCCACGAGCGATTTGTAACGCATTCGAGCGGTAAGTCGGAAAGAGCCAATCGTCATTCGAGAGAGCGTGCGCAGCACCGACCTGTGATGCTTCCTGTCCACGAAACGGCGGATAGCTACTCATCCACCCCTGTCGTTGCAGTGATACCGCACGCTCGTCGAACTGCCTCGCTCGATACATATCACGGTAGAGAGCTACCGCGGTTTCATCCGAGAGAGCAAGGTCGTCAAAAGGTGTTGTTTCGATGACCTGGTGCATACTGTTCGGTCTCAGCCCAGCATCATATTGATTTGGTCCTATTGACGTTTCAGAGGGGCTGGCGTGTCAGCGGCTACTATCAGTATTGATAGTTATATGCTGAGAAATAATTAACTGGCTACACGGTCAAAAGAGCTTATTGGGAGAGCTATGGCAAACAGAGTAGGGGCGTTACGGGAGCGACTTTTTTCCGCAGAAGAATCGAAATCGGCAACCGACCGTATTCTCAACACTGTTGAGACAGAACTCGAATCAGACGAGTTCGTCCACCAGCATCTACTTGGGAAAACCGACTACATTACCTTCGAGAAAGACGGGGTCGCTGACCGGCTGGCTGTGGGTGGCTCCGCAAGTGCACTCGTCGTTCTCACCGACCGAAAGTTACTGTTTGCAGTCGTCTCGATGGAAGATACGCTTGTCCAGGAAGTTTCCTATATCGATATCAAGGATGTTGACATAGACGATGGATTGCTCCGGTCAAAACTGACAGTTGACGTCTGGCCATCGGGACGGTACCAGCTTACTGTCCGTGATTCGACCGCACTCGGTGCAGCAGTTTCAACGCTCGAACCGGTGAGTGAGTGCTGGCAGTATACTGCTTCGATGCTCGAAGCCGCAGGCGAACGAATACCTGCTGTCGGGAAAGCAATCGAAAAAGGTGAGTTAGGAACCGTTCGGACGGAACGAACCGCCGTGGAAACCAAACTCAGCCGTGCGCAACAACGTGTCGAAGAGACCGTCGAGGAGACGGAGATAGAAGCCCTTCCAGCGCTCGAACAGCGAATCGATGCAACCGAAACAGAACTGTATCGCACCGAAATGCAGGCTCGTGTTGCAAGAGCGTCCTCGTTAATGTCTACCGGAGAGCAGCGTGTCGAATCACGACAGTACACTGAAGCGGTTGAACAGCTCTGGAAGGCTCGCGACCATCTCGAAAATGCAAGAATGCTCGCCCGACGCGCAGATATAACCGAGCCATCTGTCATCGAGGCACGCCTTGACCGGGTCGAGAATACACTCGAAAGCGTTCGGGTTCGACCGCTGGCGCTGGCAAAACAAACGCATGAACGAGCAGAATCGGTTGACAGCCTGAAGGCGCGTGTCGAATTGCTGCAGGAGACTTTTGAACAGTATCGCGATGCGCTCACTGCTGGCTGGGGAACCGACTTCGAATTTGCGGGTGATAGGGAAACAATTCGTGAACAGCTCCAGCTCGTCGTCGAAGCGTTGACTGAGGCTCGTTGTCGGTATGCCCGGGCGCTCGCAGACCGGGCACTGACACATCGCAAGGCAGGACGGACCGAGCAGGCAGAAGAACTCGCGAAACGGACACACAACCAGTTAACCGCAGCGCAACAACTCGCCGGTGAGTTTCGTGCCGCAGATACTGACCAGGTCGACCGAACCATCGCAGATATCGCCACCGACCTGGGAACCTAGCTGAGTCGAGTTACTCAAAACTGGTGAGTGATAGCTGGTCCTGTGCTGCCAGGATATCTTTGCTCGTTTGCCAGGAGGCCCGTGCACAGGAGGGTAACTCCCCGTAACTGTTGACAAACTCGTGTAGGAACTGTCGGGTCGTCTCGTCGCTCGGGTAGCCACTGCCAATCTCTCCGTACTGGGCGGCAAGCGCCTGTACGTGTGCCTCCCGAGCGACTTTCGCAATGATACTCGCAGCCCCCACAATCCGGTAAGTTTCATCTGCCCTGTGTTCGGCTCTGAGTTCCACATCCTGTGGGACGTTCTCACCAACACGGCGTTCAAAGCGGACGGCGTTGGTGTCCCCCGCGTCGAGATAGCCAGCATCCCCATCAACTGCAATCTGGGAAAGCGCCTCAGCCTGTGCCGTGACGGTCAATTCGTTCATGTTAGTCTCGGGGTCATCGATGCGGTCGACAGAGACCTCTGCGACAGCGACAGAATCCGAAACAGTTCGAATAGTCGTTGCTAGCTCCTCTCGACGAGGCTGGGAGAGTTGTTTTGAATCCGTGATATCGTCGGGCAGTGCTGCGGGGTCGGCTCTCACGGCCGCAGCGAACATCGAGCCCACGACTGGGCCTTTTCCAGCCTCGTCAACGCCGACATGCATTACTCAGATACGAGACGCCAACGCGAATAAATGTTTGTCGGACAATTCCCTACCGAAACCGCAGTGCGGTTGAGGGCTGTTTTGTGAGAACTGCCCTACTGCCGTACTCTCGCAAGAAACAGTAATCCGATTACTGCAATGATAGCAGCGGGTACGCCGAACCCTGGTCCGAATGTATCCTCAATCTCCTCAGTGAGGCCGTCAGTCTCGCTCGGGTCGCCAACGATGATGGTTCTTGTCTCAGTGGTGGTTGCCCCGTGTTCGTCGGTGACGGTCACCGATAGTTGCCGTTCACCTTCTGACATGAGCTCAAATTCAACTTGCTCTGCAGATGCTTCGAGTCCGTTTGTTTCCCACGCCACATCGTAGGCCCCGAACTCGTTTGTCACGTCAGCTTCCGCAAGAAATACCTCGCCTGGGTCAACTTCGTCAGGAGCGTTTATCGTCACGGATGGTTCATCGTTAATCAGTATCTCCTCAGCGACAGTCGCTGTCGCACCAGCCTGTGTCTGGACTGTCAACACAACCGAGTACTCTCCATGGACTGAGAAATCGTATGTCAGTTCCGACTCATCCGTTTCCATCGTTTTCTCTTCCGGCCCCATTATGTCCCACGTGTAGGTCTCGATATCCTGGTCACTACTGGCATGGAAGGTAACGGACTCACCAGCGGTCACCACAGCAGGCGCATCGAATGATACCTCAGGTGCTGCGGACTCGTCATCGGGCGCATCGAACACGTACTCAACGACTGCTTTCTCCCCTGGCTCAAGATGGTTGAGCGCCCAGCCATCGTCGACTGCGGTCACATCACTGGATACACCTTCGTCGGTACCATGTAACTCACCGCCATCGAATTCATCGGGGACGCTCAACTCGACAAACGGGGCGATACTCGTTCCAGTACCGGCGTTCGAAATCGAAAACTCCACTGTTCCCTCTGTCCCCGCACCGACGACGGTATCCGTGATTTCGATAGCAAGCTCGGAACCAGTGTCATCAACTTCGTATATTTCGGGCCCCGGTACCGAGAGCGATTCCGGCTGGGACCGGATAGATGCGTCGAAAAAGCCGCTCATATCCGTTCGCGCTGCATCGCTAACAAACGACTCGAATTCCGCATCACTAACTGACCCCTGACTCATCACCGCATCTCCACCCTCTTTGTTTTTCGTCTCCATAACATCCCTGTAGGTGTCCGTTCCAGCAGAGGCATCCCTGATTTCTCGGTCTAACGCAGCGAGTGTGAGAGCACCGAGTTCGTAATCAGTCTGGCCACTCCAGGTATCTGGTTCAGCAAGAATCGCATCCGCGTGGTCCACATCGGCGCCCTCCAGGGCGGCATAGAAATCGTGATACTCGATATGACCCTGTTTCATCGCCAGCAAATAGGCGTAATAATCCGCTTCGGCCTCGATTGTCCAGGCGACGTCAGATTCGGGTTGGAAGTTCTGCTGAGAGTGAACGTATTCGTGCCAGAGGGTCGTTCGCGGTGGTTCCAGACTATCTTCGTGAACCCAGAAGTCACCGTTGCCGCCCGTGGCCAATCCACCGCGTCGAATCGGGTCCGTAACAATGTATGCCCGAAGTGCCTCTCTCGGCTCCGCTATCTGGAACTGCTCGACCGTCTCCTCAAGAATCTCGCTGATTTCCGTATTCGAGAGTGACGGATTCGCCTCGTCAGCGGTCACGACTGTCACATCACCCAGGTCAGTGGTAACTGTCTCACTTTCGTACGGCCCAACGTAGGCCATCTCATCCCCAGCCACTCCCTCAAAGCTGTGGTCCATCGTCCGGTCGAACGAGAGGTCGCCAGTTCCGGCAAACTCAGCTTGCGTCGATACCGCACCGACCAGTGCCCAGTCTTCAGTTCCGGCAAAATCCAGACCGTCGTACTGTCCTCTGGACTGGTCAACTGCTCGCTCAACTTCAAGCACCGGCTGTTCGGTCTCACCATCCCATTCGTAGATATTTTCGCGCGCCTCGGTAAACCCGTCTCCGGATTTGACAGTTGCTTCGGAGACGGTTACCGTGAGTTCGGAAATGTCACCACCGAGATAGTACGCTAACTCGTATGTTGCTGTATCTCCTTCACGTGGGTCACTCACGAGTGATTGAACCTCGATAACATCCCCGCCGTCGGCAACCACTTCAGTCTGTTCCGCTGTAGCGTCTGCTCCGACGGCAACGCCCCCGCAGAGTACGAGTACCAGACATGCAACCACCATCCATCGAATCCCGGGCCGTCCTCTAATCACTGGCGGATATATCGGATGCCTCAATAAAAACTCTCTGTCTGGAAAATGATATTATCTTCGTCACAGTCAAACGAGCAAATCGGTTCTCGTTTAATCGTTACTGAAATATTCGTCCTGTTCGAACGGTTCTTCCTCCCCTTCGACCGCCAGCACGTCGAGTGCAGTGACTTCCGCCGTGACGCCAAGCAACCCAGCCAGACTTGGTTCAGTCCGTCTCTCATCGCTACTCACTAACTCCTTGACATAGAGTCCTCCTGCACCGTGAACCTCGATGGTGGCACTGGTTGAGTGACCCTGCTTTCCATCAGATTCGGTTAGCTCTCCGGTTGCATCGTAAACTTCGCGAATGCGAGTTTTGGCAGCCCGCCGGTGAGACACTCGCTGTGGTGTCCGCTGTTCTATTGTCGCACCGGTAAGTGCATCGAGTGCATCCGCAAGCGCGTCCTCGGTGACTGGTTCGTCGAATTCTACTGTCATCCGATACTGTTTGCTCGCCTCGTGCTCTTTCACTCGCTCAACCATGTCGTAGGTCGCACGCCGAAGCCCCTCGACCTCGATTTTCCCGCCTGCGGCCTCGTTGATTTGTGTTTCGAGTGCGCCCGTATCGATAGCACGTTTCCGTGGCTCATCCACTTCGATAACAAATGGCCGACCGGTTCCGAGCATGAGCGCGTCAACATCCTCCCTCCCTGCGCCATGAAAGATAGCGCCCGTTCCATCCATGGCTTCGCGGACGTGTGGACCGGCGAGTTGTTCGACGCTTTCGTCGTAGCGATAGCCCGACCCATCACAGCCGGTACAGATAGCTCCCTGCACTCGTCCGGTTCCGTTACAGTCACTGCAGGGCCACCGTGTCTGTGGGATATCCCGTTCGAGTTTTCTGTATCGGCCATAGACGAACGCGGAGTTAACCTGCAGGTCAATCTCGTCAGTTGCAAGGTCACAGACCAACAGCACATCCGGTCGACCAAAATCAACTGTCGTGTCAGTTCGCTCGCCGAATCGTTTCCCAATCTCGCGGTTATATTCGCTTTTCAGCAACTCGCCTGCATCCGGTTCGAGACCGATATCCTCCCGAAGCAGTTTGTCGTTTTCCTCAAGCAGTGGCGGCACTTTGGTCCCGACCTGATAGGTGTCGAATTCGTATCCATGCACTGCTGCGACTGCCTGTTCGACCCACCAGTCGAATCGGTCACACTCACCTTCACAGACCCAGCACTCATCAGGCGCTTCGTAATCAATATCATCCTCAAGGGCACGCGCAATGCGAAGGGCATTCCCCCGCTGGTCGTTCGAGAGGCCAAAGCTTCGGTTGGCAACGAGACGGCCGAGACAATGGTCACAGAGCGGGCCCGTTTCGAGGGCATCGTTCGCAAGCGAAAGTACTGTCATTGTGCGAGCGTCGGTGCCAGTGCCTAACTGGCTTTCGAACGGTCGGGGACGCGGTCTATGGAACAGACCTTACTATCATTGTGTGTGCCAACCGCACCGCTGCTCAATCTGCGGCGACTTCGCCAGAGCCAGTGACAGCGTTCGGGTCCTGAATCCAGAGGTCGCCAAAGAGTTCATCCTGTCTGAGTCGTACCGTGCCGCGATGGGAGAGAAAAAGTAACCCGAGGAAGGTATCGACACGGGAGCCGCCGGAGTCCGAGACCTCTCTGAATAGAACTTCTTTTCGGCCGCGGTCGTATTGTTCTCTCACTGCACCGTGGACGTTGTCAATAACCACTTCGATATCCTCGCCATGTACCTTCCCAGTGACGTCTTCCTCGGTCGGTTCGTCGTCAGCCCGGAACTGGTCTGCCGACCGGTAATCCATCTGCTGGGTTCCCCGCTGGAAGCCACCCGGTGAGTTGCTCGTATCGTACTCGCGTGATTCTTTCCACCAGTTATCGCGTTCGGCGCTCCGGAGTTCGCGAACCAGTTCGTCAAGCGTCTGTGGCATCCCGCGGGCCCGCTTGCGTTCGAGTCTGCGGTCCATCTCTCGTTCGAGTGTTGCAAACGGGTCCGGCTCGTCGAACGGGGTTTCGGACCCCTCAAGTGCCCGTTCCCATGGCTCCGGTTCCTCTTCTTCCGGGTTATCATCGGACATCATCGCGTCGCCTTTCATCCGAAGCAACACGCTGGCATAGAACAGTGCGCGTCCGGACGTACGCAGGTCGGATTCGTCGAGTCGGTCCAGAAACTTATCCGTCACGTCGACGATATCGATATCCCAGGGGTCAATTTCGTTATCTTTCGCCAGTTGAACCAGGACTTCGACGGGTTCGACGCTGTCCTCATCGGAGCCATCTCCATTTGTCGCATTCGATTTGTCGGGTTCCGAATTTGTTTCTGGAGTCTCTCCGTTTTTTGACGGTGAGCCAAACGGCATTTCATCGGCCGAGTCATCCGGCCGTTCTCGCTCGTCGTGGCCCGTGATATCAAGCGGTATCTCCTCAGTCATCCGCTGGCACCTCGCTGTCCCCGGAGAGGTCAATTCCCGTCACCGCTGACACGTTGTTCTCCTGCATCGTGACACCGATTGCACGCTCGGAACGGTCGAGCATTGCTGAGCGGTGTGAGACGACGATAAACTGTGCCTTGCCCGCGAGTTCGTCAACCATCTCGCCGACGAGGTCAGCGTTGGCAGCATCGAGGAAGGCATCGACCTCATCAAGTGCGTAAAACGGTGCCGGGTTATGACGCTGGATGGCAAAGATGAATGCAAGCGCCGTCAACGATTTTTCACCGCCGCTCATCGCGTTGAGCCGCTGAATCGGCTTATCACCCGGCTGTGCTTTCATAGTCAGACCACCATCGAATGGGTCGTCTTCGTTTTCCAGATGGAGCGTCCCACTACCGTTCGACAGTCGCTCAAAGATATCCTGGAACTGTTCGTTGATTGCCTCGTATGCATCCATGAACGTCTCCTTCTTGCGAGCCTCGTAGGATTCGATTCGCTCACGAATGCCATCGGCCTCCTCCACGAGAATTGCCTTCTTTTCGCGGAACTCCTCCAGTTCCTCGTGGACGCGGTCGTATTCTTCGATAGCCAGCATGTTGACCGGTTCGAGTGCAGCCATCTCCCCTTCGAGCCGCTGAATCTCCGCTTCGACCTCGTCGTGGTCCGGAACCTCTTCTGGGTCATACTCACCAACTTCGGCCTCCAGTTCGTCGATTTCCCACTCAAGTCGCTCATGTTCTTCACGGAGTTCTTGCAGCGCAGTCTCGACGTCCGCGACCTGCTCTTTTGCTTCATCACGCTTGCGTCGGGCCGAATCAACCGCCTCCCGAAGCTCAGTACGTTCCGCTTTCAGCTCTTTGAGCTCATCTTCGAGGTCTGCGACTTCCGCCTCTTTTTGTTCGAGTAACTCCTCTTTCTCCGTAATCTGGGATTCAAGTTCCTCGATACGTGCTTCGGCGTCTTCCTCTTTCTCTTCCGCCTTCTCGATATCATCTCGAAGGGTCTCGATTGCCTCTTCAGCGTAGTCTCGTTCCAGTTCGAGCTTTTCGAGGTCCGCGTCGAACTCGCTGACCCGCCGTTCGAGGTCGTCAATCTCCTCATGGATGGTTTCGGCTCTGGCTGAAAGCTCTGGAAGGTCCGAGTCGGCCACTTCCGCCTCCAGTTCGGCGATGGACTCTTCTATGTTTGCAATCTCCTCGTTTTGTTCGGCGATTGCCGCCTCCAGTTCATCCATCTGCTCCGAAACGTCGGTTCGGTCGCTCTCTATCTCCTCCAGTTCAGCCTCCAGTCGTTCGATTCGCTCGGACTCCTCGGAGATCTCTCGTTCCCGTTTTTCGATTTCGGATTCAAGTTCACGAACTGTCTCGGCCGCTTCGGATTCCTTCTCACGGGCGTCTTCGAGACGCTCTTCGACATCGCGGAGGTCGGTTCGAACGGATTGGCGCTCCTCTTCGAGTTCGTTAATTTTCGCTGCGACGCGTTCGAGTTGTCCCTCGCTTCCGGAAAACGAGTACCGCGACCCCTTGCTCGACCCGCCGGTCATCGCCCCGGATTTCTCGACAAGGTCGCCATCGAGCGTGACGATTCGGTAGTTGCCCATCAACTCCCGGGCTGTTTCGATGGTATCGACGACGAGCGTATCTCCGAGCACGTACGAGAACACACCCGAATACTCGGGGTCAAAGTCGACGAGGTTGATTGCGAAATCGACGACACCGTCGTGGCTCGGGAGTGACGGCAGTGACCGCTGGTGCATCTCGGTCAGTGGCAAAAACGTTGCTCGCCCGGCGTTTCGCGATTTGAGATATTCGATACACTGCTGGCCAACGTGGTCATCGTCGACAACGACGTTTGCGAGTCGACCGCCAGCGGCTGTTTCACAGGCTGTTGCATACTGGTCCATCACGCTGCCAAGTTGGGCGACCGTACCGTGTACACCATCCATATCCGCGTTGAGAACGCTCGTCACAGCACGACCGTACGAGCTATCTCCTGACTGACCAGCTTTGGCTTCTAGCTCAGCGTACTGCTGTTGTGCCGCGCTGATGTCGTCTTTGATATCGCTCAGGGTATTCTGCAGTTCACGTTTCTCATCGCGGAGGTCATCAACCACTTCCTCCATCGTATCGCGGTTTGCCTCGGCCTTTTCGAGTTCGAGTTCGAAATCGTCGATATCGGCTTCGATTTCCGGAACTCGCTCTTCGATACGCTCGATTTCCTGGCGCTTTTCTCGCTGTTCGTTTGACCGACGTCGAGCCTCATCGAGCAACCGGTCCTGTTCGCGCTGAAGGTCGTTTTTCTCGGATTTGGCTGCTTCGAGGGCCTGTTTTCGGTCCTGCAGTTCGTTTTTGACCTCCTCGAACTCATCACCGACCTCGTCAATCTGCTTTTCGACGGTTTCTAGTGCCTCTTCTTTCTCCTGAATAGTGGCAGCAATCGATGATTTCTCGACTTTCGTCTCTCGAATCTCCGATTCGAGGTCATCAATCTCCTCCTGTTTCCGGTCGATTTTGACAAACGCTTGCCTGCGCTCGGCTTCTGCTTCCTCGATGCGGTCCTCTGCGGCTGCAATTGCATCTTCAATCCGTGCAATATCGCCTTTGATTTCCTCGATTTCCCGTTTGATTTCGAGCTGTTCGTCCTCGCCTTTCCGCTCGATTTCCTCGTTGAGTTCCGCCAGTTCATCCTCCCGTTCCATCAGCGTTGCCTGATGGGCGTCGAGGGTGTCCTGTCGCTCAGCAAGTTCCTCCTCGTGTTCGTCAATCTTTACGCTGAGTGTCTCGTGTTCTTCCCGTTTGTCCTCAAGTTCGGCTGCCTTCCGGTAGCTCTCGTACGTTTCTTTCTCGTCCCGAAGGTCCTGATAGCGGAGTGCCGTCTCCCGCTCGTCTTCAAGCTGGTCGAGTCTGTCCGCTTTTTCTTCGATACGGAGGTCAGCCTCGTCGATGTGGTCCTTTACTGCATCGAGTTCCTCGAATGCATCCTCCTTTTTCGCATCGAACTCCGCAACGCCGGCAATTTCGTCTATTATTTGACGGCGGTTGCCCGGCGTCATGTTGATAATTTCGGTGACATCGCCCTGCATGACGACGTTGTATCCTTCCGGCGTCACGCCAGCAGCGGCGAGTAAATCCCGGATATCGGAGAGGTTCACCGAGCGACCGTTGATGTAATAATAGGAGTAGTAGTTCTCTTCGGTCTCTTTGACGCGGCGCTTGATGCTTATTTCGTCGATGTCCCCGACATCTTCAGTTCCGGTGGCCGAGATGACCTGCCCTCGTTCGAGCGTACGGTCACTGTTGTCGAGTACGACTTCCACGCTTGCTTCACGCTCACCCTGGAAAGATTCGCCTTCCTGATGACCTGGATTGTAGATGAGGTCCGGCAGTTTCTCGGCGCGGATGCCCGAGGTTCGTGCGAGACCAAGTGCGAAAAGAATCGAATCGATAACGTTCGATTTGCCCGACCCATTTGGGCCGGTAACGGTTGTGAAGTCCTCGTAAAACGGCAAGCGGGTCTTCCGACCAAAGCTCTTGAAGTTGTCAAGGACGAGCTCTTTGATATACATGGGGATGCTCGTGGAGGAGTCGCGGCCTCACGCGATGATGATATCGTCCGTCTCCTCCGTGTTATCCGTGCTGTTGTCGCCCTGGGGTTTAGTTTCTTCGCTGGC
>LKMJ01001321.1_pt1 | contig 21652 bp, 22 predicted proteins | sample 643391 | NCBI WGS metagenome assembly LKMJ01 (sample SAMN04112250, study PRJNA286221) | soda lake metagenome | biome: soda lake; feature: Kulunda Steppe; material: water; isolation source: sample PL-Br10 brine of Picturesque Lake | place: Russia: Kulunda steppe | collected 2010-07
CGCAACGGCGTGCCGGCCGTTATTTCGACGCTCGGAAGCCGCCAGAGGTCGATATCGCGCGGATCGGGGACCGGGCAGCCGCCCGGATCGCCACACCCGTCGGCGCTCACGCCTCGGGACCCTCTCCGACTGAAGCCGCCACCGCCCGTGCGACCGCGTCGGCATCGCCCGCGCGGATCGCGTCTGCCGGGGTGCGACGACCGAGCCAGGGGTTACGGATCTCCGCCCAGTCCCAGATGTCCCACGGCCCGTAATCGGCAGCGAGCAGCGCGCGCACCGCCTCGGCCGCGAGGCGCCGGTGTTCGAAGTCGTGCGCCAGCTGGAAGGTCGGGATGACCGCCTCTCCCTCGTGGGTGACGGTGATCAGCCGACCCGCCTTGCGGTCGCGCTTGATGCGGGTGCGGGCAGCCTCCGCGCCCACACCACGCTCGGCGAGCGCGGCGACGTACTGGGCAGTGGTCACCGCGGTCCCGGATGCGAGCAGCCGCGCGTACCCCCGGTTCGCCAGCGCTGCCTGCGCGGCCGCGGCGTCGAGTCGGCTGCTCGGTGAGGACCGCGGCCGCTCCGAGGCCCCGGAGGACCTCGACGCGCAGCTGTCCGATGACGAACCCGACGGCTTCGGCGGATCCTGTAGCTGTAGCGCACGTGCTACGGCCCAGGTATCGTGGAACCATGACCAGAACGATCAGCCAGCGCGAGCTTCGCAACGACAGCGGCGCGATCATGCGCGCGCTTGATCGCGGAGAGGTGTTCGTGGTGACCCGGAACGGCATCCCGGTCGGTGAGCTTCGTCCAGCCCATCGACGATCCGTGCCTCGCGAGCTGCTCGTTGCGGCGTTCGCCACCGCTCCTCGTGTCGATGCTGCACGGTTCCGCGAAGACCTCGACGCGGTCATCGACCAGAGCCCCGAGCCGCGAGCGTGAACGACGAACCATCACCTCCCGTTGCGCAGGGGCTGCTCGATACGTCTGTGATCATCGCCCTGGAGCAGATCCCGGTCGGCTCCTTACCTCTTGAGCCAGCGATCTCCGCGGTCACCCTCGCTGAGCTTGCCGCCGGCCCCCACGCGACCGACGACACCGAGGAACGCGCCCGTCGCCAGGACCAGCTCCAGCGCATCGAGGCGCTGTTGGATCCGCTGCCCTTCGATGCTGCCGCTGCCCGCGCCTACGGCCGCATCTCCGCCGCGACGCGTGCACGGGAGCGCAAGCCCCGTGGCGCGCGAGCAGTGGACCTCCTGATCGCCGCGACTGCGCTGGGGAACGACCTCCCCCTGTTCACACGCAACCCGAGCGACTTCGACCACCTCGCAGCTGTGGGCCTGGAGGTCCACACGGTGTAGGCACCCATGTCCCGATGACATCGCCGCAACAGACTGCCCGTGCTCAGGCTGCGCACGTTCGCTGGTGCGCCGTGCCCGATGGCCGCCACCTCGGCACCAGCACTGTGGTCCCCATCCAGCCCGAGCCTTCTGCAGCCCCGTGTCCGCCGACCCGGCTGCTCGGCGAGGGCCGGGGCCACTACGAGGTCCCGGACGACTTCGACGCGCCGCTGTCCGATGAGGAACCCGACGGCTTCGGTGGGTGAAGGCGCTGCTCGACACCCACGTCTGGTTGTGGATGCTCACCGCTCCCGAGCGTCTCGGGCCGCAGCGCCCGGTGGTCGAGGACGCGGGCAACCGGCTCCTCCTGTCGGCAGCTAGCACCTGGGAGATCGCGTGGAAGTACGCCACCGGGCGGCTCGAGCTGCCGGAGCCGCCCGGCTCCTACGTGCCCGCACGGATGCGTTCGACCGGGGTGGAGCCGCTGCCCATCAGCTCGGCACACACCCTGGCCGCCGGGGCCCTGCCGTTGCTGCACCGTGACCCCTTCGACCGGCTACTGGTCGCCCAGGCGCAGCAACTCCGCATCCCACTGCTCACCGCTGACCCCGTGACGAGCCATCGTCTTCCGTTCCGCGGGGGCTTCCTGACGCGTCGGTCGACATCGCCATCGGGGAAGCCGTCGTGGCGCTCGCTGGCGAGGGCGATGCACGCACACTGCCGTATACGTATGGGTAGCGCTCTCGTTACAGAAGCGGGCACATGCCTGCTCGACTCTTGACCGTCGCCGAAGCCGCCCAACGTCTCGGGGTGGTAGCGCAGCGCGTCCGCGCGCTGGCGCAAGCCGGTGAACTGGCCGCACTCTGTGTTCGGCGGCGGGTGTTGGTGAAGTACGCCCAAGATGGCGGGGCTGATGGGCTGCTGCCCTTCGGGAGCTGGCCTGGATCCCCCACCGTGGTGCGCGCGACGGGGGAAGTGGTCGGTCCTGACAGCGGCGGACGAGGTGCCGCTGGCTTCGTCAGGACAGGAACGGCGCAGGGTCGGAGAAGCCACGTGGGCCGCAGACCCACCGCGGCTCACCGTCCATCGTGACCGCAACCTTGTGGCGCAGGGCGTCGTCGACGTCGGTGAGCACGAGCGCATCGACGTCGGCCCAGGAGGCTGCGGCGGCCGCTCGCGCGACGTGAGGAGGGAAGCGGCCGTCGAGTGGCTCCGATGCCGCGGGGACGATGCCGCCGCGGCTCACTGCGGCGAGCTTGGCGATCGCTGCGACGTATCGTGCGACGTCTGGCGCTGCCAGGCCCGTGGTCTCCGCCAGAGCGTCACCGACGTGTTTGAGCTGGTCGTGGGCGACCACCAGACCCCACTGACGGCGGTGGATGACGACCCCCAGCGCGTCCGCGTGCGAGTTGCTGGAGCGAGCCGGCGGCCTCGGGTAGTCCGCGAACGTAGAGCTGGAACCGAGGAACGCCCAGCTCATCGTCGGCTCGTCAAGCACCACGAGCCGGTCATTGCTGAGGTCACTCAACCTGGGTTACCTGCTCGGCCTGCTCCTGCTCGGCCAGCAGCGAGGCCGGCAGCGGCCGACGGTGACGCGATGGCGGAACCGCGGGCTGGGCGATCAGGTCGACCAGTGCGCTGATCTGCTCATCGAGTTCGTCGGTTGGACGAGCGAGGGAGCGGCGCATCGCATCCTCGATGGCTGCGCGGTCGGGCAGGTGCAGCGCCGCGGCAGTGTCACCGTGGTCCTGCAGCACGCGCAGTTCGGTTACCAGCTCCTCGCGGTCGAGCAGATCGAGGGTGTGGCGCCACAACTCGCTGCGGCCGACATCGCGCGCCCGCTGGTGGCGTTCCCACCGTTCGCGGTCGGAGGGCATCGCTGAGATCGTCACCGTTTCCGCTTGTCGTGCCATCGTGCGCCTCCCGCTCGGTGGCGAGAGTACGCCCCGTTGTTGCCGGTTGTCAACGGCTTTGCGCGCGGAGGAGTTGCGTACAAGCATGTGGTCGTCGCGGGTCTTCTTGCGCGCACACAACAACACCCGCTACCGAACTCACTCCGGTCCGAGCGTGAGGAGTCTTGCTCATCGACGACGAGGCGTTGCTGTCACAGTTGGATCGCAAAGCGCGTCATCGCCTGCGTCAGCGGCTGGACGAACCCGATCCCGCAGAGTTGCTCGCGGCGGTGCGCAACCGTGCGCGAGTGGTCCGTGTCAGTATCCACCCGTCGCGCGCTGCCCGGCTTGGCGACCGTGTGGTGCCTTCCGCCATCACCGGGGCCGGCGTCCACGGCTTCGGCCTGACTGGGGAGAACGCCGTCGACGGCTATCTGTCTGCGGACGCGCTCGCCGACGCTCGCGATGCGCTGCTGGGCGAGGTCGGTTCCTCCCCCTCTACGTCGTCATCTACCTCGTCATCATCGTCGTGATCGAGGTCGCTGTCCCCGAACTGGTCGGCGCTGAGCATGCCACTTGGCACGTCGTGCTCGACCTCGCCGCCGCCCACCTCCCTCGGTGGATGCTGGCGGGCGGCCTCATGGTGCACCTGCACATGAGCCTCGACCCACCGAACACCGACGGCAGAGGCCATCGGTTCACCCGGGACGACGGTGCGATGGTGGAGGTGCTGGCAGCCGACGTCGGGGAGCGGTCACGCCCGCACACCACCATCCCACCGGCCAGGACCGTGGAGGTGCCCGGCGGCCGCGGGCTGCTCACCGGTGCCGAACAGGTGCGCCTGATCTGTGACGGGCGGGCGGGGACGGTGATCTGGTCATCGACACGCTGGCACTCCTGCTCGACTCGTAGCCCGAGATCCCCAGATGGGCGTTCGCGCACGGGGAACCAGAAGTGAGAACCGTCCACGGTTGCGAGGGCTCCTACTTCGGGATGTGGAACAGCATGAGCCCGACGCGGACCCCGCGACCTGGGTCGTCGGGGAAGTGCAGGATGTGATCCGTCCAGGCGCCATCCAGCTCGTCGACCCGCTTGACGTGCGTCGCCGGGGCGGCGATCGCCGCTTGAGCGCCTATTGCAGGCTTGCTGATGTCCTTGTCCGGCACGAACAGCACCAGCGCGGCTTTCGAGTCACACCAGGTGAGGTAGCCGAGCATCTGGTCGGCCTTCGCCGCGAACGCCTTCACGCCGCTCCACATGCCCCGCTCAGCGACGAAGGCGTTGCGGTCCTCGTGGCCGATGAGGATCTCGGTCTTGTCAGCGGTGGTGACGGTTTCGTCGGTAGTCCTCCTTTCGACGGGCGGCGTGAGGTCGGTGATGAATGAGCTCCTTCGTCCGTTCCCGCGACCCAACTCCCAGGCAACCACCGGTACGGATCAGAGACTTGCCAGCGGGGTCCGGCATACGGACGATCACCTGCTGCTCGGGTGGTTCCGGTACTGGCTTCCCGCGGCGCAGTCCGCCCAGGGGGTGCCACGCCGGAGACTCATGCCGGCGGGATCACGCCCTTGGCGCCGCGCCCGCCGTTCCAGTCCGTGTACTGATAGGGGTTATCGAACAGCTCCTGCTCGGGCAGGTCCGGGGACATGCCCTCGGCCCACGCCTCCTCACCCATCGACGATCGCAGGTAGTCGACGGTTGACGACACCGCCTCCTTGGCGCGTGCTAGATCGCTGCCGATCAGCTCATGTTCGTGCTTGACCACCCGACCCTCCACAAGCACTGTGTGCACGTCACCCCGGGTTGCCTGGAAGACGACGTGGCCGTAGGGGTTCAGGATCGGGAACATGGCCGGTGAGCGGTCGTTCTTGATCAGCACGACATCGGCCTTCTTGCCGGGCTCGAGCGAACCGACCACATCCTGCATCCCGAGCGCCCGGGCGCCGCCATCGGTCCCCCAGCGCACGACCTCCTCAGCTCGCAAGGCGTTGTAGACCACGGTGTTCCCCTCCGCCTGGGCATCGAGGTGGTCGCGGCTCCGGTCGGCGCTGAGCGTCGAGCGCATCGCGGAGAACAGATCACCGCTCCACCACACGCTCGTGTCCATCGACAGGGAGACGGGGATCCCGTGACGCCGCAGCCCGAAGGTCGGCGGGTACCCCTGGCCGGCGCTCTGCTCGCTCTCGGTGGAGACTGATGCGTACGCGCCGGAGGCAGCGATGCGCTGGTAGGAGTCGTGGGACAGCGACGCGGCGTGCACGTACGTGACGTCCGGGGTCATGAAACCGTGGTCACACATGAGCTGGATCGACGTGTCGTTGGTCGCCCCCCAGACACCCGCGTGGGTGGTGACCCGCATGCCCATCTCCCGGGCCGCCTCGAAGGCGGCCTTCTCCGGGAAGTCAGGATCCCCGGTCACGTCGAACGCGAGCTGGGCTTGGAGCAGGTCCTCCTTGCTGCCGCGGTTGCGGTCCAGGAACGCGCGCACCTCCGGGCTCGGGACCCACTCCCAGGGCCCGGCCTGGATGTTCCCGTAGGCGAGGACGAAGCGGCCTGGGACGCTACGCAGGGCATCGGCTGCCGCCTCGGCGTGGTCGACGGTCTGCAGGCCGTGCGACCAGTCCACGACGGTGGTGACGCCGGCGTCGAGGGCTTCGACGGCCGCGAGCAGATTGCCGGCGTGGATGTCCTCAGGCCGGAAGCTCTTGCCATGGGTCAGGTAGTAGAAGACGAAGTACTGCGTCAGGGACCAGTCGGCGCCGTAGCCCCGCATCGCGGTCTGCCACATGTGTCGGTGGGTGTCGATCATGCCCGGCATCACGATCCCACCCGAGGCATCCACCTCCGCGGTGCCATCTGGCACCTCGAGCGCCTCGCCAACCGCCGCGATACGACCGTCGACGACCAGCACATCACCGCCCTCGAGCACCGTGCCGGCAGCATCCATGGTCAGCACCGTCCCGCCGCGTAGCACGATCGGACGTCCGTCGGTCATCTCGGCAGCTCCGCCACCCATCTCCACGCTCCCTCTCCCGGGCTCCCTGCCCGCGGACTCCCATCACATCGGACAACTATCCGCTGAGCGGACACAGCGGGGATGATGCGCGGTCCACCGCTTGCTTGTCAAGCGTGGGGTGTGTCGGTTCCGCGCCGACGCTGATCGCTCGCCTTCTCGCCGCTGACCTGTCATGCTTTCCGCCTGGTGGCCAGCCGGAGGCCGCCGACCACCCCAGCCGGAGGAGCACGACGCCTGGCCATGCCAGCCTGGCCACACGCTCCCGTCCCACCCTTCGTCCCGTCCTCGCCAGGAGGCTGTCATGCGACGTCCGCTGCTCTCCCTCGCCCGTGCGCTGCTCGGTGCACCCTTCGTGATCCTGGGCTACGAAGCGGTGGCGGAACCGGGCGCTCGCGTCGACCTCGCACGGGCGATGGGCGTGCCACAACCGGAGCTGGCGGTGCGTGGCAACGGCGCCGCCATGGTCGCTGGGGGCGCGGCGCTCGCGGCCGGCATCGTGCCGCGTACCGCCGCGGTGGGGCTGGTGGCCTCGTTGGTCCCAACGACCATCGCCGGCCACCCATACTGGACGATGGACGACCCCCAGGCCCGCAAGATCAACCGTATCCAGGTGCTCAAGAACCTCGGGCTGGCCGGCGGACTCCTGGCCATCGCCGCGCTGCCGTCCGACACCCCGGCCGAGGGAGCCCCGGACGTCTGAGCGAGCCGGTACCGGCCGCCGGGTCGGGCCCTTCCACGCGTACGACATCCCTTCGAGGTCCCCGTGCCCCGCTCCGAGACCGGCCCGGACTTCATCGAGTCGCTGGCCCGCGGTATCGACGTGCTGCGCTGCTTCGGCCCGGGAGTTCCCTCCCGGAGTCTCACCGACGTCGCCGACGCCACGGACCTCGCGCGGCCAACCGCGCGCCGGATCCTGCTGACGCTCGAGGAGCTCGGCTACGTGCGTAGCAGCGACGGTCGCTGGACGCTTACGCCTCGGGTGCTGGAGCTCGGAACGGCCTACGTGCTGTCCCAGGGACTGTGGGACCTCGCTCGGCCCCACCTGGAGGACCTCGTCACCCAGACCGGCGAGTCGTCCTCGATCGCCCAGCTCGACGGCGCCGACATCGTCTACGTGGCGCGGGTCGCGGTCCCGAAGATCATCACCCTCGCGGTCTCCATCGGGACCCGGTTCCCTGCACTGCAAACCTCCATGGGAAAGGTCCTGCTGGCGGCGCTCCCCCCCGACCAGGTCGACAACGTCCTGGCCGAGCCGAGCCGGTCGGGGCTGGTGGCGAGGTGGCAACCGGACCGCGAGGAGCGTGCCCGGCATCTGCGTGAGGTCCGCGCACGGGGATGGGCGCTGGCCGACGAGCATCTGGCAGCAGGCATCCGGTCAGTCGCCGTCCCGCTGCGCAACGGCGACGGCGATGTGGTGGCCGCGATGAACGTGACGGTCCATGCCGCCGAGACCAGCCTTGAGCAGCTCCTCGAGGAGCACCTGCCACTGCTCCTGACCGCCGCGGGCCGCGCGAGTGAGGACCTGGCCTTGGTGGACGCCGTCCCGCAGCGGACCCTGCACGCGCGCTGATCGGCCCGAGGTCAAGCACCGGGGGTCGGGTGCACTGGCCCCCAGCGGCGGCGCCCCCTTGACACCGACCGAGCCGAGGCGCACCATTGCGGACACTTGTCCGCTCCGCGGTCAGCATCCCGCTCGGAGGTCTCTGTGTCTGCGCAACCGTCCCCGGCCAGCCACGCGAGCACCGGTCCCTTGTCGGGGCTACTTGTCGCTGACTTCTCGCGCATCCTCGCGGGCCCGTACGCGACGATGCTGTTGGCCGACCTCGGGGCTGAGGTGGTCAAGGTCGAGGGTCCGGCCGGTGATGACACGCGGACCTGGATGCCGCCCGTGCGTGACGGCATCTCGACCTACTACCTCGGCATCAACCGCAACAAACGCTCGATCGCGTTGAACCTCAAGGACCCTGACGACCTAGCCGCCGCACAGGCGCTCGCCGCCAGGGCGGATGTGCTCATCGAGAACATGCGGCCCGGCGGGATGGCCCGCTTCGGGCTGGACTTCGACACCGTCCGGGAGACCAACCCCGGCATCCTCTACGCGTCGATCTCCGGGTTCGGTACGACCGAGGAAGGTGCGAAGCTCGCCGGCTACGACCTCATGGTCCAGGCCATCTCCGGGCTGATGAGCCTGACCGGTGACCCCGACGGTCCCGCGTATCGGGCCGGCATCTCCGTCTTCGACGTCATGGCCGGCCTCCACGCCACCATCGGGATCCTCGCCGCGCTCAACCACCGCCACGATCACGGCCACGGCCAGCACATCGAGGTCAACCTGCTGTCCTCCGCGCTCTCGGGCCTGGTCAACCACACCAGCGCAGCGGTTGCCAGCGACGCGACGCCCTTCCGCATGGGGAACGCCCATCCAAGCCTGTTCCCGTACGAGCCACTGCCGACCGCGGACGGGGAGATCGTCGTCATCGCGGGGAACAACGGGCAGTTCACGGCCCTCTGCAAGGTGCTCGGCATACCCGAGGTCGCCGAGGATGAGCGCTTCCGGTCCAACGAGGACCGCACCGCCCGTCGTGCGGAGCTCCTCCCCCTGCTGCTGGCAGCATTGGCCGACGCCACCACCGAGGAGTGGTTCTCACGTTTCCGTGCCGCCGGCCTCCCGGGCGGTCCGGTCAACGACGTCCGCGGAGGCGTGGCCTTCGCCGAGTCGATCGGGCTGGAGCCGGTGGTGGAGGTCGGCGACGGTGACGCGATGGTGCCGTCGATCCGCAACCCCATCACCTTCTCCGACACCCCTGCCTCCTACCGCTACCCGCCGCCAGCCCTCAACCAGCATCATGACGAGCTGCGGCGGTGGCTACTCGAGCAGGCGACCCCCACCTCGACGCAGGAGCCGACGCCGTGAGCGAGCCCCGCTACCGCACCTCGCTGGGCGCTTCCGACGCCACCACGATCCGGCTGCTCGGCCACGACCTCGCCACCGACATCATGGGAGAGGTCGGGTTCGGGGAGCTGGCCTTCTGGCTGCTGCTGCGCAGGCGGCCGGCGCCGGGCCAGGTCCGGGTCTTCGAGGCGGTGCTGGCGTCGCTCGCCGACCACGGGTTCGTGCCGACCTCCATCGCGGCGCGCCTGACCTACCTCAGCGCTCCCGATGCCCTCCAGGGTGCGGTCGCCGCCGGCATCCTCGGAGGTGGCTCCCGCTTCCTCGGGGTCACCGAGGACTGCGGGCAGTTCCTCGCCGCCAAGCTCTCCGACCATGAGGGCGCGCGACCGGCCGACGAGGAGAGCTGGGACGAGCTGGCGCGCACGATCGTCACCGAGGAGCGTGCGGCGAAGCGCATCATCCCCGGCCTGGGTCACCCGACCCACACCAGCGACCCGCGTGTCCCCCGGCTGTTCGCCATCGCCGAGGAGGAAGGGTTGCGTGGGGACCACCTGGAGCTGTTCGCCGCCATCGGCCGCGTCCACCCCGAGGTGCTGGGGCGGACCCTGCCGCTGAACGGGGCAGGTGTAGCCGGAGCAGCGCTGGTGGACGCCGGTGTGCCGCTGTCCCTGCTACGCGGTGTGGCACTGCTGGCCCGGACGGCTGGGGTGCTCGGGCAGCTGGCGGAGGAACACGAGCACCCGGTCGCCCGGGACATCTACCTGTCGGTCCACGAGCACACCGACTACGTGGTCCCGGAGGACTGATCGACCCGACGCACGCGTACGAGCACCGCCAGGAGCACAGGGAGAGGGAGATGGCAGAGATCGTCGCGGTGGTGGCCTCGACCCACCACCCGTTCTACTACAAGGCGAGCACCTCGCCGCCGGAGGAACGGCCCCCCTTCGCCGACGAGTGGGTGTCCAAGATCCTCGCGTTCCGTGCGACCGTGACCCGGGCCCGGCCGGATGTGCTGGTGATGGTCGGCAGCGACCACTTCCACCAGCTGTGGCTCGACAACATGCCGCAGTTCCTCGTCGGCAAGGCGCCCGCCTACGACGCCAACTGGTACAACGAGGAGCGCGAGTTCGGGCTGCCCCGGATGCGGCTTCAGGGCAAGGAGGAGCTGTCCGCGCACCTCCTGCGCAGCGGACTCGACCAGGGTTTCGACCTGGCATTCTCCAACGAGCTGCGCATCGATCACTCGATCACGTGCCCGATCATCACCCTGCGGCCCGAAGCGGATCTGCCCATCGTGCCGGTCTACACGAACATCTTCGCCCCTCCCTTGCCGCAGCCGAAGCGGTTCGTGGAACTCGGTCGGGCGATCCGAACGATGATCGCGTCCTGGGAATCGGACCTGCGCGTCGCGGTGATCGGGACCGGGCACCTCTCGCTCGAGCTCGGCGGGCCCCGCCAGTTCGGCCCCCACGGCCCCGATCCGGAGTTCGACGCCCGGGCCATCGACTGGATCGGACGCGGCGACATCGGCGGGGCACTCAGCGAGGTCACCCTCGACTCGTTATGGACCCCCGGGAACGCCACCCACGGGTTCATGGACTTCCTGCTGATGATGGGCGTCGCCGGGGATGATAACCCCGCCGACTACGTGGACAACCTCGACCTGTTCCACACCATGGAGGCCTACTTCACCTGGTACCCGAACGGAGCCCCGGCATGAGCACCTACCTGCTGAACAAGTTCCTGTTCACCGTCGACCGGGACCCCGAGCTGGTCGAGCGCTATCGCGAAGAGCCGGCGGAGCTGGTCGCCTGGTGGGAAACCAACCTCGCCAACCGCATCCTGAGCGCGCATCACGGGGAGGACTCGACCTGGCTCGCGTTCACCGAGTCGGAGCGCACCGCCCTCGTGGAGCACGACTACCCGGCCCTGTTCGGGATGGGTGCGCATCCGTTCCTGACGTTGACACTGTTCATCGCCATGTTCGAGCAGGACTACGAGGAGCCGCTCGCCTTCCAGAAGGAGTACGCGCAGCGCCTCTCCCACTACTCCATGCCCTACCCGGACATCGCCACCTGATCGTCACGGCTCAGGCGTCGTTCCGGCCCTAGCTAACCTGGCCTTGCTCACGACCACTTGCTGCAACGACAGCGGCATCCGATTCGTTTCCGTCGACAGCCCCACGGAGCTCGAGTTCCGGTGCTCGTCCCGCAGCAGGACGCGTCCGTCTCTCCACCAACGAGTACGGGCACGCACCGACGGCACAGGCCACCGTCGCACCGCCGCCGGCGATGAGGCGGGTGGTCGGTGGGGCTTCGGGGCGTCAACGGGTACCGGAAGGACAGTTGGTGTCAGCCGCCAGCTCGTTGGCTGCACCCGTCCCTTCCGCTGGGGCGGGTCCCACTCGATCAGACGCCCGGCGGAGACCGACGACGACCGGGAAGCCTGGGCCGCAGAGACGACGGTCGTCTGAACCTCACGACCGCAGGCACCGCCGAGTTCGCCCACCTGCGGTAGCGCGGCAGCAGGTGTTGTCGGGTCACGCATGAACGTGCCACCTCGATGTGGGGGACCCGACGCCCGACTGTCCGATGGCGAACTCCACTGGCTTGGTATGTGCAGGCGTTATCGACCAGCCCCGCCCACACCCGACACCCCGCATGCGGACAGCGCGGGTGTGCGCACGACGGGTACTCGCTCTCTGGCGGCCATCTCGAGGCCTGCAGCGCAGGGGGGCACGCGAGTCGGTCCGCGGCGGGTTGATCACGGCCCTTCGGGCCATGGACCGTGTTGTGATGTGACTGGAGATGGCCAACACCGGGTAGCGCCAACGGGCGTGTTCCCTCGATGCGAGATTCCGCTTGCCGTGCTGCAGTTCACGCTGCACACTGCGTTGCATGGACACGCTGAAGCGCAAGACCATCAACTTCGATCACGCCGACTCGGCGCAGGTCGGGCCCTTCCTCGATGAGGGCTCGCCGGAGCATGCCGCCCTGGAGCAACTCGTCGGCGAACGACTCGCGTCCGACTCGGCCGAACTCCGCGCGCTCGTGCTGCTCGGGGTCGGCCGCGTCCGCGAGACGCTGCTCGAGGACGCCTACAACGAAGCTGTCGATGCCGGCGATTTCGAGGACACCTCCGCCTGGGTCGAGCAGACGACCCGCGCGCGGCGACGCCGACGCGCTTCCACGTGAGCGCGGCCAACGAACTGCTGCGCGGCAGTGTGTGGTCGTTCCGCTACCTCGACGAGGACCAACCCAAACCGGTCGTGATCGTCTCCAACGATGGCCGTAACCGGTCACGGTTCGAGTGGGTCCATGTCGTACGCATCACGACGCGACCGAAACGACCCTTGCCGACCATCGTGGAACTCAGCGACCGTGACGCTCCACTCACAGGCCGGGCGATGACCGACGAACTCGAACTGGTCCACAAGACGGACCTCGAAGGGCGCCGCGGCATGCTCAGCCCACCCACGATGGCCGCGATCGAAAACGCCCTCCGAGACGTACTCGCACTGCACTGACCCGGCCGGTTCTGCAACGACGCCACGCACAGCGCTTCCGCGGAAGCGCCGGTGAGAACCGTTCCCGAACCTCCCTGCAACCGCCTCATGGTTTGCTGGGGGTAGGACGGCTGGTTCGGGATGGCGGTCCTTGCGGTGATAGATGGGTCGCAGGTCGAGCTGTTTGAGGTCGCGCCAGCCGCGTTCGACCTCGAGCAGGGCCTTGTAGCCCCGGGCGATCTGTTCGGCATCGAGGTCCATCTCGGAGGTGCGGATCAGGGTCTTGCCGTCCAGACGCGTCTCGGCGGCGATCTTGGCCTTGTCGATGCGCAGCAGCCCACGGCTGGTGACACGCAGGTAGCGCCACAGCCCAGGCTTGGCACGGATCTGGCCGCGCAGCTCGGCACGCTTGTCGGGGTCGAGTGCGTCGGAGCCCTCGATGCGGTCGGCGAGTAGTGCGACCAGCCGGTCACGCACATGCGCGTCATGCTTGGCGGCATCGAGGTTGCGGATCATGATGAACCGCTGGGTGTCGAGGCCTTGGCCGACACGGATGTCTTTGACCTGCAGATGTTCGTCCACGGTGCGGAACCGGCCCTGCCGTGAGCGGGCCTCAACGGTGGCGGCCTCGTTGCCGCGCAACTTCTCCGCGATGATGAACCCGCTGCCCCCGCCGGTGAGCACCTTGCGGTTGTCGGCCGAGGTGAACCCGGCATCAACGACCCACACGGTGCGGTTCAGCCGCCACCCGGCCAGATCCTTCTTCACTTCCGTCAGCACGGTCTGGTCCCCGGTGTCGCCGGGCCACACCCACAGCCTGACGGGCAGCCCTCCGGTGGTGACCGCCATCCCGATCACGACCTGGGGTAGATCCGGGCGCGAGTCCTTCGAATGGCCCCGTTTTCGTAGGCCGGCGTCGGTGCCGTCGAGCTCGCCGTCCTCGAACGCCGTCTCGAAGTAGGTGCTGTCGCGCGAGAAGAAGATCAGGTCAACGTCCAACTGGAGCAGGTCAGCGACCGCGAAGAACACCGTCTCCTGCAACGCCGGCAGATGCTGTAGGAACCAGTCCATCGCCCGGTAGCAGGACGTGTGATCCACCCCGGGCAGGCCTTCGATGTAGACGTCCTCACGGATCCACCGGGTGGCCTCAAGCTTCGACGATGGTGCCAGCGCCCTGCCTGCGACCAGCGCGAACAGGATGCGTTCCAACGTGGCCACATCGAGCTTGCGGTCCGGCCGATGCGCAGGTTTGCGGGCGAGCTTGCGGATCTCACAGCCGATGCCAAGCTGGTCCCACAGCCGGTCAAGGACCCACGTCCCGCCGAAGTCGCGGCCATCGATGGGCTCGGGCAGCTCATCGGCCCCGTCGGTCGCGCCGCCCGGGACGGGAAGATCCAGATAGCGGGCGAAGGAGGCCATCGCGCCCTCGAGCTGGGAGCGCTCGACAAGCTCCTCACGACCGAACGAGTGCAAGATCTTCGGTCTGGACACCCCGGTGTCCGGATCACGGTAGTTGTGCGCCAGCGCCAGATACGAGGTCACGGCGCCATCCCGGTTGGTCCGTGACGTACGACGCAGATACACGGCCACCTACCTGACGGCGGCGGAAACACCCGCATCATGCCCTCAGAACTACATCAGTGCAACTATCGGCAGACACGTGTGTTACTACACGCGTCGGGCCGAAACCCGAGATCTGCCCCGCAGCACCCCCTACGACCCCAAATCCGCCCCACGCACCCCAACATTCTGTTCAAGCCAGGCCAGGGCGGCCACCTCGCACCTTGACTTCGCGCCGACCGAAGATCACGCCTTCTCCGGAGGTAGCGAGAACGGACAGCCAATGTTGATCCGCAGCGCCCGCGACGCTGAGGAAGCCGCTGCAGCCTGGATGCGTGTCCACGGATTCGAGGACGCGGCGCTCACCGGACTCGGTGCAGACGGCGGCATCGACGTGATCGCCCAGGGCGCAGTAGCGCAGGTCAAGGCCCAGGTGGGACGCACGCCACGCTCCGAGGTCCAGCAGCTTTTCGGGATTGCGGCCTCGCAGAGCAAGCTGCCGCTGTTCTTTTCGCTTGGCGGCTACGCGCGCACCGCCCTCGAGTGGGCCGATCAGCAGGGCGTCGCTCTGTTCACGTTCGATCTGCAGTCCGCGGTTGAACCGGCCAACGAGCTGGCCCGGACCCTGCATGCGCACACCGCGGTGCCACGAGGACGTAGGGAGCGAAGGTCTGTGGAGGAAGCCAAGCAGGCACGCTTCGATGCGTCGCCAGCGGGCCGGATCCTGGCGCAGATGCCAGCCGGCAGCCGAGACCAAGCGGTTGCGATGCGCGCGGCCACGGCGCTTGATGGGGCCCCGATCCGCGCTATTGCGATGGGCGAAGCCAAGGCGCTGTTTGGAAGGGGCATACAGCTGCTGGTCGTAGGCCCAGGTGTGTTGGTCGGCGCTTCGACCAGGAACGAGAGTGTGCGCCGCGTCGAGCGTGCCGACCTGGCGGTCGGCACCCCGAAGCTCGGGCCGCTGATCGCGGTCGTGACCGTGGACTGCGACCGCAGCCAAAGCGATCTGCGGGTCACCGGCTCGAAGCAGGTCCGGGCCCAGTTCATGCAAGCCCTGCAGTACGCGCTCTGAGGAGGCGGCCTGGGCATCAGGCGGCTAACAGCTGGTGCTTTACCGGCGACGGTTCCTCGCTGGCCGCGTCGATCCCGGCGTTGACCCGGTCGAGGGGCGAGGGAGCTGCACGCTGGTGAAGTAGCCGCGCTGAGTCAGGCCCAGTTCAGCGTTGATCCGGCTCAGGTCGGAGCCGAACTGGCCGTTCCAGGAGGCCGAGGCGCCCGATGCGGCCCTTGACCAGAGAGGAGTCGTTGATGCTCGGTCTTGGGACGCCTGAAGTAGTGAGCCACGGCCGCCAGGCGGCGACAAGCAGCACACTCCTGATGGCGGTCCCTTGCGGCGAAGGACCGCACCGTCTTCCCCCGCCGCCGAGCCTCCCGCACGCGGTTGGCTTGGCCCCCGCCGTGCCGGGGACAGCCGAGTCCGTCGATCCATCCGCGAGCACAGCGATCGAGATTCCGTAGGCGACGGCAGAGGGGATGGAACCGGCCTCACAGCCGACCTTGCGCACCGACGGCCCCGACACCATCTCGTCGTCACGAAACGTGACGCGACCATCCTTTCTCTGGAGCCCGGTTTGGGGGTGGCGCCTGACAGCTACTCGGCGAGGACCCCGGCCACCACGAGGTCCCCTACGACTTCCACGTGCCATTGGCCGATGACGAACCCCGGGGGCCGCGGGTGGAGACACTGATCCGCGACGACGTCCAGCCCCTACTGATCCCCGACCACCCTGGACAGCCAAGCTGGAGGGCCAGATCCGGTGCGACACTCGGGACCATGGTCCTCTCTCGCGATGTCGAACTCGTCACGGCGCTCAGGCGCAGCGCCCCTGAGCGCATCTCGCGCGCAACGGATAGACAGAGCCCGATCGTGATCACGCAGAACGGCAAGCCGACCGCGGTGCTCCAGGTCGTAGCTCTTGCGCTGTCGTGTCGTGCCGGAACTCGAAGCCGAAGGGATCGATGGGTACCGGGAACCCATCGTCGGCCCGTACCGGGTCGTGTTCGCCATCCGGCCCCCGTGTGCGTTCGTCGGGACGAAGTCGCTGCGCGAGCATCGACGAGGTGAAGTACTCGGTGGATCGCGATCGAGGAGCACGCAGGCGGTGACGAACGCAGCCAGAGGGTCCAGGTCGCCGGCATCCGCGTTCCTGAGCGCAGCGATGTAGCGACGCCGCACCTCGTCGGAGGGCAGTTGCAGTGAGCGGTGCCACATCAGCGGCGGATGACCGAGGCTGCGCAGACAAGCCGGGAGCGCTCGTCCGGGCCCAGCGCGGCGGTGCAGGGGTCGGGTGCTGACGGTGTCGAGCAAGGTCTCGTTCGAGCGCCTGTCGAGCCCTGACCGTCATGGTCATCTCCGTGCGAGTCGCTGTGACGACGCAAGAGCAACTGTGCCGCGTAGCTGCAGCTACGCGATCAGGACCATATCGCGTCGTCTTGACTACTCGAATGCGCCGTATCCGCGTCGTCTTGGCTACGCAGTAGGGGCGGACGCGGATCGGACCGCGGGCGCCAGAAGATGCCGACCCGGCCTACGAGGACAGGTCTCGGTGCTCTCACAGGTCCGGCTGTGAGCGTGGCTCCGACCTGGCAGGAACCGCAGTGGCGTATCGACGGCGGCCCGACTTCATCCCCCTTGCCGCTTGACAGACATAGGAGCTTCGCAATCACACGGTGGGGCGTGCGGGGCAGAAGGGTCGTCCTGCTCACGGTGCTGGACGGCCGACCTGATCTCGGTGAACTGCTGATCGCCCGGGCGCTACGCGAACGCGACTGAGCCGCGCGGCAAGCACCTGCCGGGACCGCCGGCGCGCTTGACCACGGTGTGTCACGGCCGATAGGGGGGACACCGCGGTGTCGCGGTCGTTTGCCCACGGCACCGGACCACCACGCGCACCCGCGCCCGGGCCATGAAGGACGGCCGATGCGCTTCCGGACCGCCTATGCGTCCCTCACCGTCGTCGCCCTGATCGCCGCGGCCATCGTCGCACTGCCCTTCAGTGGGGACGACCACCCCGGCTTCCCGGTGCTCGACCCGCTGCCCACCACGACCCAGACCATCGGCGGTGTGCCCAAGGACGAGGCGCCACCACGCACGGTGGTGGAGGTGGACCGTGCCGTGGTAGCCGCGGTACTGGCGGGAACAACGATCGAAGACCTGATCGCAGCCGCAGAGCCCCCGGCCGCAGAACCCGACGAGGGACCGCGGGACGAGGACGCACCCGACGAGGGGCAGCGGGACGACGGGCCGCGCGACGACGGGCCGCGCTCGGACAGCGACGCCGGGCCAGGCGCGTCGATCGAGGCCCGCACCGGCACCACCGGCACCCGGGAGCTGGACCCGGACCGACTCTCCGACAGCGACCGCGAACTGCTCGCCGCCCTCGGGTTGCTCGACGCAGCCGAGACAGCACAGGACACCCCCGACCCGGCACCGCCCACCGACACCCCTGCCGCGGAGCCACTCACCGACGCCCCGGACCCCGCGCAGCCCGACGAGGCAGCCACCTCCGCGGTGCGCCACGACATCTCCGCGAACCGGGCCCTGGCCGCCGAACTCGCGGCACTGCTCACCGGCTTCCTCGACACCGAGGTAGAGGTCCGCATTGTGATCGGTGACCGGTTCACGGTCATCGGTGCCACCCCGGAACAGCTACACCCACTGCCCTTCATCACCGCAGCGCAACCGACCGCCTACCTGATGCTGGCAGCCGAAGGCGACACGGCGACCTATGACGGCATCGGCAGTTCCGAGTTGAGGTTCGGACAGCAGTGGGGGCTGTACAACACCGGCCAGTCGGTGCCTGCTACCGAGGAGATCGACGGGACCCTCGGCGCTGAGCGCATGGACATCGACTGGGTCGGCGCCATGGGCCACGGGAACTCCGGCCGTGGGGTGGTGGTCGCCGTGCTCGACACCCCGATCGATACCACCCACCCGGAACTGCGTGGCCGGATCTGGCAGAACCCGGGCGTGGTGTGCGGTGAGACGGGGGAGGAAGAGACCGACATCGCCGGTGACTGCCACGGCTGGAACTTCGTCGACGACGACTGGCGGGTCTCCAGCACCGGAGAACACGCCAACCACGGGACCGTGATCGCGGGGATCATCGCCGCCGGCCTCCACGGCGGCGAGATCGCGGGCGTGGCTCCCAACACCAGCATCATGCCCGTGGTCATCGCCGCGGGGCTGGATGACGCCCTCGATGCCGGCAACGTCGCTGCCGCCATCCGTTACGCGGTCGACAACGGCGCGGACATCATCAACGCCTCCTTCGCCGCGCCCTTCAGCGAGCGGCTCACCGGGGAGGAGCTCAGCTTCGGCAACGTACGTGACGCGCTCGCGCACGCCAGGGACGAGGGTGTGCTGGTGGTGGCTTCGGCCGGCAACCACGGGATGAGCATCGATCAGTCCCCGACCTATCCGGCCAGCTACGCCTGGACCGGTGATGAGCTCACGCCGGGCCCCCTGCTCGAGAACCTGCTGGCCGTGACCGCGATCGACCACACCGGCGCGTTGTGGGAAGGCGAGGAGCAGCACGGGAGGACCCCCGCTGCGAACTGGGGCTCCGGCACCGTCCACGTCGCCGCTCCAGGGTCCTACATCCTCAGCGCCACGGCGGGCGGGGGGCTCGCTTACCAGAGCGGCACCTCCGTGGCAGTACCCCACGCGGTGGGCGTCGCCGCGATGCTGCTCGACCGCGAACCGGACCTGAGCCCGAAGGAGCTGCGCGACGCGATCCGGTTCGGCGCGCGCCGACTCGACAGCCTCGACGGGAAGGTGTCCGACGGGCTGTTGTCGGCGAGCGGTGCGCTCGCCGAAGCCGGCGCGCCGACGGTCGTCTTCTCCAACCTCGGCGGGTCGGTTGCCCCGGGAGCGACCCGAGCCGACCTCCACACCACCGTGACCATGACCCTGGAAGACGACGGCGTAACGGAACTGGACGCGACCCTCAGCCTGGCCACCCACATCGACGGCAAGGTGCACAGGCTCGTCGATCACCCGATCACGGTCAGCAGCGACGCGGACGGGATCATCGAGGAAGGCGTGATCCGGCAGCAGTCATCCAGTGCGGTCGAAACGCTTCGCACCGACGAGGAGGCGTTCATCGGCCTGTCGTTGACCCGCGATGAGGGGGCGAGCACCGCCGAGTCCCCGAAGCTCTCCACGACGCTGTCGGTGGAGCTACCCGAGGGCGACTACGCCTGGGTGCTCGAGTTCGACGATGAGTCGGCCTACGTCGGCCCCTTCCACGTCGGCCCCGCGGAGGAGTTGCCGGAGGACAGCGACGACGAGGAAGCCGTGCTGACCACCGCGGGGGGGACCGGCACCAGCGCCGACGGCGGCGGTGGAGGCGGTGGAGGCGGCGGCGACGGCGGCAGTGGAAGCGCCAACGACAGCGGTGCTGCAGCGAACAGCGGCGGCGAAGACAGCGGCAGCGGCGACGACGACGGCAGCGGCGCGGCGAACAGCACAGTGCACAGCGGCGACGACGACGACAGCGGCGCGGCGAACAGCACAGTGCACGGCGGTCGCGACGGTGCAGTGACCGGCGGCGACGGCGGCGGTGTCGGCGGTGGCGGCGGCGCAGTGAACGGCCCGATGAACGACGGAAGCGGAGGCAGCGACGGCAGCGCCGTGAACAGCACAGTCAACGGTGCAGTGACCGGCGGCGGCGACGGCGGTCAAACCCCGGGTACTGGCCCCGAGCTGGCCGGACCGGTCGAGTCGGATACCGGGAACGCCGGTGACCGCGTCACGGTGCACGTTGACACGTCAGGCCAGGCTCTTGACGACGTGACGGTCACCTTCGGCGGGTTCGTCGCGCCGAGCATCAACGTGCGCAACAGCGGTCCCCACTCCCTGAGCGGCGTCGTGGTCCCAACGGGACCGGGAGAGGGAACCGTGGACGTCGTCGTCAGGGGTGCCGACGGGTTCGAGGTGGCTTTCGAGGCAGCCTTCACCTACCTCAGCAGCACACCTTCGGAAGCAGGCGCGGAGAAGGAGTCGACCCCAGGCCGTACCACCGGGAAGTCGATCCGGCTCAGCAACGGCCTGACGGTCGTCGAGGCGACCGCGCGCTATCCGATCAGCCAACTGCCGTCGTCGCTGTGGGCACCGTCCTGCACCACCAACTGCAGCGCGATGCACCTCAGGAACGCCGGATAGCAACCCGACGCCGGGTGGGATGAGAGGCAGGGAGCCCGTCGCTGCTGGTCGAGAGGTGCCGCGGGCGCTTGACCACGGTGTGTCACGGCCGACAGGGGGGACACCGCGGTGTCGCGGTCGTCTGCCCACGGCACCGGACCACCACGCGCACCCGCGCCCGAGCCGAGGACGGCCGATGCGCTCCCGGACCGCCTACGCGTCCCTCACCATCCTTGCCCTGATCGCCGCGGCCGTCGTGGCCCTGCCGCTGGGTGCCGACGAAGATGCCATCCCGGTCCTCGACCCGGTCCCCAGGACCGCGGAGACCATCGGCGGCGTCCCCATCGGCGAGGCACCCCCACGCACGGCCATCAGGATCGATCGCACGGTGGTCGCCACGGTGCTGGCCGGGACACCGCTCGAGGACCTGGTCGTCGAGGAGGCGCCTGAGGCTGCCGAACCCGCGCTTGACGGGGCTCAGGAGGACCGCGCTGACGACGAGGGGGACGGAACCGACGGCGCGGGTCCCACCCCGTCCATCGAGGCCCGCACCGGCACCACTGGTCCCCGCGACATCGACCCGGACCGGCTCTCCGACAGCGACCGCGAGCTACTCGCCGCCCTCGGCCTCCTGGACGCAGCCGACGCTGCACCACGTGAACTTGCCACGGAGCCGACCGACGATGCGCCCGAAGCCGCCGAACCCGTCGAGGTTGACGGCGACCGACCGCGCTACAGCATCTCGGAGAACCGCGCCCTCGCCGCCGAACTGACCCGGCTCCTCAGCGACCACCTTGACACCGAGGTGGAGGTCCGAGCGGCCACCGGCGACCACTTCACCGTCATCGGCGCGACCCCGGACCAATTAGCGGGGGTGCCCTTCGTCATCACGGCGGAACCGAGCCTCTACATGCAGCTGGCCGGTGAGGAGGAGTCGGAGCCCGAGGCACTAATCGGGGCTTCCGAGGCGCAGTTCCCGCACCAGTGGGGCCTGCACAATACTGGTCAGGCGGTCCCGCAGACCGAAGAGGTCGAGGGCGTCGAGGGCGTCGAGGGAGTCGACATCGGCTGGGTCGAGGCGATGGGGCACGGGTCGTCCGGCCGCGGGGTGGTCGTCGCCGTGCTCGATACCCCGATCGACACCACCCACCCGGACCTGAGCGGCCGGATCTGGCGCAACCCCGGCGTCGTGTGCGGCGAGGGCGGCGGCGACGACGAGAACGACGAGAACGACGAGAACGACGAGAACAGCGAGAACG
>LKMJ01001322.1_pt1 | contig 21643 bp, 21 predicted proteins | sample 643391 | NCBI WGS metagenome assembly LKMJ01 (sample SAMN04112250, study PRJNA286221) | soda lake metagenome | biome: soda lake; feature: Kulunda Steppe; material: water; isolation source: sample PL-Br10 brine of Picturesque Lake | place: Russia: Kulunda steppe | collected 2010-07
CGTCTTCTGTCGGTGGCGCGATCTCGTCGATGAACTCCTCGACAGACGGTTCGGTGACCTGGACGTTGACTGTGATTACGCCGAGTTCGCCCGGCTCGTCGACGACGAAGTTGACGACGCCCTCGAAGGCGGCCTGTTTCTTTAGCCGAAAGGAAAAGTGATCGCCGCGCTGGTTGTCGAAGAAGATGCTGCGTGCAGTGTCCAGAATCGCCTGTCGGTGGAGCTGTTCGGAGAACGTATCCAGATTGTGAACTGTCGCAGTGAGCTCGCCGTGGCGGTGTTCCGGCTCGGCTTCGGGAAACAGCTCGGTGATCGCGTCGGCCACTCTGTCGGTTACTTCTGTATCGTAGACCGGTGCCGTAATCTCTGCGTCGATGCTGTAGATCATGAGTCGAGAATCGTCCGAATGCGGTCGTGGAACTGTTCGAGTGAGGCTGTGTTCTCGACGGTCAGATCCGACTGGTCGATCGCTTCCCCCATCCCAAAGTCGAGTTCGCGCTGATCGCGGTCTTCGAGTGACTCGCCACCCTCCTCGGAGCTTGCATCTCGGCCGCGGGCATCGAGGCGGTCAGCGCGGAGTTCGAAGGGTGCTTCGATGCTCACGAGCTGAAACCGCTCACCGAAGGCGTCTCGGAACTGCTCGACTTCGACATCCGATCGAATACCGTCGACGACGACGGCCTCTGCCGTTTCGAGTTCGTCTTCGATGATCGGCAGCGACCGTTCGGCGATGGCAGCAGGTCCGTTCTCCTCGCGAAGCGCCTTTGCGACCGTGCCGTGGTCTGTCGCCGGGTCCAGCCCTCGCTCGCGACACTCTGCCCGGATCACATCACCCATCGTCACCACGGGGATATCGAGTTCCTCGGCGACGGCTGCTGCCTCGCTCTTTCCGCTTCCCGGCAACCCCACGAATCCGATTACGCTCATTGCCCCATGGTTTCGTGACACCGCAAATAAACACTGTGTTCGGCGTTTTTCTTCCCAGTAAGCGAAACGAGCCTTTCGGTCTGTTTCTAATGTGGAAATAAATGTGAACATACATATGTGCTACCGTAAAAGAACCGACGATGTCAGCAATCGAACTCCAGGGGCTGTCGAAACAGTACGGCAGTCTCACGGCTGTCGACGGTCTCAACTTGCAGATACCGCGAGGTGAGATCTTCGGATTTCTTGGGCCGAACGGTGCCGGAAAATCCACGACGATCAACGTGATTCTCGATTTCGTGAAACCAACAGCCGGGACTGCCAGTGTCTTCGGGATGGACTGTCAGGAAGAAGGCAAACAGCTCCGACAGCGAATCGGTGTGCTACCGGAAGGCTACGATGTCTACGACCGGCTGACCGGCCGGCAGCATCTCGAATTCGTGCTCGAATCGAAGCAGGCTGATGACGACCCACAGCAGTTGCTCGAGCGTGTCGGCATCGCTGACGCTGCTGATCGGAAGGCTGGTGGCTACTCGAAAGGAATGGCACAGCGACTCACACTCGCGATGGCCCTGGTCGGCGATCCGGATCTCCTCATTCTGGACGAACCGACGACTGGGCTCGACCCAAACGGTGCCCGGCAGATCCGCGAGATCATTCGTGAGGAGAACAACCGTGGGACGACGGTGTTCTTTTCGAGCCATATTCTTGGCCAGGTCGAGGCAGTCTGTGACCGTGTCGGGATACTCCGTGAGGGGAAACTCGTCGCAGACGACTCCATCGAAGGACTCCGTGCCAACGTTCCTGGCGGTGAGAATCTTGTCGTCGAAGGAACTGGGTTTACCGAGGATGTCATCTCGACAATCCGCGCGATAGCGGGTGTCGAAAGCGTCGACGAGCGCCAGTCGGGTGAGATCATCGCCATTGGTGTCTCCGAGGAGGCGAGCAAAACAGCCGTGTTAAGCGAGATCGAAGAAGCCGGGGCAACGGTTTCTGATTTCTCGACTGAAGAGGCCTCGCTCGAAGATCTGTTTGCTGCTTATACGACGACCGGAGGTGCACAGGCATGAGCTGGCAAGCAATCGCAAAAAAAGATATCAAAGACAGCGTCCGCTCGAAGGGACTCTGGGTACTCATTGGTGCGTTTCTGTTTTTTATTCTGCTTCTTAGCTGGGCTGCGTCTCCGGGAGCCGCGTCGGATCCGGAGACAGTGCTGGCGTCGGTCGGCTTCTCCTACTTTTTCGGGATTTTGTTTTTCGTTCCGTTGGCTGGACTGTTTATTAGCATTAAATCGATCGCTCGGGAGCGTGAAAGCGGCACAATAAATCTCCTGCTTTCGCTTCCACACTCGCGGCTCGATATGGTTCTCGGCAAGTTCGTTGGCCGCTCTATCGTGATGTCCATCGCCATCTTCGCAACGTTTCTCCCCGCAAATCTGTATCTGTTGACGCAGGTCGGGTTCGACGGTGATGCCCTGTTCGTGATGTTCGCGCTGCTGCTCGCGATTGTACTGTTTGGTCTCATGTTCGTTGGCATCGGTGTTGGCTTCTCCGCACTCGTTTCCAGTGAGACCAAGGCGACGGCTGCGGGTGTTGGACTGTTCTTTTTCCTGTATCTCTGGATTTTCATCGTCGAGCTTCTCGGCATTTCGACGCCGACGTTCGTCGACCGCTTCTGGCTCTTTGCCGTGTTTTCCGATATCGTGTTGACTCTGGTCGGTCTCTGGGACGGTGGCATCGGTAACCCAAGCGTCGTCTGGGGTGCCTCCGAGCTAGCCTCGTTCAATATCGAGGAGGGCGTTGCCTCTCCTGCGTTCTACATGCAGGATTGGTTCGTGTTCCCCATTCTCGCCTTCTGGATTCTGACTCCGCTCGCAATCGGCTATCTCCGATTCAATCAAGCGGATTTATAGCTCAGACTGCCGGCAGTATCACTCCTTCTTGCTGAATGTGACGAGATAGTGTGGCCCATCTTCTCGTACGTCTGTGAGTTCCCAGCCGGTTCCGATCGCCGCTTCACGCAGCCGCTCGGGACTGAACAGTCGAAAGAGCAGGATCTCTCCGAGTTCGCCGCTGTACTCGAACTGCATCACCCGTGATGCGAGTCCCGGTGTCGGATCCGCTCGGTAGCCGAGCCGCTGGGCGGTGGCAGGGTGTGTGGGATCGAGCCCATCGATCACTGCCGTTCCATTCGGTTCGGTCACGAACGCCAGATCGCCGAGAAACGACGACAGCCCTTGCATCGAGCCGGCCAGCCCGGCCTGCGTGCCGTAGGCCAGTGCCGACCTGAACTGATTGCGGTCGAACTGCTCGCGAAGCGAGAACATATCTCCCTTGCGTGCGTCCTCGACGCCGCGTTCCGCAAGCAGGGCGACGAGATTCTCGCTCGGTTCGATCGCTGTCACCTCACCGCTATCCTGGAAATACAGCGCGTGTTTCCCGGCTCCTGCACCCAGATCGAGTAGCGGACCGTCGAGGTGGCGGTCAAGCCAGGTCGTATGCGACGGTTCGCTGAAGTAGTACTCCTCGATCGGGTGGTCGAGGGTCTCGGGACCGTCGCGCTGGACGAGGGGCTCGGTGCGTTCTTTGTGCCAATGATCGCGGAGTGCACGGCCAAAGGGGTCCGCTGTCATTAATATGCGTGTCGCTGGTCGTTTCAAAAAATGTTCGTGAGCGACGGTACCGAGTGACGTGTTTGAGAGTGACGCCCCTACTTCTCTTCGAGGTGTCGCACCGAACTCGCCAACCCGCGGCTACTCTCGACCATCTCAGGCCCGGACATCGCTGCCCGGCCAACTGCGAAGGCCTTCGGCCCCTCGATGACGACCTCGTCGCCCACGCGAATCTCCTCACTGGCGTCGACGACACCGGGTGCGAGCACCGAGCCATGCGGAACGAACTCATCAATCTCGACACGTTTTGTCGGGGTCTCGCTGTCGACCCACCGGCGAGCGCCGGCGATCGTCAGCGCGAGCAACCCGTACTCGGGAACGAGCATCGCTAGCTGCTCGCCGTCGTCGTCTTTCGCCCGGAGCTTCGGATACCGGCTGCCGACCGACAGCTCCGAGAACAGTTCGTCGCCTGCACCCTTGCCAAACTGGTAATCGGCGATCGCCCGGATCGTGTTGTGCTGGCGCTCCCGTTTCATGTACTTCGACTCCTCCGAGAGCGTCGAGGCGAGATTCGAGAGCGATTCGGTCGTCGTTGGATGCTCGACTGCGGTGTACTCGAACTCGACACCAGCCTGCTCGCCGGCGCGCTCACAGATCTCCCGGTACTCTTCGGGGAGGTGTGCGATTACGCGTGGGTACTCGTTGGCGTCGAGATACGCAGCCAACACGTCAGCGACGAACTCGATCTCCGTCGCTGTCCAGTTACCGGTCACCACCGAGTCGTACTGTTGTGCCGGGTAGGTCAGTTCGAGCTCTTGCGGGACGACACCGATCGGTGAGGTCATTGAGACAAGATGCGCCCGGTACTGGATCGCGTCGTGGAACTGGCCGTGGCTCTGGGAGTCGCTGTAGGGTTTCCGGGCCGAGCAGGGAACTAACACGAGCGGTTTGTCGAACCGGCAGCGGTACCGCTCGGTGACCCGCTGGGCGTAGCGCTGAATCTCCACACGGCGGAGGGTGTCGTCAGTCGCCGCGGTGATCTCTGCCCGACGGAGGACGGGCGTGCGCTGTTCGAGATAGCTGTACTGTTGGTCGAGTCGCCGGAAGACCGCCGTCAGCCACTGCTCGTGGCGGGCCTGTCCCTCGATGTAATCCCGGAGACGACCAGCCTTGATCCGTTCGCGAACCGTCCCAAACGCTGCCCGAAGCACGTTCTCGTTGTGCTCGGCACAGTCCTCGCGGTCGAACTCCTCGCGTGGCTGCTGGCAGGCTGGGCAGGCACAGGGTAACTCCTCTAAATCTTCGAGAAACGCCTCGCCGTCCGTCGTGAGATACTTCCCCTGTGTGCCTTTTACGACCGCTCGGTCGGTGTCGAACAGATCAACTCCAGCGTAGGCGAGTACTGCGACGTTCGCCGGCGTCGCGACACCGGGGAGATAGAGGGCTGTATCCGCTGGCACTGCCTCTCGCGTCCTGATGATCGCCTCGACGAACGCCGCTGCGTGACCCGAAAGCTCCTGTGCGTTCGAGAGCACGTAGGCGTCAGTGCCCTGCGGCGTTGCGGTGTCAGGCGAGACGACGGCAGCACTCGGGAACTCGACATCCGGATAGTCGACGGAAAAGGCCTCTTTCACTTCCTCGGGTGTCCCGCCCGGCAGTGCTCTGTGGGGGAGCACAGTCAGCACCGACTCGTCACCGTCGGGTTGATCGCGCTCTTTCGTCCACTTGCTGCCCGCATTGTCGAGTACGTCGTCGACGAGTGCTGGTGTCTTGACTGGCGTCTCCAGCCGGAGTTCGCCGCCGCGTGCCGCACCATCCCGGTCGTGGATCTCGAAGTACTCGGTCATCGGTCCCCCCGGTGCTGTCCGCGTTCGCTCATACCTCCGGTTGCACAGCCGGCGGTATCTGTCCATCGAAAGCCATGCCTGTGGAGGGTCAGATTCATCTCCCGGCACCGCCAAACACTGATAGATGCGACTCGACGAGTTCATGGAGGATTTCGAGCGTGACGAGGCGGCCGAGAAGCGACGCCTCGCCCGCGAGAAATCCTACGAGATCACCGACCATCTGGACGACGTCGAACAACAGTTCGAGCGAGTCGTCCAGGGTGACTCACTGTTCGGGTCGACTGCCCCGGAGATCTTCGTCGGTCGCTCGAACTACCCCGACGTGTCGACAGGCGTGCTCTCCCCGATGGACCACGAGGCCGATGCCGAGAGCTTCGCCACCAGCGGCAGCTGGTACCAGCAGGGACTCGGGATCGACGACGTGCTCCAGCGCCGGACGGGGCTGCTCAACTCCACGCGCTCGGCTCAGGTCAACGTCGAGGATGTCTGGGACGGCTTTGTCGGAGTCCAGCGCGAGGTCGCCATCGCCGACAGTCCCGTCGATGTCGAACTCGGTCTGGATGGTCGGCCGGAGATCGACCTCTCCGTAGACGATATCTCCACACCGACGGGACCGCGCGCCAGAGCAACTGACGCGACACTCGCCGAAAACCCCTCCGTCCCGCGACCGGTCGAGAAGACCCTCGAAGACGACGACTGGCAGGCCGAAGGGGCGATGAACTACCTCTACCGGCGTGGCTTCGACGTCTACGATATCAACACGATCCTCTCCGCTGGCGCACTGGGGCAGGGTCGTAACCGTAGACTCGTCCCGACACGCTGGTCGATCACTGCTGTCGACGACACCGTGGGCAAGTATCTCCGCGGCCAGATCCGAAACGCATCGAGCATCGACGAGGTGCAGGTCTGGTACAACGAGTATATGGCAAACGACTACTGGATCATCCTCGCGCCGGGCAACTGGGAGTTCGAGCTGGTCGAACTGAAAGCGCCAGGCAGCATCTGGAACCCCGATCCGGAGGGAGAGTACTACATGGCCGCTGACAACGAATCCTACGACGGTCGAACTGCCTACGTCGACGAAACCTCCGGGGCGTACTACGCCTCACGACTCGCCGTGTTGGAGTATCTCGAATCGATCGATCGGCAGGCCACCTGTCTCGTTGTTCGCCACGCAAGCGACGCCTACTGGGCACCGGTCGGCGTCTGGCAGATCCGTGAGGGGGTTCGACACGCCTTCGAGGAAAGCGAACCAGCAGTTGCCGAGAGTTTTCACGACGCGATCACCGAACTCGCACCCCGGCTGCCGGTCTCGCTTGCTGCGTTGCGAAGAAAATCCAAGCTCGTCGCCGGCGTGCAGTCACAGCTGACCGATTTTTAATCAATCTGGGGGCGTTCGCTGGGTAGCTTTTTGGGTTCGCCATCACGGTGGATGTACTCGATCGCGATCCCGGTAAGCGGTGAATCGACCGCTGTTGCCTGCTGTCGAGCACGGTCGAGATAGGCTTCGCTGATTTCGATGACGGCCGACTTCGCTGCGGTCCCGGAGTCGGCGAGCAGATACTCGGCGGTGACTGGTGTAAGCTGTCCATCCCGGAGATCGGCCTCGTAATCGTCGAGATCGTCGAGCCAGAGCTGTGCGCCGATAATCGCCAGCACGATCGAGCGCTGGAAGGCGTAAGGAATGTCGTAGCCCAACTCACGGTACATCTCGATCATCGCATCGTAGATCACACCAACACGGTCGTACTGCGTCTTCAGATAGGGGAGTTCGAGCTCTTCCTCGGTAAACAGTTCGGGTGGTGAGTCAAAGCTGGCGTACTTGTAAGTTGATTCGATCTCGTTGATTGCCTTTTCCTCACCGTCTGCCGCCTGGCTCATCAGATTTCTGAACTGCTCGTCTTCGTCCTGGTGGCCCTCGGAGATCCCGACCGCCCAGTCGTACACCTCCTTGATCTCGTCAGGATAGTGACTGAACTTCTCTTCGACGCGGGCTTGCAACAGTTCCTGTGCGATATCGGCAATCACCGCTCGATCCTGTTCGCTCGTCTCGAAATCGACGACGAAATCTTCGTACTCCTCGTCGTTGCAGGCATCGCGCATGTCGCCGTCGATCAGCGCCTCGACTGCCAGCCGTGTTACGTCCTCTGCCTCGCTGTGGGCTGATTCATCCAGTGTTCGGTAGAGATAGCCAAGTGTCAGCTTTGCGGGTAGGACGAGCTTCGTATCGTACTCGAAGGAGACGTAGCCGTAGCCGAACTCCTCGGCGATCGCCTCCTCGACTTCGGCGAAGGCATCCCTGATCATCCCGTCGACAGTGTTGTCGACACGTTTTTTCAGTCGAATACTGCCCGCGTCGAAGACACCAGCGCTCGCGTAGTAGCCGAACACGGCACGGACCGACGTGGGAACCGGTTTCGCGCCAGCGACCCAGCCAGCACCTCGTTTGAGCATCGTTGTGGCTGTTGTGGTCGTTGCGGTCTTTATCCTGTCGGTCCGCTGTTGACTCAGCTCCCGTCGAGACGCTGTCCGGCGAATACGTCGTTTCTGGACCGTCAGAAACGCATGGCAAGATGTGGGGTTTTTTATGAGTCACGGTGCAAAAAATTGCGTAATGACAACCGATACACGAGATATTATCATCGTCGGCGGCGGCACGGCTGGCTGTTTCGCAGCGGCGACGGCCGCACAGGAGGGGCTCGACGTCGCTATCCTCGAACGAAAAAGCGAAGACGAGGGTGGGCATATCGCCTGTGGCGATGCGATCAAAGGCAAGAGCACGTTCCCCGACGTGATCGACCTCGATTACCTCCGTGAAGAGTCGTTCACGAACGAAAATATCCAGCGTGCTCATTTCATCAACCCGAAAGGGGACAACCACGACATCCCATTCCAGGACGAGGCTGGCTCGGTCATCGACCGCAAACGGTACGGCGAGGTCTTACTCGAAGAAGCTGACCGCGAAGGTGCGGATATCCACTACAACACTGTAGTGACCGACGTCATACAGAACGGACGGGTCACTGGTGTGACGGCGAAGCGAAACGGCGACACTATCGAGTACGAGGCCGATGTCGTCATCGACGCCGCCGGTGCACTCTCTTTGCTCCAGGACAAGGTCGACTTCGAGGGAACGCGGTATGACACCAACGTGGATTACTCGCAGTTCTGTTCTGCCTATCGCGAGGTAATCGAGACCGACCAGCCCGTCGAGTACGACGACGCGATTGTCTTCAAACCGACAGACGAACTCGGCTATCTCTGGTATTTCCCACGAACGGATCGCGAGATCAACGCTGGGCTGGGTTTTCAGATGAACAAGCCGCCGATGCCGCTTGTCGACGTACTGAAACGCGATCTCGAAGATCGGCCGGAGTTCGAAAACGCCCGAGTCAAGAACAAACTCGGTGCGGCAGTGCCGACCCGGCGTCCCTACGACTCCGCGGTAGCTCCCGGCTTCATGTCCGTCGGCGACGCTGCCGGTCACGTCAACCCGACGACTGGCGGCGGGATTCCCGGCGCAGCCAAGGCCGGCCACTGGGCTGCAGAGGTCGCCGCGGACGCAATCACTGAGGAGAACTTCAGTGAGTCTGCGCTGTGGGAGTACAACCACCGGGTCCAGACCGACTTCGGGAAACGGTTCGCCGCGATGGATCTGTACAACATCTTCGGCTCGGCTCACGAGGTCGACGAGCTGACCGATATCGTCACTGCACTTCCCGCCGAGATGCTGGTCGATCTGATGGGGACGAAAGGTGAGACATCGCTCGGCCTCATCGAGAAACTCAAGACGACGCTCGTGACGGCGTTCGAGACCCGCGGTCACTGGGGCACACTCCGGGAGGGGTATCAGGTCAGCCAGCTCGCCTCCGAGCTGAAATCGGTCTACAACCAGTACCCATCCACGCCGTCGGAGTTCGAAACTTGGCAGGCAAAACGCGACGAGCTTATGGACCGGGTGTACGAGACGACCGGTGCCGATCCGAAGTACTAACGCCTATTCCTGTCGCGCTCAAATGGACATTCATGCAAGCACCGAAAGCGGACGGCATGCCGATGCTCGGGCTCGGAACGTGGCAAAATGACAGTCACGACCAGTGTGCAGCAAGCGTCGAGACAGCACTGGAGATGGGCTACCGGCATATCGATACTGCACAGATCTATCGCAACGAGGCCGCCGTCGGGGACGGGATCGCGGCCTCCTCGGTCGATCGCGATCAGATCTTCCTCGCTACCAAAGTCTGGATTAGCAATCTCTCCGCCGAGGACGTAATCGAGTCGACAAAAGAGAGTCTCGACAAACTCGGCACCGAGTATCTCGATCTGTTGTACGTTCACTGGCCGGCGAGAACGTACGACCCCGAACGGACGCTCGCTGCCTTCGACGAGCTACGCGATAGCGGGCTGATCGAGCGAGTCGGTGTCTCGAACTTCGAGCCGACACATCTCGAGGTGGCTGCCGAACAGCTCTCGGCACCGATCTTCGCAAATCAGGTCGAGATGCACCCCCTGCTCCCGCAGAAAGAGCTCCGGGTGTACGCCGAAAAAAACGACATCGAACTGGTCGCCTACTCACCGCTTGCTCGGACAGAGATTTTCTCCGATCCGACCCTCACTGCCATCGCCGACGGCCGCGGTGTGAGTGAGGCACAGATTGCGCTTTCATGGCTCCGGGCGAAGGGAGTGACGGCGATTCCGAAAGCGACCGGTGAGACACACATCCGGGACAACTGGGAGAGTCTCTCGGTGGAGCTTGACAGCGACGAAATCGAGCGGATTGATGGGATCGAAAACCGGGTGCGACAGGTGCATCCGGATTTTGCGCCAGCCAGTTGGGGCTGATGATCAAATTCTGATCAAAGACTAATGTACCCGCTATTTTAACCGATTATATTGATCGATCACATCATACGATGCAGTATCCTTGTTGAGATACTTCTGAATTTCCTGGAGTTGTTCATTCCTATTTTCGGTGGTCTTAGATATGTCTAATTTAAAGAATGTTTTGGACATCAACGACTCCAATTCGTTAGTGAATTCGGCAGGTGACGTTTGTTCGGTAAACGAACCACTGGTGATTTCGACAGTATCCGCATCTGGTTCATAGTCGAAAACCACGTTTGTTCCGAGTGTTCTCTTGATTCCTGTGTGAGTCTGGAGATGGCTATGTGCAATGAACAGGTCCTGCACAGAGAGATAAAGCTCTGCAGTATTACCCTGATTTGAGGCTCGCACTGTCAAATCATCAGGAGTTCGTGCACCACCCCATCCAAACGCTGTCGTACGTAATCGGAACTCAACCATCTTTATTTCAATTGTTTATGTAAGATCGGTCGACTCGGAGAGTGGTTCGATACACTCACAGAGTTCTTCGGCTGAGTCGACGGTCGACATTTTCTCTGCGATGTTCTCTAGCGCCTCCGATCGTTGTTCAGGCGTGCTCTCTTCGTCCAACTGGGACACAATCGTTCGTAGCGCTGCTGTCGCGCTTTCGTAGAGTTCGTCGAATGTTGTTTCGAGTTGCATATCCCTAATCGAGAACGAGATACCATCGTCTATCTCAGAAATTGTAAACATTGTGTGCATTGGGTACGCGTCTGTTTCAACTCGGCTCTTGCTGCAGCAGTACAGCTTAATAAATGTTAACACTGAATCATATGACTCACCGATGGTTTTGTCACCCTGTTTGATCGTATATTCAACCTCATCGCCCGGCCCAATTGCAGCAATTGACCATCCCCGATATACGTTCCGAATCACGATCATATCACATCACCAAGATCAACCTCTTCGATAATTTCTTTTTGCTCCTCTATTTTTTCTAATTCGACCTCTTCTTGTAGCTTTTGAACAGTATTTTGGATTACAGAATCTCGATCATACACTTCATTGTACTCTGAACCTTCTGCAATGCCTCCCGCAGGCACGTATCCAGAGATAATTTCTTTGCCTTGATACGCTGTATTGCTATTTGGTGCTACAATAACCATAGCAATAACCTCATCTCCCTCCTCTACTATTTCCTTAATATAATATGTTGTCTCAGAATCGGCCGATTCGTACACTTCGTGAGGCGATTCTATAATTCCCGAAATACTCTCTACAACTTCTTCTCTCGACTGGTCCAATTTGTTATGATCCCAGTTATCTCGTTCGACGATATGATCAATTCCCTCACCGAGACCAATCTCTTCCTCTGCATAATTATCAACTGTCTCAATGGTTGATGCACTGACAACTAACCCATTGAGAAGCCGCAATTCGATCTGTCCAGGACCACCAGGATTATCGCCGATCACCCGCTGGAACCGGCCATCGCTTTCGATGGGATCGTGATTCTATTCTTTGGAAAGTCTCAGAACCGATCCGAGTCCCAGTTTCCGTCTTCGATAACTTCGTTGATAATCGATTCGAAATGATCACGCTTGAACTGGATACGATCCTCTAAGGAGTGATGGCGAACTGACGCTCTGACTTGGTCGTCTATCTCGTACCCGGTGCTGTCTGCAAGTTCAAACAGCACCAAGACCTGCAGTTCAAACTCTGGCTCGACTGACCACTGGTGTTGATTGTCTACTTCCCTGTAACGTTTTTCTGCTTCCTGATAAGTGGGGTTGGCTGGCCCAAGACCTCCAACTGTTCGAAAGTCACCGATAATTTCATAACAGAGTCCTGTGGTCGGTTCAGGGTTCCGACCGTGAAAGCTCTGTTCGTGATCTCGCATATCTTCGGTGACTTGGACGCCGATCTGGCACGTTGTCCGGCTTCGCGCCTCTTCGCCCGCTATGCGATAACAGATCGCTCCAAGAAGCATATTTCTGACAAAATAGCCAAATCTGTGTCGGTAAATACCTCCCACCTCTCCCTCGCCGAGACGTCTATACCGCATCAGATACCCGTGAGCACTCGACGTATAGTAATCGGCAGCGGTCTCTATTTCTCCATCAGTTCGCAAACGGCGAGCAGTCTCGGTATAGTCTCGTTCGCTCATGTCATTCTGAGTTATAACGGACCACCGTATATTCGGTTGGTTAGTCCCCAATCGTTGATGTACTCTTGCACCTCAGATTTGCTCCCATACTCCACTCCAGTACTGAGGGTCCATTTTGTTCCTTCCCAAGACACTCGTACGACGACCCATTTCCCGCCAACTTGTGCAATATAATGTCTCATAACAACACCATTTTGAACGTTTTGTTCCCATATTTGAGCTGGATTCCGAATAGCTTGCTCGATCTCATCAAATGATGGGTGGTCGTCTTGCTGGTTAATTAGATGTTCGCCGTTCCGGTCAATCTCGACTTTCTGACCAGTTGGATCCTCGATTAATTGTCCCGCCGTGACGATTAACCCATCTAGAATACCCAGGATTATTTCGCCATCTGCACCGGGATTATCGCCGATCACCCGCTGGAAGCGGCCGTCGTGTTCGATGGCATTTGGCGTCCGAACGATCCCAGCATCAGGACAATTTTGCGGAACTCTCGATTGCCAATTTGAGCAATGGCCACTTTTTTCAGCGTGGTTGGTATCACGCTCTATAGAATTTCCGACTGCCAGTTTCCATCCTCAAGGACAGCCTCAATAATCTCTGGGAAACGGTTGCGCTTGAACTCAATGCGATCATCGAGCGAGAGGTACATAATCTCATTTCGTCGCTTTTCATCAGGTGCTATCCCGACAGACGATCCCAATTCCATCGCGACTAGAATGCCGTCTTCGATCATCGATTCGCTGGACCAGCCCAAGTCGTTTTCGACGAGTGCATACTTCTCGGCTGCCAGTGCGTATGCCTCGTCGTGGCCTCCGAGTTCACCAATCAGCCGGAAATCACCGATTACCTCCCAGAAGAATCCTTGTTGTGCAGATGCTGTGTATATTTCCTGTTCACGAACGTCCATACTGATAAGTTCTCCCTGCTGACTGTGATTACGACAGCGTTCGTGGGCACCAGCGAGCCGAAAACACAACGAACCGCATATAAGATCTTTTATTGCATATCCTAATTTGTGACTCTTCCGGTCCGGAGCGTCGGTTTCGGTATCGGACGGGTCGGCAGGTAACCTTTGAGATTGCATTAGACAACCACGAGCAGCTGCAACGTAATATCGACCGGCAGTTTCGAAATCACCGGCCTTTCGTTTTGTTCGTGCATACGTTATATATTCGCCGATCTGGTTGATCACTGCACCAGCATGGTCAGATTGATCTTCAATATCGTCCTTAGACATACTATATATAAGATGTTGACACTAATCAATCTGCCTCGTAGATTGGATTATTTGGGTAATCTTTTCTATCAAGAAATTGCTCAAGTTCATCACGAGTATCATATATTGCAGTTGTGCCAACGGTAATAATCCCACGGTCGTAGGCTCGAACTGTATACCAGCGACCATTGATTTGCTTCACATACAGCCGATTTGGACCATTTTGGTAGATTTGATCGGGGTGTTTAATCACTTCCTCAACAGTCTCGTAGTCGCTGATATGGTCTCCGTCATCTCTGACTGGGTGGCTGTCGGTTGGATCAATTTCGACCTTTTCGCCTGTCGGATCTTCTATAGTATATGATGCAGAGACGATAATTCCATTGAGAATATTCAAAATCACGTCACCACTTCCAGAAGGATTATCGCCGATCACACGCTGGAACCGACCATCGTCTCTGATGGCGTTTGGAGCCTCAATGATCCCGCTGATTTCTTCGGGCTGGTTGATACCCGGCAGTCGTTTGACCTGCTCCCAGCCGTGGCTGCGTTCGATATCCTCGATATCGTGTTCGTAGGTCGCGCCGCTCGGGAGCGTAATCTCGACATCCAGTGGCGACTCTGCAGCAGGCAGGTTCAGTTCCGGTTCGGTTGCTGGCAGCGGTCCAAGCTTGATGCTGTCTACATCTGGCTGTCCTTCGACGTTGACTTCATTCGCGCTTTGAACGAAACTGTAGATATCAGAAACCAACAAAGCACCACCAACAACTCCGACAAACCGAGATCCAGCCGTTATAATATTATCTGGATTTCTCACTGGGTCTGCCTGTGCCACGGCACCAGATACTACAGCCCCTGCAGATATTTCGTCATCGTCGTCTTCGTCGATTTTGTGATCTACAGCCAATGCAACTCCCTTATCATCAACTGCTCCGATGAGGAATCTCGATGGATTGTCGCTGATTGTCAAGGCTGGATGTTCAAAATCAACAGTGACAGTTTCCTCGCCGCTTGTCGCTATGTTTTCGATTGTTTTGTTGTCCCATTGAGCGTCAACTGAGCTGCCATAACAAGGGCTGCCTGGTGGACAGGTCTCTTCGTAGAATCGCTTAATCTGTAACTCATCAATCTGGCTTGCTGAACCGGTTGGCTTCACTGTCACATGAAGGTCGTCGGCAGTATCGGAAGCTTTCCAGCCAATAATATCGCCAGCTTCTGCTTCGTACTCAATCTCGGGCGGCGTTGTCTCTTCGAGTGGATTTGGATCGACCGAGTCGAGTAGTCCATCGCCAGAGGTATCCGCTTTCCATGGATCTGTTCCAATCTTCACCTCTTCGTAATCCGAGAGTCCGTTGTTCGAGGTATCATACTGTCCTGGGTGTGCTTTCGCCTCTGTCACTCGCGTTTCCAACTTGAGTTCCCCATCTTTTTCGACGATCCGGAATTCTCCATCAATCGTCTCGGCGTCGGCTAGGCCGTCACCAGACGTGTCTTCTAGTATCGGATCGATGTCAATCCGATACCACGACTCGATTTCTTCCTCAATCGGATTTCCTAGATTCAATCCACTCTCCACGAGAGGACCGGCTTGCGGCGTCAAGGGATTGGCCTCAGCGACAGCATCTGGAATCCCATCATCGTTCGTATCCTTTAGCTGGCCCACGCTCTGGTTGTTGAGGGGGTACAAGATGAGATCACTCGATTCGACTTCGTCTGGTGGATGGACTGCATCCTCTTTCCAGACGTGACGGTCGTAGCTCACTTCTGTGGTACCGCCGGTTTCCCGCCCCATAACACGGAACTCCGGACTGATCTCGAAGCCGCTTCCGTCGTAGTATGAGACGCCTTCTTCTTCCCAGCCGTCACCGTCGTTGATGTACACCGTATAGGTGTTCTCGGCTGAATCGAGAACAATGCGGATCTGGTACCACTGATCATCGTGGAAACTTCGTCCATCTCCTAGTTGGCCACCAACGGCAATATCGTCACCACCGAATGTATTCCGGAAGAACAATCCTTCACCGGCAATACCGTTTGTAAACCCGCGAAATCCTGTTGTCGTACTGTCTTGATCGTTGAACAGGTAGGCCAGATCTGCGCCGCTTCCACCCTGACCAGCCTCGTGCCGCCAGTGGAAGTCGACTGTGAGATCATCTTCGACCTCGAAAAGGAAGTTCGTATCCACCCCGCCATCGTCTTCTAACCGGAGTGAGGCCGTTGTCTCGTGTTCGTTCGTCGTCGCTCCTTCGTCGTTCCACTCGTGATCGCCGACGATCACGCCATCCGGATTGTCGTTCTCGTTGACAACCCGATCACCGGTCGTGTCGCCAGTGAGATTACCAACAACGTGACGATCTTCGAGTGGGATCGTCTCTGTCAGGTGTGTTTCCCACTCCTCGGCACGAAAGACTGAGAAAAACGAAAATGAATCGACTGTCGCGGTGGCGGTCCCAGCCTCAGAATCGATATCCGTCTCTACTGGCTGCCAACCAGACGGATCAGACAGATCCCAGGTGTAAATCGAGAGGTTCGCTGACTGGTCAACATCTTCGGCAAGCGGAACCGTCACCTCGGCTTCGTCGATCGTTGTCTGGTTTTCGACCCGAACGACTGGCCCAGCCAGATACTCCATCTCATCTGACTCGTCTGGGGTGTAATCTTCCACCGAGAGCAGTCTATCATAGAGTCCGTCACCGCCAGCGTCGACTGTCACGCCACTGGATTCGTTTTCGACTGTAATTTCGTTGTACTCGTCAGGATCAGGTCGCTCTGGAATAATCTCTGGTTGCCTGATCTCGATATCGAGGCTCTCCTCAACGGTCCGATCAGGTAGCTCCTCGTGGATCGCAGACACTGTCACTGTCTGGTTTGTAACGGTCTCCCCGAGCGGAACGGTCACTGTCCCAGTCGCGTTAGACAGTCCAGACTCGCCACCGCTAAGAGTAACTGTCTCTGTGCTACCGTCCTCGAACGTTACCGTCGCTTCCTCGTATGTGTATGCACGGACATCGTCGAGTTCGATGAGCACAGTGACATCGAACGTTCCGTCCGTTTCGACTGCTGGTCCGTGGGAGAGCGACAGCTTGGGTTCGGTGTGTTCTTCGACTGTTTCTACTGCCTTTTCAGACTGTTCCCAGGCGTTACGATAGTGAACAAATGCCTGTGCATCCGAGGCATCTTCACCCTTTTCGAGTGCGTTGGCTGCGTTTCCGAGTTTGCTCTCGGTTTGTTGTCGCTGTCCCTGGTTGTCAATTGAATCTTCGTACTGATTGACTGTTTCGTACGCATCTCTCACAGCGATCCGCGCGCTTACGTTCCCTGCTCTCTGTACGTTCTGTTCAGCTGCTGTGATGCTTTCCTGATCGTCAATTTCTCCGGAAAGTTCCTGCAGTGTCCGGTATGCCTCGCGTTGACTCTCGAAGGTCTGTGACGAGGCCGGGAACAGTTCGCCTCGGTAGTGGTCTATCGATTCGTTTACTGCTTTCTGAAACTCCTCACGGAGTGTGTCTTCGCTTTCGTTGTCCTGGGGCTCGATCTGAGTCCGTGCATCTACCAGTAGTTCGACTGTCGAGTTCGCCTCAAGATCTGGAATCGTTACATTGGATTCCTCACCACGGTCGTGGCCAGGTGGGCCACCGTTTCCTGAGCCACCATCATCACTGGGCGGGCCATTGTCTCCCCCGTTACCGGGAGGCCCCCCGTCTGAGGGACCATTTCCCGGGTTCCATGCCGTGTCGCCCCCCTCCGTCCCGGAAGCAGGGCTCGCCGCAAGCACCGGCATTGCGATCATCGACGTTACCATTATCGTTGCAAAAATAACTGCTGTCCACTTGCCACCTGTCTGCTGCATGTGTACTTACTGATTTCCAGTGAAATTGGATAGCAAAAAAAAATACGATTGAAAATACATTTCAAGATAGTATTTCTGAGAGGGGCTGTCGTGTCGGATAGTACGATTTGTTAAATTGTCTGATGATGTGGTATTGCTATTCTTGCCAATCAAGAAGAGGCAGACTACCGAATAGTATGAACTGACGGACGGTCTGATGTGCCTAATGATGAACTTCCCATCCATACTGTAATATCGGTGAGCACTGTCTGACGCTTGACCGACAAAACCGCCATGAGGAGTACGAAAGCATATACCGGGGGACATCAAATGGTCGGTCATGGCAGTCGGGAACGAAGGACTGGGCGATGCAATCAGGTACGATCTCCGTCTGTTGCACGAGACCTGGATGGGGCTTTTCTACCCACGCCAGCGCAACGCCGGAGATACCGTGCTCGGGAAATACGTCCCCGAGGAGACACCACAGCGGATCGCGTACAAGGGGCTGTCTGCGTTCGGTGTCCTCATGGTTGGCCTCCTCTATCCGCTGTTGCTTACCGGCTATTTCGTTCGGTTCCAGGCACGAAAACTGAACGTCACCGCCGTCCGTCTCGGACTGTTCGGCGTGATCTTCGTCTTTGCCGCCCTCTGGGGTGGGCTGGTGGCGTTGATCTGGTTTGGGTTCTCGGATACCTTTACGACCGTCGAGATCATCGCGATCGCCGCAGCCGGTGGTGTCGCGGTGGTCTCCTCGGCGCTCTCGTATGCGTTCTGGCGCATCGGTGGCCGGGGGACGACAGTGTTTCTCGCGTATCCGTTCGCGATGACAGCGCTGTTTCTCCCGCCGGTCGTCGCAGCCCTGCTCCATCCGCTGCTCGAAGATATCATCATCGCACGCAGTGACGAGATGGCGCGCTGGATGTTCCAGAACGGCCCGGCAGCGCTCACCGAACCACTGGAACGGTTCGATCGGACGGCCGGTCACCACGTGATCATCTGGTTCGTGATCTCGTTCCCGGTCGGCTGGGTGCTCGGCCTGCTCGTGACGCTTGCCGACGTCATCCGGCCGAAGGGAGAGTAATTCTCAAGCTTTTTACTCGGAGCAACCCGAGAAACCGATATGGATCTCAAACTCAACCTGCCAGTGTCGATCGGCATTATTCTGGCAATTATCGTGGCCGGCACTGTCCCGATGTTCAACTTCATGTTGAACGAAACTGTGTTGACGATGGTCGTACCGTCGATGATCGCCTTCGCTGCCATCGTTTTCCTAATCGGCGTCAAGCACGGCGAGTATCGCGCAGGCGCTCCGTAACTGTCGCTGCCTGAACGACGTTTTCCCGATCGTCTCCCTTGTCGGTCACGACGAGTGACACACCATCGATTTCTCCCGCTTCTGGCTGTACTCGAACCGTTGCGCCTGCCGATATCGCCGCCAGTACGCTCACGACGAGCGCGGCTGGCTCTTTTAATGGGACATCGAGCACGACAGTATCTCCTTCTCCGAGTCCGAACTCCGCCGCTATCTCGGTCGCACAGTCGAGCAGTTCTCCGTGGGTGAACTGTTCTGAACCGATCTCGATCGCCGGATCGTCGGCCGCCACAGCCTCGGGTGGCTCGACCGGGTTCTCACTCCACATCTCCTCTTCGAAGTGGGCGATTGTCGGATCGTCCGGTGGCCCGCCGTAGGCGATCACCGAACAGTTCGCGGCGGTGTCGTACTCGCCAACCTGAGCTGCTGGCCCAACAAAGGCCCGCGAATCGATCGGCTCCGCAGGATCGAATCCCACCGTTGCACCAAGCAGCGTCGCTCCGAGGATCGCATACAGCGGATCGGCAGCGTCGATCCCCCCGAGCTCGCTTTCCCCGGATTCGTCTTTCTTTGGCCCGACAACAACGGTCACTGTCGCGCCCGGGTGGACGCCGTAGTGGCCGAGCAGGTTCCCCGATTTCCAGGCGTTGCTGACAAAGTCACGATAGCTGTAGGGGGCAGCCCTGTCGGCAATCTCGAGCAGTGGGCCATCGGTCTCCCGAGCGTCTGCGAGTAACGTTTTGATCGTTGCCATCAGAACGTGTTACGGAGCCTGTCGAAAAAACCCTGGTCGACGTCGATATCTTCGCCACCTGCCTCGGCGAAGGCTTCGAGTGCTTCGCGTTGCTCCTCGTTGAGTGACTCGGGCGTGACGACCTCGACCTGAACGTAGAGATCGCCCGTCCCGCGCCGCTGTGGCCGGGGCATCCCCTTCCCTTCGAGACGGAAGGTTTCACCGCTCTGTGTGCCAGCAGGCAGGTCGAACTCGACGGGACCGTCGAACGTCTCGATCTCGATTGTGTCTCCGAAGACGGCCTGCGGGAAGGAGATCGGCTCGTGTTTCTGGAGATCCGAGCCGTTGCGGTCGAACTCGGGGTGATCCTCGACGTTGATCTCGACGAGAAGATCGCCGTTTCGTCCGCCGTTTTCGCTCGGCGCACCCTCGCCGCGCATCCGGAGCGTCTGGCCGTTCTGGATGCCTGCCGGAATCTCGACGGTCAGTGTTGCCTCCGTCCGAATGATTCCCTCACCACGACAGGTCGAGCAGGTCTCCTCGTAGATCTGCCCATCGCCGCTACAGCGACGGCAGCTGACCCGTTGCTGCATTCGACCGAACGCGGTCTCCTGAACCTGCGTTTTGACTCCCTGTCCGTTACACTCCGGACAGGTTCGTGAGTCGGTCCCAGGTGGGTGACCGCGGCCGTTACAGTCGGGACACTCTTCGGGTCGGTTAATCGTGACCTCTTTTTCGGTCCCGTTGTAGGCTGTCTCCAGATCGATGCTGAGCCGTGTTTTCAGGTCCTTTCCTTTTCGGTTGCGAGAGCGACCGCCGCTGCTGCCGCCGCCGAAGAACTGATCGAAGATATCACCCATGCCGCCGAAGCCACCGCCTCCGCCGCCGAAGGGATCGCCGCCAGCACGACCGCCGCCAGCGCCTCGCCCGCCGTTTTCGGTCGCGCCACGCTTTTCGGCCTCGATGTACTGGTCGTGGCCGAGCTGGTCGTACAGCTGTCGTTGCTCGTCGTCGGTCAGCACTTCCTTTGCCTTCTTTGCCTTCTTGAATTTCTCCTCCGCGTCGGGATCGTCGCTGACGTCGGGGTGATACTCCCGCACTGCCTCACGGTAGGCCTTCTCGATCTCCTCTTCGCCGGCGTCCCGTGAAACACCCAGTATATCGTAGAAATCCTCTGTCATCAGTTATACTCGTGTATGCTACTGGGACACTAAAGATAACCGGGTTCGAGGACGACAACTCCCGTCCTCACAGTTGGAGATGCGAACTTGAGTTGGGACCGTCGTCACCATCGTCGTCTGCTGGTCCCTCGTGGAGATACCGCATGTCGTCGTCGGTAAGATACACAGCTCCACTCTCGATTTCGATATCCACAGAAAACAGCGTCGAGTCCGCGGCCTCGCCGTTGTCACAGTGGCCCGAGCAGGCATCGAACACCGAGCCGTGTTTCGGGCAGACGATTCCGCCGTCTCTGTTGATCGTCCCAATCTCGTCTCGGTGGAGTCGCTGGTTCTCGTGCGTACAGCGATTCACCCAGGCCTCGACTGGCTCCGCGCCGTCCTCGCAGGGGACGAGAATCACTTCGGTATCTTCACCGCGGCTGTTGCGGGCTGTGAACAGCCAGGAGCCTGCTTCGAGCACTGTCTCGACGCTCGTCAACCGATAGCGCATACGAGTGCTATAGTCGCCAGAAAGTTATACTAACCCTGATGGCAGTCTCGGCTACCGAGACAGTCAGGCCAGAGTGTTTTAGTGGTGCAGAGTGAAGCATCTCCTATGCCACGGAGTTTCCCGGATCTCGGTGAGTCAGTCGAGCAAGTCGAGCCCGAGACGTTCAAACAGCGTCTCGACGACGGTGAGCAGTTCACGATGATCGATACCAGAAAGCCCGACGAGTACGCGGCTTGGAAGATCTCACATCCGAATCTCACCATCCTCAATATCCCGTTTATGCAGTTCATGGACGAGGATAACGAGAAACCAGCGTCGACCGTGCCCGAGGAGGTTCCAGAGGACGTTCCCGAGGGACAGCTGATTATTTCCTGTGGAAAGGGGCTGTCCAGTACGTTCGTCGCAGAGCTTCTCACACGCGAGGGGTACGATGTCCTCGCCCTGACAGACGGCATGGAAGGCTGGGCCGAAGTGTACGAGCAGTATTCTGTCCCGACGAACACAGC
>LKMJ01001323.1_pt1 | contig 21642 bp, 29 predicted proteins | sample 643391 | NCBI WGS metagenome assembly LKMJ01 (sample SAMN04112250, study PRJNA286221) | soda lake metagenome | biome: soda lake; feature: Kulunda Steppe; material: water; isolation source: sample PL-Br10 brine of Picturesque Lake | place: Russia: Kulunda steppe | collected 2010-07
ATGAGAGAGAGAGAGAGAGAGAGAGAGAGAGAGAGAGTGTCACGGCATACTAGAAACACTGTTAAATCATCTACCATCTACTTTTTGGTAAACACCTATCTAGATTACCAAGGCTTTAATCCTTGGTGCTTAATTCACCATATTCAGCGCTGTCTTCAATGGAGGACTCCCCAAGATTATTCAGGAGGTCCGGGTGCTTCATCAGCAGTTCCAAAGGTGCATTCCCTGCACAGTGGCAGAAGTAGGCGGTAAGGATAGGTTACATAGTTGTATCCGCCAAATGGGGGCAGCTTAGCTGAAGCCTAAAAGGCCTGCAACCCAAACCAAAACGAGACCGTAAAGTAAGTGCCATGAATTATTCATAGACCCATCATGTTCCATTCTTCACACTGATATCCTGCTCTTCATGCCATTCAGCCCCTCTGAGCATTGCTTTGTCTTATCCACTCTTGCACTGTGCAAAACTCTGGCATTGTATTCTGAATCCTTATCCAAGCTCTGGCCTGAGGTAGGGAGCTCAAAAAGAAAGGCTTCTATTGAGGGCTCCCCGCCTGCTTTAATACTGTAGTGTTCCTGAATGCTTTCACTGCATGAACTTGCTTCTAGGCATTTGCTGCCTTGAAGGTCTTGTGCAAAGCTATTGCTGCTGCATGAAGGCCCCCCCCCTCGCCTTGGGAAAGATGCATGGGCCCATTTGCAGGTTGATGAGCAACCTTTGAAAAAAACTCATGGGGTGCATGGGCTCCAAACACCCTCAAAAAGACAGCGCGTGTTGTGATTTGGGGCCAAGACAGCAATGGAGTTAGCAGCAAAGTAAACAAGTGCCCCCAATTCTCCAGATGACTTTTCGTGCAAGCCAACAGAAGGAAAGGGGCGTCTAAGCTGAATTCATAAGAAAAGAGCCGTTCAACCTTAATCACCGCCTTCTGTTAAATTGGTGGTCAGGTAGAATTAACTGTTAACCATTTCATGAGTGCTAACTGCATATGCTAGAAGTCCGACCGCAAATAAATTTGATCTTGCGCCTTGTCTGTCTTGAATCTGAAATGCTGAAAGCTAGGAATGTGTGGAAAAATCCAAAAAAGGTCTCGGTTACCCCGCTCACGTATCATTAGGGGCCGGCGTTGGCTTATAGCGCTATATGGCGATAGTATAAAATTTCCTGGATATAACATCATCTGATATAACATACAAAAATGGTGCCCTGCTGATTCGCTCGTTTCAGGCTCCCCTTGAGTGACGGGTTGGCCTGAATCGATACTATGAATCAGATTACATCAATGTCATGTGTGGGGAAGAACCTGCGTCTGGCTGGGTTGCCCCTGACAGTTCCTATGTGTAGGGGTCGGCGAATAGCGCTATATGGAAAAATATTTAGCACTAAATATCGCTATGTCACTATATTCCAGGCGCTACATGTGCCAGAACGCCCACATGCAATCGAAATTTTGTCATCAAATTTTAAGGGATGATAGGAAACCCCCTAAAACTCTCATTTGCAAAATATAATAAGCAAAAATAATTCAGTTGTGCTCTGCTTGGCCAATAGGCCAAGATATAACATTAAATTTGAACATGCCTATCTGACTTAGCCGTCTCGAACTAAGCACTCACGGTGCATTTTGCATCGCTCTTGCTGGATTATATCACTTTCATTTCTTTCACATATCATAGTGTTCCGAAAATGTATAATGCACCGGCAGTGGGAGGCACAGCTCAGCACAACTCAGCACTCAGGCGCTCAATGATTCAGCTCAGTGCAGACCCAGGGCTCCTCGTCGGTGTTCGCTAGCGCAGCTCGCTTCTTCTCTCCCTCACTGGAACAACCCTTTCACTTATCATCAATACACATTAGCAAACACAACACACAAGCTACGCTGGCATGCCTGCAAACGAGGACACATGCATGCACCCATAGTACTTCGCATGCTTTCACGCGCTGGTGCGGCTGTGCTATGGGCACAAGCACAGGGCCCAAACAAGCTTTGGCACATGTATTCATGCCAGATATGAGTGTGGGCAACCCATCCAGGTGGATAGCTGCCCAAATGGGGGTGCAAGGGTGCAGAAAGGATGGTGTACATGAGACTCCTGGCCCTTACTGGTAGCACAGGTGCACCAAATTTAGCGCCATATCAGAGCCTACAACACCATAAAACGCAACCAAATGTAAATTTTCCTTCATAACTTTGCAAGAGGGGTGCATATTCCATCCGACATTCAAGTTTGATGACGAAAATCGGGCTAGCAGGGGGGGATCCGGCACGTATAGCGCCTGTAATATAGCGGCGCATTTTAGCGCTTTATAGCGCTATAGAATTGTCCATTTAGCGCTACACGCCAACCGCTACAAATCATGTTCTAGCTTGGCCTCGACAAACTTGGTTATAATCTCAGGGTCGAATTATGCACAGCAATTCAATTATCGCACCTGGAAAGTAGGTTTGGATCTCCGCCAGGGATCTCTCCAGGTTCTTTGGGTTCATAAATGACTGCAGGCGATAGGCGGTGTGCAGTGCAAGTGAGAGAGGGCTCACAAAAACACAGAACTGTGTTTGTTGGACATGACCTGCTTTCACTGGCATGTAAAGCCAGAAACTGTTCCAATTGAGCATCCAATTTCGATACGTTGCTGCAGCAATCATGCTCAAATGAAAAGCTGTTGCTCACAGGAATAGTGTCGACAAGACACTCAGCTCCCTCCACAGATGAAAGCATGTATTTCACCTGCGAGCACGTTTAAAAATAGCACTCTATTGACAGCGTTGGCGTTTCAGGCAATCTAACTACAACGGTAGCACCTTAAGACTTCTAAAGATGTTTTTGTGTGAGCTCTTAAGTTGAGGCAAAACAAAAAAAGCCACCGAGCCCATTTTAAAAATTGAAGCCAGCCTCAGAGGAGGTCTTCAAGAAATGCAAGAGTCCTTTTAAGTCTTGACATTTTTTAGAAAGTACAGAGACAGCAAAGACAGACTAAAAAAAATGCTGCAAGTGTAAACACCTCCATACCTGTTCAGCATCACTCTTCAGCCTCTCAGCCGATTGAAGCAGCAAACGTGGCTGGTTTGAAAGAATCTTTAAAACATTTGCTGAAGGAAAAGTGTCTTTAAGAATGATGATCTTTGTGGCCAGGAGGTCCATATCCAGAATTATTGCAACCTGTGTATGAGGAAGCATCATTTTTAGAAATTTTCTATGGCCTTGAATTAACGCAACATAGAAGGTCTGGCTTACGCTTCCTCATGGCTTTGTTGTATGCGAAGACTGTTGCCAAAACTGTTTTGCAAGAGATTGCTTGTGTGGCAAAACACGCCATGGTTTGAAATGGTATACGTGGGTTCATCATGATGTGCCAAACCTCATTGCTCACATGTAAGGATTGGCAAAAGGAGATCTTGTGTGAAGTGTGATCAATGGTGCTTTCAATATCCTTGGGATACTCACCCAATCTGATGCCTTAGCACGATGCAAGTTCACTAGCCCAGGCAGCATAACTTCAATCTCAGTAAGTTTCTTCTCAACAACTTCAAAGGCAATCCCTCTCCTCTTGGCAGCCTGCATGGGACGATAAAGTGGTACGAATGCTAGTATGAGCTCTCTTGAAGTACTCTCAGGCTTGCAGCTGAGGAGCATCAAGTGAGCAGCTGCCCAAAAATGCAAGAATTTGCGACATTCACAATCACAAGCCTGCACACTCCACATCATTCACCTCTGCTATCTCTTGCAGCTGCTTTCTCTTTCTTCTCTCTTCATGCTCAGAGGTCGGGATGGGTTTTGGCCTATCTTGCTCAGATATGTACACTGGACATAAAAGACAGATTTATCAAGAATTACTCACCCATTCAGACTTGCTCTTTAAATCAAAACAGTAAGCTACTCAACCACTGCAGCAACATTTCCTCAGCTGAGTGAAAGGAGGCACATAGACACTGTGGAGCTTTTGCGGTATGCATGGGCAGGGTAATCAATTGAGGTTGGGCTTACTGATGCAAACTCATTTTGGTGTGTGTTCGTGTGAGTGCTTGTGTGCAAGTACGTGAGAATGTGTGTGATCTTGTGTACGCGTACTTGCACTTGTGCATGAGCGCGGGTGCGTGCCAATGAGTGCACAAGCGCAAAGAATGAGCGCGCTGGTAGCAAGCAAAACACATTACCTTGAGACATGGTATACGATTCTTGGAAACGCTTTTCCAAAGAACAGCAAGCCACACGCCTGTGGCTGCGGGCTGCTGGAATGAGCTGTGCATTTGCCCAGACTGCCACCTTGCTCAGGCTAATGTGGTGGAGAGACAAATTGTTTGAAGCGTTGAGTTTCAGCATCTTAGCTCAGACGAGTTGTGTCTAAAATGTGTTGAGGCGAGTTGCCAAATATTGCAGGGAGCTGCTGCGCTTCTGTTGACAACTTCAAATTAGATTATTATATTTGTATATGTTTTGAGGACTAGTTGTTGGTAGTGAATGAGTGAGGTTGTAGAAACAGGTAGAAGAGGAGGAGGTGCGCCTTTTTGATCTCTATTGATCCATGGATCACAATGGCACCGCTGCCATGCCATTCTTATCGGTGCGTGAGGGTCAATTCTGCTTTTAACATGGATGTCCACCCATGCAAGGGCAACACTTTTGATTAATCGCCTGATGCATGGTAAATTTCAAGCCTGCTCTGTGCACATGCACAGCATATGGTGGCTGGGGCCATGGCTGGAACGATGGAGCACATCGCCATGTACCCTGTAGACACCATCAAGACAAGGATGCAGGCTCTCAGCCACCCTGGCCAAAGGGTGCGAATATTTATTGCATTTCTTGATTAAAATTGGAGAGATACGCTGCAGCTAATCCCTACGTCCTCCTGATCCTACTGTCCTGCTTTGATGGAGCAAAGCATCAAACTGACAGGCGGCACGCCAATGTTATCTGGCACTGCGCAGCTGCACGGCGTATCTGTGCACGAAGCCATTACCTCAGCTATAAGAAGAGAGGGGCTGGCTGGTCTGTACAAAGGCGTTGGTGCTGTTGCTGCAGGTGCTGGGTGAGTGGACAGCGAACCTGTTATGGCAATGGATTAATCACATCTGTCGAGCCTTTAGGGCCGTGGATCTTTGCAAGTACTGATAGTGCACTGATGCACAACAAGATACAATCTCTGTTGTGCAATTGTGTCGAAAAATGACACTTGAAAGTAGCTCTCTAGGATTTTGGGCGGCTTGCTTGTCTTGCACTCCGCGTCACCACAGGGAGGGAGCGCTGCAATAAGAACAATCCTACTCTCAATCTTTGACCTGTGGCATGAATGACTTTGCGCTGCAGGCCAGCCCATGCCCTACAATTCGCTGTTTATGAAGCTGTGAAGGACTTGGCTGGCGGCAACGAGGTGGGTGGAAAATGGTTGACAGACCCCTCTTCCTAGCAAATGTCATGGCTCAGTAGCAAATATAACAGTTAAGAAGCAAATGTTTAAACATTATGTTTTAGAATAGTAGCAAATGCTGCAGATCAAATACCGATGTTCTCGTTTAAGTATGCTCGCCATCTGCAAGAGGCTTCAATTTAAGAACTTCTCACGTAATTTCCTCCACCATTGCACAGCAGGTACATGATGGACCACTACTCTCAATGCTCCCGTTCCCAATTGCCCTCAACGGCACGCGCAGGCTGGCCATAGCTCATTCATTTCTGGGGCTTCTGGGGCCATTGCCACCGCATTTAATGATGCAATCATGACTCCTGTGGACGTCACAAAGCAGAGGTTACAGGTGTGATCTCTTTATGAAGGGAATTTCCCATGGGACTTTCCTCTTAGCAAGAATGAGTCCAATTTTCCGCGATGGCAATCATGTGTGAGGATGCGAACGCTTGCAAAATGATGCCGGAGTTTGCAAGTGTGTTATGGTATTATCCTTTGTGCGTTTATTGCTTGTGCAGACCTGCGGGCACTGCCCAGAGTATTAACAGCCCTCAACTCGCCACACATGCATTCTCTGGAATACTGGAGCAAAACTTTTGCTCGCTGAATTTTCACAAGTTGCTCACCCAAGGCTTGTAGCATACAGTTTGAACAACCTGCAGCAAGTGCATGCAATGGCCAACACTGAGTTTGTGTGCATGGATACCATGTTCACAAGTTCCTCTACATCATGCATGCTTGCTCAGGTAGTACACACACCCTACCGGGGCGTTCTAGACTGTGTGTCCCAAGTGTACAAGCAGGAGGGATTGCGCGCATTTTACAAGTCTTACAGGACAACCCTGGTCATGAACGTGCCGTTCATCACCATGCACTTCACGTAAGTGCTTTCTCATGTTAAAGATAATGTTGGACAAATGCGTCTGCCTTACCATTCTGATCTTGCTGGATTTCAGCACAACTGTACAGTAAGGCTTCAGGTCTTAGTTGCTGCATATATGTGATCTTGTTTGCTTACTTCACGTGATGCGCTGGGGCACACCTCATGGTGGGTGTGTTTGCTCATCGTAAAGAACTCCAGGCACACGCACCCCTGCTTGCACTCAATGACCCGGTAGGTGGCACGGAGGAGCTCGAGTATGCTGGTCTTGCCGATTGTTGTTAATGTGTGGAGTTTGTCAGGCAAAAGTATGTGGAATATGTTGTTACACAGCATAATTTCTTGCATTCAGCCACATCCTGGTACTTGATAAAAGTAACTTCTTAACGGATTACAGATAGCCAGGACCCCAATTATTATTTAATTATTCGCGGTAACCCTAGGAGCAGTACGGTAGACAGCAGTTGCTTGACTGCAAGTTCTTGCGCTCCTTGCTTGCTCATGAACTGCTTGTGCAATTCCTTTGCGATGCAGTGTTTACGATGCAGCCAAGCGCATCATTACAGGCACTGAAGACGCTGATGATGAGACATTCACGGTACAGTTGCTGGCGGGTGGAACTGCAGGCGGTGCCGCAGCAGGTGAGGACTACCACTGGTGGCGCTGCAGACTGACACGAGAGTCTGCCTCTGGTGCTGCCTGTGTGAGGGACTGCCTCTGGTGCTGCCTATGTGAGGGACTGCCTCTGATGCTGCCTATTGTGAGGGTCTACCTCTTGTGCTACCAACTGAGATGGTGTCAAGCAAGCCAATGCAGCAGCAGCTGGGGCGTTGCCACACTGGGTTTGCACATGAGTCTGCTTGGCCTAAGCCATGAAGGCCAAGCTTGGCAAAGTAGCGGCATCAGCAGTGGCAGTGGCGGCGGCGGCCACTGGCAAGGGGGATTTTCCAGTGGGACCTTGCTGCTTTGTGGTTCATTGCAATTCCTGTTTATTTCTGTTTGAGTCATTCCTCAGCCCAGGCTCGTGTGACAGCCAATCACTGATATTGCAACAGCTTGTCCTCTTGCATCCAAACCATGTGATGATTCCTGCTGGGTGTGCATCATGCCTACTTTCCCCGGGGTCTGTGCTCACCTTGCCCTATAAAAGCAAAGCTCTTATGCGATATTGCTGCCTTCTTCCTACTGGACCACTTCCTGGATCAACCTTTTTTATCAACAAGGGCAAGTTGCACTGATGGTGCTTACACGAATTTAATGTTGACTCCTGATTAAACATGATCTGCACATGACAACAAGTTCCTCATGGTACTTATGTGGGTTATGATGCTGAGCTCTGGCCAGAATTCGCTGGCATTCCTGAATTGTGTAGTACACATGCATGCATTTATCCATGCAGCAGTGACCATTCCTTTTGATGCTGAGCTCTGACTAGAACTCGCTGGCATTCCTGACTTGTGTATTACACATGCATGCATTCATGCATAAGGTTGGGCAGGGGTCTCGCCGAGATTTGCCGACGCCGAGGCTCGCCGAGACTCGCTGAGTCTCTTTGGCGGATGGGGGGAACCCTCGTCACCGACGAGTGTCACCTATTTGACTGGTAAACGCTGGAATTGTGCAAAAAATTGCCAGAAACCCTCAAATTTCCCCAGACCATTAATTATATCTAAAGATAAATTTACAATGAGAGACGAGGTGGTGTGGGACGATGAGGAGCGTGATGATGTGATGAGCTTGGACAGCATGTCATATGACTGATAGGGTAATGGGCTACCAATCCTTCAAGGGAGCTGGCACCCATGCCAGTGTGTCTTCAAACGTGTGATAGAATGGAAGGAGAAAGGGAAGGAAAGCACTCGGCAGCAGCAGGTATTTCAGACCCCACCATTCAGTGCGTCAACTTCTTGCGCCTGTGGGCTTCCAAGCATGGCTTCCTCACCCTTGACACAGCACAGCTGCTATGCATGCTCCCACAGCTTGTGTCTGCGAGCGCAACTGGTCAATCTGGGGCCAGATGTGCACCAAGCACTGCTCAAGGCTTGCGTTAGCGCGTGCGCAGAAGCTGATTTACATCTGCTGCAACACAAGGACTTATCTGTGGGCGACCTGGAGTCCAGCCTGCAACTCCTTGCCAAACAAGATGAACAGAATGCTAAGAATTGAGCAGCTAGGTTAATAAGGATGAAATTGAGGGGGATGGAACAGGGGGGGAGAGGACGGAACAGCCTGTGACTCATCCCGGCCTCTGGAATGACCGAGCCTGTTAAAACAATTTGTTTTTAATCATATTGAAGTTCCACGAAAATTCTCAGGTCCAAAGGACGCGCCTGTGAAAAGCAGTTTTTTAACGATAATCTCCCATCTAGATGAGAGATTATCACTCATGCGTGCATCCATACATGCAGCGGTGACCACCCCTTTTGATGTTGTGAAGACCAGGCTACAGACGGAAGGCGTCCATTCCGCCAAACGGTACCATGGGAGTGCTGTGGTGAGAGCCCCACCTCCTTGCTGTAGTGATGTAACACTCCATCTTGCTTACATTTCAGCCATGGCCATGGCAACGATGCTTCTTGCTGCCCTGCATGCCTGTCTATAGCAATAACTATAACCTTGCTCTTCTACTTAGTAGTGAGGTATTCAGCAGTTTGGACATGATCAAGTTACCTTTCTCCTGTGATGTGGTGCAATTTGAAGGTCTTGGCCGCCAGCCTGTGCACCTGAGCCGTGTGACATGATGCTGCTCAAAGGCCAGTGCGCTGTGCTACCTGCTCCTGCAGCTGCCAACAATGCGGCGCATCATCGCTGAGGAGGGCTGGCAGGCATTGTGGCACGGCACACAGCCGCGCATCCTCTTCCATGCACCCTCTGCTGCTGTGTGTTGGGGCACTTATGAGACCATGAAGGCACTATTGCTAGACAAGTGACCCTAGTGATGAATGTAAATTTATGGGCGTCTGGAGGTGCACCAGTTGCATCTGCTTGTGCAAATGAGTGGTGACAGCCAAACCATTCTTCTTGGGCTCGCTCCTCTGCTCAGTGTCCACCAACATGTCCTGCTCTGCCTAGATTAGGCCTAATCATGACTACATGGGTCCTGATGCACACAATTTCATGGGCACTGGGGCACTTTGGCCCCAGAGTTTTGTTGAGAAGCAAGGAGCTCGAGTTGATGTTGGCACGTTAGGGGAGTACCAGCATGGGTGATGTTGGGCTGGGCTTCATTGTATGCTCTGCATGGCCATGCAATCATTTGTGGGTGCTGCAATAAGGGGACATAGCACCTGCTTGTGGAAATGATTGTTGTTCCAGTTCTTGACTTCAGGCCTTTTGGGAATTTGTGGGGGCCCTGTGGATGGAAGTTGGTTGTCGACTTATGGTTAGGTGCCACTTGGAACTTTCCACTGGCGTACCTGCGAGATATCTATCACTGAAGAAAAACTGAGAGGAGTGGGCTACAATGCTACAGCAGGAGCTGATAGCCAAGCCACGGTTTTACAGTGCACTTGCCTCATGGACCGTGCATGGCATAAGAGAAGAACAACATGTTTTTAACTATGTCTTTTTTGCCCCCTTGTGCATGTGCTTGCTCCTCTGATTCATAGTTTAAGGTCAACCATCATAATGTGCATCATTGAGCTAGCCCGCTTGGTTTCTTGCTGGATGAGATTGATGGCTGCAAGCGAGTATAAGTGGAGCATGTAAGTGCATTTAGACAGGGTATTCATGAGGGCCATTTACCTTATGTACAGATAACCTCAAGGGGCTGTAAAAGTTGTTGCAGTTGTGACCTTGTGCCAGTCTCCTTACGGGCACTGCGTGACAGGTAATACACTGCCATGCTTTATTTGCAGTTATTGCGCGTGCTGAGACCACTTGTAGACTCAATTCAAGGGGTTTGAGAAGGCCCACTGGCACCAACTGACAACCAAGTCATGACTATGTATAATGCCCTTAATCTTAAAGTTGCTGGGACACATGACCAAACTAGGTGTTCCACTGTTACAAGTTACCAGTTAGGGTTAACCGCCAGTCTGGTTAGTCACAAGTTAGGGTTTACTAGTAGTAGTACTGCCAGCTAGGTCGTTAGGCTGATTGGTTTGTTGCTGTCTTCGCCAACCAAAAAAATAGTCCATAATGTCCGAGATGAAATGGCAGAGTTTTGTCACGCCAGATTTATGCTGCACTGTTGCCCGGAAGTATGTACAATTTCAAACCGTATTGTTGTGCCATCGAGAGAAGAAATCAAAGATAGTCTGACTAGGCATGTAGAATAAAAGTTTACATGTTTAAATTTGACCTTCAGCCAGGAAGTTCGACTGTTCAGGTTGCTGGTGAACACCAGCCATACAGAAAACATCCAAAAGCTCTGAGATAAAACGATAGGAATCATTAGTTTGTTTCTGGAAAAAATTGAAGACATCCTCAGAACAAGCTTGGGAGAAATAAAAAGCTCCAGGCTGATTGACGGTAATTTTGTGTGTCAGTGGTAAATCGTGAAACAAGTCTGCAAAGTGAAGCCTCAAAGAACATTTGCATGCAAGGACACAGGAAAAGAGCATGTTCTTGGTCTTGAATTTTGCCACACTTATCACATGTACCATCATGATGTTCCCAGCTTTTTGTCTCGACACGCAGCGCATGGGAATGTGACCTGAAAAGTGCCACGTTGCGCTGTGTTTGCTTGCCCAAATCCTGATGCAGATACCTAGGTACGGAAAAAGGCGGTCCATCAACAGTCACCGACCTAAAAGGCAAAGCAACCCAATTATGGTATTTTGCAGCCTTGTCCGTTTGATCTTCATTGCCTACTAGGCAGCTAGTAGCTGGTTTGCCTGGTTCCAGATACTCCTCAACCTCTTTCTCACATCAACAACAAATTCTGACTGTGGGATTGTTTGGAATGTTCTCACGCGATGTTGGAAATCACCGCTCCTTTCCAAACTATGTAAAGCATCCAAGAACTCAGCACTCCAGCACTTCTTGTTGATGGTGCTCATCGCAATATCAGCCTTGAGGACTTTGGCAAGAGTGCTACTATTACTGCATAGCAGAGCATTATAAAATCTCACAGCCGCTCGGAACCAATAGAATTGCAAGGGCTCATAGCCACACTCACATAACACAGACCAGTTGGGAGTGGTGCGCTTTACACCTAAGATTCCTTTAAGCATGCACATGTGAACTGTTTGCAGAGGGCAGTCCATCTCAGCCCCTTGCTTCATGAACCTAATGCCCCATATTTGACTTGCATACATGCTTGCTGAAAGTGCATATCCTAGCCATCCTAAGCATGCTGTGTGGATCTGTTAACCGGTGCTCCGATGCAAACTGCCTGATTCTACGACAATCAGCCATGAAAGGCGTAAGCATAAGCTCAGCTGCAGCAGCCATGTTGTGTGTCTTGGTGGAGATCATGCCCAGGTATTTAAAAGAATCGTTGTTGGCAAGCTGCGACCCTCCTAGCATGAACACAGGTACCCTTGTACGTCGAGAGTTAAAGTGCACCACCTCTGATTTTGATGTGTTCGCACAGTCCCTTCCTTAGAGCGTAGGTGCTCAGCCTATTCAACATCATCTGCAATTGACCTGGCTCATTTTCAGTTAAGCTCAGATCATCTGCATACAACATGTGTGTCACGCAAACATCAGCCATTCCTGTCACCGCCCCACGTACGTCCCGAGCTGTGCAATCAACATCATTGAGGTACAGAGAAAAAAGGAAGGGTGAAAAAAAAAGTAAAAAAGAAGGGGCTTCCATAGAAAATGGACTGGCAGAAAGAGATGAAAAGTACCTCTTTCTGAGAAAGCACACAAACAAGTCTGACAGTGAAAAAGTGTATGCACCTCATTTTGAACAGCAGCATCATGTGATAGGAACACTTGTCACAGCTGCCATTTCCACCGCGCCAGATGGAGGCCTTCCACCGCGAGAGTAAGTGCTCGCAGCAAAACCAATCAGCCTAACGACCAGGCTTGTGAGGAAGGTGAGCAGGTTTTGCTTGTGAGCACTTACTCTCCCGGTGGAAATCCTCCACCTGGCGCGGTGGAAATGGCAGCTGTGACAAGTGTTCCTATCACATGATGCTGTTCAAAATGAGGTGCATATGCTTTTTCACTGGGTCATGGGAGTGGGAATGAGTTAGGTGTTGGTTTGACCAGGTCGATGTCCATGACCCAAAATTCACAGCAGCCTGTAGCTATGATATCTGCTTGTGGATTCGTGAGATTGATGTCAAAGTTCACTTTGTTTTTGATTTCAGAGTCCAGTTTATGATTCCAGGTGTTATCTGTGACTTCTCTAGCAAAGCCTTGTTGCTCTAGGTTGCTCACAGTATTATCAGGTGGAGGCATTGTGAGTTTGGGTACATCCTTACGTGCCTCAAAATCCAGAGTGTTTCTGAAACATGGGCCATTTTTAATAATTGTTATTTCTTCTGGTTCCGGGTGGGCTTCCACTTGACTTGAAGTTCAAGTAGCTCTTTGTTGTTTAACTTATCTTTCGTCGCTCGCTTTTGAAGCACCCTACTGACAACAAACAATGACTTGCTGAGCAAGATCAATGAGGCTGATTTAGGGCTGGCACACGGCAAAGGAAGTTGGACTGCCGAGGTCTTATTCACGAAATACCTGGAGCTGATGTGTGCATCTCTGCTATCATGAGCCGTTCCAAAATCAACATGAATGACTTTGAACTGTTGCTGCGTGCGCAAACCATATGAGAATGGAGAGTTTGGGGCCAGATTTATCCACATGATGCGCATGTTTCCAGCAGAATCTCTACTGACTTAGAGTCATGAGGACACATCAAACCCATTTTGAAGTGCCCTCGGGGAGTCAGACGGGCTGGTGGGATGATCAGAAATATGCAACCAAACCGACCGTTGGTGACCCTTTTTTCACGCACGCTCTCTCCAGACTCAAACTCTCTGGTCACAACCTGAACACCAAGTGGCTACGGCAACAATAACACGGAGTTCCTAATGAGCTTAGAATCTGCACTAAATGCAACTGGCCCTGTGTTCAAGACGAAGAGCAAACACTTTTAGAATGCCAGAATGCAACTTGGCAGAATTGGCGCATCAAGCATTACCACCTCTTCTGCACCCTCTCCGTCAGACATTTCCAGGCTCGGTTGAAGTGCGGTAGTTGTGGTTGACAGCAACCACAGCTGCAGAGCGGTTGAAAAATCCTTAACCAATGGCGCCTTTTGGCTGAAAATTTTCAACCGCACGGTTGAAATCTCTTCAGCCGCTCCAACTGCACTTTTCAACCGTGAATCGAAATGTTGCACCAAAACCTCGCAAAGTTGTCCTCATGATCTCGCTCTCAGTCTTGATCAGTAGAGGTAGAGTCTGAACTCCATGATCCTTTACCTGACCAGGCTAGGTTCATGCTTAAGATGATTTCTATAGTGCGCAAAGACTCTACACGCACAGTTGTATGAGTGTGCATGCGCATGTGGTCAAGCCTTCTGTGTTTCATGCTCGGATATGCTCGCTCATGGACATATGCAAATCTGCAAATGTGCGCATATGCTTGCGTATGTGCGCGCATAAGTGTGCTTATGCTCGAGTGCCCTTGTGCAAGGGTGCCCTCATGCAAGAGTGTGCGATGACGTGTGCGTGCGATGACATGTGTGCCCCCATGCAAGAGTGTGCGATGACATGTGTGCGATGACATACGTGTGCATTTGTGTGCGTGCGCGTGTGCATGTGCGTGTGCGTGTGTGTGTGTGCGTGCGTGTGTGAGGGTGTGTGTGATGGTGCGCACGATCGCTAGCTTGTGCGCATGCACGTGTGAGTGTGTGACAATACAAGTGCGGATGCTTGTGTGCGTGTCTACATGTGCATGTATGCTAGAGTCTAGCAACCCAAGCATGCTTAAAGACTTTGTTAGCCAAGCAGACACCAAAGCCTGGCCTTCAAGTTGTTTGTGTGTGAGTGCCTCAAATGCTGTGCACAGATTTCAGAACACAACTTCTCTTGCCTTTTGTCGGTTTCAGTTGCAGGCATGTTTGGCTTCAGCTAAGCTGCCCTCGTTTGGCAGGTACAGCTATGTAACCTAACCTTTGACGGCAGCGTGCCTAGCTGGCAGTGCCTTGAGCATTATTCTGCTATTACTCCCCCTCTGCTGCCTTTGTTTCTTTTCAGGTAACAGTTGAGTCTGTTCCTGCTCCTCATTTCGCCCATTTATACTGGCTTGCAGAAGAGAACAATGAGATTTCTCACACTACTACTAAAATCAGCCTTGCACCACTACAATACATAAAGGACAAACTGAAAGCTCACATGAGCAAGCATCACAGACTTGAAGATGCTAATACAAACTCAGGTTACCATAACTATTGGAAGAGACTGCTCACCATCGTGAATCTGACAACAAGCAATTCTTTTTGGAGCAATACAAGAATCAATGTATCGCAGAAAAGGAATGTCATGAAATTTAGAATGGGTACTCTTTACACACAGAAAATGGCCCACCTGTACGGCAGAGCCACTTATTCATCTTCAAGATGTCTGTTGTGTCATCAGCCAGACAGCCAAATCCATATGCTTTCTGGCTGTCAGAATGCTTTAATTCAAAACATGGTGACTGAAAGACATAATGATTACATTGCTTCCAGGCTCATCATCAAAACAAAGGCGATTTTGGAGGAAACATTATTCTTACAGATATTGGAAGTGAAACACGGATGACTCAACAAAGTCTGGTCTTGCCGGCACATGTAGCCAACAGGACTTTACCCCAATGGCTTCTACCACTGGCAGACCTTTCAGCAGACCAACTTCGCTCCTGCTCAAGACCAGATGCTATTTGCATACTGCCAGCCTGAGTTGGAACGAAGAATGGCCATCAAAAGACAAACAGGCCTTACAGCCTTCGCGCTGGGATGCACACCTCATTGAAGTGAATTATTGCGTTGATACACGACCAGAGCAACAACTTGTTGCTAGTTGAACTAGCAAGAGCAACTGAACAGCATATTGGATTGAAACACGCCCTTGCACAGCAATGCCACAAAGTAAGCCTACATTCCATCCTGATTGGAGTGATGGGGACCATCTATAAATATCATACTGAACTACCCCTCAGTAAGCTTGGCCTAGACCGGTATAGAGTAGGAAAACTTACTCTCAATCTAAACACTCATTCTATTCAATAAGCAACAAAGATCATAAATTCAAGTAGGAGGTTGAAGATTATCAAGGAAAGAACATATGGCTCTTTTCAGAACCCTCCCGGCCCCCACTAATGACCTTCTTCCTAGTTTGATGGTGGAGGTTTGCCTGGTGCTTGCACCAGATGCAACTTCTTCCTTAATTCACGCAAACAGGCCCCGGGGGTTACCTTGTTGGCCTAGCCTTTCTTTCTTTCTTTCTGCCATTCGGCTTGCGGCTAAGCTGCCCTCGTTCGGCAGATACAGCCTTGAAACCTTACCTTACCTTACCTTTCTGCCATTCAAATGCTGATGGTTTGCACATGCTACTGGCCTGCTGTCTTCTTTTCTCTCTCTTGCAAGGACACTATAATATCACGTAGCATTTGCTCATTCAGTTACTGGCTTCAAGCCCAGTTTGCCACCAGCGAAATCAGCTCTTGCGCACACCTCTGGCATCTTGATAAAAATACCTCTCAGCATTAAGTTATGCCAGACTACACCCATAAGCTAAAAAACAATAAGTCAGACACCCAGCTGGACCCTGCATGCTTGGCCAACATTCTGTTTCAAACATTCTGTTTCAAACGTCTCCTTCAACGCTGTCACCACCCTCATCATTACTGCCCACTCGCAATTCTGCAAATTACCCAAGCTCCTCCTCATCCAAAAATGCTTGCTCTTCCTCTCAAAAGTATACTTGCGCCTGTCCGGGACATGCAAATCTAAGCCAAGCAGCTGAATGTGGGCAAACAGCATCGAGGCTGAACAAAGCACGGGCAACAAGGGTAGCTTCAAGAAAGTAGCTTCATGAACTTCTTGTAGTTCTGACAGTGGCTGTTTTGTCCCCAACCTCCCCACAAATGGAGGATGGGCACAAAAGCATACTTAAAATTGTCGAGGACAATTGTGCCTGCAGGGACAGTGGCGCCCATCACTGACGGTGCTCATAATCCTCCATCTCATTGAGACCCCACTATTGCCTTGGTCACCACATTGGTGGCCTGCAAATGACACAGTGCAGAAGGAGCAAAACAATCTTCAAAAGATGATTTGCCATTAATTTCAGCAGGCGACTGCTATAACTGAAAGATGTGTCCGATGCAAGCGCGTGTTCTATGCCTGCGCGTGAAGCAGATGTACTAATCCACTTATTCTTATTTCTAAGACTTTGGATGTTTTTTGTCGGGCTGGCGGTGACCAGCAAGCCCAGCAGTCAACCCATCTGGCTGAAGGTCTGAACCCATTGTAACCTTAACCTATGCCTGCGCATCTGGTGGTAAAAGTTGCTATGACCATGATGTCAACACAAGCCCTGATGGACTCCATGGTCTCCCTCCCAAGACATGCAAACCCACACATGTGCTCAAGCAGATGGTTTGAACAGGTGCATAGACCAAGGCGCACTTGTATCTTGACTCCACCAAATGCAAATCAGCATCGGCAGTCCTCGCCACCAACACAGTTTACACGCATCAGTGCTTTGTTTCTTGTGTATACACCCACGTACTACAATACATGCAAGCACATCCGTGCACACACACACCCTTGAGAGCCGCCCCCACGCCTGCACCCATCCCAGCCAACCCTCCTGAAAACCAGCACACATCCACCACAACCCTACCAATCACTATATCCAGCCTCACACCAATACAGACAATATCCAGTGTGATAGACCCACATCTTGGTAGCGGTCCATGCAGCGTCCCAGGCACTTTTGATCTGAGCTGCTCAAGCTGGTGCCAGGGGAGGTGATACAAATCTTGAAGCACTTGTCACGCACAGTCTACGGGAAGTGCGAAGCACAGAGTGGTTAGAGTACCATTTTTTGCTCGCTCAAGGCAACTAGCAATCGGCAAGCGGTGGAGACTTTCACATTCTGATCCGCCATGACGCGTACACGCACCTGGTAAAACTCTTGAACCAGTTGGGAACGGAGCGTTGCTTGCACCTGCGGAAGTGCGTGATCATGAGGTGGAATGCTCTCTCCCTGATTGTTCGGCGTTAAGCCTGGACCCAAAAATTAAGCAGGAATCATAGAACTGTTCATTTGATGCCATTGCAAAGCAAGGGCCAAGGGAGTGCGCGGGCAGCACTACTCTGTATGGCCCCACACAGCGTGCACATTGGGGGAAGTGAGCCATAGTTAACCTCATTCCATGCCTCATCCTCTCAGATCTTGCAAGCTGCTACTTTCTAGACCAGTACTCACCTCATTCATAAGCGCCCCCTCATCAAGCTTCCCTCCAGGGGCTTGGGCCCCCCCAAAGTTCATGACTCCAAAGAAGCAGTTTCCAAGTGAATGCAGTCCTACAAAATGAGAAATAAAACAAGACAGAAGTTAAGTGGTCATTCTCACTGGAAACCATCATATTATTCGGTTGATCACTGGGTTAGGGTATGGTTACTGAACGCCATAATTTTGCAGACTCATAGTGAAAGCCATCAGCAAAGGCTCTCTGGCAGGTTGTTTGGTCTATTTGGATGCCGGCAGCACTGATCGTTAGGCCCAATAAAACCTTCAAATTCCTGAGCATGCTAATAACAGGACAATATCCAGCTAGCTTTTTGATGCTCGTTTATCTGCTAGAGATAGACACACCTCTAGACGCCCTGATGCCGTTTGGTCACTCCTTACCTACAAAAAAGGCAAATTGCCAACCACTCCTCATTTGCACCAGGTGTCACTCCCAAGACAAGCCAGCAGAGATGTACGCAGAGTTCATGAGCTCAATGTCAACAAGAGGGAGAAACACCTCGCTGAGGTAAATACTGTGAGGATGCATGGCCTGGACACCAATAAGAGGCTTATTGAAAACAACACGAGGTTCTTTGTAAGCGCTTGAAGGCCAAAAAAGTTATCCTTCACACCATTCTTCTTGGTGTGGGAGGCTCTATCTATGCCTCACACACTCTGAATCATCTTAAAGAGCTCGGCTTTGATACACAAAAAGCCAATAAGTCTACCCTCAAATTACATGCTCATTCTGTGCTCTATGCGCACAAACTGACAACAATAGACGCGCTCTTGAAAAATCCAGTTGCACTCAAGGTCTTGGTCTGGAGCAGGGGGCGGCTTGTCACCCTCCAGATCCTCAATAGTTCTTCCTTTTCCCTGGTGGAGTCTCACGGCTCTTTGGGCCAATGTGTCTCCTTTCCATTAATTGATGTAGGGAGTGGTTTCACTGCCTGCATACTATTTCTCAGTTGAAATCTTTTTTGAACAAACCTGCACCTTCTATTTATGCTCTCACCTTCATCATTTATCGCTGAGCTAAGAAAAAGAAAGAAATGGAAGCAGCAAAAAAGCTCCTCACATCAATTAAGGAAAAGAGGCCACTTGAGAAGAAAAGCCCCTTTGAATTCACCAGAAAAGAAGAAAGCAGTCAGTGAGGATCAGGAGGGTTGCGGACAGACAAGCCAGCAGACCTTTCCTGATTAGTTTGGAGGTGAGGAGAATGCTCAAGAGAACGTCTGGTCTGTACAAGCTTATGAGCATAGTGCACAGTATGAGCATGAAGCTTGAGAGCGAGTTTCTTGACTCTTTGCGAATCAAGGCCGAGACTCTTCAGAGGAACCAAAGTGTGCGGAATGCAAACAATACCCCCTTCACCTAAGAGAATGACGTGAAGAACATGGTCTCCTGCAATGCTGCATCTAAGGCGACCATGCTGAGTATGGGCAGCTTGGAGCTGCTGCTCAGGGCGAGTGTCTTCGCAGTACTTGATCGCAATGAGGTGGGTGGTACGACGCTGCCAAGGGAGGTTCTCAGGGCGAGTCTATCTGGGCTGGTAAGCTGAGGCTGGTGATGGGGTCTGCCTCCAGCTGCGGTGGCTGCTGCTAAAGAACCCTGTCCCCTACCCAAAACCACCCTCCTTCCACTCCTTAAAGTAAGGCCTTGATCATTGTGATGGTTCTATTGATTTTGAAAATTGATCTTGCGTGTTTTCTTTGGAGTCACTTAAATGGCGTCGGGCGAGAAATGTTTCTGTCTCTTTGATTGTGGTTCATAGCAAAAATTCAAGCCGGAGGAACTCTGGATTCTGCTGTCACAGGTATTTGAAGATTTTGCATACGATGCTTGTCAGCAATGCCCACATCTGTGGATACATAACAGGAGCCTAGATAACCTTTACTCATGGCTTTTGTTATAAGTTTGCCTGCGATATTGTGGCGTTCGTTCACCATGTTTCTTATGATGCAATGTACTTCTACTAGTATTAGGATTCTACTGGTATTGGGATTCTAGTATTGAGAATCCCAATACTTCTACTGGTAGATTCTACTAGTATTGGGATCCTACTAGTAGCTTATACTAGTACTAGGATTCTACTAGTATTGGGATGTAATTCTACCAGTTGTATATACTATTCCCTCTGATATACTATACTAATATATATACTATACTTTAATATATATTTTGGGATATATATATCCCAATACTTCTACTACTGCATAGGTATGTATATAAATTGGGATGTATTTCTAAAAGTAGATTCTACAAGTATTGGGATTCTACTAGTATTTGGATGTATTACTACTAGTAGTATAGTGTCCTGAGAAAAATTGTAATTTAATATAAGCCACCTTAAATGGCGGGGAAATGGCGGGTAGTGCCCGTGTGACTGTGGGCGCTGTGGACTGGACTGCAGCACGGGCAGAAGCGGCACAAGGCTACCCTGCTTCCGAATTGGGTTGCATTTTATACGAGATGTAATTGGGTTGCATTTTATACGAGTTCTACTCCCCTGTGCTAATGCCCCTTACTGGTCACAGCATGAAGGCCCCTCCCCTTGCCCAGACCAGCCCCTTACAGCGCAAGAAAAACAAGCAAAATTGTGAGCTACGCCAAGCTGCGCGAGCCCAGGGGAGCTCCGTGGAGGGAGACTTCTGGTGTGAGCAGCCGCCCTTCTCTGGGAGTTCGCTTGGCTCCTCCTTGCTAGTGCATTGGCGCTCTGGGCTGGGTGATTGTTGAGAAGTTTGGGAGACTGAACAGGAGAGCTTCATACAGGGGATACACAACAGGCAGGTCAGGCCGTCGGGCCGCACAGAGCAGTTGTCTCAGAGCTCCATGTTTGAAACACGTTAGCAAGTTACAAGTTTACAAGTCAGGGTTCTCCGCCAGCCTGGTTTTAAGTATGCTAAGTTGTGGTCATTGACTTGTAGGGTTCTGCATTTCAAATGCTTGTGCGTGAGCTGGTTGCCCTTGATTGAACTCGCGCTTGGATTGCGCAGGACGCTAGTTGAGCCTGCATATTTGTCTTTCCCTCTTCACCCTTGGCTATTTGACAATCCGATGGCTGGTAGTAAGCTTGGCTTCTTGTTTTTTCCCCGCTTCTGGTGAGCTTTCAATGTCCCTTACCTTCAGCTGGCAATGACCAGCCTTAAAACCAATGAGCCAAACGGCATGACTTTTGGTTGACTTCAATCTTGTAATCTTGTAATCTTATGATGGGATGCTGGCATCCTGAGAGGATGTGGAGTGCACTGTCTTGGCAGGGGCAGATGGGGCAACTAAGACTGTTGGACTGCCGTTCAAACAGTGCTTGAAATGAACAGCATGCTTTTGGTTGTAGATCGTGCCAGACCGGTATTTGATCACTGTCTCCTTTTCCTTGTGAGAGATGCCAGGTAAAGACCAGAAAGCATTACTGGTTTTGCTGTGGGCACTTATGTTCTTGATTAAATTCTGGTAGTAGGTGTAGTAGCTGGTATCAGTTTGTGCGTTGCCCAGTTTGTGGACCTTATGCATGTGTGCTTTTAATGCGTCCTGTTTGTTGGGGAGGTAGCGCATATGAGGTTGGAAAGGCTGGGATTGATTACCATTGTCAATTTCTCCCATCAACTTTTACAAAGTTAAAGCCCACATTGGTGTGATTGGAAATGAATTTGCCGATGCTATAGCTAAACATGCTGCTCTCCATAATTATGGGCATGACGAAACATTCCCACAACCATCACCTGACGGTAATCCCTTTGCCCATATATACTGGCTTGCAGAAGAGAACAATGAGACTACTCATACTACCACTAAAATCAGCCTTGCACCACTACAAAACATTAAGGATAAACTAAAAGCTCACATGAGCAAGCATCACAGACTTGGAGATGCTAATACCAACTCAGGTTACTATAACTATTGGAAGAGACTGCTCACCTTTGCGAATCTTACAACTAGCAATTCTTTTTGGAACA
>LKMJ01001324.1_pt1 | contig 21640 bp, 26 predicted proteins | sample 643391 | NCBI WGS metagenome assembly LKMJ01 (sample SAMN04112250, study PRJNA286221) | soda lake metagenome | biome: soda lake; feature: Kulunda Steppe; material: water; isolation source: sample PL-Br10 brine of Picturesque Lake | place: Russia: Kulunda steppe | collected 2010-07
GCGACGGAAGACTCAAGCATGTCAGGCACATAAGTCTGTGCGTGAGTCCCTATCCCATCACACTGTGCTCCCTGCACGTTTGGCGATTGCATCATCCTGCCTCACCGGCGGCAGTTCAGGCCAGCGCGGGTGCCTCTCTCCCTCACCTGAAAAGGCCCACCTGGTGTGCATGTGTGTGCTTCCATTCTCAGGCGCGCAAGACCAAACAGCCGCTGAGCCCACTCCAGCCAGCACCCAAGGCAAGCCCCCCCCTGAGGCCCCCCCTTCTTCAAGCCTGCCACCCACGTGCCACGTGCTTTCCCCACGGGGCCCCAGCAGCCTGTCCCTCCCGAGTATCTCCCAGCGCCTGCCTGCTGCCCCGCCAGGGCGCGTGCAGCCTGACAGCCCCCTGCTGCATTCCCAAGGCTCAGGCCTGGCAACGATACAGGAGGCGCTGCCCTCTCTTAGCAGCTCCCTGCCGCCGCCAACGGAGATCACTCTGGCCGCGGGTGTGGCGGATACACAGGCAGGGCGCTGGAAGAGCAGCCGCACAAGCTCTGATGCTATTGGCCTCGAGATATCCGTGCGGGATGGGCTGGCCCACAAGCACACCTTCAGCGCCATGGGATTGAATGAGAAGGTGGGGCTGGTGCTCTGCACAAGGTGCACGTTGGCCTGCAGCAGCTGGTCCCTGACTGAGGGGCCTTGCAAGATATGTAGAGGTCAAAGCTTCCACTGGGCAAGACGGTGAGCTGTTATCCCCACCTAGCCCACTGTCTCCAAGGCCCTACCTCTCGGAGACCGCTGCTGAGTCTTGAGTTTTTGAGGTGCCCCTACCTGTAGGAATTGAAGCCCTGCTCCCCCTTCCATGCTGGCGTCGGGTTGTACCAATTCTTTCTAGCCTAGTCACCTTCAATCATCTCAGACTCCTAAGCATGGATGCGCTGTATGCCATCCAAGCATGGGAAGCACCTTGGGCTCATCCCCTACTTTTTATTCATCTATTTTTCTCAACACGCATACGCGTGCGCGTCTGTGTGTATGTGTGCGTGTGTGTGCATGTGCATGCAAGCGTGCGTGGGTGGGTGGGTATGTGTGTGCGTGTTCATGTGTGCGTGTGTGCGTGTTTGTGTGTTTGTGTGTGCGTGTTTGTGTGTTTGTGTGCATGCATGCACACTTGTTTGTAATGTCACGCCCACATAGACAACAGATTTCAAGGCCGGGACAAGGGCTGTTAGAGTTTGGCAGAGTTTCGCGAGGCCATGGCATTTTTGATTGCAAGAAGTGGCTGGACCCCTTGTGGCCTCTGCCGAACCCCTCTTGGTGCTGCAGTGGTCCTGTACGTGCGTGCAATGCATATGGACCACAGGGTCTTGCTCAAGTGTGCTGGGTAGATGTTCAATTAGGTAGCCCTGTCCAGTGATAAAGTAAATCTCTGTGCGCCTTACACTGTGCCTTGTCTAATGCTCACAACAGGCCTCAGAACATGGGACGGCTGCAGACAAAGGCGACCTGGATTGTGGCACTGACAAGGTCACAGACGCATCGCACAAGCAGCATGCCCGGGCTCTCTCTATCTTGAACGAGGTGAGGGGAGCAAAACAGGCGCTGGAGCAGCGTGTACGGTGTCGCCCGGGCCCATGTGAATCTCTGGCTTGGCACTTGGTTTTCTTGTGGTCTGCTAGGTATCATGTCATCCCATGGGCTGGCTTATGACACCGCCAGCAGGGATACAAGCAAGTGCCTGCTTGTGTGAGCAAGAGGATGAGATGCTAAAGCTGAGCATTGCACCGCCTGAGTAAGACAATTTGGAGCAAAGGAGTAGGCAGTGGTCAGCACTTGCACCATTTTGTGGCTGTGTGCAAAGGGATGGCCAGTGCCGGGCAGTCTCTGACGCTCATATGGCTCAGCTTGGACCCCCGCTCGCGCCAAGCAGCACAGGCAACACCCACTGTACATGGGGCAAGACCGCCAGCTGTCCTGGCAGAGCCCAGCTGAGGCTGTGCGCTTGCGTGCAGCTTTTTGGGGGCCATTGTGGCCGCTATCGCCCTGCCTGCCTCCGGGACACCTGCCTGCTCTCTCTGCGCGTGGGCACGTGCCCAGTGAATGCAGAGGCATGTGGGCTGGGTGCGCCCACACAGCTGGCTGCATGCGTCTTCAGGAGCTGTGTGTGGTGCTCATGCCCCAGCACGACTACCCCGGCGCCTGCCTGCGCGCAGGTGCCCGTCATCGCGACGCTGGCCGACACAGATGGCCGCATCGTTTACCAGAACCAGGCCTCGCTCAAGTACTGGGGCGCCCTGACGGTGCCACAGGGCTCACCGGCACCTGCTGCTGACCAGACCTGCTCTGCTGCAGGTGAGGGGTGCGCCCGCACGTGCGCAAGGGTCCGCATGAACACAGGTGGCGATGGCTGGGCGCCGCTGTGGCGGGTGGCCCCAGGCAGACACCAGCAGAGGGGAGGGAAGTAGCATTCGTGTCTTGTGGTGAATGCGTTGAGTCAATGCGTCGAGTCAAAGCTGGCATTTTGGCATGTATCAGGCATTCTTTGCAGGAGCAACCATGTGCCTGGGGCACCCAGTGCCATGGAAGTGTCGGGACTGGGGCCAATGGGACTGAGCACCAGTGTTCGCGCGGTAGGGCAACGCCTTGGCGTTATGTGGTGTGTTGGTACAATGGCACGATTGGGCTGCTGACCTCAAACGCAGCAAAAGCTGCAGCCAGGGGGCATGTGCTGGTTTTGGGAGGGATGGCAGCAGGCGGGTGATTGTGGGAGGTGCCAGCATCCTGGCGGGGTGGATGCCTGGTGGACAGGCTCAGCTCATTGAGGTGATGCATCGTCAGGTTCAGCAGATCCTGTCCAGTAAGCGCAGTGGAGACACCGACTGGTTTCCAGCGCCCTGGTGTTGCACATGTAAACACATAAGATGGTGCGTGGAACCATGCAAGTGATGTGCAAGTGACAGCACCAGTGATGCGCACACACGCACGTGCGTGCGCGCGCGCACACATGTACACATACACACACATGGATACTAGGCGCTTGAAGTTCCAGCATGACATCATGCACAGTGCTTGCCACTGTAAGCCTGTCATCTCTCTTGGGACTCCTGGATTCCTTAGACCCCAGACACCCTCTGCCCTCATGGCCTGTTATGCACTCTGTTATGGAATCTTTTTGAAGAAAATTTCCTGCTGAGGGCCTAAAAAACTATCTGCCATCTTGAGATCTACACAATGCCACCGTGAGGCCCCGCCTGCACGCACTTGCGCACAAGGCTCTACCAACAGGCCTTTTTGTGTGAAAGGCTCCATGCAAGCAGAATCTGGCATTTGCAGTGTGAGCGCCCACATATATACAAGCAGCCTCTCCTACTCTCTCAGCGGGTGCTCTGCAGGCTGCGCTTACTGGGGGGCGCTACTGGCTAGCGCTTGTGCACAGACCTGCTCTCCCCAGCTCGGCTCGGCTGCACTTGCTGTGACACCCATCAATTGGTAGCAACCACCCAATGTGTGCGCGTTCTGTGGCATGCATGGGGACCCCTTTTGCCTGCACAACGACACATCAGCACGCATCAGCCCGGTCAACCCACCCGCCGCCCACGCAGGCACTCCCAGCCTGCACAGCGTGTTGGACACGCTGCTCCCCGGCGACAGCGCAGCCACGCAGGAGCTGCTGGCAGACGTGGCCGCAGGGCGCACGTGGCAGCGCGTGCTACCAGTGCCCCCTCCGTCCAGCAGATCGCTGGTGAGCTTTCTGGGTCTTCGTGCGCGCGGTCACGTGCTTGGGTGGAGGGCTGGTATTGTGCTGCCTTGACCATGGCCCCTTTTCTACTGTGCCTGAGTTCCTGAGAGTGTGCGCTGTGTAAACCAATTGCTCGCTGGGCCTGTTGCTCATCCCATGGATGTGGTTTGGTTTACCGCGATCCCTTGGGCCAGACTTGAGCAAAGGGCATAATGCCCCCATAGCTGAGCCCTCCATCAAACCATCAAATCCGGTGCACTTATGCTCGATCCCTGACGCCCTCTCCTATGCTCACCTCATCAAATGTCCTTGGCCAGGGGCAAGCCCCGTCTTTGAGCCCCATTTGCAGCATGGCCGGCAGCCTCAGGAACAGCAGCCTCCCCGCATCTGAGCAAGACAGTGCCAGGTGAGCAGCATGCTTAAAGTGTGCAGCACAGTCTCTGCAGCTTCCTCCCCTCACCTCGGAGCACCCCTTCGTGATATGCTGTGACCGCTGATGATGCAACCTGCAGTGGCTAGAGTGGGGCAAGGTGCCGGCGCCATTGCCTGCAGCGTCCTATTTGCCGTCTTTCGCTGCCTGGCGACCTCTTGCTGCCTTGCATTGCTCCCGTGATGGAGATCTCCATTGACGTGTCTCAAGCTCTACAAACTCCTCTCCTAGGCGCTGCACAACCCTGTTTGCCTAAGCGGCCTGCTGCTGCACATGGGCTTGTCTCGCACACTGCTGCGCGCTCCCAGGCATAGCCATCTGCAATGCATACCTGCTGTGGTTGAGTGCACGCCACTGTGTTTGTGCTTATGACTCTTGTGCCTGGATGCCTCCCTGCACAGCGCACTTGTTGCAGCCTAGGGACAGCCAAGAAGTGTGTGTGTGAAGAGGAGTCGCACCTCCAGCTTGCTGTCCTTGGCAAACCCTCCGAGCCTCAGCCCTGCACACTGCTCCTCCCAGATGAATGCTGCGCAGTCGCACGCGCTTGCTCACCTGCAGGGACTTGCTGCAGTGGAAAGGCGCGCCGTGGCGCAGTCAGCACCACCCGCATGCTCAGCATCTTGGTGCACTGGGGGCAGCCTCACGCATCACGCCTCCCAGGCTCACACGGGGCAGCTCGCTGACGCTCAGCCGTGACCTGTCGCAGCCGCCGCAGCGCAAGCATCGGCCCGTCAGGCGCACAGTGTCGTTTGCGGGGCGCACGGAGGTGGCGGGGCGGGGTGTCACCGAGGCGCAAGAGGCTGACCGGGGGAGCGGCACATCAAGCAGAGGCTCGCGGGGCACGCGGTCCAGTGCACGGCGCCTCGACGTGTGTAGCCTGGTGGCCAGCGTGTACAAGCTGGAGCACGCGCACTCTGCGCTGGCCGACAATGACCAAGCTGGCCCTGCCGCACCTGTCGGGACGCAGCCTTCGGAGGCAGCTGCCTCACACACGCTCAGCTCGCAGTGTGGCCTGAGCACAGCGTGCTCGGAGGCCCCGCAAGGATCCAGGTGTGGCGGGGCTTGAGGGGCTGGGCTGGTGCCCTCCCTGCCCATGTTGCCTGCTTGCCCCTGCACCTTTAGCTCTGCTGCTCTGGAAGCTCACATGCACAGACGCTGGAGTGGCGCCCCTCTGTGCAGCCATGACCGGCAGTGCCCCCTGACCCTGAACAGTGTTGGTTTGGACACGCCATGGCTGTGTGGGGTTCCTGTGTCAATGCGCCAACACCAGCACCCATTGCATGCTCTATGGTCCCGGAGTGCTCTGATGCCCTTGCGGCCGCCTGGCTCTAGAAGGCGCGGCGCAAGCAGTTTGCGGTGTTCAGTTAGTGCTTGTTTGTGTGTAGACTGCCTGCATGTCCTCGCCCGTGGGTGATCTGGGAGGCGGGCATGGCTTGTCAGCGGCGCACGCTTCAATTCCCATCGCCTGGACGGCACGCGGCCGCCCATGGTGACGACCTGCGCTCTGTGCACTGCAGGTCCTCCAGTCGCCAGCTGAGCGGCGGCCCTGGCCAGCCTGTGGGCCAGCTCACCCAGGGGAGCAGCCAGGCAGGGACGGCCAGTAGGTCTAGCCGGCACCACAGCTTGGGCAAGCTGAGCAGCGCGGCTGAGGGCGCAGACAGCGAGGGTGGGTTGTGTGCGTCCGCCTGCGCCCGTCCCTGCATGTGCTCGCGTCAGGGCCAGCACAGGGGGCCATTGTGGGCTGGTTGCAGTATTGTGGGTTGCCAGTGAAGCTGCAAGTGCTTGCACTGCAGCAATGGGCCCAGCAGAGCCTTTGTGTGGGTGAGGAGCGTGCCTGCGGGCCAGCATTGACGTGGAATGCGCGTGCAAAAAGGCGGTGTGGTTAAAAGGGAAGGCGTGCTTGTGTGTAGCTGGAGTTTAAAAGGGTGACCTCAGTCAGCTTTACATGCCCCAGAGTATCCGTCCATCTAATTAGTACATGCCATTAGTACATGAATATGCATGGCAAGGTTCACACCCCGCCATATTCACCCCGCCTAACTTGTACGAGGCGTGCCTTTAGATATGCATGGTGAATGAATAGATTAATACCTGGGATAGTCAGGTCCCGCAGGTCTCGTCATGCTGGCTGGCCAAGGTGCACATGCAGACTGTAATTGGCTGCTTGATGTCGCTGGCTGTTCTGTTAGAAACCACATGCCCCACGTGCAGTTGTGCGCATGATGGTATGCGTGCAGCACCGACACGGCAGCAGTCTGCAATGTCCAGCGGACGCAAGCCTTCAGGTCGGAGTGTGGCATCCAGTCTGTTCCGCCTCAGCCGGAGCTTTAAAGGCTCTGAAGGTGAGGGCCTGCAAAGCCTGCTGCTCTTGCCTTGGATTCCGTGACAGGCGAGCACGTGTGCGCTTTGCTTTCCTGGGCAGTGGCGCCAGAAGTGCAAGCTGGCGTCGTGCAAGCTGCGCTGGGAGTGCTGTGCGCCCATCCCCTGGCTGGGCCTGCATGCCAGTGCACCAATGCTGGCGTGAAGTGCCAGGTTTAGCTGCGCCAGTGGCAGTGCCAAAGGAGCGCCATGGGCGTCACAAACCCATGTAGCATGCCGCCTGCTGCTGTATCCTTCTGTACGCTGTAAAGTTGAGCGTATCATCACTGGGTGCACGGTGCTTCATATATCGCCCTAGGCCGGCTGCAGCGGCTCAGCAAGCGCCTCTTACCCCGTCGCCTGCTGCCTGCCTTCTGCTGCATTGTCTGCTGCTGATGCCTGCCGCTGCTCCCCCTGTTTCGGCCAGTTACCAATCTCTGCCGCTGCTCTTCCTGTCACGGTCTGCTGCCAATCTCTGTCTGTGCTCACCCTGTCACGGTCTGCTTCCGATGTTTGCCTGCGCTCTCCCTATCACGGTCTGTTGCCGATGTTTGTCTGTGCTCACCCTGTCACGATCTGCTGCCGATGTTTGCCTGCGCCCCCTCGGCCGGCGCAGGCCAAATGGAGCGGCAGGCGCCTCGGCCTTCCCCGTCAAGCTTTACAAGCGGCGCCGCCAACCGGCGATCCAGTGCCTTCCTGCTCACTGACGGTGCGCACGGCCCCTGCCATGGCATTGCATGCACCTCCAGCTCTGTGCATTGCATGACCCAGAGCAAGACCAGCACAGCACGCAGGGCGCTGCCCTGCATGATGAAGGGCAGCATAGCAGCTGTTGGGGTGAAAGCAAAGGCCAGAGAGTACCCGGGGGGGCACCCCCTGGGACATGCGCTCAGCGTTGTGCAGTGGACGAAGCTTGCCTGTAGAGAGTGGTGAATGCATTTAATTTCTAGTTGAGGCTTCCTGACCAATGACTTCTAGGCTGCTAGGGAAAGCGCTGCACAATCACAGGCATGTGCTGGCAAATGGGGGCGCACCTTGCAGAGCTTGTCATGCAGTGCATTGTGTGTAACACGTTGTTGTGAAATATGTCGGCAATCAGTATCAATTAAGCCACCAGCCGCGTCCATCTGTGCACGATGGAGTGCAGCATCTTCTTGCGAGTTGCATTCCTGCCAAGACAAGCCGCAAAGGATGCCTCCCTGTTTGGCACAGAGGGGCGGTGATGCTACTGAGGGTCATTGCAAGTGGCGCCGTTACTCAGAGACTGTTAATAATGCAAGCACTGTGATTTGGTGTAGCAGCCCTGAACACCCCATCCTGGCTTGTTGCGACCCATTCTTTGCTCTTTGAAATGCACTCTACACCTTCCTAGCATGAAACCTTGCGAACAATGCAAAGCTAGGCATTTCTGCTCTGATATGGATGGGCGCTAGTCCAGAGCTGAGAGCACTAGGAGTATCCAGGTCCCTTGAACGCTTGCTGTGCACACTCAGTCCTGGAAAAATGCTGCCAATCAGAAGTTTTTGTAAGAACACCATATGATGCGCACATTGAACCAGTAGTGTGACTAGTTTTTGTAAGAACACCATGATGCGCACATTGAACCAGTGGTGTGACTAGGTTTAAAGGCATTGTAGATGCTCAGATAGCAACAAGCACCGTGCGCAGTGTAATAGGGCACACGCTAGTGAAGCAACAAGGAAGTGTTTGCAAGAGGGCGCATGGCGCCAAGTATTCCTCATGGGGGAAAATCCCATTCTGTGTGCGTGTGCTATCATTTGTAACATAGCATGGAATCACTTGATGGTAGGCCATGACCGGGCCTGCAAGGCAGTACTGCCAAAACTTGATTGAATGAATTGGGCCTGTCCTATGCAGGAAGTGGATCTGTGTTGTCTGCTGCAGTCACTTGCAATGCCTGTGTTGTCAGCTGCAGTCACTTGCAATGCCTGTGTTGTCAGCTGCAGTCACTTGCAATGCCTGTGCGTGTCATCTTGTGGGCCTGCTCATGAGCAGCAAGCAACTGCTTGCGTCACCTACGCAGGTACTCCACAGCAGCAGGCAGTTCATGATACACCTGAAGACTCGAACCCTGTATCACATGGTCTGATGAGCAGGTGGGAGGTTGTGTTCGTTCTCGCTGTTACATAACCGCTCCAATCTTCAATCTGTCCCTGCGCTGCCGGGATGTCTACAAGCATTGCAATCTTTTCGTTGCAGCTGTGTGAGTGGCCTGGCCCGAACTTAGGGGCTGCGCTGCCAGTTGGCTCTAAACGGCATCACACATTATAAGGTCTCCTAACAGCCACTGGTGCAGAGCAAGCCTGATGTGTGTGTGTGTGTCATGAGCGCATGACACATCAAAATGCGCAGCCTTGCCAAGCCTGCACAAGAAGTGTCCTGGTGCCTGATTTGGTGTTGTTCCGCTGCCCTCACTCAATTTGAGATCAGGGGTAGTCAGACAGCAAAAAAGACCTCCATGCGCGCTATACCCCTCATAGCGTTCATAGCTCGTCCGGTTGCACATGTTGGCCCTGTGCATACCACTGCCCTCATTCATCCCCCTCTTTCGAACTCAACACTCCCTGTCGTTGGTGCAAGCCTGTGCCACTGTCGTCAATACAAGCCCCAGTTAACGCTGCTGGTGCTGCTGATGCTGGCGCCGCTGCTCCTGCTGCTCCGTACGCATATGTGCAGATCGGGTCTCGCTGTGGAGCCCTCCAATCGAGTCATGTCCCTCCTCCAGGGAACTGAAGTAGACCTCAAGAAAGCAGGTAGGGCCTGTGCTCACCTATGTCAACCCCTGTCACAGAGCCTGTGTTTTGTACACATGTCTTATGGTGCCCAATATGACAGCTGCCCTGTGCACACCTGCAAGGCAAGCATCAGCACCTGGCGCCATGAGACAGCATGGGGTGCTCAACCTGCTGGGCCGGGCTTGTATGCACCCTGTGCTGTGCAAAATAACACTGTACAGACCGTGCACGTCCGCTGCACGTAAACATGCCATACGCTGCACAAGACTTGGTGCTTGTGTGCACTGTCCGCTGCACAGGAAACTTGGACTGCTGTCGATGCACTCAGGCTCTTGTAGCACCCAAGGTCTTATGCATGCCCTGCTCTTGCTGGTGATGCTCTGGAGAGTCGGGCCTGGTCTAACTAAGCCCCACACCCCTGCAGCCCACATGCCAGCGCCAACATTGAAGCAATGGGCCACATTGGCCACATTGAAGCAATGGGCTGCCTCACAAACCCACAACTTATGCTGCCTTCCCAACTTTCCCAGTTTCCCGGAGACGGCGGGGGCAGCGTCAGAGCCAGGGTGGAAAGGAGGTCGGTCCTGATTGCAGACTCTTCCAGACTTGCAATATGTGCTTACAAAGCTGGGTGCAGCAATGTAGATAGGCAGTTGGTAATACCTCTTATTGCTGTTAAGATGGAGCGTGCCAACACGCCACACACCACCAATGATGCAGTTTACTTTTTTGTGACGGCGTATCGCTTGAACTTTTGAGTGCTATCAGAACTGAACCTCCTGCAAGATTCCACTGTCTTGCTTCCTTGCTTCCTCTGCCCTCCAGGAACCCCGTCTGCGCGCCCGTGACGCCATCACCAGCCACCCCCGCACCAATACCTCGTCAGGGCACCTGTCAGAAGACAGCGAGCCTCTTTGCAGTGGCAAGGCATGTCTGAGCGCGCTGAGTGTCATGTAGAGGCATGTGTGTCACTGAGGCATGGCCTTGTGTGTGTGTGTATGTGTGTGTGTGTGTGTGCGCATGCGTGTGCGTGTGTGTGCGTGTGCACGCGCGTGTGTCTGTTTTGTGTGCTGTGTGAGTGCGTTGTTTGTATGTTGCCCACAGATGGGAGAGCATACTCAGGTACCAGTAGGGGCTGCCTGTGGGCGTGGAGGCGCCAAAGCGTTGAGACCATGTGATGTGTGTGCGCCTGTGCTTAGTGGTGAGGGCGTGAAGGTGACGGCTTGGTTGGGAAATGCACACAAGCGCCTGAACATTTCGGAAGGGCCTGGCACTTGTGTGTGAGGTGTCAATGCAGCATGCGCTGCATCCCTGATCTTTGGGAGCCGATGGCGGTAACCAAGACCAGCTGTGTCCTTATGTTGCCACTGCAGGAAAGCCCCAGTGATGGAAGTGATGGTGAGGACCCTCTGGGCGCCAAGTTGCACCGCGGTAGAGGTAGGTCGGGTCGTAGACACCAGTGGCAGCTAAGGGCATAAAGGAGAGGGATGTTAAGGTCACAGAGTTAGGTGGCAGAGAGGAACAATCAGGTCAGAGAGGGAGAGGGAGTATGTATAGGAAGGTGCAAGCATCAGGCAATTCCCACCACTTGTTGTAGGTGTTACTTCCAATGAAATGCAATGAAAATGTAGTGGAGCCATTAGGGGACCTCTCATCACGCTTTTGAACTTAAATTTCATGGAGAGTGTTCTAGTAAGGTCAGTGAGACAGGCTTGAACTCAGAGAGGGAGGTTTTACTTGCATGCATCTTGCTCGCAACCTTCACTTGGAAAATGAATAAGACGCCTTGTCTAGCACTGGCATGCTTTGTACATGCAAGACAAAGCCGCCTGCATACCCCCCTCTCCCCCTTCCTCCCCCTTCCCTACTCAAATTCTCCCACTCTCCTTAGCAAGCGCACGCACACGCACACACACACACAAACACACACACACACAAACACACACACACGCGCACAGCGCCTTCAACTGTGTGCGTGCCTGGGTCATCCTTATCCAAGCATATGGCACTTGCCTGATTGGGGTGTAGGTGGTAGTGTTTCTGCAACTGTTTGGCTAGGCATGCAGAAGGCCCTGTGTGCTGAAGTGGCTTGCCATATGTTGCCTTCCTCCCTGCACCTGTACTGCAGTCACCTCTCCCAACCTAGGGTACGGCAGGCGCAAGAGCAGCAGGTGCTGCACCAGCTTAGAGCTCGCGGATCACCAGCGGGGGGGGCTGCACATCCCCCGGCAGCAGCAGCTGAGGCTGTCGCACCAGGAGCCGCACAACAAGGGGGCCTGCTCCCTCCCTGCCTTCGCAGCTGGCCTGTCGCACACAGCTGAGGGTGAGCTCTGGGACGGCGAAGGAGAGGGGGCCTTCTTCTCCCGGGATGGCTGCGCGAGTGACGCGCTGCAGTACAACCGCACCAGCCCATTCCAGGTTGCCAGCCTTGAGTATGGTCAGAGGAGCAGCCTTGCCAGCAAGGTTTGTGCCAGAGACGTCAGCTGCTCAGACAAGGGGCGCAGCGGCAACAGCAGTAGTGGCAGTGGCGATGGCAGCGGCAGGAGCAGCAAGGAGCTGTGCGCGGGGCCCATGAGCTTGGGAGCTCTGGACAGCTGTCAAGGCCTGCCAGCCTCAGGCGGCAGCGCAGCCTGTGTGCCAGACCCAGCCAGTGCCATGCCTGATGGCTGCGCCGCTGCGGAGGGTGCGCAAGAGCCGTTAAGAGACCACCAGGGGACTGGCACAGGCACAGCAGGCGGCGGCCCTGGCACGCTTGCACAGACGGAGGATGTGCCAGGCCATGGGGAGCAGCCAGATCAGCCAGGGCCGCAGCAGCCAACACAGGAGCATTCACAGCCGCGTGGCAAAGGGCTGCAGGAGCAGCAGCAGCACCAGCAGCACCAGGAGCACCAGCAGCAGCCCCTGCAGCCCGCCTGCGCTGGCCCTGGCAATTCGCCCACACGAAGCATGCAGCAGGGTGGTCCAGGGTCAGCGTCAACCCTCCCCTGGGGCCTCCTGTCCAGCGCTTCCAGCATGCAGCCCTCACACCGCCCAAGCTCCATAGGCATCAAGGAGCAGGGGCCGCTGGGCTCGCAGTTCTCAGATGCCCTGTCCACGGACATGTGCAGGTGAGGCAGGCAGGCACATTAGCGCATTACCTGCATGATGATGATGATGCTGCACTGTGCGCATCCGCACTGTGCGCATGTGCCTGCATAATGACGATGCCGCACTGTGTGCACGTGCCTGCATGATGATGATGCTATACTGTGCGCATGTGCCTGCATGATGACGATGCTGCACTGTGCACGTGGTTGGTCCTTGAGCAGCATGTGCGCCTGAACAGCACACCCAGGCTGGTGCAAGCGTGCCCCGTGTGTTTTGCCCCGTGTGTGCATGTGCTCCATGCCACGTCTTACCTGCTTAGTGCACGCAGGAGCTGCGCGTGTGCTGTGCCTGGGCAGCTGCGCAAAGCCTTGCAGGCACGCAGTGCAGCCAGCGCCATTGCTGAACGTGTGATGCAAGTGCCTCTGTCTCAATTGTGCTTATGTCTGTGCTACCCTCCTCCACAGGCACGAGGTGCAGGCCATGTCCATCACCGACCCCGTGAGCGGGCGCGCAGCGCTGCTGCTGCTGCAGACGGACATCACCGTCAGGGCGGAGCTGGAGGCGCGCATGGCGGCGCTCACGGAGTCGCAGCTGGCCATGCTGGAGCAGATGTTCCCCAGGTGTGAGGGGCCCCAGGTGTGACCCCAGGTGTGAGGGGCCCCAGGTGTGAGGGGCCCCAGGTGTGAGGGGCCCCAGGTGTGAGGGGCCCCAGGTGTGAGGGGCCCCAGGTGTGACCCCAGGTGTGAGGGGCCCCAGGTGTGACCCCAGGTGTGAGGGGCATCAATGTCTGGATACCACGTGCGCATGCACGAGCAGGCAGTTGAGCGTAGACGTCGTGCATGCACGCTTGAGTGTGCGCACACCTTTGTTTGTGCATGTGTGTACAAGTCTGTTTGCACGTGCGTTTGCACTGGCCAGCGTGTGTGCATGTGTGTGGAGTGCCCCGCCCCCCTCAAAAATACAGCGAATTCCCTTGCTCCAGCGCTTCCTGCTGCTGGATCACCACATGAGGCAATGCTCTGCTTCCTAACCGAGCTGGCATGGCACAAGGTCACTGGTCTGTGGCCCTCGGCAGGTGGGGCCAACAGAGCAGGCCTGTGAGCAGGTTTGCCTCTTAAGTGCCTTCTCAGCAGGTGCGTGACACAGGAATGGCATGACACAGGAATGGCATGTGTGGCACAGGAATGGCACAGGAATGGCGTGACACAGGCATGGCGTGACACAGGAATGGCACAGGAATGGCGTGACACAGGAATGGCGTGTGTGAAGTGTGCAGCCAGCCAGCAGCTGCCGGGCGTCTTGTGACCACAGACCAAAGAGCAACAGGGGACGGTCAGAACCGCTGCCGCTGCAGGCACGTGCTGGAGCACATGGCTATGCAACGCACGCACCATGTCCTTTGAAGCCCGCGCTGCTGCTGCTGCTGCTGCTGCTGCTGCTGCTGCTGCAGGCACGTGCTGGAGTACATGGTGCTGCAGCACATGCACCACTTCCCTCAAGGCTCCCTGTCCCAAGGAACGCCCCCCGATGTCAGCCAGCTGGCCAGCTCCCATGAGAACGTCACCATCCTCTTCACGGAGTGGGTGTGCGCGCGCTGTGCCACGGCTCTATGTGCGTGCCATGCGTTGAAGGCTGAGCAGAACCCTAAGGAAGGGCCATCGCCTTGCCCATGCTCAATGTGCAGGCTTGGGTGTGCACTGCCAAGGGTGTGATTTGAGACTCAGAAAAATTCCACACAATGCCTCAGCCATCCTATCGTACACACACGCTCAAGCCTGCACGGCAGTATGCCCTTGCAATGTGAGGTCCATCCACCACAGACACCACCCACACCGCAATGGCCTCTGCCCAATGTTCACCCATAGCGGTCACCCGTATGCTATGACGGCGTTCGCTGAGCGTTCAACCATGCCGTGGCGGCCTTTCTTTGCACTTCCATGCACAGCTCTAACCTGCCACTGCTCAAGCCTGCGTCATTGTTCGATACCTTGCAAAAGTATGCTCTGCAGGCGCCTGTTGCAGCTGATGCTCTGCCTCGGGGCACGCGCGCTGTGAGGGACAGGCAGCCGCAGCCCATGCCTCTTGCCATGCTTCCTGCCCAGGCTCGCCCTTGTGCCCTTGTGCTGTGCTTTGCAGCACCACTCAGGAGGCGCAGAGCACACACCTGTCCCTCGCTAAAAGCTCAGGAGTGTGCTGGACGGGAGGGTGGAATCCCACAGCTTAGTCAGCAAAGGATGCCCTTGCCTGGCTGCCCCGGCTTTCAAAAAGGGTCGGGTTTGGTGAGTTGGACCAGAGCAGCGTGGACGCAGTGCCGTCAAAACGTGTTGCGTACATCACTGTCTTGCAAATGCAGCATCGTGGGCTTCACGACGATGTCCAAAGAGGTCAAGCCGGACCAGGTCATGTCCTACCTGAATGAGCTCTTCACTGCGTTTGATGCGTTGGTGGACACATACCAGATCTACAAGGTGCGGGAATGCAAGGCAGCGTGGCGTTCGCGGAGGTTTGTTTGCGCATCATGAGTGCCCTCCCTTGCATTCTGTAAGATCTCCGCAGATCTGCGCGCGGACAAATGCACAGTCTGTACAGGATCTGCGAGCAGAGAGCCATGAAAGATGTTCCTTGCTCTGAAGATGCTGGCGCGCTCAGACCTGTGCCCTGCATGGTGCCCTGCCCAGCATGCTTAGGCGCATGGGGCCCTGGTGGGCTTTGCAAAGCCCAGAACCCTGCTTGCTCAAGAAAACCTATGTCCTGCGAAGCCTCCGAACGCCTGTGCCATGGTGGTGCGCGGCATCGCAATCGCAATGTGTGATGCAGCCAGAGCAAGCTGGCATGCAGGGCCGCACTGTTCAACACCCATCGCTTTCTTGCCTCTGGTCGCCCCCATGGCTGCCCTCCACGCCCCTGCCACGAGCAGGTGGAGACAGCGGGGGACTGCTACATAGCTGCCGGAGGGCTGACAAAGGTGGATGTGGATGGTTTCACGTGCATCGACCCAAGGCCTGACCCTGTGGAGGCTGCACAGAGCATCCTCTCCTTTGCAAAGGTGGGGGCCGGAGGGGCATACATGGTATGTTCATTGTGCATGCCTCGTCCACCGCTTGGCAAACCCGATCTGGGATGGAGGGAACACCCTGTCTCTATCAGCCTGTCTCTGTCGGCCTGCCAACGCTTAGCTAAGGGAGGGGATGTTCAGTACCAAAGCCACCCACAAATGTGGATGGGCCTCCTTTGTCCTTCATGGCATGCTGGTGGGTTAATAATCGCGGACGTGCTGCCGCTGCAACCGCATTGCTGGCTTGCTTCAAAGCTGGTGCTCGCAGAAGGTGCGCTCAGCAGTGGTGGGCCAGCCACAGCGTGCTTCCTTTTACACACATGCGCATACCATAGCAAATGAGCAGGATTGGGCAGATGTACACAATTTCATCATAAGTGTCCACGATTATCTGTCACCCAGAAAGCCGCTTACCCTGTGGGGGTTCCTGCACACAAGGCTTTGGCAGCGTTTGCCTATGGCGGAGGATCAACAGCTGTAGCCGCCTGCACATGCTCCTCCCTGCGCATTGCCTCAGGCGCTCCTGTGCTGCGCCAAGACGGTGCGCATGCCGCACAATGGGCAGCCCACGCAGATCCGCGTGGGCATCCACACTGGGCCAGCAGTCACAGGCCTCATCGGCACCAAGCTACCCAAATACGGGGTCTTCGGAGATACCATGTGAGTGGCGAAACGCTATGACATAAGTGGCAGCACTACGTGAGTGGCGGTATAATGTGAGTAGGGGAAAGCATGTGTGTTTGGCGATTCGATCAATGGGGATAGCAGCACGGTAGGATTTGGCTCGGGGGATGTTTTGGTTTGTAGACCAGGACGTCTTCTTGTTCAACTTGTCACAGCCCTGAGACATCATAGGAGGGACCAGAAGTGGATAAAGCAATAGGAGGTGGCAAGTCGAAGGGGGGGGTGTCATTTTTGCTTCAAGGGTTTGTTGGAGAGTCTAAAGTGTTAGTGTTCATGGGTATGAAGAGTGGAATCGGGGACACAAAGTGTGGGGTGCTCTGTATTGCCCCATACAAATTACAGGTGTTCATGTGCGGTTGAGGCATTGATCAATGAAACTTGACTGAGCCGTGTCTGTGGGCATGCTGCCATTGCAACGGTGTCGACTGTTGATTTGGGGCGATTATTGTGCTCCTCCACGCAACCTGCCAAATCACACCTGCTGTTGCACACATCTCTGAACTTCGCTGCCACTGCACATATGCATACAGGAACACTGCCAGTCGCATGGAGTCCACATGCCCCTACAGCTGCATTCAGATCAGTGCAGCCACGCAGGCGCTGCTGCCTGACCACACTTTCAAGCCCACAGGCGGGTGCGCGGGGTGTGTTTGTGCATGAGCGCATGTGCATGCGCGCTTCATGTGTGATCCTAGCAACCATATTTTTAACCCCAACACAGATGCCTGGAGACCTGATGGGGAGAATTGTAGCATCCCCGAATGCTTGATGGCACATGCAATCATGCATGCACTTGCACATTAACATGCAAATAAACACTGCTCACACGCATGTGTACACACATGCTCAAAGCTCTGGCTTGATATTGTTGCATGCGCAGGCGGCATTCAAGTAAAAGGCAAAGGTCTAATGGAAACTTATATTTGGAGCCCAGATGATGAGCCTGAGTGTGCCATTTCGCCTGATGTGGCCGATGCTGTTGCGTTCGCCAAGGTGAGACACACTGCCGCAAGCGCACACGCACACGCGCGCACACACACACACACACACACACACACACGACACGTCATGCATTCCCTTACCACTGCTGAGCACCCTGGGCTGGGTTTTCCGTCACGTGTTTGTGTCATGTACGTGCCATCCGTGGTTGTTACCGCGTCCAGCTCTGAGCAGCTTCTTAGCGTGCTCACCCTTCTGCCCGCACGGTTCAATGCACCCAGGCAAGTGCACGGCCGTGGTCACCGCCTGCTGAGGACACCCTGTCCTGCCTATTGCTTGCTTCCCCTGTTTGTGACCTAGGCTGGCGCACGCATTCTTGTGCACACGCCTGCCTGACGCCTTGGGTGCTGGTCACAAGGCATATTGAACATGATGCTTGCTGTACCTGGTGTGATGATCATGAGCCTGAAGCACAATGTGTATGCTGTGTACTGAGCATGATGTGTGCTATGCATGATGCGTGCACATGATGCTGACATTGCCAAGAACCACACTGCAAGTGTCGGGGCCCTGGCAGGACTCCATTGACAGCAAAGCCATGCTGGGCCGCCGCTACGGCAAGCGGTGGCACAATCAGTGGGGCTGGCAAATATACTCCTTGGATCCATGGGAACCTGCTTGAACCCCACGGCACCCAGTCCAAGAAGGGACGTTAAATATGTGCGAGCGGTCCCACCTGCCATGTGCCCTGCGCGGCCGTCTCAGCACTGCATGCACAGCTGCTGCCAGGGCTAACAGGGACACTGGTGCCGGCACGGCGTCGAGCTTCCCCGCGCGGCACAGGTGCTGCTCAGTTCAGCTTGAGTGCCCTCCTCATTGTGCACCCCGGCACAGAGCCCCTTATTTGTGTGATACCGCCCAGCACCACTGTGTGTTCCCCCCCCTCTTTCTTGGCACCCCGGGCCCATGCCCGTGGCAAGCAAGCAACCTCCTTGCCTGGAGCACCTAGCCACACAGCAGGCAGCCAGCGCTTGCGCGGCAGGCAAATTGCTGTGGGCACCATCGCCCCTTCTGCCCTCAGGAAGCTGCGATGGAGGAGAATGAGCTCCTTGGCTACAATAACCCAGGCAGGCGGGTTTTTGATGCACACGCGGTGGGGGCAGAGGATCAGTGCGGCTCACACACCAAGCTGGAACGTCACTCTGGGCCCATTTCTTCCGTAATGCCTTCCATTTCATCCCAACGGTAAGCCCAAGTACATCAGTTGCCGCACCGCTGGTGGTATTGTCGGTCCAGCGCTGAAGCTTAATGTGTGGGTATGACTGCATGCTGGTGCCCGTGGCGGCGCAGTCGGTGCCCAAGACTGGCATGCTGGTGCTGTGGCGACACAGGCGGTTATGTGAGACTGACTGGCCGTGGGGTTACCCTTGCCTGGACCGATCTACTTAGATCTGTTCTGGATTGCTGGCAGTGACAAGTGTCCTGCCGGTGTTTTGGTCAACGACACACTGCGCTGGCCGTTGGCCAGCAGCACCAGCACGTAGGTCACCAGGACGAAGGTCCTCACACCTGGCCGCAGTCCCTTTCCACCAAACAGGGCGACTCACGCTTTTGTTCCTCCATTAGCAAGCCCTCCGCTTTTTTGTGCTCATCTCTTCACCAACGTGCCCTTCCCCCCCCCTGTGCATGCTCCCATTCCATGCGCGCCTTGGTCTACCAAACATTTTGCAGCACTGCTCGTGGGGGCGCAGCAGCCCCTCCCTGCCTCCAATGCGTGCTCCGATCCACCTCCAACACACCCTGCCCCCCCTCGACACACTGCAGGCCAGTTGGAGATGTTATGGCCAGCCCTGGTGCGCAGCATGGTGAGCAGCCCAGGCGGTGGAGCACCGGGCAGCAGCAGCAGCTGCAGCTGCAGCAGCTGCTGCGCTTCTGGCCAAAAGACCAGCAGCAGGTGCTGAGGCAGCGACAAAGTCTGGCCCCGTGGACCATCCCCTGTGTCTCCACTGACGATGCGCGGCATGCCAGCGCAAGTACGCAGCAGCAGGATCATCATCATCAGCAGCAACTGCGACAGCCGCAGCAACCGCAACAGCAGCAGCAGCACACCTGGCCCTCTTTGTCGCACCTCATGCTCCACCACAGCCCACCGCTGACGACAGCTGCCACTTGCGCCAAGGCTGCCCCTTCATGCCCCCTGCACATCCCACACATGCAAACCGCCCTTGCCGCTTCACAGAGCTTAGTCAGCCCCAGAACGGGGGGCACGCTGGAGGCAGCAGGTGGTGCCGCTCCAGATGGTGCTGCGCCAGGGCACGGCGTTGGAGCTGGCGCCAAGGGGGAGGAGGTGTTCTTTTCGCTGCCGCCGCACAGCACTGCGGTTGGCGGTGCGGCCAGCGGGCAGCCGCCATTCATATATATGCTGCAGCACCCCCGCGACCGCAGCAGCCCGCCCTACTTGGCTGAGGATGCGGCCTGGCCACACGCGCAGCTGCTGCCGCGCAGCGCAGCGGGGGAGCCGCCCAGCCCACGTAGGGCTCTTGCGTCGGGGCAGGCAGCCTCCAGCGGCAGTAGCAGGCTGCGGGTCAGCAGCAGCACCCTCACACCTGCGGGCAGCAGCGGCTCGTTCCTGCCCCTGGGCACTGGCAGCGCAAGGGGGGGCAGCGCCCGTAGCAGCCAGGGCCAACAGCAGCACTGGATGCCGCTGCTACCAACCAGCTGCGCATCCAGCGCCTCCAGCGAGCAGCCGCGGTCATTGCAGGCCTTCACGCTGCAGCACTGCCTTTTCCCTACAGAGCAGCAGCAGCAGCAGCAGGAGCAACAACTTGCGGTTGGAGCGGGGCCCCAAGACCTTTGGGCGCATCGCAGCTCTGCAGAGTGGAAGCACGCCCACCTGCCAGTGCCGCCGCCATTGCCCCAAGGCCTCAGCAACGCCTGCGCAGGCAGCCTTGCCAGGGGCGTCGGGGCTGCGCGCACGCCTGCGCCGCAGCCCGCCGCATCCGCCTCCAGCTCCAGGGGCAGCCTTGAGCTGGGCAAGGGCACGCAGGCCTCCGCCCTGCCTGCCGGCGGCTGGGAGAGCATGTTCATGCTGGGCTCACAGGACAACCTGCTGCATCCAGTTGCACCTTCTGATGCCCGCCCAGCTGCCCCGGGTGCTGGCGCGGCTGGCCCCCGTGCTGGGGCCCCAGGCGCCGCCTCCCTACCACTCCCAAGATATGATCTGCCACGCACGCGCACGGAGCTCACGGAAGCGTTGCGGCAGGTGGGCGTGCCACACACACCTGCTTCGACTGCGGTCCTTTCCTCATCCAAACCCACACGCACCAACAACAACACGCAGCAACACGCATGCACACACACATGAGCATGCGCGCGCACACACACACATACACACACACGCATAAATACCAACATGCGCGCACACGCGCGCACGTGTGTTGGTGCTTTCATTTGTCTGTGTGTGCATCAAACCTGTCAAGCGCAGTGTGGTGTGGGAATGTGCGCCTCTGTGTCTATGGCAGTGTGCGTATGTGCGTCGGCGTGCGTGTGTTGCCTGTTGATCGTGTCACAGCACCCGTGTGCCAATGTACACTTGTCCGCAGACCCTGCTCCGGGCGCCCCTGCAGCGGCACCTTCATGCCGCGCACACCCAGCAGCCACCAACAAGGCACCCTGCAGCAGCTGCCTCCATGCCCCTGGGGCCCTCCTTTGCCCGTGGAAGGGCCAGCGTCGACATCGGCTCGGCTGCTGCTGTCCGTGCAGCCCGTGTTGGCACAAACAGCATGCGCAGCCCACTACGGGCCAGCATCGACGTCAGCTCTCCTGCTGCCACCGTCCCTGCTGCTGGCGTCAGCACAAGCAGCACGTACAATTCGCAGAGGGCCAGCGCGGATGCGGGCTCTGCCGCCATCACCGCCACGTGCAGCCCTGCCTCTCACGGCAGCACAGCAGGCGGCACCGCCGCGCCGTCGCTGCACATGGCCTGGACGTGCCCCTCGCTTGCAGACCCGACCCGCAGCATTGCTGATGCCCCTCCACGTGCGGCTGCCGTCGGCACTGCCAATGCTGGGGCAGGATCCGGGAAGGAGGGTCGGCCCACATGCCAGGGCGCTGCAGGTGATGCCGGCGGTATCAGCTGCCTGGCCTGGCCGCACGCCTCTGCTCTCATCCCTCCGCCTCAGCACAGGACAGACCTTTCCTGGCAGACCCGCAGCCCTGAGTACACGCGCACAGCAACGGAGCGCCCCAGCTTTGTCATGCAGGTGTGAGCAGCAGGTGCTGTTGCTGGCATGCGTGTGTAATGAGCGTGAGCGCATGTGTCTGTGCGCGCGTGTACGCGTGTGTGTGTGTGTGTGCATGTGTGTGCATGTGTGTGTAATGAGCGTGAGCCGTGTGTGTGCGCGCGTGTACGCATGTGTGTGTGCATGTGTATGCATGTGTGTGTGCATGTGTGTGCATGGGTGTGTAAGCATGGGTGTGTGTGTGTGTGTGTGTGTAAAGCATGGGGGCGTGTATGTGTGTGCGAAGCATGGGGGCGTGTGTGTGTGTGTGAAGCATGGGTGTGTGTGTGTGTGTGAGGAACATGTGCTGCAAAATGATCAGAATTA
>LKMJ01001325.1_pt1 | contig 21634 bp, 21 predicted proteins | sample 643391 | NCBI WGS metagenome assembly LKMJ01 (sample SAMN04112250, study PRJNA286221) | soda lake metagenome | biome: soda lake; feature: Kulunda Steppe; material: water; isolation source: sample PL-Br10 brine of Picturesque Lake | place: Russia: Kulunda steppe | collected 2010-07
CACACACACACACACACACACACACACATTACTGTTGCCGATCGGCTTGGGCTTGCATGTATGTCGTGCAAGCCTAGGCTGGGCGCGCTTGGACTTTGGTGCTGCATACCACCGCCTGCACGTGCCCTGCTGCAATGGTGAACCTACACTAAACAGGGCAGCTCAGACGCGCACGATGGCCCCGACGTTAGGGTCTGGGCTCTGCGCTTGCATCCACGGGCCCATCCGCCCCACTGATCCCCGACCATTCACCGCTTGTGTGCACCGCCGCAAAATTAGCATTGTCGCAAAATTGGTATTATTGCGCCTCCTATTTGCCTCCGCCAGTCACTGCATTGTTGGCCGGTGGAGACGCAGCCTGCCAGCGTAGCCGCCAGTAGGCCTCGTCTCCCAACCGTCCCAACCAACCAACTTTCACTCCTGACAGGGCTTTTCAAGTGTGTGTCCGCAGCGCGCTGATGCTGCGGCACGCGCGCGGCAGGCCTGTCTGCCCACCTGTGCCATGCCCATGAGCGACAGGCCCAGGCACAGGACCTGGAACAGCCTGTCCGGCTGCTGCATCAGGCGCGTCAGCGCTGTGGAGAGGACGGCGATGGCGGCAAACCCGCACAGGCTGTGCAGCTTGAGCAAGCTGGAGCGGCGGAAGCGGCTGCAGGCCCATGCGGCTGCGTGCACGTGTGGCGCGAGTTGTCTGTGAAGGGGGGGGGGGCATATGGGAAACGCACGCACTGAGAGCAGGCGCCACACATGCCGCGATGGGGCGCAGCTGGCAGACATGCATGGTTGCACACCAAACCTGCGGCCTGTGTGCGCCTGGATCCATCTGATCGGCGCACATGAGTCGGGGCGCATGGGGCGCATTCTTTGGTTGGGGTGAGTTGTATGCAGAGCACGGGAGCAGGCTCAGAAAGGGGGGTTAAGGGGGGGCACACGGCTGCCGCGGTGTGCAATGCAGAAGGAAAAGAGGGATGGGGTTGGCTAGGGATGCACGCATGTCGGCGCCTGGCCAGCCAACCAACTTCCCAGCCATCTAGCTCTAGCAGAGGCTCCAATCGCATCAGCACCGACCCACTATGCACCAGTGTACCAACAGGAGGCGCACTCACACAAACAAGCCATAAGTACATTGTCGTGATCCATGGCCACATACAGGCCCACAGCAGCTTTGAGCCGCACCAGTTGCAAAGGGCGCTCCTTGCAACACATAAAGGCGACACCTGCAGGCTGCCAAAGGGTCTCACACTTGGCCACAGGCATAGGGGCATCGTGCTCGCTAGCACTAGCGAGCACTGTCGCATCTTGTCCCCACCCACCTGGAATGGCTGTTGCCACCAGGAACGCGCCTTGCAAGGCTTGTGCGATGCCCACTTTCTGCACAGCACAGCCACGCAGGCAGATGGGCATGCGGTCAGCAGGCACTGCATCATGCGCTGTAACGTCATGCATGCCTATGCTGGCTCGGCGTGTACAGGCTGGGACCCTGCCACGCACCGTGTTTGCTTCAGGGTCATTCCCCATGGTGACGCTGATGAAGTTGGACAGGACGCTGGAGGCCCAGATCCCGGTGGCCAGGCCATCACTACGGAATGGGTGGGACAAATCAGGAATCTTTTTCGCAGATACAGGGGGATCAATGCTGATGATGAGCAACAGACACGGTAATGTGCTCATCAGCAGGTGTTAAGCAGTCAGCTGCAATTATCAGGGCGTGCGCGCATATCAGCATCTAATGGGGGACCCAACAAAGCAGGAACACACCTAATCCTGAAACAGAATGTCAGAGCCACGTTGTAGTTAAGAGACATCCTTCCCCAGGGGCTGTTTCTGCTGCCTGATTGATCAATTCATATTCCGGAAGGACCTTAAACGGATTGAATTAAAATTCACAAATGTTTTTAGATTTTGATATTTATTAGATTGATGAGCCTCTTAGACATTTTGTACCAGGCAAAGAGGAAGAGCAACCAGCAGCAGAAGCTGCAGCAGCAGCAACTCTTGACCAGTCTGGAAAATCAACCAAAAACTCATGATAAACAGTTTGCCTCTGCTGAGCTTGCACGGAGATGGAAGGCTGTGCCTGCCACACAGCCCCCTTGTGGGAAACAACCAGCCAGCAAATCAGGCTGTTCGTGCCCAGCCACAGCACCTCCTCATGAGACTGAACCTATAGTTCTGATCCCTCCTCCAGTCACGCCTACCACAGCATCACAAGAGCCGGTATGCGACAGGCAGACACCGACAGACCGCCTAGCGCTCAAGAAAATACACAAGCCATTCCCAGGTATGCTACGTTTGTAAGTACTTGCTTTTGAACTTCCAGCTTGATACGTCATAATGCCTCATGCCCCGGCAATGCTAGCTGCACACTGCTTGCGCTCGTGTGGAACGCGCTGCCTGCAGGGGGCGCAGTTGTGCTGCTGGACGCTCAATCCGATGAGGGAGCCCTCAGGGATGCCAAACGTGCACAAGCCTCGGCCAGCGCGGACAAGCTGTGGCACGAGTCACCACTCCAGCAGCCTGTGTTTGACTTCATTGACCGCCAGCCGCAGGCGATGCAGAAGCTCCTGAAGTGAGTGTGGCCTGCTGCTTGCACCATACACTCCTTTAGCCCTCCAAGGATCCAGAGCGGATTTCCACTGCCAGAGCAGCCGCCCCTGTGTCAAAGCACGCCACCTACTGTTCAGTTCACGCGCACTTCCTTGCACGGACACCCAAACGGGTGTGTGCTCGCCTGCCAATGGCGGTTTGAGCACGGTCATCCAAGCTCCTTGCTGCGTGTGCCTTGCGCAATGCAGCTGCTTGCCTGTTGTGTACCTTGCCTCACAAGGCAGCGATAGTCATCTCATTCATGATTGCTTACCAACTGTGTAAGCTTATGAGATCGCGTCTCGGATACCTGAGATCGCTTCTCGGGTACCTTGCTTCTGCTGGAAGTCAAGGGCAACTGCTAAGTGCGCAAGCCTGGCATTTTTACAAAATCATTGCAAGTGTCTGGCAAACCCCTCCACCATAGAAGTTGCTACCCTTTAAAACTCACCTCCGCACCACCATTACCATGCTCATTAAGTCTACCGATCAATCTGTTGCCTCTCAGAGCAAAGGGTGTTCTTTAACAGATTTTTGTCTCAGAGTAGAGGGTCTCTTTTGCAGGTTGTTGCCTTTGAGCAGAGGGTGGCTTAAACAGATCGTTGCCTCTGCCCCTCCCCCAGCCGGCCTGCCTGCCTGCCTGCATCCAGGGTGTTCTCTATGGAGCGGGAGCAAGGCGGCCGGCTGTTCATCTGCGCGACAGCTGCTCGCTTCTGGGAGTATTATACACACCTGCACCCCGGCCAGCGCCACCACTACGAGATCATCCGTCAGGGCATGCCCTGCCACCTGTACTTTGGTGAGAGGGCGCAGTGCATGCAGTGTGGCTGCTGTGTCTGTTCCACAGGGGCCGATAAGGATGTCAGTGTGTGAGCGACTATTTCAAGCCTTCCTTTTCTTTCAGTGCTCAAAAGTTTACCGCTGGGCTAAAATGGAGGCCTTGAAACTGGAGGGCATGCTTGCTCACGCACTACTAGATGGATGGTGCTTCATGATAGTTTGTACAGCTGCCGCACTCAGGAACCAACCAAATAGCTAGTGGCTGTTACTGTACCTAGTCTCATTTAATTCCAATGGTGGCTTGGAAGTGTTCTCTTTACACGACTGCTATGTCCACCGCACATGTGCTTTGCTCTTCCAGTTTAAGAAAGCCCATACCCTTCCAAGCTGTCACTTCCAACAGGCCAACCGCTTGCTTTGCCAGCTGTCGGCTTTAGGTAAGACAATACCTCCAAACATGTGCATGCAGACCTTGAGTTCGATCCCCGTCTGAACCCACACGTGGATGGGAATGGGCTGGTTGATGTGCTGGTGGCTGAATGCGCTTCGCTCATGAAGGTATTTGCAAGTATTGCGCTGATGAGGTGACTGGTTGTCTTTCGTTGTTGCTAATAGTTGCTCGCTTTATGGAACAAAGGCCTTGGCATTTGTGCACGTGTTAAGCTGTGTTTGCCCACGTGCACCATCTTGGTGTGTGACACTCGGATGGAATGCCTCATCAAACAGGCAAAGTAGGCATTCATCTAGGGATCTGGGACCCAGATTCTAAGTCATCGTTGCCTGGATACAGCGGACTGGACCCTCAACACATTGCTTGCCATGGGATGCTGCGCATCACACAGTGATCTTGCACGCCCTTGCAGGAGCTCTTTGGCATAACCCTTAAGCCTGAGAGCAAGGTCATTGAATTGGACTCTTCAGGCCCAAACAAGTGGTCCCGCCACATCATCGTGCACCAGAGGCGCGCCTTTGCACATAACGGCCATGGTGTGTGCTAAGACTGTCAGTCAGTCAGGCAGGCAGGCAGGCATGAGAGCTTATTGTAACCCTGGGGCGGCAATTTTCAAGACTAAATGCATATTGGCAAAATAGGAGGTGGTGTGATTCATCCCAGTGTACCAGGTGCTCAGGTGTTTGATAAAACAAGGCACATTTGTCCACCTTGTTGATGGGCTATGAATACACCTCTGATAATGTAAAACTGCTGAAGAGGGATGTACTTTTGGACAGCTCTGCAGCTCATCAAGCACAATGCAAGCTAGCTTAGCATGACCGCCACATTTTTGTAACACTTGACTCCCTTGTTGAGTCAGTGCAGGCCAAGGGGGCCAACAAGGTGTTTGCTCTCATAGAAATAGCATCCGACACGCACGTTGCCATGCAACCAGTTGATGTCCACAAAGCAAGTGCCTGTAAAGCATGAGCTGCACACAAGCAGCCCTGGCTGACACATTGTATGCCTCTTTTGTGTTGCATTGCCTTGCACCTGGTGAATGCTCAAAGCCTACTTGTCTGTGTGATTTTCCCATGCTCCTGCTTTCTTGTGTGGCATCCTATTGCATCTGGTTTCTTGTCGTGTTTGTGACATTGCTTGCAGCTGTGGCTCATGCTCAAAGTCTGCTGTAATCCACAATATCCTATGAGCTTGGTGTGGAAAGCATGAAGCATTTTGTGCATGCACACATATGCACACACATGCACGCGCAGAACATAGCATAGATGTCCCATGGGGTAACAAGTTTCCCTGTGCCATGACATGCCCATCCGTTGCCTTTTTACTGCAGTCAATGCCTTTGTGCGCACGCTCATCGAGAGGCTCCAGCGGCGGCGGCAACAAGAGCAGCAGCAGCTGCCGCCTGAGCCTGCGACACCTGAGATTGAGCCTCAGGCTGGGCTTGAGCAAGGCCATTCGCAGCAGCAGCAGCAGCAGCAGCAGCCTTGTTCACCTGGGCAAGGCCAGGAGCAGCTGGAACAGCAGCAGATGGGGACACTGGCTCTGGGACTGCAAGCTCAGCCGTCCATTGAGCACGCCCACGCCCTGAACCCTGGGCCATTGCCTCAAGCCGTTGGTGCCGCCACCTGCCAGACCTCAACAAGCCAAGCAAGCTGCTGCACCATGCGCACCGAGGCCGCGAACACTATAGCTGCAGTGCCTGGCCTGCCCCACCCCCTCCTGCCTTTAGGGGTGGGCAGTGCCCGGGCGCGTGTCTCTGACATGTGGGTCCTCAAGGAAGGGCCAGCCTGGGGACAGAACCGGCAGCAGCCGAAGCCAGATGCCCAGGATTTGATTGATGGGGCCGTGCATAGTGCCGGGGAGGATGCGGCTTTGGAAGCAGGCTCCAGCTCGGCCCACGCCACTATGCAGCTGCAAGAGACGCTCTTCATTGACACTGGCGTGTACACGCGCAACAGGTGTGCTGTGCAGTGACGCAGGGCGCGCACCACATGTGTGCACAGGAATATCACCAGCATCGAGACTTAGGCCGTCGGCTGTGCATGCTTGGGAAGCGTGTTGATGAAGAACTGTGTTTTCCAGCATGCGCGGCAGCCGCAGCTGCTCCATTGCATTGCCATTGCTTGCATATGCCACGTGCAGGGCCTTCCGTCTGTGCTGGAGCTCAAAGGCGGGCAAACCCCACAAGCTGCAGCCCACGGGGCGCTTTGCCACAGCAGCCCTGCTTGCAAGCACGAAACCAGGCAAAGGAAGCAGCCGCAGCATGCAAGGGGCAGGCGGTGGTGGCTTGTATTGCAGTGGCAGCCCACTTGGTGCAGAGGCAAAAGCGGCGGAGGGGGCACGCTTGGTGCCGCAGCGCCAGCACCACCACATCCACCACCACCACCACCACCACAACCACAACCACCACCAAGATCACCACCTGCGCCAGCAGCTGCGGCAGAGCCCTGAGCAGCAGCAAGCTGTTGAGCCCGAGCTTGAGCCACCAACTCAGCAGCTGCTTGATGGGAGGGCTGAACTGTTGCTGGACAAGCAGGAGCAGCAGCAGCAGCAGCAGCAGCAGCAGCAGCAGCAGCAGATGGGATACGAGCCTACTCAAGCAGGCCAGGTCAGAAAGAGGGCCCACAATACGGCCGGTGTCTATGAAGTTGCGGACCAGCAGCAGCAGCAGCAGCAACAGCAGCAGCAAGGGCACGAGCCTACTCAAGCAGGCCAGATCAGAAAGAGGGCACACAATACGGCTGGTGTCGATGAAATTGCGAACCAGCAGCAGCAGCTGCAGCAGCAGCAGCAGTTGGGGCATGAGCCCGCTCAAGCCGGCCAGATCAGAAAGAGGGCCAAAAATACAGCTGATGTTGACCAAATTGTGGAGCACCAGCAGCAGCAGCAGCAGCAGCAGCAGCAGTTGGGGCACGAGCCCACTCAAGCCGGCCAGATCAGAAAGATGGCCAAAAATACGGCTGGTGTCGATGAAATTGTGGAGCAGCAGCAGCAGCAGCAGCAGCAGCAGGGCATGGGCCCGTGTGACAGCTGTGTTGCGGAGGCTCCCTGTGGCCTACATCACTGTGTGTGCCCACATGAAGCACATCAGCAGAGCAGCAAGCAGTGTGGTGACAATCCATGCCTGGAAGTGACGCAGGGCGCGCACCCAGGAAACACTAGGCAGCCTGCTGTTTTGTCACTGCTGGGGGCGCAGCAGGAGCAGCAGATGGCCTGCTTGGACAATCGGGCGCCGGACAAAAAGCAGCCCGCCCCCCCAGCGGCGCATGCTTTGCAGCAGCGCGGATTCGGCATTGTGGAAGCGCGCGCGCGTGCGCTGTTCTTGCGCAGCATGGCCACACACACGCAGGGCTGCGAGAGCACGCCCCCACTGCGCATGTTTGACGAGGCGGATGCTGCGCGGCACACAGGTGCGAGAGTGTGGCGTTGCAGCAGGGGGGCATCTGCCGTCAAGTGTGGAGGTGCTCAGTACAAATGGCGTGAGGGAAATCCAAGCGTCGAGGGCTTCCTCAACTCGGCCCCATTTCAGCACCAGGGCCTGCCGGCTGCGTCACTGCCTCCATGAGCTCCTTTCAGCAGCGCCGGAGGCCTGCCAGCTGCCTTGTGTCCTCCGCGCGCCCCTGTGGCAGAAGGGCACCCCCTGATGTCACAAGAGTCGCAGGCTGAGACCCCTGACACGTGTGTGGAACCGGGCTTTACTGCACTTGAGCACAAAAAAGCGTGCTGGCTAGTTCGCGGCTTCCACCCTCACCACCCGCTCTCTGCCCACCCCAGCGCGCAGGCTGCATCTTCATCAACCGCACCTCTGCTCTTCATTTCTCAGCGGCGCGCAGGCTATATCCTCATCAACAGCGTCGCTGCTCCTCAATCCTCTCCCCTGCACGCAGGCTACATCATCATCAAAAGTGCTGCCGCTCTTTAATCCTCTCCCTTGCGCGCAGGCTACATGGTACTCAACAGCGCCGCTGCTCCTTATTCCTCTCCCTTGCGCGCAGGCTACATCGCCATCAACGGTGCTCCCGCTCTTGGCCGTGACCACCCGGCAGGCCCCATCGGGCCAGCTGCTGCCCCAAAGGCAACAACACCATGCACGCACCAACACCATACACGGCAGCCCGGCGCCGGCATTTGCGGCTATGGCCCTTCCCCCTTTGGCCCTGAGCTGGACGGCTTTGTCAGAGATGTGTGTAGCACGCAGGTGGGGAGGGGGGAGGCAGGGGGGTCTTGGCTGTGGTGTGGTGGCGCACGCAGTATGATGTGGGGCAGCGGGTGCAGAGGAGTGCAGGCTGAGCCACAGGGGGTTGGGTCAGGGGGGCAGGGCTGCAGTGCGTGGCGCACGCAGGATGATGTGGGCAGCATGCGCTTAGGTGTATGCGCAGCGCGCAGGTGGGGACATGGGCACATTGGGTGTGCATGCAGTGGATGCGCGCTGCAGGTGTGTGTAAGCTATGATGACTGGCGCTTGAAAGGACTGCGTGCTTGTGTGCTGTGGGAGCATGCTGCGGATGCATGATGTGGATGCGCGCATGGTAGGAGGATGGGCACTTTGCAGAGTCTGGAGGGTGTGCATTACCTTTGCAGTGGGCTGCCGCAGCACGCCTGCTGTGGTCTGCAGGTGCGTGGATGCACACGAGCGCAGGCAGAACGAGCAAGGCAAGCGCTCATGACACTGGGCACATAGACATTGCAAAGAGCACCTGCAGCTGATGCTCGCTTGTGCCCGCAGATGTCTGCCCAGCGATGCTTGGATCCAGTGCTGTCATTCTGTGTGCTGATTCATTTTGTGTGCTGATCCAGCGATGCTTGGATCCAGTGCTATCATTTTGTGTGCTGATTCTGGGTGTGCTGATTGGAAAAACAGATAGAAGACCGTAGGCAGTGAAATAACTCCCTTCGTCTATGAAGGAAAAGGGGTCACTTAGAGCCGAGGCACCGTATAACCCCTCCACCAGCTTTAACAAAACAACTGAGTCATATGGATCAGGTTGGAGACTAGCAGTATCACGCTCCTGGCCTTGATGATGAGAGGCCACATAAGTCTTCTAACTAGTACATCTGGTACTAACAATTCTGAAGGCATTCTGAACCGAATGAGCAGCAAGCTTTGCAACTTGTTGAGGATTAAGACAGAGATCCCTGAGAGGCTCCATAAGGTAAGGGCTGCAGGTGGTGCCCTGGTGCCACCCACCTCCAGAAAGATTGCGTTGAGGCTATTGTTGGCGGCGGATCATCGAAGATGTTGACAAAGTGCGCTGTGTTGTTGGTTGGCGTCTTTGAGCTGGCTCCTATAGGCCTGGTATCCTTGCAGAACCTGAACTCCCACTAGATGGATGCGCCCGCTGAGTGGATGCTGATTGCATTCAGCGATACTCGGCGCCCAACAAACAGGACACCCGACTTGCTTCATTTTTTGCGCTGGGAGGCATCAGCGCAATCTTGCCCTTGTTATGCACTTGCAAGGGCTGGCGTATGACTCATATGCCAGCCCATCATATGATAAGAGCGTACTCCTGCTCTGCGGCGTGTCTGCTCAGGGGGGCATGAGCGGCTCTGACCACCGTACGTGGGCGCTCTCAGGGGCTGGGACCATCACATACACCAGCAGGTACGCGTACGCGTCTCGTCTTCTTTTGCCCAGGTTTCCAACACCAACCCATCATTGCAACCCAGAGGGCTTACTATGTGAAGGGGTACCTGCGCCACTTCAGACTCTGTGAGCGCACCCAACTCATCCTGAGGGTAGCAGGGTGACAAGGAACAGCCTCACTTGTCAGCAAGCTGCAAGGACAGCCACTGCGAGGGGCTTGTATGGTGCATGTCTGTCCCAAATTCTGTGTCAAAGAATGGGTGCTTGCTGCCACGCTTGCAGGAGCACCAGGTGGTGTGCCAACATTGGCAGGGAACACAAATCAAATGGCGTGTACTGGGTGAGTATGTGTTTGCGTGTCAGCATCAAACTAGCCTTGATTGTCTTCCAGTGCAAGAGAGTCGTGTGCAGCACAGGCAAGGCTGTGTGCTGAAGCAAAAGGCAGCCATTGCAGCAGGTTGCAGCGGGTCGGGACAGATCTGTAAGGCCTAGCAAGTCAGATGCTTGCCTTGGGCGGCGTGTACACAGCCTAACCATGTTTCTGACAATACCCTAAAACCTAACCTAAAACCTTACCTGTATGGAACTTACCTTTCTTAAGCTGTCCAGGAGCTGCTCGATCGCATGCAGCATGCGCTCCGCAATGCCTCACAACACGCAGTCTTGATTCAGATCATTTAGCGCAGGATCCGATCAGAACGAGCCAGAAGGAGTGCCTTATATATGCCACACATGCGTTTGCCTCCCTTGTGGTTCTTATGCAGGTAGTTGACCTCAACCAGGGGACGTGGGTGCAACGCTGCTTTGACCCAGATTGCCGCGGCTTCCGTACCCCAGCCCTTCCCCTGCCCCTGTCACTGTGGCAGTCAGCACGTGAAGTAATGCTCAGCCTTATGCCTCCACAGCAGCAGCAAGAACAGCAGGTGCCAATGTGTGTGGAGCTGCAGCAGCATCCCTGCGTGCAAGCAAGCCCTGGATCAGATGGCCGGCTGTGCCTTGCAAGCCCATTGGAGCACAACCAAGTAGATCAGGATATATTTGTTAATTCAGTGGTCACTCAAGAGGAGGCTGACTACGATCAGCTTTGCCTGCTTGCAGTGGAGCAGTACGAAGCGTCTGTACGAACCCATTAACATTAATATTCATTGTATAAGAACGAAGTCCTCGTTTGGTACATCATGGCGCTCACAATGCTGAACAGCCCGCAGAACGTCGCAGCCCGTGCCGTGAACAGCCCGGCAGTGACTCGGCCGACCCTGTCTTTGCGATCTAGGAGGCCTGCCAGCGCGGCGAGGGTGCAGGCGAGCCCCTGTGAATCGACCAGCCAGGCCCAACCTCCAATCCCTGTTTCAGTATCACACCAGCCTGCCCCCACAATCAACCCAGCAGCACCAGCAACAGTACCAGCAGCAAGAACAGCAGCACCACCATCCGCTGAGATGTCCTTTGCCATGCTGTCTACCATCACCCTGGGCCTCGCGGGCGCCCTGGCTCTGGCCCTCCCAGATGCATCCCATGCCTCCCAAGACCTGCAGGATACTCACGCCTCGCTGACAGCCCTGCAGCCCCAATTTGACCTGGCGGGGGGGGAGGACTTGCTGACCAATATGGCTCGCTATGGCCGCTACTTCGTAACGGTCATGTTGGGCACAGGGTACGTGATGCTCCGCCCCCTCGCCGGTGCCTTCAAGAACCCGCTGTCAGGCATCCTAGCTACTGCTGGCCTTGTTGGGGGCGCTTTCTTGCTCAAGTTCACATTGGAGCTCATGCTGGGCGTGACTGATGCAGGTGGGTGGAGGTTTCTGATGCTATATGGTTTGGTCTAACTGTGTTCAGTCTTTTCGTTGGGGTTGTTGCCTTCTTTCCTAAGAGTTCTACATGAGCATTATCCTGCCAGCACGTGTAATCAATGTCCTTAGCCCATCATCAGCACGCACAGTGAGCTGGAAAACATCAATGTACATTGGCATTGGCTCTGAAATGGTTGAGTGTGCCCCAAGGCAACTACTGGGTTTTGTTTCCCACTCGTCTCACGTGCAAATAAAAATGCAGCTTGATGATGTGCACACAGAGGTCCTATTCCGTAGACAAAGCAGGACCAGGGCATTCTTCAATGGGTGGGAGGTGGCGGAGAAGGACTTCGCAGCAGCGCGAGCATGGCAAGCCTGATGACAACATCAAGGCCCCTGCTACCACAATTTCATCAAGGCACACCTACAAGAGCAAGGCTGTCCTTTAAACCCTTACCCTACTCCCCTGACCAGCACAGAGTCTGGCTTGCAGCTAAGGCTTACGCCTGCGGTGGCCACACATGTCATCAGATTAGAACCCTGTGACTTCATTGCACTCACTCACCCTATCACCCGATTTTACCTTCCACTACTATTGCAGGTGATCTGTCTTTTGAGTACGTGCAAGGCAACTTCTGATGCACTCGGCTGGCAACCGGGGGGGCAGGAGGGAGAGCGCATGCTTGTCTGCTATGAGAGACTGAGGTTCTATGAGAGGAGGGCTACCATGCTGGTTACATCTGTATTGGTCTTGGAGACCTCTGTTACAGGTGGTCAGAGATCTGTGTTGCATAAACACTTTCAGGCTTTTGTATGTGCCCATGACACTGGCTTATAAACACTCGTCAGTCGGGAGGGTGATGTTTTGTTGTCCGACCATGTTTTGGGTGCACTGTATTGACATCTCAGATGATTGCCGTGACATGATCATTGCTGATCATCAGCATGATGGGTAAGCCAGCCGGGGCCAAGATGGCAACACTCGGTAAGATGCACAGAAAAAGTTCAGGTGTAATCTGCCAAATAAATGCAATTTAGAAGAAAGTACACCTTCAGGGAAACCCCTGTCACAACGGTAGGTATGGTAAATCATAAAAAGGGGTTTACAGTGCAGTTCAACTGAAGCCTGTCAGGTCTGCAACCAACACTTTGAAAGGCAAAAGTGTGAAGGCTACATCATGATTTCCGTTCCTCAGGATGATAGGTTAGGTTAGGTTACGTAGCTGTACCTGCTGAACGAGGGCAGCTAAGCTGAAGCCAAACGGGCCTGCAACTGAAACCAGCAAAAGGCAAGCAAGGTTGTGATCTTAAATCTAGGCACAGCATTCTAGACACTCATACACAAACAAGGCCAGACCTTTGGTGTCTGCTTGGCTAATGAAGGCTCTTAGCCTGTTTGAGCTACTTGGGGGGGAATGGAAGAGTTGGTGGTGCTTGACCTGCAAGTTTGCCAAGTCAACACTTGGGCAATCTAAGAGGACATGCTCTAGGCTATGACAGTCGTTCCTGCTGAATCAGGGCAGCTCAATTGACGCCTATCATCCTGATAGGCCTGAGGCCTGCAACCTCAACATACTAGGAAGCTTTTCCACATTGGTGCCACTTTTAATGTACTACATCAAGATAGGTAACAGGGGCCCCCGGGTTACCAACATTGGCATAGTCTTTCTTTCTTCCTTTTCCTTGTTTAGAAAAAGGAAAACTAGGTAGGAAGTGAAACCACTCCCCATATGCTAGTAGAACCAGCACCATAGGGAGAGCAGAACTGGCAGCTATAGCTGCTGCTGTCACTCACGATCATATTCATATTGCCACAGACAGCCTTACCTCACTCCACAGCTCCGGATAGTTGAGCAGGCGGCGGGGCACTTGAGATGGGAAGCCGATTATCCACCCTCGCAACCTGTGGGTTCGGGGTTCGAACCTCACTGGAGGTCACAACCGGCTAAGCTGCCCTCGTTCGGCGGATACAGCCTTGAAACCTTACCTTACCTTGCCTCACTCCATCAAACAAGGAAGCAAGTGTTGTACCCAGAGAAGCACCGTTAAAGTCATTCACACTATACCCTGTCTTAGAGTTGGCATAACCCAATCTATGATTGTTCTTCAGGACACCAGCTGCAGGCCTCTAGCAAACAACACTAGACTTTATGCAGGCGCTTGAAAGTTAAGAAGGTCACACTCCACCGTGGGGTGTGACATCGTCCTTCTCGGTGTAAGGAGGTTCAATCATTGAACTTAGATGATCTAAGTCTTAAACACTTTGCACCGTCTTTGAGATTGAAGAGCTCGGCTTTGATTCAATTGTGAAGTTCACAAAGGATCCACAAGATTGCCCTTAATTGCATGCTTGCTCCCTGCATCATGCCCTTAAACTGACTACAACAAGATGCGCACTTGAAGAAACAAAAGCTCACAAGGCCTTGGCCTGGAGCAGGGGGCTGCTAGCCACCCTCCAGATCCCCAGTAGTTATCTTCTCCATTGGTAAAGCCTTCCTGAGGAAAGTCTTGGCACTTTTGGCCAAGGTGTCTCTATTTCCTTAATTGATGCAGGGAGTGTCTGACATTCGCAAGCATGAGTCTCGCTGCCTGTATGGCTACCCTTTTTCCCTATACATTTGGCTACCTTGTTGGCTTATCTTTTGTTTTCGACCAGGCTGCTGCCATAACTCTGTAAATTTGAGTTGCAAAGCTTAAGAAGAGATCCATTAAATTTCAGAATTAGTTTGGCGTCAACAAGGTGCAGGAGCACGTGAGAAGATCATTTTAAGTGAGAGCAGGCAGAGGCAGGCGTCTCTCAAGGCAGCCCTTACCTTGGCTTCTGTGGCAGCTTGTAATCATGCTCATAACTTTGAGGAGGGGCGGCCCCTCGGTGGCACTGCTGCGGTGGTAGCGCGTGCTTGAGTTGCTTCATCCCTCAGCAGCCGCCGCATGACTTTGTTGCTAGCGTTGCGGGGGAGTGATGCACGCACCACGACACGCGACACGCGGAACAGCGGGCTCATTTTGGTGCGGATGGCGGCTTGGCAAGCAGACAGCAGCGGCTGCTGCACATCCTCACATGTCACGTCATCCTGCTGCTGTTGCTGCTGCTGCTGATGATGATGCACTTGCAAGGGCTGTGGCTTTTTTTGCACCAGGAACAGCACCAGCTGCTCAGGGCCTCCGCCATTGCTGGGCACGCCCACAGCAGCGGCCTGAAGTGCACACCCAGAGTGTCCAAGCATAAGCAGGTCTGCACGAGTTGCAATATGCAGGGTGACAAGCGTCCCATCATGTTTGAGCAAGCGCCTTGCTATCATCTCTGAGCATGCATCTTTTGCGTGTTTGGGAAAGGCAACTGGTTCAGCCCCTTGCACAGTGTTATGGGAATGCAAAGATAAAGTAGGTTTGATTTGCATTGCGTTGGGACTTGCTGGATGAAGGCAGCTTAGTGTCTGCCTTTTGGGTCTGTGCCCTTTAGGGTTACCTAACGACATGTATGTACAGAATGCAGGGTAGCGTATGAGAAACAAGGAAATGCACCAAAACAGTCACAAGCATAATTAGCAAAGAGTGAAACTGAATACACATTGGTTAATGACAGGTATAGGGTGATGACAGGCATGAGAAACAGATGGTGAATGATTGCATGAAAATGCAGCGACAAGGTGTGCATCCTGTGCTTAATTAGTTTGGGCTTTCAAAATGCGCAAATGCTCTTATTCACATAAGAGCTGGATTAAAAGCAGCTCAGTAATCTTGTTGCAATCTCATCCTCGGAGGGAAAAAGCAAAAGTCTACATGAGCTGCATGGGAAGAACTGCAATACTATGCAAGAGCCCAGGTATGTGCCGTCCTGAATCTGAAAACCAGGGATTATCGTTTAGCAGAGAACTCAGACGCCTACAGTGAAATCTAGGCTCTGGACATCAAAGTGCCAAACTGTGGACACACGTATCAGAAAAACAAGGAGCACTGACTTCCTGTGCTGTGTGATGTAGATGGCATGGACGCAAGGACAGCAACCTAGGTATAGCACAAAGGTGCTGCTGCTGCCAGCTTCAAGCCCAATAATGGGCCACAGAAAAGATGAGCTGGATTAGGGTGGGGAGGTGCACCCAGAAAGGAAGGGGAGGCTGGGTAAGGCAAGGCAAAGCACTGCAGAGTGAGGATGGGGTGGAGTGCTACTAAAAGAGGAATGATAAGAGAGGAATAAAGGGTTGCTTACAGATGGGTGGACCAAAGCGGGTAAGGATGATCAACAGGGATGGAGAACCAGAGCCCTGCCCACCGCTTTGCTTGTGGCGGCCAGGGTTGTGAGGAGCCATGACAGAAAAAACACGCACACCAGCACACAAACGTGTTTGTGCCCAGACACGCACCTCAGCTATGCCCTCCACATTTTGGAGCACGCAGCGTTCTAGCTCCACGCTGGCCACCTTAATGCCGCCTGCGATGTGTATGTGTGTGTTCATAGCCACCTAAATGCCACCTTAATGTGTGTGTTCATAGCCACCTTAATGCCGCCTGCAATGTGTATGTGTGTGTTCATGTCTTGGTGGCTGCATGGGTGCATGCATGTGCGTGCGTGCCGAACTGGCTACGGAGTTTCTTACAGCACTTGATTGAGCAGTGCTTGTGAAATGGTTAGAGAAGGCATGCCTAAAGGACTGAATCTATCCTCTTGTGCGGAAATCTATTGCCCGGACAAAGGCGTGGGTGCGCGAGACAATGCCATACTTCAGTAGCCATCCATTGAGGTCTCTGCTGAACTCCATTCGTGTCACCGGCACATACCACATCTGCCTCCTTCCACTCATACATACTGGTGAAGCGTGATCTGCCGGCCGACCATCACAGTGCATAGTGCTGCTCATCAACATCCACCGACACCCACCTAGGTTCATGGTGTCATCAACCCTGCCCTGCGCTGTGTAGTAACCCCCTGGTAGCCGCTGCAGCTCATCCCCATGCCGCCTCAGCGGAACACAGCATCTGCGGCTGCTGCTGCTGCTGCTGCTGCGGTTGCTGCTGCTGCTGTCACTGCTGCTGCTGGGCTCCCTGCTACCGCGACTGCTGGGATCCCTGCTGCTGCTGCTGTAGGGCGCTCTGCTGCTGGTACCGGGGCTGATGCCTCTGCAGCTGGTTGGATGACCTGCCGCAGAGCGGAGGGCGCAAGGGACTTCTGCCAATGGTGCTGACGCTGGTTGATGCTGCGAGGGACCTGACCATGGTGCAGGCGCCAGCTCTTGCTGTGACTGGGCAGAGGGGTGGGGCATGCACGGCATGTCCTTGTAGTAGGCCTGCATGATTAAGCCACATCGGCGGCAAAAGCAGGAGTGAGCGTATCAACGAATTCCAAGGCAGGCTGGCAGGGGGTTCATGCCCTTACCATATGATATGTACGTATGTGCAGCAGCATGATACGCCACTTGCCAAGGCAATGAAAGCAGCTCTAGACGCCAGGATGGTGTTGACAGGGTGTTACATGGTTGAAGGGATCTGATTGTGTGATCTTGCAACCACAAAAGCACATAGCTGTAGCTCTGCAGCCTTTCAGGCACCAGCGTACTCGTGCACACACATGTGCACACGTGCAGCTTGTCTGACGTCTGCAGTGTGAATGCCAGACATGTGTTACCCCACCACATGGTGCTGCTGCTGCTGCTGCTTACAGAGGTCTAGCGAAATGTCTGACGTCTGCAGTGTGAATGCCACAGACATGTGTTACCCCACCACATGGTGCTGCTGCTGCTGCTTTCAGAGGTCTAGCGAACAACGCTTGATAGACTCTGGAAGGAGAGGGCACAATATCGGCGTTGGTGGTGACGTTTCGTCCCCTTTTGGCAGATCCTTGTTCAGCAGCTGCTGTGAGGTGCTTCGTTGCGCTACCAGCCCACCTGGAAGTGGTCCTTGTTCAGCAGCCGCTGTGAGGCGCCTAACGTCGGTGCTGCAAGCGCCACCTCCCCAACACACGTACTCGCTGCGCCCCCGAAAGTGTGCGGGCTCAGTGTCGAGCTCAGCCCATCATGTGCCTGCCCGCGGCGGCTGGCAGCAGGCAGACAGGTGCCCGCATTGGAGCGCATGTCATGCGCCTGCATACGGTGCCCAGCGCGTGGCGGAGGGGCGTCAGGCGTGAGCAGCACCAGCTGCGTCCCGATGGCGGGGGTGGTGAAGGTCGAGGGGCAGCACGGCTGGAGAGTGGTGCCCGTGATGTAAGCGCCGCCCAGCTCTGTGCCTGTAAATGTGCGCGCGGAAGTATGTGTGCATGTGCAAGTGTGTGTGCATGCTTGTGTGCGTATGTGTACACAGGTGCGTGTGCACATGGTCACCAACGTGCATGTGCCTGTGCGTTGTTATCCATGCACGCTTGTGTGTTATATGCTTGTGTGATTATGTGCCTGTTTTTTTAGCATGTGCGTGTGTACCTTAGAGTATGTGTGTCCACTCTCATGCGAGCTCAGTGCTGTGTACACAGGAGCTGGCCCGCAGGGGGACGCTTCCTGCACCAAGGACGTATGCACACATTTTGGTTGGCGAGCGCATGCACAACACTGCACAGCGACCACACAATGCAAATGGCTGCAATCACCTCATCATTCAACGCAGGGCCCCTATAGCCTCTTTCCAAGTGCTTATTGCCCCCTCCCAGCATAGCTCCCCCTATAGCCTCTTTCCAAGTGCTCATTGCCCCCTCCCAGCATAGCTCCCCCTAGCCTCTTTCCAAGTGCTTATTGCCCGCTCCCAGCATAGCGGGGCCCCTAGCCTCTTTCCAAGTGCTTATTGCCCTCTCCCAGCATAGCGGGGCCCCTAGCCTCTTTCCAAGTGCTTATTGCCCCCTCCCAACATAGCTCCCCCTAGCCTCTTTTCAAGTGCTCATTGCCCCCCCCCCAGCATAGCGAGGCCCCTAGCCTCTTTCCAAGTGCTCCTTGCCCCCTCCCAGCATAGCTCCCATCTTTTAGCGGTTCAGGCAGGGTCCACACCAAAACTTATTCCTGCAGCCTGAAAGAGAAAAACTGAACATTGCCAGCAACTGCTAGCCGCACATGTGTAACCACTCCAAACGGAGAGCTCCTCTTCATCCTATAGCCATACCTTCCCCATTCAAAATGTTGCTGCCCTGCCTTTATATGCCGCATGCTGGTGCTTGCAGGTACTTCAGCGACACAGATCCGTACACAGAACTCTGGTGCGTCCTTTGCAACCTAGCAAGTGCAGTGTGCCACGCCCCTTGGCCCTCCCTCCCCTCCCCTCCCCTCCTCTTCGCCTGTGCCGCATGCTCTCACCTCAGTATTACTCAACAAAGGGCAGAACCCAGTGATGAAAAGCACTCAATAAAAGCCTGCAGCATTTGATGTCAAGAGCCCACAGTAGACAAGGACGCGGCCCCCAGCACACAATGGTCCGTGCCCGCAGCACTGAATGACGCAGCCCCCTCACCTCCACAGTACTCGATGATGGGCGCCCGGTAGCGCGTCAGCGCCATCAACCAGTGGCTGTCATCCGGAGCAGACGCCTCGCCTGTGCTGCTGATGACCTTGAGCTGCGGCCACTCCAGGCCCTGCACGGCACAGCGTATGGTGGTGAGTGCTGTGGCCTGCCAACACATGGCCACACCCGCATGAGGAGGCTCTTGCTCGAGCTTGACATCCTCCAAGCCACAGGCAGGTCTGGCCCTTGCGCAGGTGGTGTACCAACACTAAATTTAACCAAGCGGGGTGCAGCAGCCCAAGCCCTGGCCCTGGCTTGATTGCAAGCTTTGTTCACGCAGGGCTGCTGGGTTGCACACTGAGCTAGCCTTGCTACCTGGATGCGGCTTTGTTGGGTTTCTGGCATGCGTGGGGGGCCACAGCGGCCGTGACAGGCAAGCAGACAAGCAACATCACTGGCTAGATCACTTGCTTGAGCACTTTGAGCACTGGCCTGCAGGGGGCCACGCAGAAGTTGTGACTCCATAAATGGCAGACCCCACTGTGTCCCTCTGTCATGAATGCGTGTGCAGGGTGTGCATGCTGTGTGCACACCTGCCCACGGGCTTGCTCCTTTTTCAAATAGTCCATGTTTAACACAGGCATGCCTGGTCAAAGATCTGTGTGCCTTGCGCTTGCTGCAACGTGGAAAGGTGGCAAAGGGCCACCCACAATTTACCGCTATGTGTAAACCTTGCAGTTTGGGCAGCCGCCCCAAAGCTTGCATGCAGACGGGATTTTCAGGGACTACCAGCGGGAAATAAGAAATGCTGCAACAATAGCAGCGCAATCTGCAGTAGCTGTGGTAGCCTTCGCGATGCGCGTCACCCACCTTCATGCACCCTGAATGGCGCCACGCCTTCACAATGGATGGCACTAAGCCCAGCATGTTCACACCAGCAGCGGACAGAAATTGACCAAAATCCCTTCCGAGAGGAGACCCCTGTGTGCAGAATCATGAGTGAGGCGCAAGCATCTGTGGCGCGAGTTGTGTGTGGTTGCGAACAGGGGTGCCATTGTGTGCGCACATAAGTATGAGTTTGTGTGCGTGTGTGTGTGTGTGTGTGTGAGGATGCTTACATGTGCTTACGCCTATCGCCCCTTCTTGTGCTATCCCTCGCTAGAACTCTGACTCTGGTATGCATGAAACATTCTTGGTATGCCTATGAGCCACCCTTGAAGTCGAGATGCAGCCCTTGCTGTCCCTTGCTTTCCAGCATGCGCCCACAGACTCACGCTGTACAGTGCCATCGTAGCACCATTGAGGAGGGAGGCAAACACGAGCCACGGCCCCATCATCCTGCAAACACGCACACAAATACGCACATGCACGCACGCCCTGCTTGTTAGCATGCCTGGAAACATAAGGGCACGTGCTGTCATCCCCGTGTACCACACTCTGCTGCTCAGGACCGCAGCAGGGGCCCCTGCAGGCAAAGGGCACACACATAGCACCACCACGCTCTGCTGCTCAGGACCGCAGCAGGGGCCCCTGCAGGCAAAGGGCACACACATAGCATCACCACGCTCTGCTGCTCAGGACAGCAGCAGGGGCCCCTACAGGCAAAGGACACACACATAGCACCACCACGCTCTGCTGCTCAGTACAGCAGCAGGGGCCCCTGCAGGCAAAGGGCACACACATAGTACCACCACACTCTGCTGCTCAGGACCGCAGCAGGGGCCCCTACATGCATAAGGTATAGCCAGCTGATGCTTGACCTTGAACAGACACGTTTGGTGGCTTGCTGCCTGCCAAGGTGACATGAAACTTCTAAGAGCTAGGGTAGTCATAATGCTGATAGACAACACACGCACAGGAGCCTGCACAAGGACACAAGCGCACACACACGTCTGAAAAATCTTTACACAAGGATTGCATCAGAGCACAAAATTGCAAACACGCACAGGTGCACTCACCAGCCAAGGCTGGTGGGCCAGCAGCACACATCGCCTGGCTGCAGCCCCTGGTGCGCCCAGCCGTCAACTGCGCAGCGCAGGGGGGTGGCATGGCTCCAAATGATGGCCTTGGGCTCACCCTGCATGCATGACGCAGCAGCAGAAGCAGCAGCAGCAGCAGCAGCAGCAGCAGCACCTCAGCGCAGTGTGCAGGATACTGTTGGAGGCTTGCTCACCACACACGCGTGTGAGTCGTGCAAGGCCTGCCAGCCGCACAGCTAGGGCTCCTCTTGATGGCCTGCGGCTCACGCTACAAGCATGGCACTTTCCTTTTTTCCTATAGGGCCCAGCGCAAGACACTCTTCCACTCTGCTTTTTGCACAAGGCATCCATGACACTGCTGTTTCCTGGGCACCCGACGCGAGGCACGCTTATGCTCCGATTTTCACACAAGGCACGCAAGTCACAGAGCTATGATTCCACAGCACACAGCCAGAGGGATGCACAGCTGCTTTGCGCAACCGCACGGCCAGAAGGCAGCCAGGGTAGCCAGAGGTTCAAGAGCTTTGCGCAACAGCACCGCCAGAGGGATGCACAGCTGCTTTGCGCAACTGCACGGCCAGAAGGCAGCCAGGGTAGCCAGAGGTTCAAGTGCTTTGCGCAACAGCACCGCCAGAGGGGTGCACAGCTGCTTTGCGCAACCGCACGGCCAGAAGGCAGCCAGGGTAGCCAGAGGTTCAAGTGCTTTGCGCAACAGCACCGCCAGAGGGATGCACAGCTGCTTTGCGCAACTGCACGGCCAGAAGGCAGCCAGGGTAGCCAGAGGTTCAAGTGCTTTGCGCAACAGCACCGCCAGAGGGATGCATAGCTGCTTTACGCAACCGGGGACATGCTGGGCCTCACAAGCGTAACAAAGGGATGCATAGCTGCTTTGCGCAACCGGGGACATGCTGGGCCTCGCAAGCGTAACAGAGGGATGCATAGCTGCTTTGCGCAACTGGGGACATGCTGGGCCTCACAAGCGTAACAGAGGGATGCATAGCTGCTTTGCGCAACTGGGGACATGCTGGGCCTCACAAGCGTAACA
>LKMJ01001326.1_pt1 | contig 21628 bp, 15 predicted proteins | sample 643391 | NCBI WGS metagenome assembly LKMJ01 (sample SAMN04112250, study PRJNA286221) | soda lake metagenome | biome: soda lake; feature: Kulunda Steppe; material: water; isolation source: sample PL-Br10 brine of Picturesque Lake | place: Russia: Kulunda steppe | collected 2010-07
AACGAATGCCACGTGGTGGGCACCCCCGGCTCGGGTTTTGGTCCCAGCGGCGAGGGTTATTTCCGGCTGTCAGCCTTCGGCCACCGGGAGACCGTGGAAGAGGCGGTGGCCCGAATTCGCCGGAACCTGGCCTGATCACCTCCTTTCAGGTAAGCGATCACGGGGCACCGCATCTTGCGGCACCCCGTGATCGCTTACGGGACAAACCCGGTGATGGGTTACCATTTCAGGTAGCGACCTATTTTTTTACCCTCGGCAAGGGGAGCTCTGGTGACCAGTAATTCAGCGATCGATCAAACCCTGCGGGAGGTTTTCGGCTTTACGGAGTTTCGTCCCCATCAGCGGGAGATCATCGACGGCCTTATCGCCGGGGCCGACGCCTTTGTTTTAATGCCCACCGGCGGCGGCAAATCGCTGTGCTACCAGATCCCCGCCCTCCTTCGCCCGGGGGTGGCCATTGTGGTCTCCCCGCTGATTTCGCTGATGAAGGACCAGGTGGACACCCTCAAGGCCCACGGGCTTAAGGCCGCCTGCTACAATTCGGCCCTGGGGGCCCAGGAGGCCCGGCAGGTGCTGGCCCGGCTGCACGGCGGCGAGCTGGACCTGCTCTACGTGGCCCCGGAAAGGCTGATGAACGAGGATTTCCTGGGCCGCCTGGAAAACCTGGAAATCGCCCTGTTTGCCATCGATGAAGCCCACTGCGTTTCCCAGTGGGGCCACGATTTCCGACCCGAATACATTCAGCTGGGCCGCCTGCGCCGCAGGTTTCCCCGGATCCCGCTGATCGCCCTCACCGCCACCGCCGAGCCCCATACCCGCCGGGATATTGTCGAGCGGCTCAACCTGCAGCAGGCCCACTGTTATCTCACCAGCTTTGACCGGCCCAATATCCGTTACACGGTCCTGGAAAAGAAAAAACCTTTTGCCCAGCTGCTCGAATTTCTCGAGTCCCGCCGCGAGGAGGCGGGAATTATCTACTGTTTGAGCCGTAAACGGGTTGACCAGCTAACCGCCAAGCTCAAGGAAGCCGGTTTTGCCGCCGCCGGCTATCATGCCGGGCTCAGCGGGGACGAGCGGGGCCGGGTCCAGGAGGCCTTCCTCAAGGACGACCTGCTGATCGTGGTCGCCACCGTGGCCTTCGGGATGGGAATCGACAAATCCAATATCCGTTACGTGGTCCATTACGATGTGCCCAAGAATATCGAGGGTTATTACCAGGAGACCGGACGCGCCGGCCGGGACGACCTGGCGGCCGAGGCCCTGCTGCTTTTCGGCCTGGGTGATGTCGCCCTGGCCCGGGGACTGATCGACAACTCCGACAACGAGGAGCGGCGCCGGATCGAGAGCCACAAGCTCAACGCCATGGTGGGCTTCGCCCAGGCCTGCAGCTGCCGGCGCCGGGTGCTGCTGGGCTATTTCGGCGAGACCCAGGCCGAGCCCTGCGGCAACTGCGACACCTGCATCAATCCCCCGGAGATGCTGGATGTCACCGAGGACGCCCGCAAGGCGCTGAGTTGCATTTACCGGGTGGGCCAGTGTTTCGGCCTGGGTCATGTGGTGGATGTCCTGCGGGGCTCGAAAAACCGGCGACTGCTGGAACTGGGCCATGAACGGCTTTCCACCTACGGCATCGGTGCCGACCGGGACAAGGATTACTGGCAGGCCCTGATCCGCCACCTGATCCACCAGGGTTACGTGGAGCAGGATGTGGGCAACTTTTCCGTGCTCAAGCTCCAGCAGGCAAGCCGGCCCCTGCTGCGGGGGGAAACCACCCTGCAGATGGGCCGGTCCCGCAAGCCCGCCGGTGGCAGCAAACCAGCCACCGGCGGCATTGCCGCCACCCGGGGTCCGGCGGCGACTTTGTCCGAGGACCAACGCGAACTGTTTGAACGGTTGCGCCAATTGCGCAAGGAAATCGCCGACACAGAAGGGGTTCCACCCTTTGTGGTCTTCAGTGACGCCGTCCTGCTGGCCATGGTCGCCACCAGGCCCGCCGATGAAGACGCTTTTCTGCAAATCCATGGCGTGGGCCGGCACAAGCTGCTACGATATGGGGAAAGTTTTCTGGCCGCCATCAATTCCTAACCGGAACCCTCCGGCGCGCCCTCTCCGGCCCATCGGCCCAACCGACCACAGGGTATAGTGCCATGGAAATAATCGCTCAGTACCTGCAGGAGATCAGCTGGGACACCATCATCCTCACCGCCTTCAGGCTCGTGCTGATTCTGCTGCTGGCCTGGGGGGTGATGATCTTTGTCAGCAAGATCCTGGCCCGGCTGGAAACAAGACTTTTGGAACGAAGCCAGGAAGAAGGTGAACCCCCCAATGAAGGGGCGAAAAGGACGGAAACCCTGTTCAGACTGATCCGCCAGGCCGTGCTGGTGGCGGTGAGCATCATCGTCGGTCTCATCGTTTTGCGGGAGATAGGGGTGGATATCACCCCCATCCTGGCCGGGGCCGGGATCCTAGGCCTGGCCGTGGGCTTTGGCGCCCAGAACCTGGTGCGGGACATCATCTCCGGCTTTTTCTTCCTGCTGGAAAACCAGGTCCGGGTGGGGGATGTGGCGGTGGTCAACGGTACCGGCGGCCTGGTGGAAAAGGTCAATTTCCGGACCCTGGTGCTGCGGGACTTAAGCGGGGTCGTCCATATCTTCCCCAACGGCACCGTGACCACCCTGAGCAACATGACCAACAAATGGTCGGCTTATGTCTTTGATATCGGCGTCGCCTACAAGGAGAATACCGACCGGGTGATCGAAGTGCTGCAGGAGGTGGGCCGGGAGCTGCGGGCCGACCCCGAACTCGGGCCCCTGATCCTGGAGGACCTGGAGATCTTCGGGGTGGACAAGTTCGCCGATTCGGCGGTGGTGATCAAGTGCCGGATCAAGACCCGACCCATCCGCCAGTGGATGGTGGGCCGGGAGTACCTCCGGCGGGTCAAGCAGGCCTTCGACCGCCACCACATCGAAATCCCCCGCCCCCATCGCACCATGTACTTCGGCGAGGCGAGCAAGCCGGTGGACCTGCGGCTGCTGAGCCAGGGTTTCCAGCCAACCCCAATTCCGCCGGACCAAACCCAAAAACCGGTTTAAATTTCAAGGCCCAGCAAGAAAAAGGGTCTAGCCGGAAAAGCTAAGAATCAGACGCAGGTAGTAAGTGGTATCCAGCCGCTTATCCACCACCGCCTGGTTGTCGTAATCGTGGCGGACTCCCAGGCGCAGCTTCCAGAAATCGCCAAGTCCCACCGGCGTCTCCAGGGAGCTGTCGTGAACAATCCGGTATTCGTTAAAGTCTGTAATACTCGGGGAATAGGTCAGCTCGTTGCGCAACTGCCAGTAAGGAGTCAGTTCATAGCGGTGAAACAGCCCCAGATCCAGGGTGGGATCGGATTCACTGGAGAAGTTGTCATAATTGGTATAGCGATAGCCGACACCGCCCCGTGCCACCAGGCTTTGATATTCCCGGTTGAGCAGACGAAAGGATATACCGGCGCCGGTGGTGGAACGCAGGTTGATCCGATCAATATCATCGGTTTCCAGGGCGGTACGGGCATACCAGCCCCACAACTCATGAAAAAAAGCCTCGTAGTCGATGGCGCCCCGCATCCGGTCGGTGGTTTTCTCGCCGTCGGTTTCCCGGCGCTCGTACTCACTGATCAATTGCAGGGTATCATCGGGGCCTTTTAAGGTGGCGACAAAATCGGCCCCCAGGCCGAACTCCCGGGTATTTCCCTCTTTGCCTGTCAGGTCCAGGCCGGCTTCATACTGCCAGCGCCGCTGTTTCCGGGCGGCCCGAACCGCCGCCGGATCCTCCGCCGACGGCTGCCACAGCGCTGCCACCCGGTCAGGGTCGACATACCGGACCCCACCCTCACCCCGGACGGTCAACAACCTTTCAGCGGCGACCGGGCCTTCCCCGACCGCCGCGATCCGTCCGGACATGGTGGTGCCGTCTTCCAGGCGCAAATAAATGGGGCTTTCGCTACTGAAACTCAACACCTGCTCCTGGTCGATCTCCAGGGTGCCGGCGTAAGTGGTTTCAAGATACAAAACCCCCTGGTCAATACGCACCAGCTGCCCCATCAGGCGGTCTCCGGCCCGGGTTTCCACTACCCCCGGCTGTCCCGCCGCCAGCGATGGTGACAACAACATAAGACTCAGGACTGTGGCACCACGAAAGAGCATAACACCTCCGTTTCAAATCTTGGTCACGGGAAAGTCAATGGGCCTGGTCACCAAGTCACCGCTTCTTCACCTGCGGCTTGACCCGGTCTTTGGTATCCGCTAGGGTGACAGTGTCGCCGGGGTCAATGAGCCCATCGGCGAACTCATCGCCACCGCTTTAAGGAGATTATGAATGCATGATTTTGTTTTTCACAACCCCACCAAGATTATCTTCGGCCCCGGCCGGGATGTGGAGATCGGCCGGGAATTGCAGTCCGCCGGCATCGGCAGCGTGTTGCTGGTCTATGGCCGCGGTTCGGTGCGTCACAGCGGTCTGCTGGACCGGATAATCAAATCCCTCAACGAGGGGGGGGTCGGCTTTGTCGAGCACGGCGGGGTGATATCCAACCCGGTACTCAGTCATACCCGAGCGGGAATCGACCAGGCCCGCAAAAGCGGGGTGGAGGCCGTGCTGGCGGTGGGGGGCGGCTCGGTGATGGACGAGGCCAAGGCCATCGCCATCGGGGCGGCGGCGGACTGCGATGTGTGGGAGTTTTTTCTCCGTCGGCGGGAAGTGCCTGCAGCCCTACCGGTATTCACCATCCCCACCCTGGCTGCTTCCGGCAGTGAGATGAACGGCAATGCGGTGATCACCAACGAGGAGAGTCAGCAGAAATACAACATCGCCACCATCCACGCCTTCCCAAGGGTCTCCATTCTCAACCCGGAACTGACCCATTCCGTCGCTCCCGAGTATTCGGCTTACGGGGCGGTGGATGCCATCTCCCATCTGATCGAGGCCTATTTCACCAAACAGCCGGGCACTCGCCTGCAGGACCGGCTGGTGGAGGGGTTGATCCTCACCATTATGGAAAACGCCGCCATCATCCGCGATGAACCGGGCAACGCGCCGGCCCGGAGCAGTATGATGTGGGCTTCCACCCTGGCCTTAAACGGCCTGACTCCGGCCGGGGTCGGCCCCTACACCTTTCCCAACCACATGATCGAGCATTCCCTGAGCGCCATCTACAACATTGCCCACGGGGCCGGGCTGGCCATCGTCATGCCCGCCTGGATGAGCTGGTACCGGCCGCAGAACCCCGAGCAGTTCCAGCGCTTTGCCCGGGAGATTTTCGGGCTCAGCAGCGGGGAAGAAGGCATTGCCGCCCTGAAGAACTGGTTTAAAGGCCTGGGCTGCCCCGTCACCCTGGGTGAGGCCGGCATTGCCGCCGGCGATATCCCCGCCATCCGGGACAACGTTTTTGATACCGCCCGAATTTGGGGAGTTGATCAGCTTTATCCGCCCACTGCCCTCGCGGAAATCCTGCAACTGGCGGTGTAGCAGTGCCGCAAGCCAAGGTGCTGTACTTAAAACCGATCGGCGATACGACCGGCGCCGTGGTAATGACATGACACACAGTCGCCGCCGTAGCCGGCCTGGTGTACCGATCCCCGCAAGCTGTTACCGACCTCCCCCCCCTCGGGGTGGGTATGGCAGACGGCGCAAAGTTGTTCAAAATTGCGTTCACTCACCGACACGGTGGCCTCCAGAGCCGTTTCATCGGTCAGCTCGCTGGCACTGTCGGCGGACTCGGTGATCAGGTAAGGGTTGCCGGAGGTGTGAACCAGGTGGCAGTCGGTACATTGCAGGATCATGCCGGCATCGTAACCGTCCCGGTAGTCATTGGGCTCACCGAGATAAACCACCAGTTTATCCTCCTGGGCGGTGCCGGTCCGGAAGCCGTGGAAATCGGCGGTATCCTCCCACTCGGCTTCGGTGCTGCCGGCTCCCAAGAAAGAGCGCTTGATGTCGGTAAACACCGGCTCCTGGGGCAGTTCGGGAAAACGCAGTTTGGGCGGCAAAATCACCCGGTCCGCCGACAGGGAAACGCCGTCGATGTCATGGCAGGCCAGACAGAAATCATTGATGGTCTCGTACGCCACCCCGGCTTTGAACCGGGTCAAATCCTCGTTGATATCAAAAGTACCGTCCATGTTGGAACGTTCGTGGCAGACCACGCAGTCAGCATCACCGATGGTGCCGCCGCCGATATTGGTAATACTGTGGGCATGCTCCTTTTTGAACTGTTCCGCTCCCGGCAGGATATCGCTGTCGCCATGACAGATCAGGCATTCCCGACTGGTGAGCGGATCAAGGCCGTTGGTGTCGTGACAGGCCAGGCAACTCCGCTGGACCTCGCCACCCACCTTGTCCTTCAGTCTTACCAGACTGTCGCGGATGTTGGGCACCGCCACGTGCAACTCTGTTACCCGTTCCATTTGGTGGCAGGTCAGGCAACTGCTCTGACCCCACCCCTGGCCGCCGCCGTGATCGGTGGAGTTAAGCAGGCGCGGCGCCACTCCCGTACCGGGAGGGTCATAATCATCGGTGGCCGGGGAACTGCTACCACCGCACGCGCCAACCCCCAGACTTACCGAGGTCAGAAGCGCCATCAGCAGTATTGTTTTCCAGCTTGTCATCGCCTGCCTCCGTTAAAACTTAATCACCGCGGAATCTTTTCAGCAGTTCCCGCAGGGCCTCAATGGGATCCTCGGCATAGTAAGGGCTGTCCTCGGTGCGCACCCTCTCGTCGTGATAGTAAAGGTACCTGGTCCGGGCCTCTTCCCGGTGGCAATCGACACAGAAGGTAGCGGCCGGGTCACCCATCTTGAGAAAGGATTCCTGGCGGGAGACTTCAAGCTCGTCTTCCCGGAGCAGCATCTGCTGGCTCCAGACATGGGGATCGTGGCAGGTGCCGCAGACAAAGTCCTGTTCCACCGCCTCCATGGTCGCCCGGGGGTCTTCAAGCTCCAGCTGGCCCAGCATGGCGGGATCGGTGAGCAGCATATAGTCCGGATGCCGGTACAAGGTCACTTCAGTCTCCTCACCGGGCTCGCCGGGGCGGTGACAGTCCAGGCAGCGGCGATTCTGCTCCTTTTCCCCGGGCAGCACACCGCTAAGATCCCGCCCCCAGAGCAGGTCTTCGTGGGCGTTATGAGAGGCGTGACACTGTTCGCAAACCCCGGTTTCCACGTCCCGCCGGGGATGGTCGGAAAGATCATGCTCGCTGTCGATAACCAGCGCCGGGGTGCGGTGACACTCGGCGCACAGCTCACCCCGGCGGTTGTCCACCAGCAGGAAGCTGCTGCTAAGATCACCCTCCAGAAGGCGGCCGGGTCCTGGTTCGGTCTGGTCGGGGGCCCAGCGATGGACATCGTGGCAGGAAAGGCAGGTCACTTCCTGCTCGGCCAACTCCTGGCTACTTTCCCCTTCTTCGGGCCGCTCACCCATGGGATGGCTGATCTGGCCGATGAGTTTTTCCCGGCCCACCCGATCGGCTTCGTGGCAGGAAAGGCAGTATAGATTTTCCTGGTTACGCCGGATTTCTTCGGGATAGTCCACCTCCGGCGAGGCCACGGCAAAACCCACCGGCTCCGGCCCTTCATGCATGAGATGACAGGCCCCGCAGGCCCCGGTCATCTCGGGGGTCTCGCCGCGGATATTGCGGTATTCCAGCTCAAAGAGCCGGGGATCATGGTTGAGTCCTTCCACCACCATCTCTTGCTGGTGACACTGGGAGCACAGCTCGGTGTATTCCTCGAGGCGCAGAAAATTGGTGGCAATCAGGCCGCGCTCATCACGGCCCTCCGGGGTTCCGTACACCTGGCCCAGGGACTGGTGGGAATCATGGCAGGTGTTGCAGTAAACCCTGTCTCCGGCGGTAAAATCATGATTGTACAAGGGGAGCTCAACATCCTCTCGGGGACTGGCCCCGTCCAGGTCCACCCCGACACTGTGGCTGTATGGCCCTGCCAGTTCCAGTTCCATGCGATCCCGGCCAGGACCATGACAGGTGTTGCAGGCCTCGGTGGCGGAATCCTCTCCGGCGCGCATCTCCTGCTGCCAACCGTGGGCGCCGTGGCAGATTCCGCACAACCCGGCCTCCCCGACATGCTGTCGGTTAAGGTTTTGTAATTGCCGTTCCTGGTCAGTGACCAGCAAGTTATGGGGCGTATCCTTGATCACCTCCTGATTGTCATGGCACGACAGGCACAGTTCCGACTCCCGGGTCTCCTCCATGATCAGCAGGGCCCGGTCGTCCCTGCCCTGATGCAGGTTGTGGCAGGTCTGACAGGTCAGTTTGTCATCCTCGAGTTCCGACCCCAGCTCCCGAAATTCTTCGGGAAATTCGGCTTCTTCAAAAGGTACATCCATGACATGGGCCAGAAAATCACCGGCCCCGGCCCGGCGGATATTCTGATCCTGGTGGCAGGCGCCGCAGAAATTGGCCATTCCCGCCGCCACCGGCAGCAGGGACTCCTCCTGTTGGGCGGCGTGGACCACATGGCAGGAGTTGCAGATCACCTCATCGGCCTCCCCGGTACGGCCGGGCCGCAGGCGCAGGTCACCCAGACTTACGGGAAAGCCCGCTTCGATCTCCTCGCCCACCGAATGCAGACCCACCCCGGGGCCGGCATCGTAATCCTGATGACAGGCCAGACACAACTCGGAGTTGGCGTTGGACTGACGTAAAAAGAGATCATAACTGATTTCGTCAACCTCGCCGGTCCTGGCCGAGTGGATGGTATGACAGGTGCCGCAGTAGATCTCCTCATCGACGCTCAGAGGAAACCTGTCCTGGTCAATCGTCACCTCATCCGAGGGTTTTTCAAAAACCGTGTGGCTCTTGCCGGTCCAGACCAAGCGGGAATCGGCAATGTAGCCGTCATGGCAGCTGTAGCACATCTCCTCCTCGCTGACCACCCCGTAGGTGCTCTTCATCAGGACATTTTCGCCCACCCAGGGGATCAGGGTTTCTTCCTCTTCCATCTGGAATTCATCCATCCACATTACATGACAGACGGCGCATTCCCGCTTGGACGACTCCTCGAGGAGAGCTCCGGGATGAGCCGCTGCCGGCAATACCCCGCCGCCAAGAAATCCGGCCAGCATCAGCGCCGACAGGATCAGCGGCAAAAATAAACGGCGCCGGGCCGGTATACAGCGGTTCTGCCCCAATCCGCTCATGGTTCCAGTCTCCATACGCTTACCCGGTTTTGCAGCTGTTCCACCACATACAGGCGATTATTGGCAAAGGCCATGTTGGTTGGGGTTCGGAAGTGGAGGATCTCCCCCTGTTCGTCGGTCAGGATTCCCACAAAACCGCCGGCGGTGCGAAAAACCTGGATCACCCCGGTATAACTGTCGGCGACCAGAACCTGCTGTCCTACCACCAGGGCCCCCTTGGGCCGATACAACCGGCCGGGGGTGATCCCCCAACCACCCAGCCACTGGGCTTGCCGCCCCGAGTAACGAAACCCCTTGACCCGGTTGTTGATGACATCAACCACAAAAACCACCCCGTCCTGGTCGATGGTAACCGTGGCCGGAAAACGGAATTGATGGTTGGCCTCGCCAAAGCCGCCCCAGTGCCGAAGTTGTTCGCCCTCGCGGCTGTAAACCTGAACCCGGTGGTTATTGTTGTCGGTTAAAAAGATCTCCCCAAATTCCGATACCGCGCAATCGGTAATATCGGGCCTTTCCCTTTCCTGCACCGGACTTACGGTAAAGCTTCCCCGCAGCTCACCGCGGGCGGAATAGTTGAGCAGACGCCCGGTTTCGGCGTCGGGCACATAAACCCCGTCCTCGCCATCGGCGCAGATGCCGATGGCCCGGGGCAGCTCCCGGCTGTTGCCGAACTGGCGCTGGAAAGTGCCGTCGAGTCCAAAAACGGCCACCCGGTGATTCATCCCGTCCACAAGATAAAGACGGTCGTCCACAATGGTCAGATCGGTGGGCTGCTCGAAACTCACCCCGGCCGCGGAATCGATGACAAAATCAAGCTCGGCGGTGAATTTCTCGTAATCGTCGCCGGCCAGTGCCGCACCGGCGGCCAGGAGCAGCAGGATCAGCGTCAGCGCCGGGACAATCGGCAGCCGGCCTTGCTTGTGCCTCTTACCGGTATACATCAACGACCCTCCCGGCGTGGTGAAAAAAGCTGGGGTAAATGAAACAGCTCGCCCTCGTCGTATTTTTCAATCAGACCAATGATGGCGGTGCCGGTCAACTCTTTAATCCGCTGTTCCGAGTACCCCAGTTCCCGCAGGGGCAGATATGATATTTCCGGATCATGGCAGTCCCGGCAGGAGACCGGCTCGGGGGTCAGGCCATCGTGGATCCGGCGCATATAGTCCACCCGCTGGCCCCGGCTCAGGGTGGGCTTAAGGTCCTGGTACTCGCTGGTCAGCATTGCCAGCTCCGGCCCGTCAAAACGTTCCAGGCGACCGTTAACCCGAACAAAGGGAGCGATCCGGCAGTCAACCCGTTCTTCCAGCAGAGTATCGCAACCCATGGCCTGTTCCTGGACCTCGCCGTCATCCTTGGAAAACCAGTAGAGGTTTTCAAACAGCTGGTCGCCGTTTTGATGCTGGGGTACGTGGCAAACCTCGCAGGAAAAGTAGAAGGTGTGCATGTTGATGTAGGAGCGCACTTCCTCGACCTCCTCGTGGACCAAATCGCCATGGCAGTCAACGCAGGAAGATTGCTGATCGGAGGCGATATCGATCCCCACGTTATGGAAATGCCCGCTTAATGCCTCCAGGGGATCCAGGCGATAACCCACGTACTCCTCCTTGTTGTTGAAGCCTTCCAGGGCGCTGATGCCCTCCAGCCGAACCTCTTCCAGGGTGGTCCGGGGCGGCGGCTCGACCACCTCCGGCCGATCCCGGGGAAAGAAACCATGGGGACCCATAACGGACAGATCCAGGATCATCCAGATCAGAATCACGCCGATGGTCGAGATCACCCCGCCAAACAGCAGCTTGACCCAGGTTTTTTCCTGCCAGTGATCGGCGTGTCCGCTGGGCTCGTACTGGCCCTTGATCTCGTGCTCCAGGCCTTCGGCCTTCATCATCGCCACATATTCATCGTAGTGCTCCTCGATCATGTCTTCTTCCGACAGGTAGCCGGTGATGAAGACCCGACCCATGGGAAACTTGTGGCGATGCAGATGGGTATTGTAAATATGCCAGACCAGCAGGAAGCTGGCGGCCAGCAGGGCTTCGTCGGTGTGGGCGATGTAGGAGATATTAAACACGATTCCGGGCAGATAATGGGAGAAAAACTCCAGCTGCCACATGAAAATCCCGGTCAGTCCCAGCAGCGGGGTACCCCAGTAGACCGCGAAGTAGTCGAACTTCTCCTTCCACATGAACTTGTCGTAGCGAGGTTTTTTGTCGCTGATGAACAGCACATACTTAAGGTATTCGACCAGATCGGTTCCATCCTTGTAGTGGGGGATCATGGGAATATTATAAAAGGCCACCAGGACGTTCCAGAAACCCAGCTCCCCGCGCTGACGCATGGGCTTGATGTCGTTTTGGTAAAAGACGATCAGGAAATAAATCATGTGGTGGACAAAAAGCAGACACAGGGCCACCCCGGCGATCCGGTGAAGTATGGGGGCCACTTCGATCCCGCCCAGCATGGCGAAAACATTCTGCCAGAACGCGGAATCGGGAAATTTGAGGGGAAACCCGGTCAGGATCAGAATCAGAACCGAAAGGGCCAGCCATATATGCTGTATCCGCTGGTGCAGGGTAAAGCGGAAGAAAAACTTGTCCCCTTCGTATACGTAGATCCGGTTCCTTCGGAACTCGTAAGGCGAAACGGGCAGCTCCACCTTGGGCCGCTGATTGTTATCGCTGCTACTTGTCATGATGCTTGTCCCTTTCTTTAATCAATCCGGCATCAGGAAAAATTCCCCGAATCTGCTCCAGAATCATCAGGGTGTACACCCCGACCAAGACCCCCGCCAACAAAACGATGAAGAGGTAGTATACGTAGCGTTCGACGATATACTCCGGCAAATGGGTGTCGATATGGACGCCGATATCACCCACATAAGGTCCGGCATTTTCATGGCAGCCGATCTGGCTGCAGGTGGCCTGGCGGTTGTCGGGATGGATGGCGGACTGCGGGTCGTCGAGGCTGCGAATAACATGCACCGATTCCCCCGGATTGCTGTGGCAGTCGGTACAATCCGCCTGGGTACGGCCGCCGTAAGCGGTCCACTTGGCGTGGAAGGTGTATCGGTAGGAATATACCGCCCGTTTCAGGTCATGCCGCTCGATGATCTCAGGGTTATCGTGGCAGTTGGCGCACATCTCCTCGATCTGCTCGGCGGTCCGGGTATGCTCCAGGCGACTGCTGACGTGCTTGTAAAAAGAGTCGATAAAACCTTCGCCGTCATGGCAGGAGACACATCGTTCAACGGCCTGGGCATCAAGTCCTTCGTAAACATCCCCCTTAAAGTAGGTGAGGGGCTCATACATGGGCTCTTCCCGGTGGCAGTCGATGCAATCCGGCATATCATCGGCGAACTCCTTCAGATTGCCATCCTCATCGTACGGGGAATGGGCTCCCTGGGTCATGAAATCCTGGATCCGCTCATGGGTGAAGCGCTCGCCGGTGGAGGGTTCGATGATATGACACTGCTTGAGGCAGTCAACGTCCTCCACCGGCTGGGCATGGGGCACCACGTCGACGTCGGCATGGCAGTCACCGCACTGCACCCGGGAGTGGGGCCCTTCCTGGAGCAGCCTTTCGTTGATGAACAGCAGGCGCAGTTCCTGGTTTTCATCAACCCGGGACAGACCGGGGTACTTATGGCACATCATGCAGTTTTCCGGGTCCGCGTGATAGTACTGTTGGGCCGCCGCCTCATTGCTGCAGGCAAGGGCGGCCATGAGCAGACACCAAAGAATCCCCAGCGCCGGCAATGTGTTTTTTTTCAACCTCATCTCTCTATTCCTCCCGCACCATGACAGGCCGCGCACAGAGTACCGTCGCGGGCCGGCAAACGCATGTTCCTTTCCGGTTTAAGTTCACTGACAGGCCGCATCTCATCGTGAAAATCCGGCAGCCCCAGGCGGAAATTCCGCCTGAACGGCTCGCCGGGTCGGGTCAGCTTTTCATATTTGTGGATCACCTCCGGGGGCAGCTGCTCTTCGTCATAGCGAACCCCGGCGGGATGAGATGGCGGAAAAACCCCTTGTTCATGGGGATTATGGCAGGTGGCGCAGGTAATCCGATCCTTTTCGTCCATGGGCAGGATAACTCCCAGCTCCCGCTGTGCTTGTCGCATGTTCTCCAGGGTTTTATCGTGGGGTCGCTCCAGGTGCTCGGCGGCGGCGGCATGGGGGGTCATAAGATGGCAGCCGATACAGATCAGCGACATATCCTTGCGCAGTTTATAATCGTCGGGATCCAGCGGCTCTTTCTCCGCCTCCAGGGTCTGGCTGTGGCAAAACAGACAGCGGCGGGGCTGGGCGGCTCCGGTCGGGTCAAGCTGCCCTTCATGGGGATTGTAGCCTTCCACGTCTTCACGCCGATGGCAGGCGTAGCAGAAACTCATCAGTTCGGGTTCCCCGGCCACCCGTTCCACGGTATCCGGCACCGGCCGGAGGAAATTGGCCCTTTCCTCGCGATCCCGGAGCTCGCAGGCCGGTACATGGTCGTGGCAGGTAAGGCAGGTGATCTTTCCCTGTTCATCCAGGGGAAACTCGGCGGGAATATCCACTTTCTCCGAGTCGCTGCCGCCCACGGGGTGGGGCTCCCGGCTGGCCCGGTTCCGGGTGTGGCAGGCGGTGCACATGGTATTGCCGTCTCCCCGCAGGTAAAGCTCGTCGCCCACGGGCCGGCTTCCATGGCATGCCAGACAGGCGTTGGTCTGCCAGTGCGGATCTTCCAGGTAGAACTCGGCACCGAAGGCCTCTTCAAGTTCCGTTTCAATCTCCGCCAGCGGGGTATCGCCGGCCCGGGCAACGGTCATGGCCAGGATCAGGGCAATTCCCACCGCTGCCGCACCGGCCGCCGTCAGCCCTCCCCGTATGTTCACGCCTTTTCTGGTCATAAGATACGATCCTGTTTAGAATCTTGTTCGGCCGCTGTGACAGTCTATACAAAAATTGGCGGTATGACAGGCATTGCACGAAGCTGGATCAATCTGGGCCTCAATGCCGTGGAAATAGCGGAAGGGCCTGGAATGAACCACCTGGAAATTGGTGTCCCGCCGAGTATGGCAATCGTTGCAGAAAGTCGGGCTGTTATGGCAGGCCACACAGGTCTGCCGGTCGTTGCGGGCGTCCATCCCATGATTGCTGGTCCAGTCGTGCATATGGGTGGGTGGCCGGATGTCGTCCATATCGGTATGGCAGGCCATGCACTCCTGGGTGGCCTTGAGATCCCGGGTGTCGGGGTCAACGTGGCAATAGTGGCAGAGGGTCATGGATCCAAACAGTGACTCCTCGGAGAGGACGAAAACCATGGGAAACCGCTGCTCCTCCAGGGTGGTGAAGTAATGGCAGTCCATGCACCCGAAGTCGTGCTCCTCCAGGGTGTCGACATGAACCTCATGATCAAAAAGCTGGGCCGGGGTTTTGGTGATCAGCCCGGCGCAACCGGCCATAACCAGCAAACAGAGGATGATCAGCCCGAAATTTTTACAGGTACGATTCATTTGCCAACCTTTCACGGAGTCTTGCCGAGAGCAAAGCCAAAGCGGTAGTCCAACCGCAGCCCGGTGCGAAAATCGCTGCGATATTCGGGATTATCACTGTGTTCCAGGTAACCGGCCACCTTCCATTTAATTCCCGGCCGGTAACCCACCTCGACGCTGATGGTTTGAGCGGAATCATCGTCCCGCAAGGGTTTACTGATATCAACATATTCAAAACCCAGCAGCAGGTTCCAGGCCGGGACCGGGTGATAGTTGACGCTCATGGCCCCCCCGTTGGCCTCGGCCAGATGGCTGTCGAAGTGGTAGAGTCCGGCGTCGAAATCAACTCCCCACTGCTCCTGGAAATCCCCCATCACCCCGCCCTTGATGATCCTTCCCTGGCGCCGGGCCCCGTCGGGCATCTCCAGTTCGGTAAAAACCGAACTCTGGTACAGGGCCAGTTCCGGCCGCAGGTTATAGGTGATGGTGTACTTGGCCCGATCCTCGCGGCCGGTGGAAAAAAGGGAAATTATCAACTCCCGGTCGGTGGGATAGTCATCCCGGACATCGTAGCGGTCGGCCTGAACCACGGCCTGAAGCCTTGGTGAGTAGATCATGAACAGCCGGGCGCTGAGCCGGTCGATCACCGACTGATCAGGGTTGTAGTCCAGGCTGCCATCGGCGGCCAGAATCATATCTTCCTCGTCCTGCCGGTGATGGGGGATGAAAAAATCCCGGCCGCCGCCCAAACCGATGATCTCCCGATAGACATCACCACCGCCGCCTTCCCGGGAATAGGACATATTGGCCCGCACCCCTTCCACTCCCCGGAGAAAGACCTTGCCGCCGGCCAGATAATCGCCGGAATCGCGGAACTGCCGCTCAAAACGCTGGTTGTGGATCTCCATGTAACGGGGTTGGCCGACATACAGGGAATAGCCCAGGGGCATATCCGGCCGCCGGGTCAAATGCAGCCCGTCCAGGGTGAGAAAGCGATGACTTTCCTGGGAAAAACGGCCGAACCGCAAGTCCGTGCGCCCCTCAAAGGTGCGGTAGTTGCCGTAAAGGGAATAAATGCTGGTGGCGGAAACTCCCTCCTCCCATTCCCGGGCGTATTTGCCGAAACCATGCACCGAAAGGTTGGCCATGGGCAGACGATCGGCGTCAAAGGAGAGATAGTTGACCATCACCGATTCCTGGGTGCCGTCACGGAGCTCGCGATCCTCGAAACCCATGGTGTACCTGCCGGTTACCTCGGCCCCGGTCACCGTCTTGCCGGCCAGGAAGACCGGAAGCAGGAGCAGGACTGAAAATACCCCGATTTTCCCCCATGAATTTTTCATTTAGTATCCTTCCAGGTCTTCCATGCTCAGTTGCAGCAGTGCCGCCGCGTACTGGTAGTTATGAATCCCGTAGCTGCCGTCCCGGCGGACAAAGAGGTAGTTGTAGGCCGCCCGGTTCACCGCCTCCAGCTTGTCCCCGGAAAGGCTCTGCTCGTAGTTGTGAATGATGGGGGAATGCAGGTCCTCCCGGCCGGCCAGTTCGTTGATCCTGACCTGCAGCTCCTCGAGGCTTACCTCGATCTCGCTAAAACGGTCCCGGTAGTCGAACCGGTTGCCTTCTTCGGGCAGGGCCATGTCTCCGCTGTGGCAACTGATGCATCCCTGAATGGTGTAGTCATCGGCATCGGCGATGTCTTCCCCTTCGTAAAGCCGCCGCTGATGGGTGATCACCCTTTCGTCATGGTGCTCGGCCACCATGTGACAGCCGACGCACTTGTCGGTCACAAACCGGTGGATGCCCGTGGGCAGGTCATCCCGGCCGTACTCATAGCCGCCGATTCCTTCCAGCATCTCCGCCTGGTTGCCGTGCAGGTCCTCACCCACCGCCGGCAGGGCAATATAGGCGTTGTGGCAGCTGTAACAGACGGCCGCAGTGCCCGCCTCATAAGAATGAACAACATCGCGCAGGGGGATATCAACTTCCCCGGTGTGGCGGAGCTGGTAAGCATGGTCGCTCTCCCCGTGGGGATCGTGGCAGACGGCACAGGTTATGCCCTCGGGCTGGTCGATATCCGCCGGCTCCAGGCTTCTGTCGTGCATGCGGCCAATGAAGTACTGGCCGACATGGCAGTTGTAACAGGGATAGGTATCAGCCACCCGGGCTTGACCTTCCACCACATAGTGTGCCTCTACGTGGAGAGCCCCTTCCCAGCTGGAAAAATGGCGCTTATCCAGCTGTTCTTCTTCGGGGTCGATGTTATGACAGGCCATACAGGGGCCCTGACTCAGGCTGGCCTGATATTCGTGCCGGAACCCGCTGCTGTCCGGCGGCGTGCCGCCGGCGCCGGCGGGTCCATGGCAGGCCTCGCAGGCCACCCCCGCAAGGTGGGGGGCGACCGACGCGGCATCCGACGGAGTAGTAAGCCAGACATCTTCAGCGGTGACAAAGTCATCAAAACCCCAGGCCCCGGGATAATCGTCATCGCCGTCCATGGTGCGGTCGGCGAAAAGAAAACCGGTGGTATGGCAGTTGAGGCAAACCGTATTGTCTCTTTCACCGTCCAACTCGCTCAGGTTTTCATAGGCCGCAGCGTGGTTGGATCCCTGCCAGGGGGTGATCAAATCGCGCATGGTATCCCGGCCGTAGATGTCCTCATATTCACCGGGGGGGAAGCCACCGGCGTGGCAAAAGCCGCAATAATTGTCGATGTCACCGTTACGTTCTAAATAACTGTAGCTGCCGGCGGTAATGGTTAGGGTCTCAGTATCGTCGACACTGTTGCTGGCCGTCAGCTGCACTTCATAAAGGCCAACCCGGTCGGGAATGAATTCTATTTCCTGTCCTGTACCGGGAAGGACAACGTCCGTCCCCTCGGGGGCGGCAAGCAGCTCCCAGGAGTAGGAAGTGTATGGTCTGCGGCTTACATCGGTGTCCCGGCCCCGCAGCTGGACCCGCTCGCCGATTTGCACCACCCTGAGCCCCCGGTGCGGATCGGCGATCGGGTTAACGGCAGGATCGTCGATCTTGTCGGCATCGGCATAGCCATCCCAGCCCACGGTGATCAAGGGCAGGGGATGGGGCCTGGCGGTGGGGGCAAACTCCTGAAAAGCCACGACGAACTTGCCAAAACCATCCAGGGTGGCGGTCAGCACACCCTCATCGGCAGACCGGGTGGAGCTCTGGACCTGCCCGTCGCGCAGCAAAACCAGCTCATCCTCGACCTGGTGGTATTCCACCACCGATTTTTTGTAGGGAATGCTTAGGACCACCATGGCCGAGGCCTGCACCTCGTTGCCGTCACGGTCAAAAAGGCTCATGGTGTAGAGATTGCCCACCGGCAGATAGCCGTTTTGTCTGTCCGGGGAAGGATCCATTTCGATCAGCAGATATCCGCCGGCGGCCTCGTCGAGTTCCTGGGCGGAAATCGTTATGCCGCGAAAATCGCCGCTGCCGGCAAATTCAATTTCACCTTCGGCGCTTACTCCGATTCTGGTCTCGCGAATCTCGCCGGCCCCATGGTCGATCACTGCGCCCACCCCGTCGCTTTCGCCACGACAGGAAGACAACAGCAAAATCAAAACAAGGAAGAAAAGAAGAAAAACAAAAGAAGAGATGGAGGAAGAGGTGCTAGAGGAAGATAAAAAATTGCTGCCGGCTGAACCCGGACTGGCGTTGGCTGGTGGCCGAAAGCCTGTTGAGTCCAGACATCGTCGGCAAGGCTGGAAACCAAAACCCATGATAAGACACCCTCTCTCCTTGTGCCGCACCCATACTTCCAGTTGCCCTCTCTCAACTGAAAGCCCTTGAAGACAAGCTCTAAGAAAAACAAAAGCCGGTGTCAAGCCTTAAAGCGGCTGATACTCCATTTTGGAAACTGACAGTGAAGCCCTGTTCAAAGCAAAAAAAACGTTTTCTATGCCAGTTAGGCACCCTGCTGGGGGTAAAAAAAATATTAATTTTTTATTCTTAATTTTGATCTCGGTAAGTCCATGATTTTTGGAATGATTGTTCTTTCTGTGGAGCTAACGGACCAGGCCTGCTTCCTCCATTATTTTTTTATGCAGTTGCGGCCGGAATTTTTTTATCCGGTCGTTGCTCCGGCAGGGGTGCACCCGGTTACTCAACAGGATTATAAACAAATGTTTTTGTGGATCCAGCCAGCAGGAGGTACCGGAAAAACCCAGGTGGCCGATGCTTGCGCTGGACATATAGGGCCCGGCCGAGGAATATCCCGGCGAGGGGGTGTCAAACCCCGCCGCCCAGGTGTTTTTTCCCGTCTCATCCCAACGCCGGCAGCACCTCAGGAAATATTCTCTTTTGATCAGGGGGTTGCCTTCGCCCGGCGCTGTTTCACTCCATCCCAGATCCAGGTAAAACTCCAGCAGCTTGGCCACCGCGGTGATGTTTCCAAAAAGCCCGGCGTGTCCGGCGACCCCTCCCATCAGGGCGCAGTTTTCATCACCCACCTCACCCCGCAACAGCCGTTGGCGCCACAAACAGTACTCTCCGGGGGCATAAATTCCCGTCACCACCCGGCCGCGATAATTAAAAAAAAGTTTGTCCTCCAGTCCCAGAGGCCGATAAACATCTTCTTCGATACAGGCGGCCAGATTCTTGCCGCTGTGTCTTTCCACGATAAATCCGGCCAGGATGAACCCCGGGTCGCTGTATAGAGAACGGCTGCCGGTGGGGTAAGCCAGGGGCTCGCTCAGGATATATTGCAAAAGATCCCGGTTGATATCGCGATCTTTTTGGGGGCTCAGGCGCTTAAAAAAAGGCAGATAAGCGGCAAGACCGCTGCGGTGGGTGAGAAGATCCTCCAGGGTGATATCTTTTTTGTCCCGGGGGACTTTGCTTTTCAAAAGATCTTCAAGGGTGGTGTTAAAATCGAATTTCCCCGCCGTTATCAAGGTCAGCAGCGCCGGCAGGGTACCCAGGGGTTTGGTCAGTGAGGCAAGATCAAAAAAGGTGTCTTGGGTTATCAATTGTCTTTCTTGTTCCCGGTATGATGTATGGCCAAAACACTGAATAAGCCGATGCCGGCGGCTTCGGCGGCCCTCAAAAACGGCAAGGGCCGCCCCGGGGAAAACTCCTCGGGCCAGGGCTTGGCTGAAAATTTTTTCTAACATTTTGTTTTGTTGGTAAAAAAATTTCATCATTACGATTATTTCCCTATAATTATTTATTTTTTTTGATTTATCCGGTATAATTTCGAGGTTACTGCGGCTGCCTTTCGAGTATCGGGCGAATCCAGTAAAAAATCAGTAAAAAAAAACAGTTACTCAGTTACCAACAAAGTTGTTAACATAAATTCCAAACCGGGTGTTGGTCGGCTGTTGAAAAACTGTTAAAAACCGTTAAAAATATTTTTCCGGGTTTTATCCCAAACCTGTTCGTGGATAAAAATAATAAGTATTTCATAAGTTTAAAAAGGTATTCCACAATTCAACGCCATATAATAACCATAATATCTTTTTAATTTCATATCTCTTTATTATAAGGGAAGACATTTATGACCATTGCCGTCAACATCCCCCGACCGGAATTCCTTACTGCCCTGTCCGCCATGCAGAACATCACCGGCAAGAAAGGAACCCTGGCCGTACTGGCCAACATCCTTCTGGAAACCGATCAGGAAGGACTGGTAATGACCGCCACCGACCTGGAAGTGGGAATTCGCTGCCGTATTCCCGCCGAAATACTGGCCAGTGGGAACATCACCCTGCCGGCCCGCAAACTTTTCGAACTGGTCAAGGAATCGGAAGAAAGTCAGATCCGCCTGGAAGAGCAGGAAAACAGCTGGGTGCAAATCAGCGGCCAGTCCAGCGACTGCCGTCTGGCCGGAATCGATGCCGATGAATTCCCCACCTTTCCCCCTTACCGGGAAGATAACCTGGTTGCCGTATCCTCCGCCCTGATGAGCGAACTGGTCGATAAAACCATCTATTCCGTGGCCCAGGAGGGCGAAAGTAATTTCAACCTGGCCGGTATTTTATTGGAAAGAGAGGTGCTGGAGGAAGGAAGTTTTCTCCGGATGGTATCATCCGACGGTCATCGACTTTCCATGATGGAGGGCAAGGTTGACGCTGACTTGTCCGCCCTGGATATGGACCGGGTGATCCTGCTGCCCAAAAAGGGGGTCCAGGAGATCCGCAAGCTCTGCGACGATAATGAAACCGTCTATCTGGACCTGGAGGAAAAACAGGCGGTGCTCAAGGCGGGTGGCTATACCCTGGTAATCCGCCTGATGAGCGGTGATTTTCCCGATTACAAAGGGATCATACGAGTGGTGGACAAGACCCGGCATATCGGTATTGACCGCCAACAGATGATGCACTCCTTAAAAAGGGTCAATATCTTCACCGAAGACAGGTATAATGCAGTCAATTTTATTATAAAAAACAACGCCATCAAGCTCTTTTCCCAGAACATGGATTACGGCAGCGCCAGGGAAGAAGTTCCCGCCGTCTACGAGGGGGAGACCATGGAGATCGGTTTTAACGGCAAGTATTTTTACGAAGCTCTGCAGGTTATGAAGAGCGAAAAGGTAAAGGCCTACATCAATTCCGAGGAAAGTCCCTGCCTGCTCCAGGGCGACAAGGACCCGGGCTATCTCAGCGTGATAATGCCCATGAAGCTTTAGTAACCCAAGCAGCCGCACCGCACCTTCGGGCGATCAGCCCGGCTTGAGTACCCTGTGTACGCGGCGCCGGTCTGCTAACCCGAATCTGCGGCACGGCTGCTTGGGTTACGGCCTTTTAGATCAACAGGTTGCTGGCCTTGGTGAACGAATTACAAGCTTTACGATGTACGTTTAACTTTAACGGAGAATGGAATAACAGCCTTGCGTGATACAGAAGCCACAAATAATGACTACGGTGCCGCTCAGATCAAGGTTTTATCCGGCCTGGAAGGGGTACGGAAAAGACCGGCCATGTATATCGGCAATACCGCCGAGGAAGG
>LKMJ01001327.1_pt1 | contig 21627 bp, 30 predicted proteins | sample 643391 | NCBI WGS metagenome assembly LKMJ01 (sample SAMN04112250, study PRJNA286221) | soda lake metagenome | biome: soda lake; feature: Kulunda Steppe; material: water; isolation source: sample PL-Br10 brine of Picturesque Lake | place: Russia: Kulunda steppe | collected 2010-07
ACGCACACACACACACACACACACACACACACACACACACAAACACACACACACACACACTCCCGCTGAGCCTGTGCATGCACGTATTGAACAAATCGACACTATCACCAAGGACACATGCAAGATCAGCAGTAGCATCTTCTCCTATGAGTTAACAAAAAAGCACACCTGGGAAATGCATGCCAATGTACGTGTAGCAGCCTCCCAGGCGAGATCCCAGTCTGCAACGCTCTGTCAAGGGGTCAATTCCAAGTCAGCTCATGCCATACTTATAGACACGTAAATAAATATTTTTTTTCACACGCACCGTCTTTAACCATGATACTAAGGATGCGAAGTTGAGCACAGTAGGCTTGACCAGGTGGAAGACGGCCACTTTCCAATATGGAGAAGCGCCCAAGCCATATGGTAAGGTTGCTGGCTGTAAGAGTAAGGAGAAATTCGTCAATCATATTGACAACATTGACAACATTGACAACATATGTTCCACCCTTGCGTCCTCATCAGCTGCCAGTCACCATCCACCTCCGTGAGGGGCAGCGTTTTTCCATGCTGTACAAATTGAGCAATGGTAGGTGTCCAAAATTTGGGCAGCTAATCTTGCAAACAAATTAGGTTCCAACCTGGTGGGGCTTCTACCTGCTGTGTAGAACCCAATTGGAGGGACCCTGGCAAGGTGGCAATGCGGCTGGCTTACACTATGGGATTGAGTGAAGTAGAGGAAAGGTGAGTGCTACAGCTGGTCTCTGGGCGGGATCGGCGCTTAACCAGCCAACCAACACACCAACCAACTCGGTCTCAGTGCACTTCCGGAGGTTCAGTAGTACTGAATCAGTACCCCAAGAGAGGCGTGAGAATAATGTCGGGATACATGCTTTAGAAAGCAAAGCAGCTTGAAGGTCCTGGCAAACCTGCCCTATGTGTGAGGTCCCAATCAATCCCTAAAGCGCTCCTATGTCATTCTTGTCTTATGCGTGGTAGTTGGTTTGGTATTGATGGCCTTGACAATGCTGATGATCTGTCTGGATTTGCAACTTTCACGTGGATTTGGAAAGGTGGTATCTTTGCACCAATAGAGACCAACCTTACATGACTTTGCCTTTGCGAATTTTCATCTTTGATCGAGAACAGAGCAGAGCTCCCTCTTGTTCTTGGCGCCACCTCCCTGTCCTGCCCAGGTCTGTCGCAGAAGAACTAGCAAGGGCTATCGCCAGCTATGCTCGTCATGTGCATGGCATGGATAAACGGAGAGAAGAAACAAGAGTTTTACTCCAGGTAGAGTGCATCTACAGGGCATAGGTCTCTCGTGGTTTTTAAATGGGAGATCCCCCACCTTTTTTTTACATTCAACGCTAGATTTTGCGGCCCAGTTGTGATAATTGCAAAACCTCAGATAACCTCAACAGATGCCTGTGTTAGCTGGGAGGGGTGCTCACTTTTGCCTTGGTGTGCAGGTGTATGTCAGGGTTGGAGAAGAAGTCTTCCGAGATGACCTGGAAGTTGATCTTGGCGCATTGGCTGGAGTGACTGCAATGCTTGCAGGTGGGAAAGGATTGTTAGGTTCGGCATAGTGCACCATTTGAATTTTGGGGTTCACTCTTGGATCATGTCATTGCTCTCAGGTACTGTGCAACAGTACGTGGCTACAGTGTGTGGTGATCTCAACCTTGATCCAAAAGTGTGGATGACACCCATCACCAAAAAGATATACGCCCTCTTGCAAGAAGCAACCGAGGTAGGAAGGAAGGGTAGCGTTTTCATACATTAGGAACTTTGTGCAACTATGTACGTCAGGCTAAATAACTGAATGCCATTTTCAACAAGGGTTGCGGAAATAAATTACTTCATGAGCCATGATTTATGACAGGCTCTTTGCCAGAATGTGCTGGTTTGTATGCCTTATGCAATGCGCAAGTTGCTTGTCTTGCCCTCTGACTGCTGACGTGCATTGAATGCGTGCCTTGACCGTGGAGCATGGAAGCTACTCACGTAAGATGCAGCGCGCGCACTGGCCTCAAAATCTCCCTTACGTGTTCCTCTTGGGCTTATGCTTGAATCACACCAGGACCTGCAGCGCGCACCACATGAAGTTAAACTCATGCCCCTCTTGGAAGAGCAAGGCGCTGTTCGCAAATTGCCATGTGGCTTGCCACGAATAGAGAATGTCAACCTTGGTGAGTGCTGATTTTGTGTCAATAAGGATGTGTGTGTGTGTGTTTAGGGGACAGGGGTGGGGGTGCGGTGCGTGCTGATTTTGGATACCCGCTCATGATCATCTGATCAAATTTTACAGCTCATATACTTATCATTCCAGCAATCTGACAGTCCAGAGGGCAGAGAGCCTGCAAAACAGGGCCATTCACACCGCAAGCTCTGGGAGCACCTGGCCTCCCACCCAAACGCCCAAATTCCATTGCCGGGAAGTATGTCTACTCATCAACATAAGTATGTTGTACACAACATACAGAAAGTTGCACATTTCCTGTAAGCATTGTTTGTGCTGTCTTAAAGATGTCGATGGATTGCGTGCAATTACTTTTCCATGTGGGGAATTGCAGGGGCCTTGTTTTTCCCTGCGCCTCCAAGGCAATAACATTGCATACCTTGAGCTGCGTTGCCCTGTATTGGTTTGATGGTGACTTGCTGTTGCACAGCCTGGGACTTCAGAAACGATACCAGTAAAGCTGCGCAGGGTCTCCTGCAGGTCCAGTTTGTGTGAGGTGTTCCAACCAACATGTGTTCCACTTGGGTTCCCACTTCCACTCAAAATTTTGCTAAACAAGCAAAAAAATCTAATGTTATTACATACTAATAGAAAAAAAGGTTTTATTCAAGGTTTTCAAATGTCATTAGAAGAGATCAGGGTCCATGGAGGGCCTTCCAGTGCATGTGGGGTTAAAGGCCGGCTTTTGTCTTGCTGCATGGCAAGCACGTGCGCAGACGCAGGCAGGTTTATGGTGCTGTCGCAGAGATTGGTGAAGGTGTGTTCCATTGAAGTCTGCAGTGTTCTATTTTATGACGACGCAAAGCAATTCAAGCACTGCACACTACAATTTGGTGCTACACAGCAACGCCCAACAGGCCGCCCTGAATGGCCACAGGGAGAAAATTGCTGGGGATGAAACAGAAAATCTACGCAGGCGGTAAAATATCCTTTGCATCAATTAAGGAAAAGGAGACACATTGGTCTGAAGTACCGTGTACCAAACCCCCGTCAGAGACAGGGAAAGAACAAGTACGCCTGGAAACCCCCACCCAAATTTCCACACAGCAAAAGCAGGGGAAAAGAACCAGACACACCCACCCACTAAAGCAGGTCCCAAGCAAGCCCAAGCCTATCTCCCTGCCCACCAGACCAAGAGGAAGACCAAGCACAGAAGAGTCCAACAGAGGCCAAATACATATGTACTTATGCTCAGGATGGTTTAAGTGAGGATCTCTTGGAAATTGTTTTGCTCTGTTAGCTCAACACGCCAATCTTCTCACGCTGAGGAACGCCAACAACAAGGGTCTTTGAATGAGCCAGCCTGGTAACAATCCCGGCCAATGGACTGGCCTATCCCCAGTCCAGCCCGAGCCTGAGCCTGATGTTTAAGATCAAGCCTGGCAGTTGGCGATGATTTGGTGATCAAGGGAAACAGGCATTGTCTGAAAAGCTGGTCACCGCTGCATGCTGGCAGCATGGAGAAAGGCCCAGTCAGAAGAGATCCCAAGATCGGTTTGATTAGTTTAAGTGTTCAGAAAAGTGCCTGTGTTTTGTCCCAAGAAGTAACTCGGTAACAATGTTGCCCCTACGCTTTGCATGCTTTTTTGCAGAGGTGGATGCAATGGAGACAGAGAAAGACAGATTACGTGAGGAAAAGCGGATCGCAGCGTCCAGGAAGCGCCAAGAGGGACAGCGTAGCCACCACACCTCCCAGTCCCCCTGCTGATGGCTGAGTATTTTGCCATGATATTTTGTCATGTTGTTCTGAATATGCACTAATTATATAATCTCTTACAAGGTCTTGAGTTTAACACTAGTCTTCGGGGCCTCCCCCTGCCTGGACGAGTCCAAGGGCAAAGCATGCAAAGAATCATATTTGATTAAGTTGAAGTTTATGTTTACACTGCGTGTCGGTAAGTCTGGCAAAATGCGTTGGTAATCTGCGTAACGCAATACCAAATTAATCAAGGAAGAAAGTGGGGCAATCTTTTAGGATGGGTGCAGGGGGCCAGCGCTCTCAGGGGGCAGCACCCAAGAATGCGCTGACGGCCTGCGAGAGGGCGCGCGTTCCCAGCGACAGGCCACCCTTCACGCTTGGTGACCTACGTAAAGCTATTCCTGCCCACTGCTGGAAGAGGGACACCCTCAAGTCCTTCAGCTATCTGCTGGTGGACGTCCTAATATGCTCTGCGCTAGCGTACGCCGCAACCTGGATTGATCACTCGGCGGTGCCCAGGCCACTGGCGTGGCTTGTGCTGTGGCCAATGTATTGGTTCTGGCAGGTGAGTCCGTCTGAGGTGTGCAGAGGTGAACGGGTGTGTTGCCCCGACACCCCCAACGTGGGCAAGCGTTACTTGTGCTCTGCTCGCTCGCCGGGCCTCTCGAGCGCACCGAGCGTGTCGTGTCAGCAGCGTGACACTTGCTTTGCATCCATGTCACCTGCGGCTGGCGCTGGCAGCTGTTGCGCACATTGGGCAACAGCCTGTTGAGTGCCCCTTGCTCTGCTCCTGAGGCTTGCACCTGTCGTTGGGGTACAGTACACCCTTGTTGAACCTTGTTGTGATTTTGCAGCCTTTTTGTGAATCTTCCACTGGGAATGTGCCTGAGGTCTTGAGGCCTTCCTGAGCTCCAGAGCGCGCACCATCAATGCGTCCAATGGTGCGTGTGCAGGGCGCCGTGGCCACCGGCATCTGGGTGATTGCGCATGAGTGTGGACATGGAGCATTCTCGGATTACAGCTGGCTCAACGATTCTGTGGGCCTGGTGAGGCAGGCCCCAGCTGGCTCAGTGCAAATTTGACTAGTGTCCTCACCTGTTCACGCAATCTTGGCATCCTACCAGCCCCCTCTCCCGCTGGTATCTCCTTCCCAGAGTGCTTGCCATGCTCAAACTTGCTCGCCATGTGTTGTGGTGACATGCCAATATGTGCCTGGGCAGCTCATGGCTGTCGGGCAGCGCATGGGCCGGCAACACTCTCGACTGAGACCTTCCTCTCCTCCTCACGACACAGGTGTTCCACTCGCTGCTGCTGGTGCCTTACTTCTCCTGGTGGGTGTCCGGTTCCTCCCAGGGTTGGGTTTTGGGATGGTGCGGTAGTGGGTTGCGCAAGGGCTGGGGTTTGCGCAGAAGGCGATGCAGTAGGGTTAGGGGGTGCGGCAGGGGTTTGCACATGGGGTTTGGCAGGGGCACCTCCCCTTTATCTTGCATGCAACCTATTCAGCTGGTACTGCCATGGCTCTCGTTGCGACCTCTCTGGTCCTGCACAGCTCCCTGCTGCTGGGAGAGCGAGGCAGCCACATTCGAGGTCCTGGGCACCTCTTGCGGCGGTTGGGTCTGTCTAAATGAGTGTGTTGTGTACAAGGGCAGAGCCAGGACCCCAGGCTGCGTGCCCAGGAACTGTGCAAGGAGGGCATGCTTTTGCCTTCACGCATGCTCGCGCAGGAAACACTCCCACCGCCGCCACCACCAACACACAGGCAGCACAGAGAAGGATGAGGTGAGGCCCCGGGGGAGTGCGGACATCTTTTGGTATTTCTCATATGATGTTAGGTGGCCTCAAGAGCTTGGCAGTGTGGCACCGGGTCAAACCACAGCGGATGAGCCACTGTGGCAGAATGACCCCGTGTGTAATGGTGGAATGGCACTGGAGGGGTTGGCAGGCCCTGAATGGAGGAAAGCAGGACCTGATCATTGGATACGGAGAGGGTTAAGGAAGGAAATGAAAATGGGGTGCTGTGTCGCGCATGTCAGGAGCGCAACACAGACGCTAGCAGTGCTCAGCTCAACTGCCCAACCAGTTCAACAGGGTTTTTCAAGTTGGTGTCCGCCAGCGCGCTCTGCGTTCAGGCGGCTGCAGATGCGTCGTGCAGGGGAGGTGATGCTTTGTGCACTGGGTGATAAGAGGTGTGCGGCCTTGACGAGGCTCACAAAGCACGCTGCGTGACTCGGCGTAGGCTGGCGTGGGGTGTCAGTGTGGCACCACCATGAGCGAGAGTACCCCCCTCCCTTTCTCACCCCCAGTGCCCGTCAGCGCGGGGAGGCCGGTCTACTCTAGCTGTTCCAGCCCTCCGCTTTTGTTAGGCCCTTGCTGGGTGTGGGGCACGCATGCAGCTTGCAGCAGCAGCATGTGCCTGGCCATGCACTGGTGGCAGAGGCGTGACTTCTACCCTGCCGCGGCGCCTCTCTTCCAGGTGCCTGTCCTGTCCGCCCCGCACTACTGTTGAAAATGAAAACGCACAACTGGATGGCAGCCGTGTCTTTCCTGTGGTTTTACAATGACAGCGAAATGATTTTGTGCAGGTGTTTGTGCCCAAGGTCATGCCCGCCGGTGCGCGTGCGCCTGCCCTCTGGAAGAACCCCCTATTTAGGTTAGGGTCCATATTGGTGACTCAGCTGCTGGGTTGGCCTCTGTACCTGCTCTTCAACGTGGGGGGCAGGTTCTACGACCGGTGCGTGCACGCGCCCCTGTGCGTGTGTTGTGTATGTGTGTGTGTGCGCATGCTGCAAAAGGCCGTGTGATCGATCATTTTTCATGCTGAGCAATGGTCTTGCATGCTCACAACCTGAGGAGTGCATGTTGTTGTACCTGTGCCCTCATCAAGAGGGGTGCTTTCACAAGCACGCTTTTGATGAGGGCACAGGTACAACAACATGCACTTCCAATCAAGTGAGGGATTGAAGAGAGTGCAGGCTCCTCTGTGACGACCGAGGAGCTTGAGGAGTGTACCCCTTTCGTTGGGCCAGACAACAGTCCACAACTCTCCTTTGAGCCCTTATGCTTGCTCTATAGCACTACGGCATTCAGCACCTGCACAAGGTCCCCGCCCGAGTCTTCCCCCTAGTCATGCTGCGCCAGCTGCGCCAAGACCTCCTGCTCGCCAGATCCCTACCCTTCCCAGGCAGGCAGCAGTGCATGTGAGGCGCGGCGCAGCGGCATGAATGGCCACCATCGCTGCCGCGGTGCCGCAGGCGGTGGCTGTCCTCCCCAGTGCTGGGACATCACGCCCTTTTCCTTGCGCAGCTTGCCCCCCAGTGCACGGACACCACGTCCTGCCTTGATGTGAGGACACCACATCACATCCTTTTCCTTGCGCAGCTTACCTCCCCGGTGCACGGACACCTCGTCCTCCCTCAGGACAGCACATCACGTCCTTCCGCAGCTGCTGCTGCCCTTCTGCAGAGCACAGCCCTCACGCAGACCACGCCCCCATCACGCAAGCCCTACTGCCTGCCCCTTGTCACGGCCTTATTCCCTCTCTGCTAGTCTGCGGCCTCCATGGCCCCTCTGCAAATCCCAGCAAATCCCATGGCCAATCCATGGCCCCTCTCAGCAAATCCATGGCCTTGTCCCCTCTCTGCAAATCGGCGGCCCCCTGCCTTGCACGCACCCTGCCCACCTGCCTGACTGGCTGGCGCTGCTGCCCCTGCAGTGTGCCGACCACAGCGCCCCCACTTGCACTCAGCGTTCGCACACGCCTACCTCACCCCCTCGGCCGCTGGCGCTGCTTGTCCTGCACGCAGCTGGGCCAACCACTTTGACCCCAACTCCCCCATCTTCACCAAAAAGGAGCGTGCGGAGGTCGCCATCAGCGACGCCGTGAGTCGGGTGCTCGTGTGCTCAGTCCAGTGCTTGCTCGCATCAGTAATGACGGGGAGCCTCATCCACCACGTGTGCCCCCGTGTGCAACAAGCCCATCCACCACGTGTGCCCCCATGCGCAACAAGCCCATCCACCACGTGTGCCCCCATGCGCAACAAGCCCATCCAGGGGGGCGCTTGGCCTGGGCAGGCTCTGTTTCACCACAGAGGGGAGGTGCGCACCGTGATGTGTAAGCAAGGTGCACGCGCCGTGCCCGTGTGCTCGGGTGCGGCGAAGGGCAGGGGGGCCCCCCCCCCCCCCGAGGCCCTGCAACAGCCGTCAACTGTGGGGCTGGAAGGTCAACTTCCTGTGGTCCTGTGCTCCGCGTGCGTGACAGCCTCTGTGCAGGCTTTGCGTGCATGACAGCCCGCGCAGTCTGCCTTCATGGGTCACAGAGAGCAGACAGGCAAAGGTCGAGCCAGTGCCCTGCCGCGCGCGCACGCCGCCGCCGCCGCCGCCGCCATATGCACGTGTGTCCCGCCCTGCCCTGCCCGCAGGCGCTCGCCGTCGTGGTTGCAGGGCTGGTGGGCCTGGCCAAGGTGTACGGTGTGGCGTGGCTGGTCAAGATGTACGTCGTGCCCTACTTCATCGTCAACCACTGGTGCGTGCGCGCGCGGCGCGGCCCGTGCACTCGGCCTCCGGACCATCCCTGCATTACAGTGGGTTGCCATCGATCAAGTTTCCTGGTCGCTGCGTGTTGTGGGGTTGAGACAAACACTCGGAGGATTCAGCCAAGATACCGCAGAGGGACTGCGCCTTGAGGGCTGCAATGGCCATGGAGGCTGACTCAAGAGCGTCAAGGCAGGTTGCATCTGTGCATGGCCAGGCTCCTCACCTTTGCCTCCCTGTGCCTCAAAATTCTTTCCTCCTCTGCCCCCTGCCGTGTGCCGCTGCAGCAGCTTGGATGTAGCCATGGACAAGGCCCCTGCGCACAAGTGTGTGTGTGTATGCGCTCACTCATTATATTTCATGCACATGCACCAGGGCGAAAGCTTCCACCGCCCTGCCCCCTGCATCGCCTGCAGGCTGGTCATGATCACGCTGCTGCAGCACACCCACCCTAACCTGCCGCACTATGACGACAAGGAGTGGGACTGGCTCAGGGGTGCGCTGGCCACCGTGGACCGCAGGTGTGCATATGCACGTGTGTGCGTGTGTATGTGTGCGTGTGTGCGTACATTTTTGTGTGCGCGCCTGTGTGCTGTGATGGGCGAGCTTGTTTGTGGGTGGACTTCAGGCATGTGTGTACCCCATACATGTGTTTGTGCTTTTTGTGGGTGAGGAGCGTGTCCTTGGGTAGAGGACCGTGGGTGTGTGACATGTGTGATGCACGTGGGTGCTGCCTGAACCCTCCCTGAGCTTGCTTTGCCTGAACTGTACCTCTGTGCCTTTTGGACGAATCAGGGATGGGGGATTCACGCATTTTGGATCCTTTGCGCTTTTAGGTTTTATTAAATCGAGACATCCCCCAAGATGGGCCTTGTGATGCACCTTTCTTGCTCCATCTAGGATCTCAGAGTAGCCCCACGTCAACCCCTTGAGCATTGTGATCTGATGTACGTGTGTGGAATCAGGGGACGTGGGGTGACATTTTGTTGGCGTCAGTTCTCCCCCTCCCCCTCCTGTCAAAACTCAGGCAAACATGCGTTTAATTAGTTCAACTCATTTCGCATTTTGCCGAATCACTTGCGCGCACTGTAACTGAGAAACAGGCGATCCATCCATCCCTGGGACAAATGCTGCTGGCACCCACCCGCACCCACCGCCTCAACGCAATGACAGGCTCCTGGATGGAATACTCCATCCCGCTTAATGGTTATGTTCTGCCTCGCAGCTACGGCTTCCTGGATGTGGTGTTCCACCACATTGCGGACACACACGTGGCCCACCACCTGTTCTCCTACATGCCACACTACCATGCGCAAGAGGCCACGCAGGCAATCCAAAAGGTGCGCGCAAAGGTTGAATGGGGGTGGGGGGTGCGCCTGGCCCCTGTGTATGTGTGCGCATGTGTGCATGTGGGCGTGTTGTGTGTGTGAGTGTGCGCATGAGGAAAAAGTGCTGTGTTTGTGTGTCTCTAAGTATGGATGTGGGTGCATGCATGCGTGCAAGGCGTGCGCGAGTGTGCATGTCCTGCGTGTGTGCTTGTTTGTGTGGGCTGTGCGTACATGGCACAAGGGCGAGCGCAGCAGCACACCGCACATGCTCCCGGGCCATGAGCATTTGCCACGCCGCGCCAAGGGAGTGGGTGGCATGAGCGGCTACGCCTGGCTTTGCTTGTGTGTGCTTGCATCGATGCCGGGCCTAAGAGGCACGACGTGCACAGTACTAGGATGTGAGACTGGGTGTGCACTTCACAGGCATTGACATTCGGCCTGAGCGCCATGCTGGCCCTTGGCCAACATTCCCTGGTTTCCGGAGGGATATCCGTCAGGGCAAAGCGCCACGACGCCAGGTCATGCGGGTGTGTGCTGCCTGCGCAAATCTGCACCTGTGGCCGGCGCAAATGGGGAGTGCTTCCATGCAGGAGGCAGGTGCCTCCCCTTTTGCCACCCCCCCCTAAGGCACCGTGTCAAGATGGCCAAGGCACCATGTCACACCATGTCACACCATGTCACACCGGCCCCTGCAGCTGTTGCTGGCCGAGAGCTGCTTGACCTTGGCTGTGCACTTGGAAAAAGGCTGGCACCTGGAACGCGCGTGCGCGCAGGTGCTGGGTGACTACTACGCACGCGACAGCCGCAACGTGTTCAAAGCTTTGTGGCAGGACTACGAGGCCTGCTGCTTTGTGCGGCCAGACAAGGAGGGTGAGCTGGTCTACTGGTACACTAACTAGGTGAAGGCCGGGAACAGCAGCAGATCAAGGATTCGGGATACGCAGGAGCCGTGTGGGCTTGCTGGCGTGTGTGTACAACAGAGGTGTGAGCCGGATGCCCGGAATGCGAGGTCTGCCGCGCGTCATTGGTCAGTGCCGCGGGGCTTGCGCATGACTTTGTGTCTCTAAAGCGGGATAATAATCATTGTGCAGATGCGAGTGTCTGTTAGGGGAGTGCCTGGGAGGCTTGCAAGGTGCTTGCCCTGCTTGAAGTCATCGATTGTTTAGCATGTTATCAGCGCTGAGTGGCAAGAAGCAGGTTCAAGCCCTTGCTTTGCTTTTTGTGTATGCCGGCAGACTCTTTGCAAGGCGTGTCGATTTCCAGGCCACTCAATGCAAACAGCTGCTCCCGAACACAGCTTGTGCAGCAGCCTGTTTTTCCGACCCATAAATTCGCAGTTTATGTGGGATATTATGCAAGGGTTGTGCGTCACTATGCACCCGGCAAAAGTAATTCGGTCAGAAGTGTGAACGCAAGGCTTCCATGTCAGGCATGAGAGGAGTAGCTCTTGTATGACTCTGTATGACTTATATCTACTTAGGAGTGACACCAGATGGAGTTCAGTCCCGAGAGAGTTGAGACCTAATCAGCGCTGTGCTTTAGAAGTGTATGCTTTAAATTTACTGTGCTGGGTAACGTTAAATTTCGAACTATTTTTTCATTTCCTTTCGGCGCACGCTCTGTGCACTCAGATTATTTGCAAAATGCTTGAATCCTCCTCTTGGGCGGTGGGCTGTCTGGTACTTGCACCTGACACGAGTTGAAGGCTTCTTAAGCTAGGTTTGACCGCCAGCCGGCCTTTTTGGTGGAGGAGACACATTTGGGCCAATGTGTCTCCTCTCCCTTGATTGATGCTGGGAGCGTCTTGCTCACTTCATAGGTTTAAGGTTTGACTGCATAGGTATCTCTTTACCAGCCTGCTGGTGGCGATAGGCTGACTGCCTCCACTGGCAGTGGAGACTTCGGGGGTTACAAGAAAAAGGCCTTCAGTCAAGAAGTGAGTCTACTAGCCTGCTCATAAAAGACAATAAGTGCAAGAAGAGGAAATATAGCTTTGTCACGCTGAGAGACTTCTGCATCCGAACCAGACTCGTGGCAAGGCCATTACGGTTAGGTTAGGTAAGGTGACATAGCTGTATCCGCCGAACGAGGGCAGCTTAGCTGAAGCCTAAAAGGCCTGCAACCCTAAACCAAAAGTAGAATCGCTCAAATCAGAAGAAACGTAGTGTCTGGAAGCCAGATGTTTTGGCCATTACATTCAGCTACAGCTGTAGTTGAGCAAATGAGGTAAGTGGACTGGCCGTGGACAGCAACAGTGTACGCCAACTTCAAGTTGGTGCTGCTTCAAGTTGAAGCAGACAATAGGTTGCCCAAGATGAGACTGCGGAGTCTCTGATACAAGGTTTACAAGCTCTACAAAATAAGCCTCAGTCTAAAAGTCTTACTGCTAACTTAGCTTGAAGCTGCTCACTGAAATGGAGTAAATCACGTCTCTGATACCCTTATCCTTCCCTATACCTCCTCTGTTTGTACAGCCTACAGATGGGCAAGATCAGCGCCGCATGCAGCTGCTGTCGGACATGCTCACACTGAACAGTAGTGTAAGGAACGCTTTAAGAAGGGTGTTTTAATGGGCTGGCCAGGGAACGATCGCGGCTTTTAATGGACTGGTCTGACCCCAGTCCAGCCCGAAGCCTGAGCCTGGTGGTTGGTCAGGTAGTTGGAGGTGATCTGGTGATCAAGGAAAGCATGATTTCGTTATGTAACAGGTGGACTGGACTGGGCTGGATTGGGCGCTGCCACGCCTGTTGCCCCCCAAGGGCTAGAGGGGTCTACTCCCTGGCGCAAATCTTACAAGGTCGCTAGGAGCAAACTAGTTATTACTGTAGTTTGTCTTTGACATTCTCAAATACAACTATAGCTGAACTGACAACAAGATAAAATACTCTGCCAACGGACTCAACCAACCTCCGAGTCACAATGCAGCATAAATCTGTTACTGCACTAAGTTACGGCACTGTTATGCCAGGAATGACAGCTCATTCAAAAAGTCGTTGATCTGGCTCAGTTACAAGTCAGGATTAACTGCCAGCCTGGTCACCACTACGGTAGTTAGGCTGATTGGTTTCTTTGCCAGCCCAAAAATCGTCCATACTGTCCGAGATGAAATGGCAGAGTTTGTTTTACCATTGAGAAAGGAAATCATAGACAGCCTGACTAGGCAAGGCATGCAATGGCGTCTACGCAGAAAAGGACTGGCAAAAAGGGAAAAAGAGGAACAAATGCTTCATTCTGAGAGAGCAAGCAAACAAGTCTTGACAGTGAAAAAGCACACGCACCTCATTTTGCAAAGAGCATGCGCACTCGTCACAATGGCCATTTCTGCTGCGCCAGACCGTCTCCGTGACGGAGGATTCCACTGCAAGAGTATGTGCACGCAAACGGAACCTGCTCATATTCCTCATAACCGTTATGACTCATAACGGAGGACCGTTATGAGGACCGTTATGTGACACGCTTAAGGAGGTCAAGGTACAGATAGCAAGGTAGCCTCAGGGGGGCACATGCATGCACCCCCATTCCGCATACGAGTGTGTGGATCAGCTTTAAGATCTAGGAGGGAACAGGCGGTCCAATACTGATAAGTCACCAGCTTGTTGTCGCTTTCCAGATGGTTCATGTTAGAGATGTCCCTCCTCACTTTCCTCATCCTTGTCACGCCGAGAGACTGCTGCATCCAAATTAGACTCGCGGCATGGCCATAACAACTAACTCAACCAACCTCCGGCTCACAATGCAGCATAAATCTGGCACTGCATAAATCTGGCGTGACATCCTAAACCTCAAGTCAGCAGTCAAATCTGAGTAACAAATAGGTTGCTCCTTCTAGAATTCTTCTTCATATGTGTCGCAGCCTCACAAAAATCTGAAGGCGTGCGAGATGTCAGAGGCCCAAAACGTCTGAGCTGGAGGCTGAAGCTTGAGGTAACTTACGCTTGAAGCGTGAGGGACCTGCTTAAGGGTGGCACTATTGGAGGACAGCAAGCTGTTGTAGAACTTGATAGCAGCTCTAAACTATTAGGGATTGTCGATTTTTTTGCCCACACTCAGCCATTCGCACAGCCATTTGTTGTAAAAAGCTCACAAAACTGCTCTCAACTTACATGCTCACTCTGCATTATGCGCACAAAGTGACTACAAGTAGACATGCTCTTGAAGAACACGTTTGCTGTCAAAGTCTTGGTCTGGAGTAGGGGGCGGCTTGTCGTCCTCCACATCCTCACTAGTTCTTCAAGTTCTCTCATAAAGATTTCCCCTAGTGGAGGCCGCCTCGAGTGCGGCACTCACAGCTTTTTGGGATGATATGTCTCCTCTTCCTCACTCCTAGTACAAATTACTTGGGAGGCCTAGTAATAAGTACTACTTATAAGTCATCAGTAAGCAATCGGTAATTGACGCAGCCTGCATAGTTTTCCTTCACTAAAATCACTTTCATGTAGCAGGTGCTGAAGCCCCAAGATACTCTATCTTAAAAGGTTACAAGGTTATCTTAAAGGCGCGGGATGCATTCATCATGTTGTATGGTTCTTGTTGTGGAAACCCCTATGCTTAAAGCTTTGCATAAGTCTTATCACCAATGATATCGTCACTATCTGGTAGACTGGCGCCAAGTTCCTCTCTCAGTGGCACAACAAACAAAGCCATTATGAATGATTTTATCTCAGGCATCATAAATTGTTTCTTGTGCTGGAGATGACAAGCCACAAATCGACCAGCCACACGTTCTGGCAGGCAATTACCCTAGCCTTGTAAATTTCCAAGAGCCAAGGATTACAAAGGAAAGGCCTTCAGTCATGAAGTGCAACTGCTAGCCTGCTCATAGAAAGCAAGGAGCTAATGTTGGAAAAACAGAAGTTGTTTTGACTAAAAGGTCACATCAAGGGTCAAGACACTCTCATGATGATGGCTGAGTTACACTCATTAGAACTTGCAACCTTGCTTGCGTCGTTCTTCTCCTCCTCTTAGCTGATTCACACATACCTGCCTGTGCCTGTCAGTAAATGCTGCTTCACGCCCCATCCGCCTGAACAATTCTCACAAGGAAGCCTGCCCTCTGTGACTATTCAGCTCGCCCTTCCTGCTGGAACGCCTGTCATTGTGTGCTGCAACCCTCTGTGGCGAATGAACCCAAAGCAGCCTCTGCCACCTGAGCATGACGTTAAACTGCGGCTGGGAGGACTTGTCCTCAAAGGTCCCCAGTTCGAGTTGGGCTGGGGGTAACGGTGGGGGTTTTTCGCAAGAGAAACCACCTTCCTTAATTCACGCCTCGGGTGTATCCTGAGTGCGTAGCTTTTCCTTTTCCTTTTCCTTTTAGCCTCTGCCACCAGTCACCAGCCTCATGAACACAATGCAGGCCACAAACTGCTAGAAGTAATTGCTTGTCCTGCTGTCAAAGTCGAGGAGGGAGCAGACGCACGGCACATCAGGGATTACAAGCGCAGCGCAATGTAGCAAAGTGGCCCTTCTCAGCCAGCCACATCCTCAGACACAGCCAGTCCCTGTACACAGAGCCATCCATTCAGGTGGTGCTGTAATGGTCAACACACACCAACAAGCACTAAGGGTGCGTGCAGGTCCTGCCGGAGTTGGCTTTGAAGAAGCTGTTGAGGCGCACACACTCCTACATGAGTGTGCAGAACATGCAATGTGTGTGCTCTCATCGCAGGAGCCCCAGTGCGTGCTGCAGCACACTCAGGCGGCGGGCTCCAAGGCCACACCAGCAGAGGAGGCCATGGCGCTGCCAGGACTTGTGGCTGTCCCCTGGCTGCCACAGCCGCAGCTGCCCCACTCACCGCCCTGCGCTGTTTGCTACGTCCCCTGTCGCCAACACGGCACAAGGCGCAGGCCTCTGTCCTTCTGAGCGGATGTGGGCGTCTACTTTGCTCGAGTGCACGCGCACACGTGCCCCGGCCCTCACACCTCCAGCTCGCTCACACTGTCGAACGAATTGTTCCTCTCAAGCACCCGCGTCACGGGATTTGCAGGCCCAGCCGCCCTGGGCGCTGTGGCGGAGGCCGCTGGCGGCTGCGAGCCAGGCGGCGGGGCACTGCGGCGGCCCGCTGACGGCTGAGCGCGCCAGACCCGCGCACTGCTGTCGATACCCTGCAGAGGGTGGCAGGGAGCATAGGAGCGTGCCATGGGAGGTCATGTGCAGGCATGCGCACACGTGCTCACATGCATGTGATGCACATGCCCTGCAGGGAAGGGGGGAGGGGCACAGAAGCAGGCGCGCAGGGTCATGTACTGAGCGGCTTGGGACCCGCCTCTTGCTCCTCCCCCTACCTCTGTCCCATCTTTCTGATCCCTCATGCACGCAAATCTTGCCATATCCAGATGCGCAGGCTCACCATGCTGATGCGCATGAAGATAAATGCACTCGCGCCACTCTCATGCAGGCGCGTACACCACACTCATGCGGGCACACAAGCGCACACAGCCAGCCACACATCACTCTGGACACGCGCACACACACAGAGGCACACACACACACACACAGGCACACATACCATTACGGAGTAGAAACACATGCCTGCCTGCATGTATGTGTGAGCACAAGCGTGTACGTACCTATTTAAGTATGCTTGCCTGCAGGCATGCATGTGCATATGTACGTGTGTGTTTGTGAGATTGTGCGCTACATGGTACATGGGCCGCCCAGGAGCACACATGCATGGCGGCATGATGACAAGCGAACTGCACCTGAATGTCGTCCCCGGCCTCGCTGATGCCGATGGACTTGATAGTCTCATTCCAGTCCCCTTGGTCATCCAGCTTTGGACCCGCCTGCGCGCAAGGGGAGGTAAACACACACGAGTGCAAATGGGGCGGCAAGCAAAACACACACACGCACACACACGCGCGCGCACGTGTACGGTGCCCCCTCACCGTCCAGCTTGAGGACCCCTGCACACAAGGGGCGGGCCAGCATGCGCGCATGGGCACACCCAATGTCCACACACACACACACACACACACACACACACACACACACACACACACACGCGCGCGCTTGCGCCTGGCTAGGTCGGAGGCATGCGCACGGGCACAGGGTGGGCGCCGGGCTGCTGAGGCACACAGCCATGTTCGTCCTCTGGCGCGCCGCCCCACAGCCAAGGGGGGAACAAAGTCTATGGAAGTGAAGAAGTCTGTGCAAGTGGAGATGCCCCCCACCCCCTATTCCTCCTTATAATGGTGATATGCCCACCAAGGCGCAGCGCTCTCGCTTTTCTACCTCTCCCCCTGCCCCGGGGAATGAACTTTTGGTCACCCCATAACGGGCGCTGGCGCCGCCCCCACCTTTCCTTTCGGCAGCAGCTTCCGGAAAGGCAGCACCAACCCACCTTTCCTGCAGCCGCAGCAGCCTTTGGGGTGGGGTCTGGGCTCTCCCAGGCCCAGCCCCCTGCCTTGGCAGCCATGCCACCTTGCTGGGCTTGGCGATGGGGCTGCAGGCAGGAGGGGTGCGTGCGTTGCGTGTTGTGTGCGCGTATTTATATAATGTGTGTGCATGTGTTGTGCGTGTGCGTTTGTATGTAATGTGTGTGTGCCTGTGCGTGTTTCATATTGAACGTGTGCATGTGCATACAATTTGGGTTGGGTGTGCGTGCATGTGCATATGTATCGTGTGTGTTAAATGGACGATGTGTGTTATGTGAGTTAAGTGTGTGTGTCTGGCCGTGTGGTGTGTGCACATGAGAGTCACTAATGGTACGTGCAGTGGAGCCAGCATGTGCGTGTCAATGCTTGCAGAGTCGCGCGCTGAGCAAACCACGCACGTGGTGTTGCTGCAAGCGCTGGCCGACACACGGGCGTCAGCGCCTGCGCAAGCCTGCACGCTTGCACGGGCGCATAGCGCATGCATGTGTGTGCATGGGCAGCTGCGCGCAGCTGTGGGCGGAGGCCTCCGACGTGAGGGGCGCTTGGGATCCTAAGTCCGGACACGCTGTATCCAGCCACGCGCGACCTTGCACTCCGTTGTTAATCACCTTGCTTGGATGCGATGCGCTGCGGCTGTGTGTCATGCGCACTGCGCATCAGTGAGAGCGTGGTTGCTGGGGGATGCTTGCCGCGGGCTTTTGCGCACATTTGATGAGGGCATGCATGTGATGCAGGCACACCCGCGCGTGGCGCAGCGCGCAGGCATGCACCGCGAGCGTGGTTGCTGGGGGAGGGTGCGTGCCTGCCACGGACTTTGCGCATGATGCGGGCACGCATATGATGCAGGGGCACACCCAGTGCGAGGCGCAGCGTGCAGGCACGCACCGCGAGCGTGGTTGCTGGGGAGGAGGCGGTGGTTTCATTGGGGTTCCATGAGTGCACGCTGCCCTGCTCCAGGTCTTCATCCTTTTGAGCAGATGCCGGCGTCCCTGCAGCAGTGCACACAAGCAGCCTGGTGCACATCATAGGCGGGAACACTGTGTGTGTGTGCGCGCATGTGCGTGTGCATGTATCTTTCACTGTGTGTGTGTGTGCTTGTGTGTTGGCAAAGGCTTTCAGAGCTCTGGGTGCTTTGGCACGCTTGTAAACTTGTGTGCAGGCGCATGCGTCTGCACACGTTCCGGCCCGTTTGCGCGGCTGCCACGCAGGCCCTCTAATCCTGACCCCAGGGAAGCTCACCCGGCTGGGAGGGCGCGTCTGTCCACAGCAGCTGGCGAGGGGGTGGCGCGGCCGGCGGCGGCTGGGCGCCAGCGGCGGCTGATTTGGGGCGCGGGTCCGAGTCTGGGTCCCTCTGGCGGACGATGGGCCTGCAAGTGTGTGTGCATTTGTGCATGTGCATGGCTGGGCGTTTGCATGGGCTTTTGTGCGCACGTGTACATGCATGTGTCCATGCATTCCTGACGCCCACGCAGGCCCTCTTGCGCGTGCTTGTCCACGTGCCAGCATCTGATGCTTGCCACGATGAGGGCACAAACACACAGAGGATCATGCTTTGGCCGTCGTACGCACGTACGCATGCATGCACGCGCGTTCACACACAGTGCGCACACCGACCTGGGCTTGGGCGGGCTGTCCGGCATTGTGGGCGCGAAGCGCCCCTTGGGCAGCCTGTGCAGGTGCGTGCGTGTGCGCGTGCAAGGAAGAGCGTGGGTCGGGAACAGCGCGGGCGAAAGAGAGTGTGACGTGGGCGAGGAAGGGCGTGGGCGAGGAAGAGCACACAGGGCACACAGCAAGGCTCCACAGGGACGCCATCCATCAAGGGGACAATTTGGGCGCGCAGACCCTTACGCACCCAAACCCACATCCCACCCACACCCCACTCCCACCAGACATGCGCGCGCACCCACAGCCCCTACAACCCCTTTCGCACATGCCCCAGGCAAACGCCCCCCCCGCCGTCCCCTCACCCACAGCCCCTGCAGCTCCTCTCCCACGCACCCCAGGCTGACGTCTCCCAGGCTGTCCCCATCGTCATCCACGTCCGAGGTCACGGCCACACTCTTCAGAGACATGCCCAGGTCCGCCTTGCCTGCGCGCGCGCGTGCACGTTTTTGCAAGCGTGCATGTGCAGGGGTATGGCGGGGGGGATGTTGCTGCGCGGCCAGGTCGCAAGGCCACGGGTTGGCACAAAACATTGGGTGCAGCAGAGTGTGAGGCAGGCGCCCTGGAGGCCATGCATGCAGCAGAGTGACGGGGGGGGGCAGTGGGGCGACAGCGGCGCCCAGCACACCATCAGGAGTGATGACTCCTGGTCATGCGTGCCGTTCCGAGTCATAGGCTGCTTGGCTCCCAAACACTTTTTCCCGCGTGCAAGTGCGCTGTGTGGATACTTGCGGTGCACAGGTGCGCTGGGCATTCAAGTGGCGCACAGCTGCACGTGCGCAAGCGCCCCACGGCCAAGCACCGCACCTTTGGTGGGCGGCACCTACGACCAGGAGCAGCTGTGTGTTGGGTGCCCAAGTGGCGCACTTTTGTGCGCGCGGATGCGCACAAGTGCGCCCTCTGGCGACGCTTTGGCAGGTGGTTGTACCCGTGTATGCAGGCGTGCATGTGGGTGCAAGGGCTAGCATGCTGCGCGTGCCAGCCCAGCCAGCAGCACACTCAGGCGATGGGGCCTGCGCACCTTGCTCGCCCTGCTCCTGCTGCTGTGGTTGCTGCTGCTGTAGTTGCTGCTGCTGCTCCTGCGCTTGCTCCTGCTGCTGGGACGCAAAGCGGGACTTTGGGGTTTGGCTGCGGGTGGCGTCTTGGGCATCAATGGGCCTGAGCTGGCTGCCCTGGAGCTGATCGCTTGCCTGCACGCACATGAGGAGATATGCGCGCACGTGTGAGCAACAGTTGGCGCGCAGGCATGTGGGAGAAAGGGGTCGGGAGGGAGGGGAGGGCGGACGGGGAGACACCAGGTCTGTGTTCAGGATATGGGAGGAGGCGCATGTGCCAGCCATCACAAGGGGGATGCTCCCGCAGCAGAGGCCGCGCGCCGTGCGCAGGCGCTGGCGGGGCTGGTGCGTGTGGGAGCGCCGTGTGCCTTGCAGCACACCACAGCGTGCGCAAAGAGTTCACATGGAGCATGGGCCGCGCATGCGTGACGTGTCGTACGCACACACAAATGACAAGGCACAGTAATCGGCTACTGAGAACCATCCAAGACACTGTAACTCCTATAAGCCCCACAACACTGCAATTGGCATTGGGCCCCACATGATGATACACACAGGAGCTCGCTGGCACCTCTGGCAAAGTTGCAGGGACGAACGTGTGGCCCTGTTCCCCTTCTGCACAGCAAGGAACCTCTTCGAAACCCGTGAACACACACACAAAGATGCGCGCTCACACATGCACGCACGTGCATACGCAGGCAGAGCACACAGTAAACACGCGAGCGTGCAGGTGCAGCACAGATGCACACAAACACATGTGCACGGACCTGTGTGCTTTGCAGGGATGCGCTGGTCTGAGAGGGGGGGCCATGGCTGGGCGGCGGCTGTTGCTGCCTGCCTTGCTGCTGCTGCGCCTGCCACTGCTGCTGCAGCTGCGACAGCTGCTGCTCCTGGGACTGGTGCCACTGTTGCTGTGGAGACGGCTGGGCCTGTGGAAACCGCTGCTGCTGCTGCTGCTGCTGCTGCTGCTGCTGCGCCGGAGCTGGGATTGCTGCTATGACCTGCTGCTGCTGTGGGCCTTGCTGGTGTGTAGGTGGTTGCTGGCCCTGCTGCTGCTGCGGGCCCTGCTGCACGGCCTGCAAGGCACAAGGCACAGGGCCAGTGCTTCTCAGTGGGGGCAAGGGGGCAGGACCTGAGGCAGTAGTGCCTGACAAGGGCTGGTGAGGACAAAGGTGGGGGAGGGGGAAAGAGGAGTAAGAGAGGATGTAGGAGGAGGAAAGGAGAGGAGCAGGACAGTGGATGAGGGCTGGAGAGGAGAGTAGGGGGGGCTGGACAAGGGTGGTCAGAGCAGAGGGGGAGGTGCTGGAGAGTGGGAGCGGGGCGGCCTCATCGCGTGCTCCCGTGTGTGCATGTTGGGGCATATGCACACTGCGCCAATGTGCATGTGCATACACATGTACGCACACACACACACATGCGCACACTGAGTGCACCAGCGTGTGGTGTGCATGTGTGTTTTGCATGGCCGTTTGGCCGGAAGGTGTGGAGGGGCCTGCTGGTGTATGGTTGGTTGAGGTGGCTGCATTTTGTTGCCTCGGGGAGGGGCAGCGGCCCTTCCAAGGCAGCGTGCACCGAAGGGGGGGACTCTCAACCCCCTCTCAAGGGGGGACTCTCAACCCCCTCTCAAGGGGGAACTCTCAACCCCCTCTCAAGGGGGAACTCTCAACCCCCTCTCAAGGGGGAACTCTAAACCCCCTCTCAAGGGGGAACTCTAAACCCCCTCTCAAGGGGGAACTCTAAACCCCCTCTCAAGGG